>Ga0209583_10000301_pt1 | contig 15638 bp, 21 predicted proteins | sample Str014_FD_187201 | JGI IMG/M metagenome (GOLD analysis project Ga0209583, IMG submission 187201) | Freshwater sediment microbial communities in response to fracking from Pennsylvania, USA - Straight Creek_MetaG_SC_2014 (SPAdes) (version 2) | ecosystem: Environmental > Aquatic > Freshwater >... | reverse complement strand
GTAGTGGTCTTTCCGTTGGTCCCGGTGATGCCGATCACGGGCACCCGGCGGCTCGGGTAGCCGTAGACCGCCTCGGCCGACAGCGATAGGCTCCGCCGGGCGTCGGCAACTTCAATCAGCGGCACCGAAGGCACATCACCCGCGCGGAAATTATTGACATTGACGGTCAGTTTATCCTCAGCAAACCGCACGGGCACATCAAACAAAAAGCCCGCAGTAATCGCGGTGCCAATGGCAGGCGGGGTGGTGAAGTTTATCGCATTGGCCGCATCCAATACCCACGCCGTCGTCGGCGTGCCGCCCGTTGCCACGACTATCGACACGCCTACAGGTCGCGTAATCACGCGCATTTCGCCATCGGTCGGGTCGCCATACGTTTTCACCAAAGCGAAGCGGGTGGAGATACCGTCACCCGTACCAATGCGTTGGTCGATAGCCGTCGGCGTCGCGGTCATCGCATTCGATGAGAAATCGAACGGATCGCGAAACCGGAAACCACGCGCCGCGCCGCGCCGCGCGCGGAAAAACGCAATGAGCGCTTCAAGATCAGCCTCCGCGCGAATCCCCGGCCCAGCATCAAAATGCAGTCGCCCCTGTGCCCAATCAGTGTTGCGCTGTTCATAGCCCGACGAGGTCGTCACAACGGTCGTTGAAAAATTGGGCTGCACGCTGGCCCGACGACCAATAGCCAAGGGGAACGACACGTCATCAAACGCTTGCATCGGCGAAGCCTCCTCATCAAAAACTGTAAAACCATCGCGTGTCACCTGCGGCAGCGCCCATATGAACGTCGCCGCCGTCCCGCGTGCTTGGCCGGCCCGGGCGGCTCGTTCAATAAGCGCCCATTGCGCCGCGCTCGATGCAACGGTTGCAAAGCCAGCGAAATAGTGTTGCTTGTTTGGCGGATAACCGAAGCGCGCAGTCGCCAATGCAATGCCTGCTGCCGAGGCCGAAATATTACCCTCCGTGACCCAATCATAATCTTCGAGATGAAGAATATCGAACGCGGGGGATGCCCATCCAAGCGGCAAGTTCGCGCGCCGCAAGTCTGGCGCTTGCGGGTCAAGCGTGGTGGGCAGAAAGGTCAGGAGGAGCGTTTGACAGTCGGGTACCTGCGCCTTCACGGCCGCAACGAGCGCGGCGGTTGAGCGCGCAAGCACGGCTCCCGCCTCATCAAGCAGCGCGGTCTGCACCGGCGTTAAGCTGGAGTGGATGTTTGGAATTATCACCGGTGCGCCCCCAAACGCCGCCATCGCAGCGGTATCATACAGACATATGCGCGCATTGCCGCTGGCGTCGGTGGGCATGATCCACCACCATGGCTCCCCGACCTGAAAACGGGGTACCTGCCCAGCGGCAACAGCAATCGCAACAAACGCCTTCGCGACCGCCTGTAAATAGCCCATCGCGCCACTGTGTGCTGGCGAGAGCAGTGTCGACGGCGGTGTGTATCCGGTCTGCGCCGGCGAACCGTCTGCCGCACGCTGCTTCCAATCGCCCCAACAATGCTGATCGAGCAATTCGTAGGACAGTGACACGATCAACCCAAGGCCGAGTGCGGCGCCCTTGGAGGCGAAATCGCCATGCCAAGCCGCCGCCGCAACATTGATCACCCCGCCTGCAAGACTGACATAATAACCTCCGGAATTTGGCTCCAACCGGAAATAATGGCTCATCCCGACATAATGATTGATACTGCCGCGATAGCCGAGTTGATACGCATTGCGCAGCACCCGGGCCGGTGTTTGGTTATAGGCGTCATCATAGCCGGTCGCGATACTGAGACTGTGCGGCGGCACGAGGACATCGCCAATTTCGAGCACCGATCCGGAGCCGTCGCACGTCAATCCGGTCAGCGCCACCCACGCTTCGGTTGGTGCCGCCAGCGCGGCATCGAGATTCGTAAAGCCCGACGGGAGAAGTGAGATGAACATCCGGTCGATGTCCCCCGCAAATACCGGGTCTTCGGTCGCGGTCCAGCCCCCGCTTATGGTGCTAAAATCAAGCGCGATCACGGCATCAACCGGCGTCCCCGTCGCATAGTTCCACAACCGTACATACCAAGTATGCGGCGCACCGGTCGCATCGCGGCCCTCAATCGTTAGCGTCGGGCCATTCGCCACATCGAGCGCAAGAACGCCCGACGCTTGCCAATGAAATCGCAGCTGAACATCTCGGAAGTCGCGGTTCGTTTCATACGCAAGCAAGGGGTGATCATGCGTATCTTCCGCTTCCCAAATGAGCCCTGCCAGGTCGTTCGCGCGGTAAAACACCGCATCAACTCTCAGCGCGTCGGGAGCCGTCGTCGTCACCGCCGCCATCATCGGACGTGGGAAGTTAACCGTCCAAAAGCGGGGGTCAAAGCGCTTGATAAAACTACTTGCTTGCCCGTTGCGCTGCTGTGCGAGCCACCAACCCATTTCAATAATCCTGTGCAAGCGCGGCGCGGACTGCTCGCGCCACTTGGCGGCTCGATTGCGCCAGCATGTCGGGCGCGCTGCCGACGGGCGCATTAACATTGATCGACACACGCACCTCGCGCGCAACGTTTGCGCCGCCCGCCCCGGTGGCGATCGACCCTGCCGAGGTCGGCACAAACAACTCCGGGCCATTCTCGCCAACCGTATACGCTTGGCCGGGCGATACCGGGCCGCCCGTCGCGCGTCCCGGTGCCCCAAAAATCGAAGCGAGTAGCGATGTCCCCGCACTGACCAGCCCATTGTCGCTTCCCCCGCCGGACGCGCTACCGCTGCTAAACAACGCGTCCAGACCCGTTTTCACCGCCGCTGTTGCGATGTTCGCCAGCGCACTCAGCGCCACCGCCTCAAGGCTCGCAAAATTGAGCTTGCCGGTCGCGATGGCTTTCGCGAGGCTGGTCTCAATCTTCGTGCCCGCCGCATCAATACTTGTGCCAAAGGGCCCGTCGAGTTGCGCGCGCATTTGGGCGACATCGCTCGCAAAGGCCTGCGTGTCCCCGCGCACCTGAACGGTGAGGGTATCGATAACTTCATTCATCGGGATGCCTTTCGATCAACGCCTTGATTTCAGCAGCAGAGGGCGGCTGGACGGCTGCGGTGCGTTGGTTGAGCGCGACAATTATACTGGTCAGTTCGGCCGGGGTCGCGCCCCAAAACGCGCGCGGATGCCAGCCGAGCAGGGCTCCCGCAACACCCGCGAGCGTCGCAGCATTGGTCGCAAACATCACCGGCCTTGTAAAATCTGTCCGAGCAGAATTTTGAGCGCCGGCGTCAGCTTCGCCAGCCCCGTGACCACCATCGCCTCACCAAGCGCCTCGCGCGTCAACGCCTCGGGCCGCTCGACAAGGCAATGCCAAAACAATGCCGTCAATTCGTGAAGATGAAGCTTTTGCGCGACCGCGCGTTCAACCATCTCGAACAGGCTGCCTATTTCCTTTTCGGCGGCACACAAGGATTGAAACGAGGGGCGCAACACCAGTTCCACCCCGCCAACGCGGACCACCGCCTCGCCGCGCGCCTCATTTGCAAGCACTGTCATACCGCCACCACCGCGCCCGAACTCTCCAGCGCGAGTGTGTAAGAGCGCTCATTGTGAAAATCACCGGCATAATCGAGCTTGGCGACCACGAATTGCCCTGTCATTGTATGCCCGCTCGCGAAACTGAGCTGGTAGGTGTTGAGCAGTCCGGTGAGTGCGTTGGTTTGCATCAAGGCCTCGCCCGCCGTGCCCATAAAGACACCGGCAGCCGCGACTGAAACTGAACGCGTCCCAGCGCCCGACAGCAAGTCGCGCCAACCACCCGAATCCTTAGTGGTGATCACGACCGTCTCCCCCTTAATCGACAATTGTGTCGTGCGCAGTCCGGCAATGGTGGTAAAATTCTGCGGCGTTGCGCCATCGCCGATCTTGAGCAGAAAGGCGGAACCTTGTTCGACAGTCATAATGATCTCCTTCGTTAAAGCGTTTCCACCAGCCTGACGCGATGTTCGACGAGCCCCGACCAGGGGCCAGCGTTGGTGCGCAAGATGCGCGAGCGGACGAAGGCGAGCGTCGCAATCTGCCAGCCTGGCAGTGCGCGCGGCATTGACGCCACGGCATCCTCGATAAGCGCCATGACGTCATGCATCTGGTGCGGCCCGTGATTTTCATCCCACAAGGTCACAATCAGGCTCACTTCGCGACCGCGCGCCGATTTGGTGCTCCAATCGATCGACAGACTGTCCGAGACCACGAGATAGGGAAAAGCTGCACGCGCGGGGGGCCCGTCGTAAATGCCGTTGACGATCGTTGGCAGCACGGGATGCGCTTGTAACGCCGCGAGCAAGGCGGCCTGTGCCGTCGCCACCGCGCTGCTCACGCGAGCACCGCGCGCGCCGTCATCGCGATACTGTTCAGCCGGACATCGCCTGCATAACGCGCAACGAGGTTGCGACCGCTCAACACAATGTCGCCGTCGATTACCGTTGTATGCACATCTGCCGGGAGGTCGTTTGCCAACCGATCCCCAAGCTGTGCGGTTGTCGTGATCACGTGCGCGCTCATCAACGCGTCGCCAAAATCATATATTGGGTCGCTCATCGCATTTCCTCGGTTAGACAGATCATTCGGTCGGGCATGGTGTTGTCGACGGTCACGCTCTGGACGGACAAGGCACGCGCGCGCCAGATCATCCGGTCGCCAGGCGCGACATCGTTGCGATAGCGCAACACGACATGAAAGCGCGGCAAAGACGAGGCGGTATCGCCGACGATTGCGGCGCCCTCGCCCGCCACTTGAATCGCCGCCCAAACCGAACCCCGCGACAACCAAATGCCATTGGGTAACCCCAACATGTCGCGGCCCGCCGATTGACGCTCCAGCGTCACCCGCTCCTTGAGCACACCCGAGAACTCATTCCCGGCGCTCACACCCGCCGCGCTCATATCAAAACCGCCGATGACAACCGCATCCGGCGCCACGGTCGTAGCAAAGCCGCGACGGCGGCAGGCGGCCCGCTATCGACCATCGCATCACGCGTTGTGTAATAATAAGCGACCAGTCGGATGACACCATGGCGCACGGCTTCGGGCAGCGCGTCCCAACTCATCGCGACACCCGCGGTGTAAAACACGTCGATTCGACCAAGAATTGCGGGATCGGTCATCCGCACCCATCCCCTCGCCTCGCCGTCAATATCAACGGAAAATTGAGTTGGGCTGAGCGGGAGAGAGACGCCATCCAGCGACACCACATTAACCTGCCCGATGCTTTGCACCGGAAGGGCGCCAAGCATCTGCCAACTCGTGCGTTCATCGGGAGACCGCACAGCCAAGCGCTCGGTCACGCCACGCGTGATGAGCATCTGACTGCAAAACCCCTCGGCGCGTGCAAGCGCGGTCGCGGCAAGACTGGCAATCAGCGCGTCATCGTCGGGGATATCGATGCGAAGATAAGCTTTAACATCGTCCACAGCATCATCGGCCAGCGGAACAGGATCGCGCAGCAGCATAAGCATAACTCTCAGGTGAAAGGAAAGGGAGCGCGGCGACGGCGCTAATAGCCGTCGGTCATGATCGCGACATGGATGAGATCAAGGCCAACCGCGAGTGCCGTGGCATTATTGCTCCGCCAAAGCGTGGGGGCCAGCAATGCCGTTTGAAACGGTGCGGTCGTTCCAGGCGTCGGATTTGCAAAGGTTCCCGACGCCGAGAACGCATTGGGATAACTGGAGCTGGCACCGCCATTTCGGTCGACTTGCCAGTTGATCCCCGCATTCGTGTCGGAGAACAGTGTCAGCGTGTAAACATCGGCGCTCAACGTATTAGCGGGAAAATTGGCGCCAAGGTCGATCGGTGGTTGCACCGTGCTGCCGCAGCAATAGAGTTTAAGGTTGGTATCCGCCGCACCATGCCCGACACCGATCATCTTGGTATGCGTCGAGGGCTCAATATTGGTCGGCGTTGAAGTCGCCGCTAGGCCCACGAACTGCCGCGCCCCCGCAACTGTAGCGGCATCAGCCGCCATAAAGGTGAAACTTGCGAAAAAGCCGCTGGGCGTGCCCCCATAGCCAAGACTGACCAGGCTGGTGGTGCTGTAAAATGCTGCCAGCGCCCCAGCCGTCGCCGCAGAAACTTGCCCGACACGCTGCGATTGTGACGCAAAGCTTGTCGCGGACGCAAAGCCATTGCGCAACGTTCCTGTGCCCATCACGATCATCGGTGCCGCAAGGCTCGCGACGGGCGCTGTGGCATATTCGGTGCCCGACCATTGCCGCACCCGGGTCAGGCCCAAATGGGGTTGAATCGGCGTGAGCGTCGTGGCGGCACCGCGCGTGGCGAGCATTTCGCGCTTTGCCCATTGCGTGTAGCCATGCGCCACCGCCCCAACTGCGGGAGTCGTGGGGGCGATGCTGCTCCCGCTCGTGTTGGTGAGCGACACGGTTTTGACCAGTCCCGCGACATTTGGCCAGCAAAGCACGCCGTCGGCTTGATTGAGGAACAACTGCCCCGCCGCAAGTGACGCGGGGCGCATCCCCGGCGTCAAGGAGCGATACTGCTGCATCGGGATCGACCAAGACGGCATGATTAGAGTGCTCCGCCATCAATACCGCTCGGCGCAAACGCCGCGAGCGCCGCAGCCACAAATGCCGTCGACGCGCCTTGCGTTGTGTTCGTCCCGGGCGCAGCCGTCGGTATGATGGGGATGCCCGTAAACGTTGGTGACGCGAGCGGCGCAGCACCAGCCACGTCCCCGACCGCCAGAACGACCGCGCCGGTTCGTCCCGCTACGGTTTGAACGGGAGCAGCGGCGGCAGCGGCGGCACCAAATCCGGTCACATCAACGGCGGTCAACGTGATCGCACCAATTCGTCCCGCGACTGAGGTGACCGCCTCTGCAGGGCCATCGATTTTGTCCCAAGTGGTGCCATCAAAGCTGATTATATCGCCGACCGACCAATTGCTTGTGCCATCAATCGCCGTCACACCCGCCACCGCGACCTTATAGAAAGCGCCTTTTGGTCCCACACCCGAAGCGAGCGCTGGCGTATTCGTGCTCGCATTCCACACACCTTGATAGACCATCGCGCCGGTAATGCTGGCGGGGAGTTGTGTGGCGGGAAGCTTGCCGGCGGCATCAAGCGCTGCGACACCCGAGGCCGCGCCAATTTGAGTGGTTTTGACAAACGCCCCACCGCCGCCAATCACAGAGATCGCGGTCGAATTCCCCACGCCATCGTCGCCCTTGCCGATATACAAAATGTCGGCGACCGCATCATACACGGGTTCACCCGATTGAATGCCCCCCGCACCCGTGCCGAGTGGGGCAGTGCCTGCCACAAGTGCGCCACCGGTGCTCCGCCGTTTTAACTTAATTGCCATCTGATCGTCCTTTCAAATTATACAGTTCCGCCATCAAAATCTGACGTCGTGGGGCCGGGGTCGCCCTTTGGGCCGACCGCACCCGGCGCACCGGTCGCGCCTGCAACGCCCGGCGGGCCAACCACCACAGCGACTGCGCTCGGTGGGTCTTGGGTAAAAGCAGCCGCACGCCGCCACTGCAACACGAGCGTCGTCGTCATCGTCCGCCTCCCGTGGTGATCGCGGTGCGCAACCGGATGCCGATTTGATCGGTAATCGCCACGCCGCCCGCCACCTGAAGCCGTGCATCTGCGACATAGTTGCCAGCGACCAACGTCACGGTCGTCGCTGCTGGAATAAAAAGCGTCCAGCCAGCTGGCGCGTCAACCGTCGCGGCGCGCGCGGTGACCAAAAAGTCGGCAGCCGCCACGCCGGTGTCCGGAAGCACTGCCCGCCCGGTCGGTATCACGCGAAGCTGAGCGTCAATCCGGTTTACTCTGGCGGGATCGCCCGCCACCGCGTCAAGCGCGATGGCAATATCCTCACCGCGCGCAAAGGTATAAGTCTGCATCGATGCTGCTCCAAAAGACGCGCCCCCACCGCGCGGTGTGGCGGGAGCGCAAAAAGCCTCAGCTCACGCCGAATTTCACCAGCTTGATCGCCTCCGAATTCGACACGATTCCGCCGATCCGCTTGTGCGCATAAAAATGCACAAAGGGTTTCGCACTGTAGGGATCACGCAAAATGCTTGTTTCAGCGCGCTCGGCAATTAAATACCCCGCTTTGAAATTACCAAATGCAAGCGACAGACTGCCCGAGCCGATATCGGGCATATCCTCAGCATCGATGACCGGATACCCGAGCAGCGTATCGGGTCGGTTGTCACTCAGACTTTGCTGCCAGACGAGTTCACCATCCACATTGCGAAACTTTCGAATTTTGGTCATTGTCGCCGAGTTCATCACCCATACCGCCCCTTGACGATAAGGCGCACGCAACGATTGCACCACATCCATCAGCAAATTCTCCGCTTGCGTGGCCGGAAAGGCCGCGTCGGTGCCGGTGGCGACATATTGCAGGGTTCCAAAAGGTCGCACGGCATCTGATGTGGTCGCGACCGGTGCGTTGAGGAACCCACTTGGTTGCCCAACCCCTGTGCCATTCACAAACGCGGCGCCCTCGGCACGCGCAAATTCACGCGCGATTTCGTCGGCTAGCCAAGTCTCGACGTCGAAGAGTGCATCATCGAGCATCGCCTGACTGGCGGCCGGATTGGCGTAAAGATCGCCCATTGGGGGCACGATCTCGTTGAAGGTCGCGGTATTGGTGTCAGGGCGCAGGGCCACTTCACCCGCCCAGCCCGAATTGCTGTTCCCCAGCGTCACCAGTTTACGATAGCCCGAAGAGCCAACTTTCACCACATTGGCGATTTGCCGAATCGGTGAAATCGCCTTCAGTGTAAAATCAATCACCGAGTCGATTTCGCGCGGAACGGCGTAGCCACCATCCCCCGCCACGGCACCATCGACACTCTTGAGTTGCACGCCAATCTCGCGGCCACTGCGCAAATAATCGTTCACAAACGCCGCACGCGCTGGACTATCATTGGCCTTCACACCACTCAAAGCCGGACGCCCGTTCGCGGGTACGCTTGGCATTGAAGCGGCCATTTCTGGATGTTCGACACTATCAAAACTAGCATCCAACACATCAGCTTTCGTGTCATAATTCATCTAATTCTCCATTTCGGTTAGTGGTGGGCAGAGTTTCAACCGCATGGACGCGTGCCAGCGGCTGCATCGGAAAGGTGACAAGGCTAACCTCCACCAAATCCAAATCGGTAAGTTCACGATTGCGGCCATCAACCGATGCGCGAACACGATAGCCAAAGGACAGGCCATCAACGGCGCCTTCGCTCAACAAAGACGCTGCTTCCTTGGCAGCCGCCGTGGTCGGGTTGAGGCGACCAATCATCCGCAGACCGCGATCATCCTCGGCAATCGCCTCAACGACGCCGATGGGCTTGGTCGCGTCGTGCTGCCACAGCAACGGTACGCCTTTGGTCCCACCGGCCACCGCGCGCTTGAACGCGCCTTTGCGGATAATGTCGCCGCTTTTGTCCGGGCGATCGAACACAGCGGCATAGCCCGCAAAGCGGGTCGGGTGTGGCACAGCCGCGCTCAACCGCGCACCAAATCGGTGAGTCCGGTGCGCCACGCGAGCGCCAGGAGCAGCATTGCAAGGCAGATACGAACCGTCCACTCAATCAGCGCGCGCCACGCCGACGTTTTGGCATCGCGCCATGCGGCCAGCAATTGCCGCAACTCGTCCATATCCTTTGGCGCGTGAGCATCATCGAGCCCGAGGCGCGCCAATGCGCGCGCGGCGCCGAGTTCGCTCGCATCTTCAACCAAAGCCCGCAGGGTCACGAGGTCGCCGCCGTGCGCCTCGGCCTGCGCCATCAATTGCGCCATCATCGCAGTGTCGCTCATAATTCCTCCAAAAGGTCGGTGGTGGTAAGTTCGGGAGCACCCGGCGCGAGGCCGAGCAAGTCGCGTTTCTCCAAATCGGTAAGGAAGCTCGCGTTCGAGACTTGCTGCCAGAGCTTCTCGCGGTCGTCAGCAAGGGCCGAGATACCGTCGAGGTCAACGCGGAAAGCCAAATCGGGAATCCAGGCCCGCATCCCCTCAGCGATCGCATCTAGAATTTTCTCGGCGAGCGGGATGATTGTCATCCGCCAGAGCGCCCGCGTCGCCTCACGGTAATTTGAGTAGGTCGCATCGCCGGGCAAGCCAAGCAACACCGGCGGCACCCCAAATGCGAGTGCAATTTCGCGCGCGCTTGCGGCCTTGAGATTGATGAAATCCATATCGACCGGCGACAGGCTCAGCGATTGCCAACTCAGCCCGCCTTCGAGCAACAGGGGACGCCCCGCATTTCCCGCGCCCGAGAAATGCGCATCAACTTCGGCCCGCAGGCGATCAAATTGCTCCCCCGAAAGCGTCGCGCCGGGCTCGCCGGGATTGTAAATGAGCGCCCCTGAGGGTCGCGCCGCATTATCGAGGAGAATTTTGTTCCATTTGGTGGCTGCGTTGTGAATCGCAATCGCTCCCGACGCGGCGCCAAGGCAGCCCAAGCCATAATGATCGTCGAGCGGGTTCATCCCTTTAATGTGAACCAAACCGGCACGTCCGAGCGGGTCGGCCGCAGCAATCCGGGTGATCGAGTCGTTGACGCGATAACAATACGCAAGCGGCCACCCACGCCCATCCGCTTCGATCGTAACGCGTTCGGGCCGCAAGGCATAGATGTCAGCTAAATCGCCGCGCGCATCGCGCAACAGTTGCACAAACGCATTGCCGTGGAGCAATAGGTGCGCCGTCGCGGCTTCAATCAGGACCTGTCCGGCGCTGGTGGCTTTGAGCAATCGGAGCGCAGTCGGCGCCTGCGCGGGGTCTGCTGCGATGACGTTGAGCGGAACGGCAGCCACACCCTCCGCAATCAGCCGAACCGCGCGCTGCGCCACCGGGTTTTTCAAATAGGCCTCCCGAACCTGCGCCTCATAGCTTTGCGGCCATTCGCCCGTCGCAATGCTGGTGCCAAACGTGCGCGCAAGTGCGGGACGTGGCGGCGTGACTGAGGCTGGAGCGAGCGCCTTACGTTCGTGCGGCGGAGTTTGCGGCGAACGCGCGAAAGCGCGCCGAACGCCAAGGCCAGCGAAAAGGTTCATAAGTCAAAGTCCTAGGTTGTTGGAAATTTGCCGTTTTGGCTAAAATTGTCGCACCCGCGCGACGGGATCGGTCGCGCCTAACAGGAGTTCAGTAAGCGCATACACCAAGGCATCGGCGCGGTCTGGCGAGCCCCGTGATGCGTTTCCCGGCGTGTATCCGCCGCCGGTCATCAAACCACAAAGTTCATCTTCAAGCTCAGGAAACGACCCGAGATGGCTTATCCGACCGGCCTCATACAGCGCCGCAACGGGCTCGGCGCGGGCGACCTTACCGCGCGTGGCATGCACGAGCTTTACCGGAAGTGCCAAGCCTGCCGCGCGCAACACACTCGCGACCATTACCCCCCCTTGGTTCGATTCGGCAACGACACGGTCTGCCTTGTGCCGCGCCACCGCGTCCGCCACCGCGCGGGCCCAGCCTTCGGGAGTGGCACCGTGAACCGACGCATCTTCAATCACGATCGCGCGGCGCGTTGCCCACACGGGTTCGCCTTGCGATCGCCCGTCGGCAATCAAGCCCGCCACCACCACGCCACATGCGTCACGTCCAATTCCCGCTGGCGGGTCGACCGCGACGACGATACGGCGCAATTCTGGGCACGTGCGCACGCGGCAGACATCGAGCCGATCGCGCGTCCATAGCGCCCCCGGAGTGTCTGTGATCAACTCACCGTCCAGCTCCTGACGTCCGAGCCGGGTTCCGCCATAGGCTCCCTGCATCGACGCGACGAAGGCGGGCGAGAGAAAGTGGTTGTCGCGCATTGTGCCGCGCGTCACGATCACGCCGGGGTCCGCAATCAACGCCCGCACGAGCGCCAAAGGGCGCGGCGTTGTGGTCACCACCGCGCGTGGCTGCCCTCCGAGCCGCAAGCCCATTTGGAGATTGTCCCAAGTGGCCTGACCATAGGCCCATTTTGCGAGCTCATCGCACCACGCGAAGTGATGCTGCGGGCCGCGCAGCCCATCGGGGCTTTCACCCGAGTAGAGCATGGCCTGCGCACCGTTGCGCCAAACAAGCCTGTTTTTTGAAGCTTCCCAGCGCGGACGCTTCCCTCTTGGTGCGATTGCCAGCAAGCCTGACTCGCCCTCCACCATGATGCTTCGGGCCTCGGCGAGGGTCGCGCTCACCAGGGCAATCCGCAACGTGCCATCGGCCTCCGCAAGTCCACGAACCCATTCGGCACCGGCTCTGGTTTTGCCATAGCCGCGCCCGGCGAGCAGTAACCACGTCCGCCACGCTCCAGCTGGCGGGCGCTGTCCCGGTTGCGCCCAACTGGGCCAATCAGTCAGCACGCGCTCGGCACCCAAGCTTGCGATCATCTGCGCGCGCTCCGCTGGAGGCAGCAGCGCGAGCGCCGCGATCCGGGTATCAATCGGAGTCATGTGCCCCCGCTAATGATAAAGCGACCTCGCCACGCGCCGACGCATCCCGCGCCTTGACGCGCGCGGCAATAATGTCGAGCTGTTTGGCCAATGCAGCGCTCGAATCCACACCGCCCTCGTCGTTCACCAACGGATCGCGACCATAAATATCTGCGCGACGTCCGCGCAAAATGAACATCCCAAGTTGATCCGAATACGTGCGGTAGCTGCCCGTGATCTGGCCGCCATGAAAATGTTGGCGCTCCACGCCGTTCACGGCACGATCCGTCAGCGCCTGTTCGATATTGTCGAGCGCCTCATTCATGGCATCGTCCCACGCCTCGCGAAACTGTTTGTGGCGCGCGCGTTGCCGATACGCGGTTGAGGTCGAAATTCCCGCAGCGCGCGCCGAACGGCTCACATTTGCTGTATCGCGCAAGGTCTTCAGAAAGCGCCGGCGCACCATCGTCGTGCGCGGGAGCGTTGGTTGCGGATCGATTGTGGTGTTCAAATTCTCGGCTTCGGCCATCGTCTCTCCAGCCATAAAAAAGGCGGGGTCAGAAAGTCTGCCCCGCCCGATTCGCTTTTGCTCAGTGTAGAGATATGTGCCAGATAAGCGTTACGATGTCAAGCATTAATTTCCAAATAGGTTATTTATGGAATTTTTGCCAAGGTTGCTGCCTCGCGAGCGATGATGGTCGCAAAACTTGGCCGCGCATGCATCGCCTGCACCCAAGCACGTGTTTTGGGATATGTGTCGGCATCATAGGCGACCCGCGCGTGGAGGAGATTGACAAAAATCGACGCCACTGAAATGTCCGCAACCGTCAGCTGCTCTCCGACGAGAAAGCTCCCGGCGGCGGGGACAACTGATTCAAGATAGTCGAGCATCGGCGGAAAATCGACCGTTTCCCCTTCCAACGCACTCTTCTCGTCACCCGCGCGACCGAGAAATTTGGGGGCAACGATGCGATTGAAGAAACATTTGAACACGATTTGCGACAGGATCGTATCGGCGAATTCCTCAAACCACACAACGCGGGCGCGCGCGGCGGGATCGGGAGGCAGCATCCCCTTTTCAGCGAATTTGCAGTCCAAATAGGTAATAATCGCCGTCGAATCCGAAATGCTGAAATCGCCGTCGCTGAACGCCGGCATCTTCTTGAAGGGACTTGCCGCATAAAACTCTGGCGGCGCCTCGCGAAGCGAAGTCGGGTGGTTCGTCACATCGAGCCCACGCTCGGCAACATAGACCAACACTTTCCGGACATAGGGTGAAAAAGAACTGCCGTATAGAATCATTTGTGCTCTCCTAGAGGGTTGGCGATAGCGTAGTGCCGCGCCGCGCAGATGCAATCGGCATCACCCGTCATTCGTATCAGCCCAGCCGATAATAGTCAGCCAAGCGATCAAGTGCGAGCCCGAGGACCAACCGCCCCGAGCGCACCGGCCAATCAAGCGCTTTCTCCGCGACGGGCACAGTCTCACCGGCGCAGACTATGCGCCAAAGGATGTCAGCCAAACCGGGGCCAACCTGCGCAACCGCTGCGTCGAACCGCGCCTTGGCGGAAAGTTGGGTGTGCGTCAGATCTTGTGCGACCGGACCGCCGCGCGGCGTGCGGCTGGTCGGCGGGGCATCCCAACTCATCGTCACGCGTGGGCCTAGTGACGCACGCTCATAATCCGCGCGCAACGCCTCGCCCGCATCAAACTGGCGATCGGTCAGCAATCCACGCGCTTTTAGCCAACTCAGCGGCGACTCGGCGCGATTGACCGTGACGCTGCGCGCGTATTTGGGCGCCGCCCCCCTTTTCGAACGCACAGTAGGGCGCGGCGGCGGCAGATCACCGGACACGAGCGGGCGTTCGACTAAGTCTCGGGCGATGGACATTCAATTCTCCTGACCAGTTATCATTTTCTGCTTGCCATATTGTCACGGTTGTAGGAAAGAACAAAACCATAAAGGTTAGGAGAATGACCATGATCACCGCAATTCGGGAAGTTCGGCGCGCAAAAGGACTCACTTTGGCCGATGTCGCTGAGCGCTGTGCGCCGCCAACCACCGCCCAAACGATCGGGCGGTTGGAGACCGGGACTCGCACCGTTTCGGTGGGTTGGCTTAACCGGATCGCCTCCGCGCTCGGAGTCGCAGCCGCCGATTTGGTAACTTTGCCACAGCGCATCGATTTGCCGGTGGCCGCACTCGTGGGGGCCGATGGCGCGAGCGCACCGAGCAATTCGCGCACCGTCATTGCCCCTACCGCTGCCGAGGGCATGGTGGCCGTGATTATCGAGAGCAGCATCGGCGACTATCGCAGCGGTGATGAAATTTGGTGCGCACGACTCGCCCCCGCCGATTTCGGCAACGCGCTCAACCGCGATGTACTGGTGCCGCGCCCCGCGGGCCGCTATGTTTTTGGCCGCTTGATCGGGCGTGAGGGCGACAAGCTCCACATTTTGCCGCTGAGCGCGGGCGCGCGCCAGCAGGTCATTAGTGATCCGGCTTGGCTTGCGGTCGCGGTGCGCTTGATGCGGGGGCTTTAGCCCGAGGATCAAAACCCCGCAGGCAGCGGCCAATCGGGCGACGTGAGCGCCAGCACCTTAAACAACGTCCCCATCTGATCGGGAGCCACGAGCCGCTGATGAGCGGCGCGAACGTCAGCCGCACGGTCCGGCGATGCGGTCACCAAAGCCGCTGCCCGCGAGCCAATACCCAGCGCCGCGAGCCATGCACCCTGCGCCACCACAGACGAGGCGCGTAACCCTGCCCGCTCTCCAGCGGCGGCCAGAGTCGCGAAATCAACATGGCACGTCAGGTCTTGTGCGCCCACCGCCGCATAAGGGTTGGCGAATTTGTGCGCACGCACGGCTTGCAACGTGTCGCCCACCGCCGGCCCTTCATAGCCGTAATCGATTATCAGAAGCGTACCGCCCTGTGCCCGAATACGCGCGGCCAACGTCTCGACATACGTCACGCTCAGCGGCGAGGTTTCAAGAATGCTGCCACGTGGAGCCGCATGGAGTGGCGCCGGAATCACATCAGCCGGCACGCGCTTGCCCGCAATCGGCAAAAAAAGGGTGTCTTGGCACGCGACCAACCGCTGATGCCAACCGTCGGCGCCCTTCACGATTTGATGGACGGGGAGCGCATCGAAAAATTCATTTGCGACCACGAACAAAGGCGCATCAACAGGGAGCGTCGCCAAATCAGCATGCCACGCCGCCGCCGG
>Ga0209583_10000300_pt1 | contig 15647 bp, 14 predicted proteins | sample Str014_FD_187201 | JGI IMG/M metagenome (GOLD analysis project Ga0209583, IMG submission 187201) | Freshwater sediment microbial communities in response to fracking from Pennsylvania, USA - Straight Creek_MetaG_SC_2014 (SPAdes) (version 2) | ecosystem: Environmental > Aquatic > Freshwater >... | reverse complement strand
ACCGCAAAAAGCGGTGAGCCTGAGGCCGGTCAGAAAATCACTTGCGCGCCACCCCCATCGTCCACGATCCCGCTGAAACGGCGTCCACGATCAGACTGAAACAACGTCCACGATCACGCTGAAATGCCGTCCACGATCAGCCTGAAATGCCGTCCACGATGGGCTGAAATACGCACTATTCTTCAGCGAACGCGACGGAAAGGACGGAGCCGAGTTGGTCCAATGGGCTGCGACCAAGCTGCAGAACTCCAATGGTGTTGTGGGTCTGCAGGGCGGCTCCTGGGCCGGCTTGAACCAGGTCTACACCGCCGTGGCGGCGGGCAAGAACTCGCCCATCAAGGCACTCGCCCCCTATTGCTTCGGGGCGGAGTTCTACCGCGAGACCTACAACGCGGGTGGCATCCCGACGCAGACCGCACAGTTCCCGCCGCTGCTCGGATTTGCGGTCGGCGATATCCACGGCGCGGGCGCTTTCGGACAAGCCCTGGCCAACGAGGTGCATGCCGGCGGTCCAAGGGCGTACTACAACGACTTCTGGAAGATCCGGACACCGGGCACCTACGCCAAGCAGCTCGCCGACCTTGGCATCCCTGTCCTGATCTGGGGCACGCATTTGGACATCTACGCGGAAAGCGCGCTGTCCATGTACACGTACCTGCAGAACGCGCACAACAACAAGTATGTGTAGCCATCCGTGGCCACCTTCACCTTCCATCGCCCACGTTCGAAGTGTTCGCACGAAGAGCAGGTCAACCAGCCGAGAGATCATCGCTGCGGAGCGTGCTTCACCCCTCTTCGCTTCTTCATGAATGAAGTCGCAGGCGGCCTCGATCCACTGGGCAGATTCCTCTTGCAGCCGCAATGTGATGACCTCGGGCAGTAATCTTAAAAAAGCGCTCCACGAGGGCACCGTCGAACGCGAAGCTGCAGCGCAAGTAGTCGCACGACACTTGCTCCGCTTCGCCGATGTCGCTCCGAGCACACTGAAACTCGTGACCATGCCCGTGGACCAGCAACGCGACCTCGCCAGCTGCCAAGCATGTCGAATCTGTCCGACCTCGAAGCTGCAACGTGAGGCGACGACCACCGGCCTCGCCAACTTGCATCGTGACATCGACGCACGCGGCATGGCCCTCACTCCCCAACAATGCAGGGTTCCAGTGCGCGTCGATGCGCGCACGCACGCCGGGCGATCCGCTTGCCTCTCGAGGCTCGCGTCTCTTCCGGCGGGAAGCGTCGAGCGGGCAGGGTGCTGACGCGGCAAAATGACGCCGTCCGCGGCCCGACCTCGTCGGCGCGCACTCAAGCCGAGCCGCCGTGGTTCGTCACTGCCAAAGCCTCCCCGAAGCGTCGTCATTCAATTGGCGAACCAGCTTTGATCGAAATCATATTGGACCGGCGGACGGATGCGCGAGATACTTTTCCAAAGCACATCTGCAAGACGGTGATTCGAGCGGAAAAGCTTCTTTTGAAGCATGCTCGCGGCCGTCTCGATAAGAGTCGCATACCGGGCACGCTCAAGTCCAGATGTTTTGGCATGCATACTCTGCATGGCCGAAGCCGCACCCACGGAGACAACTCGTCAAACGGGCTGGAAACAGAAATGGAATCTCAGGGCCGCCTTGCGTCCGCGCTGCACGCCCGTATCGCGGACTCGTGCCTGCGCGCGCTCGAGATGCTCGAATACTTCGAAGCGGTGCGCCACCCGCCGACCATTCGTGATCGGCTCCGCATCCCGCCTGTCGAGACGGCGCAGATCGTTCGGTACCCTCGTTCGGGTCGAGGCGCGGCGCGGTCGGCTCCCGGGCGCGCGAGTTCCTTTTTCAAACGCCGTGATGGAAGCGGTGGAGTTTTCGAATGAACCTGGATTTCGACGATCGTGATCTTTCCTTTCGCGAGGAAGTTCGCGAATTTCTCAGAACATCGCTTCCCGAAAAAATTCGACGCAAGATGATGCGCACCGCGCATCCCGAGAAGTCCGATACCGTACGTTGGCAGCAACTTCTGAGTGCCAAGGGATGGGCCGTTCCCCACTGGCCGGTGGAGTGGGGCGGGACGAACTGGACTGCGGTTCAGCGCTACATCTTCATGGAGGAAACGACGCAATGGCCGGCGCCGGAAACCCTGGGCTTCAACACGACGATGGTCGGCCCGGTGCTCTACACGTTCGGGAACGAGGAACAGAAGCGACGTTTCCTTCCGGCCATCGCAAATCTGGACATCTGGTTTTGTCAGGGATTTTCCGAGCCGGGTGCGGGCTCCGATCTGGCGTCGCTGTCGACGAGGGCCACGCTCGACGGTGACCACTACGTCGTCAACGGTCAGAAGATCTGGACCTCGACGGCGCACATGGCCGACTGGATCTTCCTGCTGGTCCGAACCCTGCCCAATGCGAAGAAGCAGGAAGGCATCAGCTTCCTGCTCGTCGATCTGCGCAGCTCAGGTGTCGACATCAGGCCGATCCTCACCATCGACGGACACCATTACACGAACGAAGTGTTCTTCACGGACGTGCGCGTCCCGATCTTCAATCTCGTGGGCGAGGAAAACCGGGGCTGGGACTATGCCAAGTTCCTGCTTGGTAACGAACGTTTCGGGGTCGCCCGCGTCGGGTTGACGAAGTCGCGCATGCGCGAGGCCCGGGCGCTGGCCGATCGCCAGCGCACTCGCGAGGGCACTTTGTGGACCGATCGGGAGTTCAGACAGCAGTTCGCTCGGACCGAAATCGAGCTCAAGGCGATCGAACTCACCACGATGCGACTCCTCGATGCGCAGAAGCACGGCGAGAAGGGCAAGCCGAATCCGATGTCCTCGATCCTGAAGATCAAGGGTTCCGAGATTCAGCAGCGTTCGGCCGAGCTCATGCTGAAAGCGGCCGGCCCGCACGCCCTTCCGGCTCGCTGGGAAGGCAGCGGCTCGGAGGATGCGGTCGAGACCTTGAACGACTGGGCCGAGGGCAAGGCGTCCACGTTCTTCTTCAGTCGCGCAGCGTCGATCTTCGGCGGTTCGAACGAGATTCAACGCAACATCCTCGCGAAGGCAGTACTGGGGCTCTAATGGACTTCGATCTCAACTCCGAGCAGCAGATGCTCGCGGACAGCGTCGACCGGGTCGCACAGGCTGTCGGCCGCTTCGGCAAGTCGCGTCACCAGTCCTCGAAGATCGATCGCGCGGCCTGGCGCCAGTTCGGCGAACTCGGGCTGCTCGGCATCCCGTTCGCCGAGTCGGACGGCGGAATCGACGGCGGACCGGTCGAGGTCATGATCGTGGCGGAAGCGCTCGGTCGCCATCTCTGCCTGCTGCCGTACGTGGCTTCCATCGGATTGGCCGCTTCGCTTTTGCGCTACGGGTCGACGCCCGAGCAGCGTGGCACCTACCTGCCTTCGGTCGCCGACGGCAGCAAACTGCTCTCCTTCGCCTACCAGGAGCCGCAAAGCCGCTACGATCTGGCCGACGTGCAGGCGGTCGCCCGGCAGGTCGGCCAGGGCTGGGTGCTGAACGGCCACAAGTGCGGCGTGATCGCGGGCGGCGATGCGGACTGGATCGTGGTGAGCGCCAGGATCGAGGGTGAACGGTTCGACCGCAGCGGCATCGGCCTCTTCCTGGTCGATGGCGGGGCGCAGGGCGTGACACGCCGCAGCTACGTGGCCCAGGACGACACCCGGGGGGCCGAGATCATCCTGTCGGGGGCGCGTGTCGACGCCTCCGCGCGGCTCGACGTGCAGGCGGACGGCTACCGGCTTATTGAAAGGGCGTCCGACGTCGCGTTGGCCGCGAGCCTGGCCGAGAGCGTCGGCGTGATGGATTCGATGCTGCGGATCACCGTCGAGTACCTGAAGACGCGCCGGCAGTTCGGCAAGGCCATCGGCGAATTCCAGGCCTTGCAGCACCGCGCCGCCGACATGCTGGTGGCGGTCGAACAGGCCCGCAGCATGGCCATCTACGCGGCATCGATGGCCGATCAGGACGACGCGGAGTGGCGCCGCAAGGCGATGTCCGCCGCCAAGGTGCAAGTCGACGATTCGCTCCGCTTCGTCGCCGGCAACGCGGTGCAGCTGCACGGCGGCATCGGCGTCACCGAGGAGTGCGCGATCGGCCCGTACTTCAAACGCGCCACGGTGCTGCAGATGTTTCTCGGCGATGTCGACCATCACCTGGCATCGTTCGCCGAGACAACCGGGCTGATGCATCTCACGGAGGATTGCCAATGACGGAGATATTCGCCAGCGGGCTGCTGGACGGCGAGAAGATTCTCGTCACGGGCGGTGGTTCGGGCCTCGGAAGATCGTTCGCCGAACGCTTCTCCGAACTCGGCGCCGAGGTCGTGATCTGCGGCCGGCGCACGGAAGTGCTGAGCGAAGCCGCCGAGAAGATCATCGCCAAGGGCGGTCGGGCTTCGTTCCATCCCTGCGATGTCCGCGACGCGGCTCAAGTCGAAGCCATGTTCGACGCGATCTGGACCACCGGTCCGCTCACCGGCCTCTTGAACAACGCGGCCGGCAATTTCATCGCGAGGACAGAGACGCTTTCGACGCGTGCATTCCACTCCGTCCTCAACATCGTGCTGCACGGATCGGCGTACTGCTCGCTCGCCGCGGGGCGCCGCTGGATCGAAGGTTCGCGCAAGGGCACAATCCTTTCGATCGTCAGCAGTTCCGCTTGGCAGGGCCGTCCGTTCATGGTGCCCTCGGCCACCGCCAAGGCCGGCGTGCTCGCCATGACGAGGAGTCTCGCGATCGAGTGGGGACCCAAGGGTATCCGCACCCTCGCGGTGGCACCCGGTCTCTTTCCGACCGAGGGAGCCTGGGATCGACTGTACCCCGATCAATCCCAGGCCGAGCCTCAGGAGATGCAGGTGCCCCTGCGGCGCCTGGGAGAGCACATCGAGATCGCCAATCTCGTCGCCTACCTGATGTCCAGCTTCTCGAACTACATCAACGGCGAATGCATCAGCATCGACGGCGGACGATCGCTTCAGGAAGGCGGCGCGGTCGGTTCGAAGAAGCTGTTCGAATGGTCGCCCGATCAATGGGACAGCTTCAAGCGCGGGCTGACCCAAAAGTAACCGGATCGAGTGTCTTCGACAGGAGCGGGCGTCATGAGCGAATGGGTCACCAGAACGTGGGTGGGGTCGGTCTGTGTGTTGACCCTGAACGATCCCGAACAGATGAATCGCTTCTCTCCGGATCTGCGGAACGAGTTGATCTCCGCATTCGGCGCCCTGGGAGAGATGCCCGAGTGCCGCGCGATCGTGCTGGCCGGCGCAGGCGCGCACTTTTCATCGGGCGGCGACATCAAGTCCTTCCAGGAAACCGACGTCATGTCGGCGCGCGCCCGGCTGCGCAAGGGCAGCGGACCCCTGGCGCGCCTGATCGCGGCCGGGCCGAAGCCGGTGGTCGCCGCGGTTCAAGGCAATTGCTACGGCGCCGGGTTGTCGCTGGCGGCCGCGTCCGACTATGTGGTGGTCGACAGCAGTGCCAAGTTTTGCGCGGCGTTCATCCGGCTCGGCCTCATACCCGACAACGGTCTTCTGTGGAGCCTGCCGCGTCGCGTGGGTCACGCGAGGGCGAAGCGGCTGATGGCGCTCGCCCCCGTGTTGGACGCCTCCCAGGCGCTGCAGATCGGCCTCGCGGACGAGTCGGTCGACGCCGGACAGGCGCTCAGCCGGGCGACGGAGGTCGCGACGAAATTCGCCGCCGGTGCCCCGGTGGCGATGGCCCTCCTCAAGTCGGCGATGTCCGAGGGGCTCGAAGACGTGCTCCGAGCCGAGGCAGATTTGCAGCCCATGCTGATGACGTCCGATGACCACAGCGAAGCCAAGCAGGCATTCTTCGAGAAGCGTCCTGCCCGTTATGCGGGCCGGTGAAGGATGACGGCGCTGCAGGCCTTGAAGAATTCTTCTGGAAAAGCGAGGACACATCGATGAAGGCGGTTGTTTGCACGGGTTTCGGTGACGAGAGCAACCTCGAGTTCGGAGAAATGCCTCGGCCCGTATTAGGGCCGGGACAGGTTCGTATCGGCGTCAAGGCCGCGGGTCTGAACTTCACCGATACGGTCATGCTGGCTGGCAAGTACCAAACAGATGTCAAGCCGCCGTATGTCCCGGGATTCGAGGTCGCGGGGGAAATTCTGGAGGTCGCACCCGGTGTGACGTCGTGCGGGCCCGGCGACCGTGTGCTGGCGATGCTGGTCAGAGGCGGCGGCTTCGCCGAAGAGGTCATCGTCGGCGAACGACTAGCCGTCAAGATCCCCGACAACATGAGCTGGGTGGAAGCCGGCGGCTTCACGGTGGCCTGGGGCACGTCTTATCACTCCCTGACCGCCAGAGCCCGCTTGAAGGCCGGAGAGAACCTGCTCGTTCTCGGCGCCGGAGGCGGCGTCGGGCTGACCGCCGTGGCGGTCGGGCGTGAAATCGGCGCCAACGTGATCGCCGCGGCGAGCAGTACCGAGAAACTCGAGCACGCGAAGGCCCAGGGGGCCCACTTCGGCATCAACTACAAGAACGAGAACCTGCGCGAAGCGCTCAAGGAAATCACCGGCGGCAAGGGCGTGGATGTCATCTACGATCCTGTCGGCGGCGCGCTGTTCGATGCGGCGTTCCGTTGCATCGCGCAAGAGGGCCGCGTCGTCGTGATCGGCTTCGCGAGCGGCGAGGTACCCAACATCCCGGCGAATATTCTGCTGGTGAAGAATTGCGATCTGATCGGCTACACCTTCGCGACCGGCTACCCCTGGAAGTCGAACGAGGAGTCCGTTCGGACCGCGCTCGAATCTCTGCTCGGCTGGTACGGTAAGGGCAAGATCAAATCGCACGTGTCGGTCACGATGCCGATGTCTGACGTCAGATCGGCCATGCGGCTGATCATGGATCGCAAGATGGTCGGAAAGCTCGTTCTGACGATGTAATTTGGGACGGAGACCACCGGCATGAATTTCCTGTTGTCCGAGGATCACGAGATATTGAAGTCGGCCATCGAACGCATCTGTTCGAAATTCGGCGACGCGTATTGGCTGGAGAAGGATCGGGTGGGCGGGTTCCCGGCGGATTTCCACAAGGCGTTCGTCGACGAGGGCTGGCTGGGCATCTGCATCCCGGAACGTTTCGGTGGATCCGGGCTCGGTATCTCCGAGGCCGCGTTGATGATGCAGACCGTCGCGGAATCCGGAGCCGGAATGTCCGGGGCCTCCGCGCTGCACATGAACATCTTCGGTCTCAACCCGGTCGTGGTATTCGGCACCGACGAGCAGAAGGCGCGCATGCTGCCCGGACTCGTGCGAGGCGAAGACAAGGCCTGTTTCGCGGTCACCGAACCCGACGCCGGCCTGAATACCCTCAAGCTCAAGACCCGGGCGGTCCGGCGAGGTGACAGCTACGTGCTGACGGGGCAGAAGATCTGGATCTCGACGGCGCAGGTCGCCAACAAGATGTTGATCCTGGCGCGAACCACGCCGATCGAGGAGGTCAAGATACCGCTCGGCGGGCTCAGCCTGTTCTACACCGCGTTGGATCGCCGCCATGTCGAGGTGCGCGAGATCGAGAAGATGGGCCGCAAGGCGATTGATACCAACCAGCTGTTCATCGACGGGCTCGTGGTGCCGGAGGCCGACCGGATCGGCGAGGAGGGGCGTGGTTTCGAGTACATCCTCCACGGCCTCAATCCGGAGCGCATCCTGATCGCTTCGGAGGCGGTGGGCCTAGGTCGGGTGGCCCTGGCACGTGCGACGCAATATGCCAAGGACAGGGTCGTCTTCGACCGGCCGATCGGCAAGAACCAGTCCATCCAGCATCCCCTGGCCAAGAGCTGGGTCGAGCTCGAGGCGGCCCAGCTGCTGATCCGCAAGGCCGCCTGGCTCTACGACCAAGGCCTGCCCTGCGGGGCCGAGGCGAACGCCGCGAAGTACTTCGCTGCCGAGGCCGCTTTCACCGCTTGTGAAACGGCGGTGATGACACACGGCGGCATGGGTTACGCCAAGGAGTACCACGTCGAGCGCTACCTGCGCGAAGTGCTCATTCCGCGCCTTGCGCCCGTCAGTCCCCAGCTCATCCTGAGTTTCATTGCGGAAAAGGTGCTCGGTCTGCCGAAGTCCTACTGACGCGACCCCGTCATCCGTTGCAGCTCGATCCACCGCGAACCGATTTAAGGCATTCATTTCCATGACCGAGCAGGCGGCTGATCTATCGTCCGGTACCGATGGCCCTCTGGCAGGACTGAAGATCCTGGAAATGGCCGGCCTCGGACCCGTGCCGCTCGCCGGCCTCCTGCTTGCGGAGATGGGTGCCGAGGTCGTTCGGGTGGAGCGTCTGTCCGAGTCCAGGGGTTTCATGAATGTTCCGGCCCGCTACGACCTCGATCGGCACGGGCGGAAAATCTTGCGCCTCGATTTGAAGCGGTCGGAGGGCAGGGCGCTGCTGCTGGACATGATCGGGGAAGCCGACGGGCTGATGGAAGGATTTCGGCCCGGCGTCATGGAACGGCTCCAGATGGGACCGGAGGAGGCTCTCCTGCGAAACCCGAGCCTGGTTTACGGTCGGATGACCGGTTTTGGTCAGCAGGGACCGCTCTCGAAGTGTGCCGGTCACGACCTCACCTATTTGGCTTACAGCGGAGCGTTGCACACGATCGGTCCGCGCTACGGCAAGCCGGTGCCGCCGCTCAATCTGGTTGCCGATTCCGGGGGTGGCACGATGTTCCTCATAGCGGGCATGCTCGCGGCTTTGCTGGAGGCGTCGCATTCAGGCAAGGGCCAGATAGTCGACGTCTCGATGCTCGACGGTGTGTCCTTCCTGCTGGCTCCGTACTATTCCTTCCTCGCCGGCGGGCTGTGGAAGGATTGCCGGGGCTCGAATCTCATCGATTCTGGTTCGCCGTTCTACAACACCTACGAAACATCCGACCACCGACACGTGGCCGTCGCCTGCTTGGAGCCGCAGTTCTTTTCAGAGTTCGCGCGATTGTTGCCGCTGGATGAACCTTTCGCGTCGCGCCAGTACGACGAGGCGTTGTGGCCCGAGATGGAAAAAGAAATCGCCACCCGGTTTCTGACCCGATCACGCGATGAATGGGCAGAACTGTTCGAGGCCACCGACGCCTGCGTCGCACCGGTCTTGTCGCTGGCCGAAGCGCCCGATCACCCGCATAACCGCGCCCGGCATTCTCATCCTCGGCAAGACGGTTTTCTCAGGCCCGCGCCGGCGCCGCGGTTTTCGAGAACGCCCGGCGTGATGTCAGGAGCTAACGCCGATACGTCCAACGCCTCGGCCACGCTGGCTCGGTTTGGAATCGACGAAGAACGCTCGACCCGATTGCGCGAGCTGGGAATCATCGGTTGAGACACGGCACGCAACCGTCGGCTCGGACACTATGCGTGCACGACTTCCCGCACGACTTGGCGCCAAGCTGTCAGGGCGGGCTGGGCATCTTCGCTTCGGAGCCAAGCGCCACGGATGAACGATTCGATCGGATTCGTCGGCAGCGAGAGAAATATGACGTTCGGATAACCGGCATTTGTGAGGCAACGCGGCACGAGTGAAATTCCCATGCCCTTGGACACGCAGGTCAGTACCGTGAGCCAATGCCGGGCCTCGTGTCGAATATTCGGTGAGAAACCGGACGACAGGCACAAGGCGATCACTTGGTCGTAATAGGTGGGCGAGTAATGGCGCGAGAACAGGACGAACGGTTCCTGGGAGAAAAGAGCCAGCGATACTTCGGCATCGGTCTTCCCGGCAGCCGCGGGATGGCGGGAGGGCACGGCCAGCACGAAAGGCTCCCGCAGGAGTTCCTGCGATTCGATCGCCTCCGGAAGGACCGGGCTGTGGATGAATCCATACTGTATGCGATGCCGCAGCAAGCCACTGATCTGATCGGGCGTACTCAGCTCGAAAAGATTCACCGCGACGTCCGGGTGCTGCGCCTCGAATAGCTCCACGGCTCTTTCCAGACCACGGTGCAGCATGGAAGCCGTCGAGCCGACCGCGAGCGTCCCCTGAAGCCCCTGACTGTAACGGGCGGCGGTGAGGTAACCACGCTCGAGCTGCGACAGTACCTTGCAGGCCTCCTCGTAGTAGGCCGCGCCCGCCGGAGTCAGCCGCACTTCATGCGTGCTTCGGAGGACTAGGGAAAGTCCTAGGTTTTCTTCCAACTGTTGAATCGAGACGCTGAACGGCGGCTGTGAAATGTTGCAACGTTTGGCCGCGCGCCCGAAGTGCAGTTCCTCGGAGAGCGCAACGAAATGTCGCAGGTGTCTGAGTTCGATGAGGTTTGCTGTCATACAGGTCGCGAAATAGCTCTTATCAAACCAATATTGGACCGCGTTGAAAACGCGCCGGATACTTCGCTGCCGCGGCACCCCGGAGGTTTGGATTGCCGGTCCGCCTAGGATTCTTGTATCCGACTTTCGGGTTGGGCCCGCCGGATCCAACTCTAAAGCCAGGATTATCATCCTTATTATGTTCAGCGCGAAATCAATATTCGATCGTAAGGCTTGCAGCTTTTTCAGTCAACGCCGACTCCGGGTTTGTCAGGAGAGCGCGGCCGACGCCGGCGTCGACTCCTGCACCGATCGAGAACAAGACGGTGCGCGTCGCCAGCATCGTCGAAGCAGCGGGCATCGCGAGGGATCGCTTCCGGCGGCGTCGGTGAGCGCCTATGGCGTCGGACGACGACTCGGCATCGTCGGAGGGTCGCGGAGCGCGTCCGCGTTAGCACGACCGATGCGGTGCTCGTCCTGGCCCGCGCGCCCTTTGAGCCGCAAGCGGGCGATGCGGTGCCCTTGCGGCTTGGACCCGGCACCGAAGTGGCGTGAGCGGCGTCATTCCGGATCGGGATACCCAAACGCCAACGCGGGGTGTGTGACTGGGAGCCGGAGGCACCAAGAGCATGCCACCGAGTGGATGCCGAGAGCAGGCGCTAGACACTGTCGGCTTTGAAGGAGATTACATGGACTTCGCGCTCACCGAGCAACAGCAGGCGATACAAGAAGCCGCCAGGCGTTTCGCCAAGGACAAACTTGCCCCCGGATATCAGAAGCGAGCCACTTCTCACCATCTCGACCGGGAACTGCTGAAGGAAATGGGGGCGCTCGGCCTCTTGGGGGCCGATCTGCCTGAGGAGTACGGTGGCCTCGGCGCCAGCAATGTGACGTCGGGGATCATCACCGAGCAGATCGCCTACGGCGACTTCAATGTCAGTTATGTGCAGCTGGTGGCGTCGCTGAACGGCGGAATGCTGGCCCAGCACGGTGCGCCAGATCTCGCAAGTGAATGGCTGCCGCAAGTGATCCGAGGCGAAAAGATCATCGGCCTCGGCCTCACCGAACCGAGTGCGGGTTCGGACGCGGCCAGCCTCGTACTGCGTGCCGACAAGTCCGGCGGCGGATACCGTCTCAACGGTGAAAAGAATTCGGTCAGCTTCTCGGATCAATGCGACGCGGTGATCATCTTCGCACGCACCGGCAAGGTCGAGGATGGCGCCCGCGGCGTCAGCGCGTTCTTCGTCGATCTCAAGGAAAAGGGGATCACCCGCACCTGTTTCGACGATATCGGAACAAAGCCGGTCGGCCGCGGATCCATTTTCTTCGATGACGTGTTCGTTCCCGCCGAATGCCTCATGGCGGAGGAAAACAAGGGCTTTTCGAAACTCATGGCGGGCTTCGATTTCAGTCGCGCGATCATCGGGCTGCAATGCGTTGCCCCCGCACAGGCTTCGGTGGACGAGGCCTGGCGATATTCGGCGGAGAGACACGCGTTCAAGCGGCCGATCGCACAGTTCCAGGGGGTCAGCTTCCCACTGGCGGAGGCCGAAACCCAGCTCACGATGATGCGTCAGCTTTGCTATTACACGCTGTCGCTGCGGGACCGAGGGATGCCCCACACCGCCGAAGCTGCGATGTGCAAGTGGTATGTCCCCAAGGTCACTTGCGAAATCATCCATCAGTGCCTGCTCACCCATGGCCATTACGGCTATACCCACGAGCTGCCTTTTCACCAGCGTTACGTGGACGTCATGGGTTATCAGATCGGCGATGGTACGGCACAGATTCAGAAGCTGGTCATCGCACGGGAGAAGGTCGGCCGCGTCGCGGTCCAATACGCGGATTCGGCGCCCCGCCCGCCAGTGGCCATTTGAGCGGGCCGGTTTCCGACAACTTGACAGCAGAAATGGAGAATTGAAGATGAAGCTCGATCTGAAGGGTAAGTCGGTCGTGGTGACCGGCGGCGGTTCCAACATTGGGCGCGGCATCGTGCTCGGCTTCGCGGCTGAAGGCGCCCACATCACGATCGGCGACCTCGACCTGGTGCAGGCCGAAAAGGTCGCGGGACTCGCGCTCGAGGCGGGCGCGGCCAGCGCGCTGGCGGTCAAGACCGACGTGACCGACCTCGGTCAGGTCCAGGCGATGTTCAAGGCGGCCACCGACAAGCACGGTACGGTCGACGTGCTGGTGAACAACGTCGGCTGGGACCAGCTGATGTTCTTCACGCAGACGGCCCCCGAACTGTGGGAAAAAATCATCAAGATCAATTACGTCGGGGTGCTCAACTGCACCAAGAGCGCGCTCGAGATCATGGTTTCCAAGAATACCGGTTCGATCGTGTCGATCAGTTCCGATGCGAGTCGCTCCGGCGAGCCGCGCGAAGCGGTCTACGGTGGTGTCAAGGCGGCGGTCAATTCGTTCATGAAAACCATCGCGAAGGAAAACGGCCGGTACGGTATCCGCTGCAACGTGGTGTGCCCTGGGGTTACCGTGCCGGTGGCCCTCGAGGATGTCGGAACCAGCAGCATGTGGACCAAGCAGGACGCGATGATGACCGCGGAGCAGCTGGAGAAGGTCGCCAAGGCCTTGCCTCTGCGCAAGCTCGGGCGGCCAGACGATATCGCCAATGCGGTGGTGTTTCTGTCGTCCGCGGCGGCGGGCCATGTCACGGGTCAGGTGCTGTCGGTCTCCGGCGGCTACAGCATGGTCGGTTGAGATTCGATTGCATCCCTGTTGAAGGATTGGAGTTCTTAGATGGCAGATAACGAAATCATGTACGACGTCAAGGACAACGTCGGGACGATCACGATCAACCGGCCCAAGTCGCTGAATGCCTTCACCGGCGACAACATCATCGAGATCGAGCGATTGATCGACGAGGCCTCCAAGGACAAGAAGGTCGGCGTTCTCGTGCTGACCGGCACCGGCGAACGGGCGTTCTGCGTCGGCGGCGATGTCAACTGGGAAAAGGATTCCGGCGGCAAGAGCGGCCTGGAGGGTTTGAGAATTACCATCAACCGCCGGATCGTCGAATGCCCGAAGCCGGTCATCGCTCGGGTCAACGGTTATGCGATCGGCGGCGGCCACCACCTGGCCTATTTCTGCGACTTCACGGTGGCCGCGGAACATGCGATCTTCGGACAGAACGGGCCGCGCGTGGGCTCCCCGGCGGGTGGCTATTTCGTCGCGCACAGCGCAAACATTCTCGGCCACAAGCGCGCCCGTGAACTGTGGATGCTGTGCCGTCGCTACACGGCCAAGCAGGCGCTCGAGTGGGGTCTGGCCAATTCGGTGGTTCCCATGGCCGACCTCGATGCCGAGGTCAGGAAGTACTGCGACGAACTGCTTGCGCTCAGCCCCACCTGCCTGAAGATCGTCAAGCGTTCCTTCTACAACCACATGAAGCCGATCATGGATGAAGACATGGTCGACATGATCCAAGAAGTCGCGCCGGACTATTTCACGACGGGAGAACAGACCGAAGGCGCCAACGCCTTTCTGGAAAAGCGCAAGCCGGATTTCAGCCCGTTCCGTTGAACGAAAAAACAAACCCAGCTGAAGCGGGGAGACAAGCCATGAGATTCGGCAGTGTGGAGTATGAAGTCAGCGGGAGGATCGCGGTCCTCACCCTCGATGAGCCGGACAGGCTCAATGCGTTGAGTTCGGCGATGCGCGCGGGCATCGTCGAATGCCTGAAAAAGGTCGATGCCGACGATGAGATTCGTGTCGCCGTCATCACGGGCCGCGGCGAGAAGGCCTTTTGCGCAGGCGCGGACATCGCAGGGTTCGATTTCGAACCGCTGAAGGTTCAATCGTTCATGACCGAGGTGATGGACACGCTGGCGGCGCCGGAACGATGCCGCAAGCCGGTCATCGCCGCGGTCAACGGTCTGGCGTTCGGCGGTGGATTCGAACTCGCGATCGCCTCCGATTTCATCATCGCGTCGGACCGCGCGAAATTCGGGATTCCGGAGATCAAGCTCGGACTGTTGCCGCTGCTCGCCACGGTTCGGTTGCCGGGTCTGGTCGGGCGCGCCAAGGCGAAGGAACTGACCATCGTCGGCGATCCGATCAGCGCCGAAGAGGCCATGCGGCTGGGTCTAGTGCTACGCGTGGTTGCGAAAGACCGGGTATTGGCCGAGGCGATGGAATTCGCTGCGCGCATCGCGTCGAGGCCGCAGCTGGCAGTGCGCCTGACCAAGTCGCTCTACAACCGCGGGATCGGCGGAGACGAGATGCGCCACGCCGTCGACGGCGTTCCCTATCTGTTCATGCACGAGGATGCACGCGAAGGGATCACCGCGTTTCGTGAGAAGCGGGAGCCGAAATTTAAGTTGTAGCAACGCTGTCCAGCGTCTCTACGGCAAGGCAGGACGATCAATGTCACTTGAAAATTTAACGCTTGCGGATGTCTACCGGCGAAACGCGCAGTTGTTTCCGGACCGGACGGCTTTCGTCTGCGGAAATCGACGCATCAGCCACCGCGACTATCTCGGTCGTGTGGAGCGGCTCGCGGCGGGTCTCGCCAGGGTCGGTGTGACGGCCGGGGATCGAATCGCCATCTTGTTGCAAAACTCGTTGGAAATGATCGACTTGGTCGGCGCTTCGGCTTGGCTCGGCGCGATCCTTCTGCCGGTGAACACGCGACTGAAACCCGGAGAGATCGGCGCCATCCTTACCGACGGCGCGCCATCCGTCCTCGTCGCCGGGCCGGAACACGCCGACACCATCGCGTCGATGAAGGCGTCCCTGCCTTCGGTACAGCGTTATGTCGGGGTGGGCGCTTGTCCGGCGCCCTTTGCTCCTTTTGAAGAGCTCACGGTGGAGGGCACCCCAGTGCCCGCTGGAACTCCCGTGGCGGGGGATGGCTTCGTCATCATCCACACCGCGGCCACCGCGGGGCGCTCGAGAGGCGCGCTGCTGTCGCAGGCCAATCTGCTCGCGGCCCATAGCGGGTTGATCCAGGAAATGATGCTCGGCGAGCGCGATATCGGTTTGGGTGTATTGCCGCTCTTTCACATCGCTGGCTTGGGTTTGATGCTGGCCTTGCAGCAGGCCGGTGGCAGCAGCGTTGTCGTGGCGAAGTTCGATCCGGCGCAGGCGGCGCGCGCTATCGAGGCTGAAAAGGTCACCCTCGTGTGGTCGTTCGCGCCCATGCTGGCGAACCTCTTGGATCATTCGAATGCGCATCGACTCGACAGCCTGCGAGCGGTCACCGGGCTGGAGGCGACCGCCACGATCGAACGCTTTGAAGCGGCGTGTCCGAAAGCCCGTTTCTGGTCTACGTTCGGTCAATCGGAGACCGCCGGACCGGCCACGCTTTCGCGGTACCGCGATCGGCCCGGATCATGCGGCCGAGCCTTGTTCTGGCGGACTGTCGCGGTGGTCGACGA
>Ga0209583_10000299_pt1 | contig 15759 bp, 13 predicted proteins | sample Str014_FD_187201 | JGI IMG/M metagenome (GOLD analysis project Ga0209583, IMG submission 187201) | Freshwater sediment microbial communities in response to fracking from Pennsylvania, USA - Straight Creek_MetaG_SC_2014 (SPAdes) (version 2) | ecosystem: Environmental > Aquatic > Freshwater >... | reverse complement strand
GCAGTTCTCGTTTTGTTGGGGGCCGTCACGGCCTGGGTGTCGATCGATCGCCTGCTGTCGCTGCGCGACGAACGCCTGCGACGCGGGCGCGCGGCGTGGTACGAGGTGAGCGCGAATCGCGTCTTCCACTCGACCGGCTGGGAAGAGACCGTGTCACCGCTCGAGTCGCACGAGACCCAGCTCGAGTTGATGCGGCGTCAGGACAGGCGGCGCGCGCCGGCCTGATCCGAATGAGGTTGACGAGCCTGATCTCGGCACTGGTTGCAACGGTTGGGGCTGCTTCGTTCCCGACCTGACCCGGTTGGCCGCGCTTCCATGCGAGGAGGCCCGTCGGTTGCCATTCTAGGCCACGCACCGATGGCCATGCGGCGCGCCCATGCTCCTAAAGCTGGCTCTCCGGCACGAAGAACGACAACATCAGCAGCCGCATCCGCTGCCACAAACCGGTGTCGGGGTCGACATCGAGCTCTTCGGGGCTGTCTGCATCGACGGCGATCCAGCGCACGCCCGCGCCGCTTGACCTCAGCTTGACCTGGTACACACCGGCGAACTCGTCGACCTTGAACGCCGCGAGCACCATCTCGGCCAGCTTCGGGCTTTCGATGCGCACACCGATCTCGGTGTTGATGCTCGCCGAACGCGGGTCGAGGTTCATCGAGCCGACGAGCACGGTCTGGCGGTCGAGGAAGCCGATCTTGGCGTGCAGACGACCGGTCGAGCTGCCGAGCAAGCCCTTCAGCGTGCGGTCGAGCTTGAGTCGGTTCGAGCTCAGCTCGTACAGGTCGACGCCCAGCTTCAACAGCGCGAGCTGGTGCCGCTCCAACCCCACGCTGACCAGCGGTTCGTCGCTGACCGCGAGCGAGTTGGTGACGACGGCCACCCTCACGCCTTCGGCGCGCAGCTTGGCGATGCGCTCCAGTGCCTCCTTGCCGGGGATGAAGTACGGCGAGAACAGCAGGGCCTCCGAGTGTGTATCGCTGAGCTGAAGCAGGAAACGGTGGGTCAGCGTGTCGTCTATCGAGATGCTGTTGTTGGCCGGGTCGATCTTGCTCGGCGAATCGGCGAACGTGAAGGTGGCCGCCGGGATGAACTGCAGCGCGTGCTTGGCCAGCCCGGTGCTGAACGCCGGTGCGCCGAAGTAGTCGGGGGCCATCGGCACGTCGGGCCGGGTGTCGGCGCGGGTCACGTCGTCGAAGACCGCACGATCGACTTCGGGCGGCGCCATCGGTTGGCCCGCGGCGCGCACGATCGTCTGCACCGGGTAGACGGCGGTGCTGTTCCAGTAGAGGTCGAACCAGCGGCTCAGCTCGGCCACGGCGCCGCCGGTGAGCATCACGTCGAAGTCGATGAAGTTGTTCTGCGTGCCACGCAAAAAGTATTCGTCGGCCAGATTGCGGCCGCCGACGATGGCCATCACGCCGTCGGCGACGAACAGCTTGTTGTGCATGCGGTGATTCAGGCGCTTGAAGTCGAGCGCGAGCGCGATCAGACGGCGGGTGGACGAGCCTCGCTCCGTCACGAACGGATTGAACAGGCGCACTTCGATGTTCGGCGTGGCCGCGAGCCCGAGCAGCAGGCGATCGAGCTCGGCGGTGTAGAGGTCGTCGACCAGCAGGCGCACGCGCACGCCGCGCGCGGCGGCGTCGCGCAGCGCGCGCAGCAGCAGCCGGCCGGTGGAGTCGTCGGCGATCAGGTAGTACTGCAGGTCGAGCGAGGTGCGCGCGTTCTCGATCATCGCCAGGCGCGCGTCGAGCGCGTAGCTTGCCTGCAGCAAGGGCCAGACGCCCGATTCGCCGGGCGGGATCTTCGCGTCGCGCGCAACCGCGGCGAGCGGCGCATCCGGGGCGGCCACGAGCGTGGTCGACGGCACGCGTTCAATCTGCGGGAGCACGCCCGCGCAACCTGTCAGCAGGGCGGCGAGCACGATCGCGAGCCACGCCGGCCCTCGCGATCGCGAGAAGAACCTCATCTGAGTTGCAGGTCGTCGTTGCCGAAGCGGATGTTCAGCGGCTCGATCAGCAGTTCTTTCGGCCCGGTCTCGATGGCACCGGCGACGATCGCCTCGACGCCCTGCGCGCGGGCCACGTCGACCGTGCGCTGCGCGTCTTCGGCAGCCACGAAGATCGCGAAACCGGCGCCCATGTTCAGCGTGCTGTAGGCCTCGCGGTCGTCCTGCTGCGCGTGTCGCTGGATGAACTTCAGCACCGGTGTTACCGCAGGCACGGTGTGGATGCGGTACCGATGCTCGGCCGGGTGTCGCAGCAACTTGCGCCAGCCGTGGCCGGTGATGTTGGCGCAGTAGTGCGGCGTGATGCCGGCCTGGTAGAGCGCCTCGGTGACGGGCGAATAGAGCACCGTCGGCGCGAGCAAGGCATCGCCGTAGGTCAGTCCCGGCGACACCTCGGTCAGGTAGCCCTGCGGCAGCCGCTCGACCAGCTTGCGCGCCAGGCTCAGGCCGTTCGCGTGGATGCCGCTCGAAGCCAGCAGCACGATCGCATCGCCGGGCGCGAGCTTGTCGCCGACCGATAACCGCGCCTTCGGGTTGATCAGCCCCGTGCACGAAGCCGCGAGGTCGATGCGCCCGGCCTCCACGATGCCGGCCAGCGCCGGCGTCTCGCCGCCGCCCCAGGCGACCCGGCAAACATCGCACGCGCGCTTCCAGCCGGCCACGAGCGCCTGCGAGCGCTGCGCGTCGGCGAACCAGTCGGAGCCGCCGGCGGCCCAGTAGGCCTGTACGACCAACGGCGTGGCGCCGACCGTGATCAGGTCGTTGATCGCCATCGCGATCGTGTCCTGCGCGATGCCGTCGTAGTAGCTCTTGCCGGTGAGCGCGTGCATCTCGTCGGCGACCAGCGCCTTCGAACCCAGGCATTCGACGATGTTGGCGATGTAGAACGGGCCGACGTCGACCACGTAGGCCGATTCGCCACGCGAGGCGACGACCTCGGTGAAGCCGTGCGCCGCGAGGTGGCCGGCCGTGGCGGCGGCGGCACGCTGGGCGGTGACCTTGAGCGGATCGATCAGGTCGTAGTTGACGCCGGCTTGTTCGTAGCTGAGCGTCGCGTTCGGGGGCGTGGGGTTCATCGGGCAGGCGCGCGCGGCGTCGTCAAAGGGAGGAGGGCGGTGCCCGAATTATCGGGCAGCCGATGGGCCGGCCTGCGAGCGTGTCGCCCGTGGCCCGGCCCGTAGAATCGCGTGCATGTCCTACGTCGTCCTCGCCCGCAAGTACCGGCCGCCCAACTTCGATGCGCTGGTGGGCCAGGAACACGTCGTGCAGGCACTTTCGAATGCGCTGACGCAGCAACGCCTGCACCACGCCTACCTGTTCACAGGCACGCGCGGCGTGGGCAAGACGACGATCTCGCGCATCCTCGCGAAATCGCTGAACTGCACCGGAGCCGACGGCGCGGGGGGCATCACCGCGCACCCTTGCGGCGTGTGCGACGCCTGCCATGCCATCGATGCCGGCCGCTTCATCGACTACGTCGAACTCGACGCGGCCTCGAACCGCGGTGTCGACGAGATCTCGCAGCTGCTCGACCAGGCCGTCTACAAGCCGGTGGTCGGCCGCTTCAAGGTCTACATGATCGACGAAGTGCACATGCTGACGACGACCGCATTCAACGCGATGTTGAAGACGCTCGAAGAGCCGCCCGAGTACCTCAAGTTCGTGCTCGCGACGACCGACCCGCAGAAGGTGCCGCCGACAGTGCTCTCGCGCTGCCTGCAGTTCAACCTGCGGCCGATGGCGCCACAGACCGTGCAGTTGCACCTTGCCGACGTACTCGCGAAGGAGCACATCGAGGCCGACGCCGGTGCGCTGCGCCTGCTCGCGCGCGCCGCGCGCGGCTCGATGCGCGATGCGCTCTCGCTGACCGACCAGGCGATCGCGTTCGGTGCCGGTGTGCTGAACGAGGACGGCGTGCGGTTGATGCTCGGCGCGGTCGACCGCGGCCACGCGGTGCGCATCGTCGAGGCGGTCGCCGCGGCCGACGGTACGGCGCTGGTCGGCGCGGTCGATGCGCTGCGCGGCCTGGGCCTGTCGGCCGCCGGCACGCTCGAGGAAATGGCGGCGCTGCTGCAGCAGATGGCGGTGCTGCAGGCGGTGCCCGCCGCGCTCGACCACGACGACCCGGATGCGCCGGAGGCACAACGCCTGGCCACGCTGGTCGCGGCCGACGAGACCCAGTTGCTCTACAGCATCGCGCTGCAAGGCCGCGCGGAGCTCGGTCTCGCGCCCGACGAATACAGCGGCCTGGTGATGGTGTTGCTGCGCATGCTCGCCTTCAGGCCGAAGGGCGAGGGCGCCGCGCGTGGCGCGGCTGCGCCGACTGCGGCGCCCGTACCCAGTTTCACGCCGGTCGCGGCGCCGGCGGCCTCGACGCCTGTGCGCGCGAGCTCCGCACCCGTTGTTGCCCAGCCGGCGGTGGTCGCGCCTGCGCCTGCGCTGCGTGTGGCCGCACCCGCAAGCGAGCCGCCGCCGTGGATGGACGAGACGCCGTTCGACGACGAGGTGCCCGAGCGTGCACCGCTCGTCGCGCGCGAACCCGCGCCGCCGCCGTACGCAGCCAAGCCGATCGAGTTCACGCCGACCGCGCTCGGTGCGCGCTGGGCCGAACTGGTGGGTGGCCTGAACGCGGCCGGCAGCATCAGCGCGTTCGCGCGTGAGCTCGCCATGCAGGCGCAATGCGTGGCACTCGACGAGCAGGCGATGCCTGTCGTCTGCCGCCTGCGCGTCGAGCGCGAGACGCTGCGTGCAGCGGGGCCGTGCGAGAAGCTGCAGGCTGCACTCGCGGTGGCTTTGCAACGCGCGGTGCGGCTCGAGGTCGAGGCCGGCGCTGCCGAAGATTCGCCCGCGAAGCGCGACGCCGCCGAGCGCGCGCGCCGCCAGGCGCAAGCCGAACAGATCATCCACGACGACCCGCTGGTGCAGGCCCTGATGGCGCAGTACAAGACCGCGCGCATCGTGCCCGGCTCGGTCAAACCCCACTAATCCCCGAGGAGCATAGACATGATGAAGAACCAGCTGGCCGGTTTGATGAAGCAGGCCCAGGCGATGCAGGACAACATGAAGAAGGCGCAGGACGAACTCGCGCTGCTGGAGGTCGAGGGCCAGTCGGGCGCGGGTCTCGTGAAGGTCGTGATGACCTGCAAGCACGACGTCAAGCGCATCACGATCGACCCGAGCCTGCTCGCCGACGACAAGGACATGCTCGAAGACCTGGTCGCCGCTGCCTTCAACGACGGCGTGCGCCGCGCCGAAGAAATCAGTGCCGAGAAGATGGGCAAGCTCACCGCGGGCATGCCGATGCCCCCGGGGATGAAGTTCCCGTTCTGATCCCCGGCCGAACGTTGCGCTTCCGAGTCTGAATGGCCGAACCTTCCGTTGACGCGCTGGTCGAGGCGCTGCGCCGCCTGCCCGGCGTCGGCGTCAAGTCGGCGCAGCGCATGGCGTTCCACCTGCTGCAGCACGACCGCGAGGGCGCGCAGCGGATCGCCTTCGCACTGCAGTCGGCGGTCGCGAACGTGCGTCATTGCGAACGCTGCCACACGTTCACAGAGAAGCCGGTCTGCGCCGTGTGCCTGGACGGCACGCGCGACGCGCGCCAGCTCTGCGTGGTCGAGACGCCGGCCGACCAGGCCGCGCTCGAGCGCACGGGCAGCTACCGGGGCCTCTACTTCGTGCTGATGGGCCGATTGAGCCCGCTCGACGGCGTGGGCACGGAGGCGATCGGCGCGCACGAACTGATAGCGCGCGCGACCGACGGCCACACCGAAGAGGTCATCATCGCGACCAACTTCACCGCCGAGGGCGAGGCCACGGCGCATGTGCTGGCCGAGGCCTTGAAGGCACGCGGCCTGCGGGTCACGCGGCTGGCGCGCGGCGTGCCGATCGGCAGCGAGCTGGAGTACGTGGACCTGGGCACGATCGCCCACGCCCTGATCGACCGGCGCTGAGCCGGCGCAACACGGTCTCGGTCAGTTGCCGCTGCGTGCCATGCGATCGTGGCCCTTGCGCTTGGCGGTGGCGGTTCGCGTCGACATTGCCCCCGCCGGCTTGGCGCCGCGAGCCGCGACGTGCGCTGCCTTCGTGCCGTGTGCGCCCTTGCCCTTGGCCACGTGCGTGGCCTTCGCGGTCTTCGAACCCTTGGTCTTGTTCGCCACATAGACGACGACCGTCTGCCCCGGTTTGAAGCTCGCGCCGGCGCCCACGCCGTTCCATTGCGCCACTTGGGTCACGCCGACGCGGTAGCGCTTCGCGACGCTCGCGACACTCTCTTTGCGGCCGGCCTTGAGCGACACCTTGCGCAGCGGCGGCGCGTCGGGCGAGAGCGCCATCATCGCGTTGTCGGCGACCTCGACCGGCACATCGGCCTGGCGGCGTTCGCCGCGCGGCACGAGCAGGGTCGAGCCGGCCTTGACCAGCATGCGCGGCGGGATGCGGTTGACCTCGCGCAGCTGCGCCTCGCTCATGCCGACCTCTCTGGCGGCTTCGGCAGGGCGCACGGTCTTTGGCACGACCCAGGCCGTCCAGCTTGCGAGCGGGCCGCGGTGGCGCGGCAACTCGCGCACGAACTGGTTCGCGTTGTCGTAGGGCAGCAGCACCTGCGGCGTGCCGGCGGCGAGGATCACCGGCTTGTTCATCTGCGGGTTCAGGAACTGGAATTCGTCGAGCGGCATGCCAGCGAGCCTGACGGCGACGGCCACGTCCATGTCGCGCTCGATCGGCACGCTCAGGAAGTAGGGGTGGTTCTTGATCTCGGGCAGCGTCAGCCCGAAGTCGGCCGGGCGCGCGATGATGTTCTTCACGGCTTGCAGCTTCGGCACGTAGTACTGCGTCTCGTTCGGCATCTTCAGCGAGGCGTAGTCGGTCGGCAGGCCGAGCTTCTGGTTTCTTGCGATCGCGCGCGTGACGCTGCCTTCGCCCCAGTTGTAGGCGGCGAGCGCCAAATGCCAGTCGCCGAACATCGCATAGAGCTTCTGCATGTAGTCGAGCGCGGCGCGGGTCGACTGCAGCACGTCGCGGCGGTCGTCGCGGAAGATGTTCTGCTTCAGCGCATAGTCCTTGCCGGTGCCGGGGATGAACTGCCACATGCCCGAGGCGCGAGCGGTCGACATCGCCTGCGGGTTGTAGGCGCTCTCGATGAAGGGCAGCAGAGCGAGCTCGGTGGGCATGCCGCGCTTGTCGAGTTCCTCGACGATGTAGAACATGTAGCGGCCGCCGCGCTCGGTCATGCGCTGAACGTAGTCGGGGCGGCTCGCATACCACTGCTCGCGGTTGCGCACGAGATCGCTGTCCAGGTCGGGCATCGTGAAGCCCCGGCGCACGCGCGCCCAAAGGTCGGTCTGCGCAGAGCGGTCGTTCAGGTCGAGACGCACCTCGGGGCGCAGAGGGTCGACCGGCACAGGGGCGGGCGCGGCAGCAACTTCGGCCTCCACCGGCGTCGCGCTCGCGGCGGCTTGCGGTGCCGACGCGGCGGCCGAAGCCGCGGCGCTCGCAGGCGCCGGGACCACATCGGGCGGGGGACTCGACGAAGGCCCACCCGGCGGTGTGGCGCAAGCCGCGATCAACAAGAGCGGGAGCAGAAGCGGAAACAGCGACAGTCGGCTGGCGAGAACTCGGCCCAACCGGCCGTGCGTGGGTTGTGTCATCGGAAATTGTTCTTCCATTGTCGAAGGGCGGCCAGGACCGCCACCGGTTCGTCGGAGTCGGCGCCGTGGGCGCGGGCGCTGCGCACGACCGCGGGTTCGTCGCAGCGCATGAAGGGGTTGACCTGGCGCTCGCGCGCGATCGACGAGGGCAATGTCGGCAGCCCCTCGGCGCGTTGCGAGCGGCACCAGTCGGTGTAGTCGGCCAACTCTGCGTTGACCGGCTCGACGGCCTGCGCGAACTTCAGGTTCGACAGCGTGTACTCGTGGGCGCAGCAGACCCGCGTGTCGCCCGGCAATGCTGCCAGGCGCGAGAGCGAGCGATGCATCTGCGCCGGCGTGCCTTCGAACAGCCGACCGCAGCCGCCGGAAAAGAGCGTGTCGCCGCAGAACAGGATCGGCACGCCGTTGCCGTCGCTCGCGTGGAAGTAGGCGATGTGCCCGCTCGTGTGGCCCGGCACGTCGATCACCTCGAATCGCAGGCCCAGCACGGAGACGGCATCGCCGTCGACCAGGGGTACGAAGGGTTCGGGGATGCGCTCGCGTTGCGGGCCGTACACGGCACCCTTCAGCCGCGAGCGCAGCGCATCGACGCCGCCGACGTGATCGGCGTGATGGTGGGTCACTAGAATCGCCGCGAGTACCAGCTGCCGTGCGTCGAGCGCGGCGATCACTGGCGCGGACTCACCCGGATCGACGACGACGGCCTGCAAGCCATCGTGGAGCATCCAGATGTAGTTGTCGGCGAAGGCGGGCAGGGCAATCAGGTTCATGGCGGAACGCGCGATTATAGGTTTGACCGATTGGCTGAAGACCCCGGCAGGTGCTTACGTTCTGCAGTGGGAGCAGGCCCACCTGGACACGGCTGTGGCCGATCTCTTCGGCTTCCACGCGTTGCAGCTCGGCCTGCCCGAGCTCGAGGCCCTGCGGGCCAACCGGATGCCGCATCGCTGGGTCGCGACCGAGTCCGTCGAGCCTGCAGAAACGGCAACTCGCACGCCCGACCCCGTCGCCCAGGCTTTACACGGTGAACCACCGCTCAAGCCGGCGAAACCACCGACGCCGCGCATGGCAATCGCGCTGCACTGCGACTTCGACGCCTTGCCCTTCGACAGCAACAGCCTCGATCTGGTGGTGCTGCCGCACGCGCTCGAGCTCGCCCGCGACCCGCACCTCGCGTTGCGCGAAGTCGAGCGCGTGCTGATGCCCGAGGGCCACATCGTCGTCGTCGGTTTCAACCCGAACAGCCTGTGGGGCCTGCGGCAGCAGCTCGGGCGCTGGCGGCGGCGGCTCGCGCCGGGCTCGCTGCGTGGGCTGTTCTTGCCGAGTGCGGGTGAGTTCCTGCGCTATCGGCGCTTGCGCGACTGGTTGCGCCTGCTCAGCTTCGAGGTCGAGGACGGCCGCTTCGGTTGCTACCGCCCACCGGTCGCGTCGATGAAGTGGTTGTCGCGCTTCGCATGGGCCGATCGGGTGGGCGAGCGCTGGTGGCCGGTGTTCGGTGCGGTCTACTTCGTCGTCGCGGTCAAGCGTGTGCGCGGCATGCGGCTGGTCGGCATGGAGCGCGCCCGGCGCGCCGTGCCCAACGCCGCGCCGGCACCCGTGGTCGCGACCACGCATCATCAACATCATCACCTCGAAGAACAGGATTCATGAGCGCCACCGAAGCCAACCACGACACGATCGCGAGCCCACCGGCGATCCAGCGCCCGCATGTCGTCATCTACACCGACGGCGCCTGCAAGGGCAACCCGGGCCGTGGCGGCTGGGGCGCCTGGCTGCGCACCGGCGAGCACCAGAAGGAGCTCTTCGGCGGCGAACTGCTGACCACCAACAACCGCATGGAGCTCACCGCGGTGATCGAGGCCCTGAGTTCGCTGAAGCGCACCTGCGATGTCGTCGTGCACACCGACAGCGAGTACGTGCGCAAGGGCATCACCGAGTGGATCCACGGCTGGAAGCAGCGCGGCTGGAAGACCGCCGACAAGAAGCCGGTGAAAAACACCGAACTCTGGCAGCGGCTCGACGCGCTGCGCAACCTGCATCAGGTGGAGTGGCGCTGGGTGAAGGGCCACTCGGGCGACCCGGGCAACGAGCGCGCGGATGCGCTCGCGAACAGGGGTGTGGAAGCCGGTCGCTGATATCGCGACGCGCGGCGCAGCGTCAGAACAACGCGCGCTCCACCTCCATCAACTGGAGGCGCGCGAGTGCGAGGTTGCTGCGGTGCTTGTCGAGCAACGCAAGAAGGAACAGCCCGGGATGCCGCGCGACCGTGCGCAGCAGTTGCTGGCGCGCACCTGCGCTCGTGAACACCTCTTCGACCTGATCGGTCGGCCCCATCGCCCGCGCCGCCTGCCGATGGGCCCGCAGCAATTGCACACAGGCCGACGCGACACGGTCGATGTCGACATCGGGCGGCGATTCGGCCTGCAACTCATGACGCGACGGGCGCGCCAGCACGAGCCCGGTGCCGGCGTCGACCACCGCGCACCCGAGCAGCCCCTCGACCGCGAACATGCCGGCCAGTGCCTGCCGGGCGCGTGCCGGGTCGAGCAGGTCGCGCGCGACGCGCACCGCGGTGCGCGGCGCCTCGTCGGCCGAGAGCAGCGACCCGGTCAGTTCATGCACCCGGATCGGGAAGGCATCGACTTCGGCGATCGACCCTTCGGATGGCGTCCAGCCGGGCTGCACCTTGACCTGGTTCCACATACCGAGCATCGAGTTCCAGACCGACGACGCGCCCGTCATCGATTCGCTCAGCACGTGCACGTGCAGGCGGCCGGGCCAGGCGATCGCGCCGACCTTGTTCGCGATCCAGACCGCGTTCGGCGGTAGCATGAACAGCAGGTTCGGACAGCGCCAGGTCGGCAGCATCGCCGCGGCGTGCAGCGCGGCGAGCAGCGCGTCGATCGCATGCGGTTGCAGCGGGCCGATGATCACGGTGGTCATCTGGCTGCGCTCCATCAGCGCGACCGGGATCTCGGCGTTCTCGCTGCCGGGTGCGCGCACATCGGCGTGGTAGATGCGCAGCGTGTCGTCGTCGCGGCGCGCGAGGGTCGTGCGCTCGATGGTGGCGAGCGATCGCAAGGTGTTGCGCTCGCGCAGGTGCAAGCGTTCGATGGGGCGGCCACCAGCGTCCGACAAGGCCTTGATTACCGCCGAGGCCCACACGCCGGCCGGGTCGAGCAGGGTGATCACCGAGCTGGCGGTGTCGAGGTCGGCGCGACTGTCGGCGAAGTGCTCGCGGATCGCCTGCGCCGGCGAGCCCGAGACGACCAGGTCTTGCGAGTGCCGGTCGACCATCTGGCCGCGCGCGTTGACCTCCGTGGCGACGGACTCGAGGATCGCGGTGGCGGCGAAACCCGCGTCAGGTGCTTCGCCGGCATCCGCCGAAGCGGCCTTGGCGGGAGTGAGTTCGCCAAACAGTGAAGTGAGCACGTCGTTCTCCCGGGAGGAAGGGCGATCGGCTGCGCGAGCCGTGACCCGATCGACCAGTCTAGGTGCCTGCACGCCGCGCGATCACCGCGAAACCGATCAAGAGCTGCAACGAATGTTGCAAGCTGTCACCAAGAGGCGCGCTGCTCCTCAAGAGGCCAGGAACCGGCTCGGCGGCGCCCCGACCGAACGCCGCACCATCGCGCTGAACGCGCTTGCGCTCGCGTAGCCCAGTTCCGCAGCGATGCCGGCCATCGGCACCTTGCGCGCCGCCAGCGTCACCGCGCGTGCCAGCAACACCTGCTGGCGCCATTGCACGAACGAGGTGCCGAGTTCGCTGCGGAACAGCCGGGCCACCGTGCGCGGGCTGGCGCCGCAGGCCTGCGCCCAGGCGTCGAGCGTGGCGTGGCGCCCGGGCTCGTCGAGCATCGCCTCGCACAGCGCACGCAGGCGCTTGTCGGTGGGCAAGGCGATGCCGAGCGGCACCGGGCGCGCGCGGCGAAGTTCGTCGAGCACCAGTGCGCTGAGGCGGGATTCACGCTTCAGCGCCTGCGCGTCGGGCGCCGGGCCGGCACCATCGGGCATGGCGTCGAGTTCGAGCACGAGGGCGCGCAGCAGGTCGGAGACCTCGAGCACGCGGCACTTGCGCCACAGGTCCTCATCGGCGCGTTCGGCCAGCGGGCCACAGCGGCCGCGCGGCTGGTGCACGTACAGCGTCAGCAGGTCGGCATCTTCGACGACCGTGACGGCGTGCTCCACGCCCGGCGGTATCCACAGCGCACGCGACGGCGGCACGATGTAGGTGCCGTGCGCCACCGTGAGCCGCACCACGCCGGTCGCCGACAAGGCCAGCTGGCCCCAGGGGTGGTTGTGCGGCACGACCCGCGTGTCGGTGCTCAGGCGCTGGCGTTTCGCGCGCACGGGGCGCGCGGCATCGGGCATGTACAGGTGCGGTGTGAGCGGGCCGACGGGCGGCGCGGCGCGGGAAGCTGCCATTGGCTGAATCTCGACAGAACTTGACGAGCTATCGTAATCCGGACGGCGTCGGCTTGCTTAACATTCCTGAACTCGTCGCCAGCACTCCAGTCACCATGACCTCGATCACCGCCACGTCACCCGCCATTCGCCCCGCGCGCGAAGACGCGCAACTGATCGGCCTCGTCGGCATCGCGCACCTGATCAGCCACTTCAGCCAGCTCCTGCTCGCGCCCTTGTTCCCGTGGCTGAAGGATGCGTTTGCGGTCAGCTACGCCGAGCTCGGCCTGCTGATGACGATCTTCTTCGTCGTCTCGTGCATCGTGCAGGCCTCGTCGGGCTTCGTGGTCGACCGCTTCGGGCCGCGCCCGGTGCTGTTCGGAGGGCTGGCGCTGCTCGGTGCCGCGGCATTCGGCTTCGCGGCCAGCCACAGTTACGGGACGCTGGCGGTGTTCGCGGTCGTGGCCGGCATCGGCAACGGCGTGTTCCACCCGGTCGACTACACGCTTCTGAACCGCAAGGTACATCCGTCGCGTCTGGGCCATGCGTTCAGCGTGCACGGCATCACCGGCAGCCTGGGCTGGGCGCTGGCGCCTGCGATGCTGGTGCCGCTGACCATCGCCTACGGCTGGCGCGTGGCGCTGATGTGCGCGGGCGCCCTGGCGTTCGCCGTGCTGGCGCTGCTGTGGCTGAACCGCTCGCAGCTCGTGCTCGAGCGCTTGCCGGCACCGAAGGCGACGGCCGCCACGCCGGTCGAGCACAGCTTCGCGTTCATGAAGCTGCCGGCGGTTTGGATGTGCTTCGGCTTCTTCTTCTTCTATGCCTCGGCGCTGAGCGGCGTGCAGTTGTTCGCGCCCGAAGCGGCGCGCCTGCTGCACGAGGTGCCGATCGACTGGGCCGCGATGTGCCTGACGATCTACATGGTCTGCAGCGCCGGCGGCATGGTCGCCGGCGGTTTCCTCGCCGCCGACCCAACGCGCTGCGAGCGCATCATCGGCGTCGGCTTCGGCACGGCCGCGATCATCGCGCTGACGATAGGCTTCACCGACATCCCGGCGTTCGCGGTGCCGGTGCTGTTCGGTGTGATGGGCTTCGGCGCCGGCATCGCCGGGCCCTCGCGCGACCTGATCGTCAAGCGCGCTTCGCCGCCGAACGCCACCGGGCGTGTCTACGGCGTCGTGTATTCGGGCCTGGACATCGGCCAGGCGCTCGCGCCGCTGGTGTTCGGCACGCTGATGGACCTGCACCGCCCGAAGATGGTGTGGCTGGGCATCGCGATCGTGCAGGGCGTGCTGATCGTCAACGCGTTCAACGTGGGCAAGGCGCGGCGCACGAGCCTGGTGACGGCGACGGCCTGATCGCGTCGAAGATCGAGGCACACTGCGGGCCTCATCGCTCGCCGGACGCCTCCATGACCCAGCCCACCGCCGCCCGCCCCGCCGGCCACCTGCTCGTCGAAGCGCTGATCGCGCAAGGCGTGGCCACCGTGTTCGGTGTGCCTGGCGAGAGCTACCTCGCGGTGCTCGACGGCTTCTACGAGCACCGCGAGCCGATCCGCTTCATCGCGTGCCGACAAGAGGGCGGCGCCGCGTTCATGGCCGAGGCACAGGGCAAGCTCAGCGGGCGCCCCGGCATCTGCTTCGTGACGCGCGGGCCGGGTGCGACCAACGCGAGCATCGGCCTGCACACTGCATTCCAGGACAGCACGCCGATGATCCTGTTCATCGGGCAGGTCGCGAGCGACCAGCGCGATCGCGAGGCCTTCCAGGAGCTCGACTACCGCCAGATGTTCGGCCCCGGCACGCTCGGTTTCGCGAAGTGGGTCGGCGAGGTGCACGACCCGTCGCGGCTGCCCGAGTACATCGCCCGCGCCTTTCACGTCGCGATGCAGGGCCGGCCCGGGCCGGTCGTGCTGGTGCTGCCGGAAGACATGCTCACCGCGCTCACCGACGCGCCGGTGCTGCCCCGCGTCGAGCCCGCGCTCGCCTGGCCCGCGCCGGGCGCGCTGCGCGAGGTGCGCACGATGCTGCTGGCGGCGCAGCGGCCGTTCGTGATCGTCGGCGGCAGCGGCTGGGACGCCGCCGGGTGCGACGCGATGCAGCGCTTCGCCGAGTCGTGGCAACTTCCGGTCGGCTGTGCGTTCCGCTTCCAGGATGTGTTCGACAACGCCCATCCGAACTATGCCGGCGATGTCGGCATCGGCATCAACCCGAAACTCGCGCAGCTCATCGAGGAGGCCGACCTGATCCTCGCCGTCGGCCCGCGGCTGGGCGAAATGACGACCGGCGGCTACACGCTGCTGCGCGCACCGCGACCCGCGCAGAAGCTGATCCACATCCACGCCGGGCCCGAAGAGCTCGGACGTGTCTACGCCGCCGACCTGATGCTGCAGTCGGCGATGGCCTGCGCGGCCAAGGCGCTCGAAGGGCTCTCGCCGCCGCCATCGCTGCCCTGGGCCGCCTGGACCGAAGCCGCGCATGCCGACTACGAGGCCAATTTCGAGACGACGCCGGTCGAGCCGCTCGACATGGCCGTGCTCGTCAAGACGATCCAGCGCATGGCGCCCGCCGACAGCGTGCTGACCAACGGCGCCGGCAACTACAGCGGCTGGCTGCATCGCTTCTACCGCTACCCGGGTTTGCAGAAGGGGGGCCGCACGCAGCTCGCGCCGACCTCTGGTGCGATGGGCTACGGCGTGCCCGCGGCGATCGCCGCGTCGCTGCTGTACCCGGATCGCACCGTGATCAACATCGCCGGCGACGGCGACTTCCTGATGACCGGGCAAGAACTCGCCACCGCGACAGGCTACGGCGCTGGCGCGGGGCCGGGCAGGCTGATCGTGATCGTCGTCGACAACGGCACCTACGGCACGATCCGCATGCACCAGGAGCGCGAGTACCCGGGTCGCGTCAGCGGCAGCGACCTGTTCAACCCCGATTTCGCCGCACTCGCCCGGGCGCACGGCTGGGCCGCGAGCTTCGTCGACGCGACCGCGGGTTTCGAGCCCGCGTTCGCGGCCGCGCTCGCCGCCGACAAGCCCACGCTGATCCACGTGAAGCTCGATGCCGACGTCAGCACCTCGCGCGCGACGTTGACGGCGATCCGCCGCATCGCGCAGGCGCGCCGCTGATGCCCTTCAGCCCGGTGTGCGCCGCCACAGCAGCAGCAACACCCCGCCCAGCACGACGCTGACCGCCGCCCACTCGAAGCCGGTCACATGCTCGCCCGCGAACCCCACGCCGAGCAGCATCGCGATCACCGGGTTAACGAAGGTGTAGCTCGACGCCAGCCCGGCAGGCGCACGCGCGAGCAGCAACATGTAGGCATTGAACGCGATCAGCGAGCCGAACACGACGAGGTAGAGCCACGCCGCGAGCGCCAGCGGCTGGGGCGGCCAGGCGAAAGCTTCGCCGTGCAGCGCCGACAGGATCAGCAGCACCGCGCCGCCGCAGAGCATCTCGCTCGCGAAGCCGGTGGCGCCCGGCGCGAGCGGCAAAGCACGCTGGCTCAGCACGCTGCCGAGCGACCACGTGACGCATGCGATCGAGATCGCCGCGAGGCCGCTGAGCGAGGCTTGAAAGCCAGCGCCCTGGGTCAACATCAGCACGCCAGCCAATCCCACGGCGATGCCGGCGACCTCGAGGCGGCCAGGCCTCACGCCCCAGCACAGGTTCAGCGCCGCGATCATCAGCGGCACGACCG
>Ga0209583_10000298_pt1 | contig 15839 bp, 15 predicted proteins | sample Str014_FD_187201 | JGI IMG/M metagenome (GOLD analysis project Ga0209583, IMG submission 187201) | Freshwater sediment microbial communities in response to fracking from Pennsylvania, USA - Straight Creek_MetaG_SC_2014 (SPAdes) (version 2) | ecosystem: Environmental > Aquatic > Freshwater >... | reverse complement strand
GACGCCAGTATGGTGAGCTATAATCAAAAGACCGGAGCCTTTGATGCCAATGGCGCAGTGGTCTTGCGCGAGCCAAATGGCAACGTGCTGATTGCAGATTCACTCGATCTCAAGAACAAGTTCAAGGAAGGCTTTGCGCGTCATGTGAAGGCCCTGCTCACCAACAACGTCACGATCACAGCAGATTTCGTGCGCCGGGTTGATGGCAATATCACGATCTTCGAGAAGGCGACCTATACCGCCTGCAAGGGGTGCAAGACCCGCAGCGGCCACCCATTGTGGGAAATCGATACGGATCAGACAACCCACGACGCGAAGACGCATAATCTCTATCACGTGCATCCGCGTTTCAAGCTCAACGGGGCGACGATTGTGGCCCTGCCCTACTTGACCATGCCAGACCCAACAGTGACGCGGCGCAGCGGTTTCCTTTCGCCAGACATCAAGACGGGTGCCGATTATGGGGCCGGGTTGGTCACCCCCTATTTCTGGGCACTGACACCTTCGACCGATCTTACTTTCCGGCCCGTATGGACCACCTATCAGGGGCCAATTGCTGACGTGGAATGGCGGCAGGCCATGGAGAATGGCAACTACTCGGTGCGCGGCATGGGCCTGCATCAGTTTCATGATTTGCCTGCCCCCGAAAACGGCCAATGGCGTGGGGCAGTCGAGTCGACTGGTCGATTCAGTGCAGGGCAAGACTGGACCTATGGTTGGGACGGCACCTTTGCGACGGACCGCACCTTCCTGAATAGCTATGGTTATGACAGCCGCGCCATTGCAACCAATGATGTTTACGCCACAGGTCTGTGGGACCAGACCTACATTTCCGCCCAAGCGCTCAATTTTGGCTCGCTGTCGACCAGCATCAACCCTGACACCCTGCCCAATGCCATGCCTTTCGTAACAGGCGAGATTGTCAACCGTGAGACGCCGATCGGCGGGCAGTTTGATTTCAGCTGGAATGCCTATTCATTGCACCGAACCACGACCGCTACACCTTTCACCACGGTCAATCAGGGCACGGACCAAACCCGGGCCACAACGCAGATGAACTGGCACCGCGAGATCTACAGTGATGCCGGAACGGTGGTGACGCCCTTTGCCAATATGCGCAGCGACATTTTGATCACGCAGAATGTGCCGGATGTTTCTTCAAGCACTGGCTTTACGTCGACGACAATGACGCGGGTTTTGCCCGAAGTGGGCGTTGACGCCCGTTATCCTTTCGTGGCGCAATTGCCCTTTGGGCAGAGCATCATTTCCCCCGTGTTTCAATTGGTGGCTTCCTCCAACGAAGGGGCAACCAATGCGTTTGGCAATGAAGATTCAATCACGCTGAATTACGATCACTCCAGCCTGTTCCTCGCCAATCGCTTCAGTGGGTTGGACCGATATGAAGGCGGTACCCATGCCGATGTGGGCCTCACCTATTCGCTGATCGGCAACAATGGCGGGTTTATCCGCGCGAGTGCTGGGCAATCATTCCATATTGCCGGACAGAACAGTTTCGTGAATGGCTCAGGCCTCGCCGATAATGAATCCGATCTTGTCGCCGCCATCGTCTTTCAACCATGGAATGAACTCAGCGTTTCATATGAAACGCGTGTAAAGGATGATTTCTCTGCCATCAATCGGCAAGAGGCGGTGGCCAGCCTTAGTTTTGACAGAGTGTCGGCCAATCTCAGCTATCTTGATTTTGCGGCAGAGCCCGCCTACGGCCTGAACACGCGACAGCACTGGGTTTCAGGCGATGCCAAGCTGGCCTTGTCCGGTGGGTGGAGTGTATTTGCCGGGATGACCTATGATTTCATGGCCGATGTGATGACACAGAAGACCCTGGGAATTGAATTTGATTGCCAGTGCATGAATTTCAAACTGGCCTATACGGGCACAGAAGATTCGGTGAGCCATGCGGTGGAGAACAAGGTGATGATGTCAGTCGAATTTGCCACGCTGGGCAAGACCGGGCTGGCCGCGAATTTCTGATATGACAAATTTCCTTAAATCGTCACTTGTGTTTTTGGCACTGGTTTGGGCCTCGCCTTCTGTCCTGGCGCAAGAAGCACTGATCGCAACAGTCAATGATCATCCCGTCACGGCCTTCGACGTCAACCAGCGCATCAAGCTGTTGCAATTTCGCGGTGAACGGAACCCCGCACGGCTGACGCGCAAGGCTGTCGCCAATGGCTTGATCGACGATATTGTGACAATTGATGAGGCCAAGCTGGGCCACGTTGACCCGACGGAAAAGGAAGTGGACGAACAGCTGGGACGCATGGCGCAGGGCATGCAAACCAATGCCGCGGGCCTCAAATCCAAGCTGGAAGCAGCTGGCCTCTCATTTTCAGGGTTTCGCGATTTCGTCAGAGCGCAAATGGCCTTCAGCCGCCTGCTACAAGTTAAGTTCCACGAAAAAGTGACGGTTGACCAAGCGGAAGTCGACAAGAAATTTGCGGCCATCAAGGCCGACATTTCCGGCAAGGTGGCAAAGCTTGAAAACGATCCGCGACGCCTGCCAGTGAAAGTCCTTGCCCTGCAAGAAGTCAACTTTCCAGTCGATGGAGGAGACCCGCAATTGTTGCAATCGCGGGCCATTGAAGCGGGCCAAGCGGCGCAAAAGATCAAGTCTTGTTCGACACTGCAAAGCGCTGTCGCCGGCATTTTCAATGTGCAGGTGGGCCGCAAAATTGAAGCCGATAGTCGCAAGCTGCCGCCAGCACTCCAAGCACAGATTGATGCGGGCGGCATCGGCCATGCCATTGGGCCAATGCGTTATCCCAAAGGCATACAGCTTTTGGTTTATTGCGGTAGCCGGATGATCGTGCCGCCCAAGCTCAATGTCCAATATCCGACGCGTGACCAGATCGAGATCATGGCACGTAATGAGAAGTATGATGCAGTGGGTGCCAAATATACGGCCATTCTACGCAAGACCGCGATCATCGAGTATAAAGATCCGAGCTATGCGCCATGAACCGCGCGCCGCTTGTTCTGAGCTGTGGGGAACCTGCCAGCATTGCGCCGGAGATCACGGCCAAAGCTTGGGCGGGGTTGCGTTTCCAGCCTGACAAGACATTCTTCCTGATCGGCGACGCAAATGATTTTTTGGCGCGGACTGATGGCGCGGGCCTCGGCATTCCTGTTCAAACCATTGCTGCGCCTTCTGAGGCGACAAAACATTTCAGCCAGGCCCTGCCGATTTTGCATGTTCCTTTTCCCAAGGCTTCGCGCGCGGCTTGGATCGACACGCGTAATTCCAAGACGGTGATTGAGATCATTTCGGCGGCCGTCAATCTGTGTCTGTCCGGCGCTGCATGTGGCATGGTGACCAATCCCATCCACAAGGATGCGCTTTACAGCGTGGGCTTCAAGCATCAGGGGCATACGGACTTTCTGGCTGCACTCTGCCGTGACCAGGGCCATGCCGCACAGGATGTGATGATGTTGGTGGCCAAGGATTTGCGGGCGGTTCCGGTGACGGTTCACATTCCCCTGAAGGACGTGCCCACTGCGTTGACGACGGACATGATCATCGCGCAGGCGCTGGTGGTCAATCAAAGCCTTAAACGCTATTTCGGCGTGGCCAGCCCGCGCCTTGCCGTCACCGGTCTTAATCCTCACGCTGGTGAGAATGGAGCGATGGGCGAGGAGGACCAATTGATTATCGCGCCCGCCATTCGCGCCCTTGTGATGCAAGGGCTTCATGTGACCGGGCCCCTGCCCGCAGATACCGCATTCCACCCTGAAGCGCGCGCGCAGTATGACGCAATCCTATGCATGTACCATGATCAGGCTTTGATCCCCGCCAAGACTTTGGATTTTCACGGTGGCGTCAATGTCACGCTCGGTCTGCCGTTCATTCGCACCTCGCCCGATCATGGTACGGCGTTGGACCTTGCGGGCAAGGGCATAGCACGACCCGACAGTTTGATTGCGGCCTTGAAACTTGCAGCGGAAATGGCTGCGGGACGATGAGCGATGACGGGCTGCCACCCTTACGCGAAGTGATCGAAGCGCATGGGCTTGCCGCCAACAAGGCCCTCGGCCAGAATTTCCTGTTTGATCTCAACCTCACACGGCGCATTGCACGGGCGGCGGCACCCCTGTCGGACACCATCGTTGAGATCGGCCCTGGCCCCGGGGGTTTGACGCGGGCACTTTTGGCCGAAGGTGCGGAGAAGATTGTGGCGGTTGAACGTGATGCCCGCGCGCTGCCCGCATTGGCTGAAATCGCGGCGCATTATCCGGGGCGGCTTCGCGTTATCCATGGTGACGCGCTGGAGGTTGATTGGCGCAAGATAGTCTCCGGGCCGGCCAAGATCGTGGCCAATCTGCCCTATAACGTAGCAACACCCTTGCTCATCGGCTGGCTTTCAGTTGACCCATGGCCGCCGTGGTTTTCATCACTCACGCTGATGTTTCAAAAAGAAGTGGCTCTGCGCATCGTGGCACCACCGGGCAGCGAGCATTATGGAAGGCTCTCCGTCATCAGCCAGTGGCGCTGCGAGGCCAAGCGCCTGTTTGATGTCAACCGCAGCGCCTTCACGCCACCGCCCAAGATCACGTCCAGCATCGTGCAACTTGTGCCACGCAAAGTGTGTGAACCGAAGTGTGAATTGAAAGCGCTTGAGCGCGTCACCGCCGCAGGCTTCGGCCAGCGCCGCAAAATGCTGAGGCAGAGTTTGAAGGCTGTGTTCGAGAAGCCGGAAGAAGTGCTGGAGCCACTCGGCATTGCGCCCACCGCGCGGGCGGAGGAATTGAGCGTGGCGGAGTTTGGGAGACTGGCGACAATGCTTCAGAAACAGTTTTGGTGAGAGGTCGCGCACCTCGCCCAGTTTTTCGACGGGACATCCATTCTGCTACAAACAAACTCCAATTTGTTAGCGTCTTTGCATGGCAACAAGCCCGAAAATCAAAAGGATGATTGCCATAACAACAATAAAAACGGTGTTCTTGATCGCTGCAGATTTAGCGTCGGCTTTTTCAATATATTTCGCCTCGCAAGTTGGACATAGCCATATTTTCACATACCTATAGTAAGTACGTCCTGATGATCTTCCGGTGCGCCTGCTGGCTTGTACGCGGCTCGGTTGGTATCGACCTTTACTGTTGGTTCCAGAGCTTGCTTGGCTCCCCCAACTGGAACCAGATGATTCACCGGAAATTTCTTGAACTTCGTGCATGGTCATCTGGTTCTTTGGCAAAAGCTGGAAGCAGTGGCTACATTCGACTTCTCGATAATGTTTTTGCGTTGTTTCTCCACCCCGCTGCGGCACTATGGTCAAAACGAAATCAGCAGCACCCTCGCCCTCCATTGGGTAGGAAATAATAGACTTGAGACCCGTCCCACTACGGCTTGTGTCCGCTGTTGCTGTGGAATTTTGGGCGTCGAGAGCGAAATCTCGTCTTTGTGTGTCTTTGTCTGCCATTCGGCCCCTCCACGTCTCTTAACACTTCAACAGAAACAAAACCAGAAACGAGCAATGGAGTATCATACCAATGTTTAAACATCTGCTCGCGTTTCAAAAGCAGAAATCAATCGTTGGGGCTTTTAAAGCGTTTGCTCCCATCCCATTTCCCTAGCGTTGCCGTTCGGAGACTAGCGACAAATTGGACCAATAGATTTTAGTTTAGTTCTCGGACGATCAATATTTGCGGCATCATATCTTTTGAAAGGATCATCACCCAAAATCCACCCATCGGGCATTTTTCGCCCGAGCCCAGCTTTGTTCAGTGCTCGATCTTCAGTTCTAGTCATTACCGTCACGCCACCACACCCTCTTATCCACTTCTCGACATTTTTTTTGTTATTTTTGATTTCTCTATTTTGAAATAAGGACACAGCTATTATTCCTACGGGGACAATGTGCTCAAAAATTGTATCAAATTTGCTATTCGACCCGTAAAATAGCTTCTTAGTATGGATTGGAACATTCAAGTCCAACCCACTTTGTAACACAAGCTGTTCCGCATTCGAACTGATCCAATAGTGATGACTTGAACTAATCATTTTTGCAATTGCGTTACGAAAGACGTATCCTAAATCACCAAGTTCCATGTTGAAAGATTTTTGGGATAGCATTGCTGCGAGCAATTCGACCCACATTTCCTGCTCTGGGTTAAGTGGCGCGTCTCGATCGGCATCGTGTTGATAAGTGGTCATATCCGCTCCGCAGGGATAGCCAATTAGCTTGTCAGTTTTAGTCGGGGAAATCTATCAAAGTTATCCTGTGTTCATTCTAAATCTCACAAATCCTTCGTCATCTTCCTTACAAAATCCGTCAACCCCACCTGCCGTTTGCGTTTCAGGCGTTCGGCTTTCAGGATGGCCAGCACCTCTTCGTGGGCTACTTCGAAATCGGCGTTGATGATCACATAGTCATATTCGGCCCAGTGGCTGATTTCGCGAGGGGCTTCGGCCATGCGTTTGGCCACCACAGCGGATGAGTCTTGATTGCGGCTGATCAACCGTGTGCGCAGCGTATCAGCATCGGGCGGCAGAATGAAAACCCGCACCAGATCGTCTTCCATGGCTTGGGCCAGTTGTTGTGTCCCTTGCCAATCAATATCAAACAGAACATCGCGGCCAGCGGCCAGTGCCGCCTCAACCGGGGCCTTGGGCGTGCCGTAGGAATTGCCGAAGACAGTGGCCCATTCCAACAGGTCTTTGCGCGCGACCATATGATCGAAACGGTCTTGCGTCAGGAAGTGATAATCACGGCCATCGACCTCACCGGGGCGCGGCTTTCGCGTAGTGACTGAGACGGACATCGTGATGTTGCTGTCAGCGTCCAAGAGTTTTCGTGACAGTGTGGTTTTGCCCGCACCCGAAGGTGAAGACATGACAAACATCAGGCCGCGCCGGGCGACGGCAATATGGCTTGGCAATTTACTCAATGTTCTGCACCTGCTCACGCATCTGGTCGATGGTGGTTTTGAGGTCCAGGCCGATGGCCGTCAAGCTGGCATCATTGGCTTTTGAACAGAACGTGTTGGCTTCGCGGTTGAATTCCTGCGCCAGAAAATCAAACTTGCGGCCCACAGGTTCGGAGGATTTCAGCAGCGCGCGCGCCGCCTTGATATGCATGGCAAGCCTGTCCAGCTCTTCGCGCACGTCGGCCTTGGTGACCAAAAGAATGGCTTCCTGATGCAGGCGGGTCTCATCAAAGCCCTGCACTTCGAGGAGTTGTGCCATCTGCTCCTTGAGGCGTCGCTTGATGGCCTCAGGCTGGCGGGCCGGATTGTCCTGCGCGGCCTTGTGCAAAGCGTCGATGTGATCGAGCTGCACTGCCAAGAGTTTGGCAAGTTCAGCGCCCTCCTGGTGGCGGTTGAGGATGAGGGCCGCCACCGCCTGTTCCAGCGTGGCCAGCATGTCCTTGTCCAAGGCCTGCTGCTCAGCCTCGTCGCGCGCCGTGGTTTTCATCTCAATGACGCCGCGCAGGGCGATGAGGTTTTCAACGCTTGGGGCTGGCCCTCCGACGCGTTGGCGCAGGGCTTCGGCCAGTTTGAGATATTGTTCCAGCACGTCGGTGTTGACGGTGACGCGTTCGGCCTGTTCCAAACCCTGCACAGCCAGATTCACTTGCAGGCTGCCGCGCTTGAAAGCTTGCATGATAAGTTGGCGGGCCGCGGCTTCGACGGCATCGAGCCCGGGGGCGACGCGAAGGCGCAGATCGAGCGCCTTGCCATTGACGCTTTTCAATTCCCACACCCATGTGATCGAGCCCGAGGCCCCGCTGGCACGGGCAAAGCCCGTCATCGATGAAAGAGGCATTATGGCTTTGGTTTCTTCAAGACAGGGATGGGAACTTTCTTGCCGTTGATCAACACGGTGGTTCCAGGTATCGGATCGGCCTTGGGCGCTGATGCATCCGGCGCAGCGGCGGCAGGCGTGACCAACGGCTTGGCGGTCGCTGGCGTTGCTGCGGGTGCTGGTGCTGCTGTCGTGGCATCGGTCTCGCCATTGATGGCGCGCCATTTTTTCACATTGGCGTTGTGCTCATCCAACGTGGTGGCAAAGGCGTGGCCGCCAGTGCCATTGGCAACAAAATACAAAAAGCTGTTCTTGGCGGGGTTGAGCACGGCTTCAATCGCAGCCTTGCCGGGATTGGCAATAGGACCCGGCGGCAGGCCGTCGATCTGATAGGTGTTGTAGGGATTGGGCTGGTCGAGCTCATCACGCGTCAAGGGGTGATCAAGCTTGCCCTTGCCGCCGACGAGGCCATAGATGATCGTTGGGTCTGATTGGAGGCGCATTTTGGCATTGAGGCGATTGACGAAAACTGCCGCCACTTTCGGGCGCTCTTCTGGCAGGCCCGTTTCCTTTTCAACGATGGAAGCCAGTGTCACCAGGTCCTGTTTGGATTTCATCGGGCTGTCGGGCGCAAGGCGCGGCCATTCCTGATCGAGCAATTTGGTTTGCGCCAAAGCCATTTCGCCCAGCAACTTGTCGCGCGGATAGCCGCGGGTTATCACATAGGTTTCGGGTAGAAGCGTTCCTTCATCCGGCACTTTGGCAACTGTCCCATCCATCTCCTCGTGTTCCATCAGGCGGTTCACGACCATTTGCGATGTCCAACCTTCGGGGATGGTAATTTTATAAGTCAGGAAGCGGCCAGCGGTGAGCATCGACAAGACATCCGCCATCGATGCCCCTGCCGGGAATTCATATTCGCCGGGCTTAAGGCGGGCGTGGCGCAATTCATCCAGCGCTGCCGCACCTGAGAAAATCCTCGCATCGGTGATCACACCCTGATCTTGCAGCGCCACTGCGATCTGGCCACGGTCCAAAGTCTTCGGAAGTTGGACGACCTTGTTCGCCGTCAGCGGGCCGGGTGCAGTGAAATTCAGCCAGGACCATCCCAGGCCGCCGCCAAAGACAAGGACCAAAACGATGAGCCACATCAGCCATTTGCCAAATAGCCGCAAAAGCACAGGGCGGCGATAGCGCGGAAGTTCCGGTTCTGAAACGCGGGTTATCGGCTCTTCATCGCGCACGCAGGCTTGGCCCTTCCCTCATCAAAAACAACAACTGGCTTGATCACGCCTCCAAGCGACGCATGATCAGTGATGCATTGGTACCACCAAAACCAAATGAATTCGACAGAACTGTGTTCACAGGCTTTTTCTTGGCCAGCTTTGGCACCAAGTCAATAGCCGTTTCGACGGAGGGATTGTCGAGGTTCAACGTGGGCGGGCAGATATTGTCCCTGATGGCGAGGACCGAGAAGATCGCTTCCACCGCACCAGCAGCACCTAAAAGATGTCCGATTGCGGATTTTGTTGATGACATCGAAAGGTTTGGCGCTGTGTTGCCGAGCATACGCTCCACGGCTTTCAATTCGATCTCGTCACCCAGTGGCGTTGATGTGCCATGGGCGTTCACATAGTCAATCTCATCCGGGCTGATCTTGGCGCGGCGCAAGGCCATTTGCATGCAGCGGAAAGCGCCATCGCCATCTTCAGAAGGTGCAGTTACATGATAGGCATCGCCAGACATGCCGTAGCCGATCACTTCGGCATAAATATGGGCACCACGGGCCTTGGCATGTTCCAGGGATTCCAGCACCACAACGCCTGCTCCCTCGCCCATCACAAAGCCGTCACGATCCTTGTCGTAAGGGCGCGAGGCCTTGGTTGATGTGTCGTTGAAATTATGGGAGAGCGCCTTGCAGGCGATGAAGCCCGCAATGCCCAAACGGCTGATGCAGGCCTCCGCACCACCGGCGATCATGACATCGGCATCATCCATCATGATGATGCGGGCAGCATCGCCGATGGCGTGCGACCCTGTGGAACAGGCGGTGACGACGGCGCTGTTGGGGCCTTTGAACCCCATGTTGATGGAGATGAGGCCAGACGCGAGATTGATCAATGAGCCTGGAATAAAGAAGGGGCTGATACGGCGCGGGCCTTTTTCCTTGAGCAGGATTGATGTGTCATAGATCGATGGCAGGCCGCCAATGCCTGAACCTACCATGACACCGGCGCGATATTGTTCATCAGGTGTTTTGGCTTCGTATTTGGCATCAGCTACTGCCTGCTTGGCGGCAATCAAGGCATATTGGATAAAGTCATCAAAGCGTCGTTGATCTTTGGCATCAACCCATTGATCGATGTTAAGGGTTCCATTGCTGCCGTCGCCGCGTTTTACTTCAAAAGCGATGCGGGTAGAAAGGTCTGAGGCATCAAATTTGGTGATCGGGCCAGCGCCTGATTCGCCCGCGAGAATGTTTTTCCACGTGGTCGCAACATCCGCGCCCAAAGGCGAAACCATTCCCAAGCCAGTAATGACAACGCGCCGCATTCTTGATCCCCTTCAACTTGCCCGCATATGAAAACGCGGGGTAACAGGTTGCCCTGACCCCGCGCCAAAATCAATCCCAAGCAGGCTTTAGGCCTTCTTGGCCTTTTCAATAAACTTCACGGCATCACCCACGGTCTGAATGGTTTCAGCCGCATCATCAGGGATTTCAATGCCGAATTCTTCTTCGAATGCCATGACCAATTCGACCGTGTCCAAGCTGTCGGCGCCCAGATCATCAATGAAACTGGCCTCCGGCTTCACCTTGTCGGCTTCAACGCCGAGGTGCTTTACTACAATGGTCTTTACGCGGTCAGCGATATCGCTCATGTTTTTGTCCTTGCTAAAACTAACGCCTGCCTGTCGGACACGCCTCCGCGTAACCCCTCATAGCCTGCTGCAGGAAGTTACTAGCATAAATATGTGACAGGTCAAAAGCAGGATTTTTGAGGACGTTTCGATTTGATTTGTCGACAACCCGTGGGCCCGTGCATGCCCTATCCTGAACTCTCAAAATGGTTTAGCAACACAATGTCTAAGTGTAAGTGATTGAGATTCGCACGCGTTCCATTCCGACAAACAGAGGGGCACTAAACATGAGTGAAAGAGAAAAGCTGATCGCAAAATACGCCAAGGATTTACAAGAGAAGTGCGGGATGACCCCGGACATGGCTTTACTCACCAAGGTGACCATTGGCTGTGGACCGTCCATCTACAATGCTGATGCTGCAACGGTGTCGGCCACCCAGGCTTCTGAACTTGAAACGGTGAAGAAGGGCTTCCTGATCAAGAAATTGGGCCTTGCCAATGGGCCGGCGCTGGACAGCGCCTTGGCTTCTGTCATGGACACCTATGGCAAATCCAACCGCAACAAATACCGCGCAGTGGTCTATTACATGCTGGTGAAGCATTTCAAGAAAGAAGCTGTCTACAAATAAACGCGCGCTTCCTTGCTGTCCAAGTTTGGCCACGCCTGAATTATCGGGCGTGGTTGTCTGTTGGTGGCCACCTAAAAAACGCCGCTTGTCTTTAATATCGTCATTATTTTGGACCCAATTCCTGCCTCGGCCCAGACCGCATCATTTGGTCAGTGTTATCCAAAAGCTTGTTCATGCGCTTGCGGGCTTCTGGCGCGTCTCCGGCAATGACAGCCCGGACGATGTCTTCATGCATCTTGAGGGCAACGACGGGGTGAGGGTTGCGGTGGGTTGTAAAATCAAAGAGTTGGAACAGCGCGGAGGCAATGACAGCGCCAAACGGCGCCAGGAGTTCATTGCCAGCAGCTGCCAAAAGGGCATCATGGAATTCGACGTCAGCCACTACCAGTTGGCGGCCAAACTTGGCATCACGCATGGCCTTGGCCGCAGCCACCAGCCGATCAATGTCGCGTGGGGTGCGTTTGGTGGCAGCCAAAGCGGCAATCCCCGGCTCAATCAATTTGCGGGCTTCTTGGGTTTTGAGCAGGAAAGCCTTGTGATCACTTGCGGCGCGGTGCCATTCCAGCACTTCCCTATCCAACAGGTTCCAGCGCGCCCGCGGTTCGACGCGTGAGCCAACCTTGGAGCGCGACAAGATGAAGCCTTTCGCCGTCAACAGTTTGATCGCCTCGCGCACTGCCGTGCGTGAGGCTGAATAAATCTGGCACCACTCGGCCTCATTGGGCAGGATGGTGCCTGGCAGGAACTCCCCCGCCAAGATCCGCTCGCCTATGCTGCGGGCAATTTTGCTGTGGAGGTTGGTCTTGCCAGTGAAGGTGCCTTGGACTGAGGTATGATTTTGTTTCTTCTGAATTATCATACAAATATCTTGCCTCTGTCCGAGCGGCATCATATGGTCTTTTCAACCGCGGTAGCAAGCCCACGCTGGGATCAATGCTGCGCGGCATTTCAGGGAGGAACCATATGTTGAATCGTAGACATTTTATCGCTTCAGTAGCAGGTGTTGCTGCTGCTGTTGCCGTCGGCAAGTCATTTGCTGCTGACAAAGGCTTGATCGGCATTTCCATGCCTACCAAGTCTTCAACCCGTTGGATTTCAGACGGCGAATCCATGGTGAAGGAATTCACCGGCATGGGTTACACAACTGATCTTCAATATGCAGAAGATGATATTCCAAACCAATTGGCCCAGATCGAAAACATGGTGACCAAGGGTGCTAAAGTTTTGATCATCGCCGCGATCGATGGATCAACCATGGGCGACATTCTCAAGAAGGCCCATGATGCCGGTGCAAAAGTGTTCTCTTATGACCGCTTGATCACCAAGACGCCAAATGTTGATTATTATACAACCTTCGACAATTTCGGCGTTGGCGTGTTGCAAGCCAATTCCTTGGTTGCAGGCTTGAAGGAGCGTTTCGCAAGCGTCAAGCCATGGAACGTTGAACTGTTTGGTGGTTCGCCTGATGATACCAACGCAGGCTATTTCTATAATGGTGCAATGTCTGTTCTCCAGCCTTTGATCGATGGTGGTTCCATCAAGATCGTTTCCGGCCAAATGGGCATGGACAAGGTTGGCACCCTGCGTTGGGATGGTGCTGTCGCCCAAGCCCGCATGGATAACTTGTTGTCGGCCAACTATACCGACAAGAAGGTCAACGGCGTTCTTTCACCTTATGACGGTCTGTCACGCGGTATCATCTCGTCACTCAAAGGCGTTGGTTATAAGCCAGGCGCCGAAATGCCCATCGTCACGGGCCAAGATGCTGAAATTGCATCGGTCAAGGGCATGAATGCTGGTGAACAATATTCCACCGTATTCAAGGACACGCGCGAATTGGCGAAAGTAACCGCGAAAATGGTTGACATTGTTCTGAGTGGTAAAGCACCAGAAATCAACGACACCAAGACTTATAACAATGGTGTGAAAGTTGTTCCATCTTATCTGCTTACGCCACACAGCGTTGGCAAGGGCGACATCAAGGCCGCCTTGGTCGATTCAGGCTACTACACCCAAGCCAAGATCGACAATTAAGAACAATTGTTACGCGGGCCTTGCAAATTTGCAGGGTCCGTGTTTTTTTACGCACATCTGAGGCAAGGGGAGCGCGATGCAGCCCATTCTTGAAATGCGCGGCATTACCAAAACATTTCCGGGCGTGAATGCGCTTTCGAATGTGAATTTAGCTGTGCGCCCGGCCGAAATTCACGCAGTGGTCGGCGAAAATGGCGCCGGCAAATCCACCTTGATGAAAGTGCTCTCCGGTGTTTATCCGCATGGCACCTATTCTGGCGAGATCCACTTTGAAGGCAAAGAGCGGAAGTTTTCTACAATTTCCGAAAGTGAAAATATCGGCATTATTATCATTCACCAAGAGCTGGCCTTGGTGCCGCTGCTTTCAATTGCTGAAAATATTTTCCTTGGCAATGAAACTGCCAAGAATGGTGTGATCAATTGGTATGACGCCTTTGCGCGCACCAAGGAATTGCTGAGCAAGGTCGGGTTGAAAGAACACCCCAACACGCTCATCACCAATATCGGCACAGGCAAGCAACAACTCGTTGAAATTGCCAAGGCCCTCAACAAGAAAGTAAAATTGCTCATCTTGGATGAGCCGACGTCGAGTTTGAATGAAACCGATTCCAACGCACTTCTCGAATTGCTCAAAGGTTTTCGTGATCAGGGCATTTCATCTATCCTGATTTCGCACAAGCTGAATGAAATTTCCAAGGTGGCGGATCGTATCACCGTGCTGCGCGACGGCAAGACGGTGGATACGCTGGATTGCCATGCCGAAAAGATCAGTGAAGACCGCATCATCAAGGCCATGGTGGGCCGTGAATTGACTGATCGTTTTCCACCGCGCAATGCCACGATTGGCGAGCCGATTTTCGAAGTGAAAAACTGGAGCTGCTTTCACCCGCTTCATGCCGAACGCCAGATGATCAAAAGCGTCAATCTTCATGTGCGCAAGGGCGAAGTGGTGGGCATTGCGGGACTCATGGGGTCAGGCCGCACCGAACTTGCCATGTCGATATTCGGCCGAGCCTACGGCAAGAACATTTCTGGCGAAGTGTTGATCAACAGCAAGCCCGCAGACGTGAGCACCATTCCCAAAGCCATGGACGCTGGCTTGGCCTATGCCACCGAGGACCGCAAGACTTATGGCCTCGTCTTGATTGACCACATCAAGCACAATATCACTTTGGCTAATCTTGATGGTGTCGCCAAGTATTCTGTGGTGGATGAACTCGTCGAACTGGCCATCGCCAATAAATACCGACGTGATCTGGGCATCCGCTGTTCATCCGTGTTCCAAACAACAGTGAACCTTTCTGGCGGCAACCAACAAAAGGTCGTGCTATCGAAATGGCTGTTCTCTGGCCCAGACGTGTTAATTCTGGACGAACCGACTCGTGGCATTGACGTGGGTGCCAAATATGAAATCTACGGAATCATCAACCAGCTTGCTGAAGCAGGCAAAGCGGTGATTGTGATTTCGTCTGAAATGCAAGAGCTGCTCGGCATATCCGATCGCATCTATGTGATGAACGAAGGGAAATTCGTGGCCGAAATGCCGGCCCGCGAAGCCAGCCAAGAAAAAATCATGCGCGCGATCATGAAATCATGGGACAAGCAAAATGACTGACGTTACTCAAGTGAAACCTGATTTCATGCGTTTTGTGAGAAGCAATATTCGTGACTATGCGCTGTTGCTCTCCCTGCTCGCCATCATGATTTTCTTCCAGTTCAACACCCATGGCACTTTGTTCAAGCCTGTGAACGTGACCAATCTGCTCTTGCAGAACAGCTATATCGTGGTGATGGCGCTGGGCATGTTGCTCGTCATTGTGGCGGGCCATATTGACTTGTCGGTGGGGTCCGTTTCAGGATTCATTGGTGCCGTGGCGGCCGTTTTGATGACGGGCACGTCGCCCAACCCAGACTTATTCACGATTCCCAAATTTGATTTTGTCACCGCGTCCATTCTTTGCCTGGCATTGGGCGGGGCAATCGGGGCCGTCCAAGGCTATTTCATTGCCTATTACAAAATACCAGCATTCATCGTCACCTTGGCGGGAATGTTGATTTTCAAAGGCCTCGCATTGTCGGTGCTGGGGGGCGCATCGGTTGGGCCTTTGCCGGAAACCTTTCAACTCCTCAGCACAGGATTCATTCCTGATGTTTTCGGCGTGCAGCTGTTTGGAGCGCCCTATAATTTGCTTGCCTTGATCATTGGCACGGTGATCACGGCGGTTATTGTTTTTTTCAATTTCAAAGAACGCAGCAGCCAACTGTCCCATGGCTTGGCTGAAGAGCCTCAAGCGATATTTATTCTGCGTAACATTCTTGTGGCGGTCGCCTTCATCGGCTTCAGTTACATCATGGGAAAATACAAAGGCTTGCCTACGGTATTGATTGTGATGTTCACGTTGATAGCCCTCTTCGTGTTTATCACAACGCGTACCACCTTTGGCCGCCGCATCTATGCCATGGGTGGCAATGAAAAGGCCGCCAGCGCGCCCATGATGGTGAAGGTCCAGAAAGTAAGCCGTTCGGTATTCACGCCGGAAAGCTTGGCGGCCTTGGGC
>Ga0209583_10000296_pt1 | contig 15900 bp, 8 predicted proteins | sample Str014_FD_187201 | JGI IMG/M metagenome (GOLD analysis project Ga0209583, IMG submission 187201) | Freshwater sediment microbial communities in response to fracking from Pennsylvania, USA - Straight Creek_MetaG_SC_2014 (SPAdes) (version 2) | ecosystem: Environmental > Aquatic > Freshwater >... | reverse complement strand
GCCGAGCTCCATTTCCTGAAAATTAACCATGACCGGGTCAAATTGGCCCCGCAAATTTAGCCGTACGGAATTCGCATCCGACCGGCGCGGGAGTGCCGATGTCGTATCGTTCCGGTCATCATTCCGAATATTCACACCCCCCCCATCCACAGAAGCATGGCCGGTCAGCCGCTCGCCGTCCGGCGGCCACGCCCGCCGGGCCAACCCCTGGGGCAGACGACTATACGATCGTCCATGCCGGTAAGCAGGTCAGGTTCGGGCCGGTGGCGTTCTGGATTGTGGTCGGAACCGTCACCGTGCTCGGCATGTGGTCGGCCGCAACGGCGACCTATTTCGCGTTTCGCGATGACGTGCTGACGCGCCTGCTCGCGCGCCAGGCGGAGATGCAATACGCCTATGAAGACCGTATCGCCGAACTGCGCGCCAAGGTGGACCGCACCACCAGCCGTCAATTGCTCGATCAGGAGCAGTTCGACCAGAAGCTCGATCAGATCATGCGCCGGCAGACGACGCTGGAATCTCGCGCCACCGCCCTGGGTACCATTCCCGATACCTCGGTCACCGGTTCTATTCGTCCGTCCTCGCGCGGCGCCTCGTCGACGGAGCCTTCGTCTGCGGGTACGCCAAAACCCTCACCGATCGGCAATACCGTGATCTTTGTCGCGCCGCCGGACCGCGAGGCGCGACTGGAATCGCGGGCACCATTGGTGGTCAACCCTCAGCCCAACCAGTTCGCCAAGATTCAAGGTGTCGATAACGTCCTGGTCCGCTTGCAGACCTCGCTCGATCAGATCGAACGCCGCCAGATGGCCGCGCTCAGCTCGGTCGAGGACAGCATGGAATCGCGCGTCCGGCGGATGCGCGGCGTTATCACCGATCTCGGCCTCGACATGGCGCAACTCGATACCGCCACGCCGCGCTCGGGAGTCGGTGGTCCCTTCGTTGCAGTCAAGCTTCCTGCCGACGCGAGCGCCTTCGAGCGCCAGCTCTATCGGATCAACGTCGCCCGTGGCCAGGTGGAACGCCTGAACCGGACCCTGGCGCTGGTGCCTTACCGCAAGCCGGTCGTGGGTGAGGTCGAGTTCACCTCCGGCTTCGGAGTTCGCAGCGATCCCTTCCTCGGCCGTCCCGCCATGCATACCGGGCTCGACTTCCGCGCCGCGACCGGCGATCCCGTGCGTGCGACCGCCAGCGGCAAGGTGATCTCGTCTGGCTGGGCCGGCGGCTACGGCCGGATGGTGGAAATCGACCACGGTAACGGCTTGTCGACCCGTTACGGCCATCTGTCGGAAATATCGGTCAAGGTCGGCGACCTCATCAAGATCGGCCAGGTGATCGGCGCCGTCGGCTCGACCGGCCGTTCTACCGGGCCGCATCTGCACTACGAAACGCGGATCGACGGCGACGCAGTCGACCCGCAGAAATTCCTGCGCGCCGGTGTGCGGTTGAGCGCAGGCTGAGGACCAGACAACCGGTCCACATGACGGTCAGTGACCGACCTCGCCAGTGATGACCTCGCCGAACAGTTCCCAGGCCTCGCCATTGAATTTCATCAACTGCATCTGCTCGATCGGAAAGAAGTCATTGGGTCCCGTATCGATTTTGATGCCGGGCAACAGCACGTCGCTGGAAAATTCCTTCAGGTTGGCGGCCTGCTTCATCACGTTCTCACGGGTGAGATTGTCGCCGCACTGTTTCAGCACCTGAACCATGGTTTGCGCCGTCGCATAACCGTAAACATTATTGTTGTTGGTCTTGTCGCCATCCGGAAAATATTTGTCCATGAAGGCGGACCAGGTCTTGATCCCTGGATCGTCCTTCCACAACGGATCGGTCGGGTCCTTCAGATAGGCCGTCGAAATGATGCCCCTGGCGTTTTCGAGGCCGGCCGGCTTGAGCACCGTGGCGACGGAGGTCGATACGTTGCCAAGGAAATACACCGGCTTCCAACCGAGTTCACCGACCTTCCTGATCGCCTGCGCAGCTCCTTTCGGGGCCGCCCACGTCATAAAGATATCGGCGCCCGAGTCTTTCAGCGCGACGATCTGCGAGTCGATGGTGGGATCGCTGATCTCATAGGACTTATCGGCGATGATCATGTTGGCCTTGTCGCCGAGGCCATCGCGCACCCCCTTCATCTGATCCTTGCCGGCATCGTCATTCTGCCAGAGCGCCGCGATCTTGCCGTTCGGATAGTTCTTCAGGATATAGGCGGCGTAGATGCGGCCTTCGCTCTGGTAGTTCGGCTGCCAGCCCATGGTCCACGGGAAGTTCTGCGGATCGCCCCATTTGGTCGCGCCGGTCGCGACAAACAGTTGCGGTATCTTCCTGGCATTCATGTATTTCTGCGTGGCAGAATTGGATTGGGTTCCGAGCGGCTGGAAGATCAGCAGTACCTCATCGCTTTCCACCAACTTTCGTGCCTGCTCGACCGCCTTTGGCGGGCTGAAGGCGTCGTCATAGCTGATGAAGTTGATCCTGCGGCCGTTGATGCCGCCCTCTGTGTTGATCTTGTTGAAATAGGCGGCCTGTGCCTTGCCGATCGTCCCATAGGCGGATGCCGGACCGCTATAGGGCATGATGTTGCCGATCTTGATCTCGGTGTCCGTGGCGCCGGGATCGTATTTCTTCTGCGCGCTGGCCGTGGTCGCTACCATTGCAGTGGCGGCAAGGACTGCAATGGCAATCAGATTTTGCGTGCGAGCCGGCATTTTTCCCCCCGAAGCGTTTTATCCGGCGCTAGTCTTCTTTGCGCAACTCTCTTGCGTTCAAGTCTCGCAAGTCGCGCACGGGCTGGCAAGCATCGGCTTATTCCGCGGCACGAAACGGCATTGTTGCGCGCCGTCAAGTATGATTGATGCGGAGCATCATCCTTCTGACTTCCATCGCAAGGCGCATGGATTGAAACCGAAAACACGAATTGGCCCGCGACATCCGGGATTGGGCACCGCCGGATTCCGCGCCGCGCGCTGGCTGGCGGCGTGGACGATGCGGGCCGCGGGCTTTCATCAACTTGGTTCGGAGTTCGCCAACGCGCGGATCGCGATGGTTCGAGACAAGTTGCTGCGCGGCGAGACTGTGTATCTCGCCGGCCTCGGACCTCCCGGCACGCACAATTCGGGCGTGGCGCTGGTTGAGGTGACGCAGGCCAACGGACCGCGCCTGATCGTCAACAACGAGGAAGAACGCTTTTCCGGCAACAAGCACACCACCGAATATCCCAGGGAATCGGTCGAGGCCATGGTCGCGACGCTGCACGGCCTCGGACGCAATATCGGCGACATCGACGCCTGGCTCACCAGTTGGGATTATCCGATTCTGGCCGGGACATTGGCGCGCTCGGTGCTGGAGGAATTTCCGCAAAGCCTGAAACTGTTGCGCACCACCGAAGCCGCCGGGTTCGACCGCCGTCGCCTCGACCAGATGACACGCACGCCGAAGATCCTGGCGCGACAGCTTGGCCTTTCCGAGCGCGTGCCGCTGATCTGCATGCCCCACCATGACAATCACGCGTGGTTTTCCTACGCGGCCTCACCCTTCCAGGACGACGGAGAGCCGGTCGCGATCGCGGTACTCGACGGTACCGGCGATCAGGGTTCGATCTCGCTCTACGTCGCCGAGAACAGTGCGATGCGTCGGCTCTATTGCAACGACAGCATGTTCGACTCGCTCGGCGCGTTCTACAGCGTGATCTCGTCGACGCAGGGCGGCTGGACCTGGCTGTCGAGCGAGGGCCGCTATATGGGCGCCGCCGCCTGGGGCGACATGGACCGCGCCAGCAATCCCTACTATGCGCGACTGAAAGAAATCCTGCACCTTGGCGACGCCGGCGAGATCAGGCTGAACCGGGCGATGGCCAACTGGTACTGCGATCCCTTCGACCGCCCCTACAAGCCTGCGCTGACCGACATCCTCGGCGAACCGCTCAGGCCCGATCAGCTCTGGAATCCCGATGCAATGTTGCGCGTCGAAGACATCCAGCACCGGCCGGATACGAGGGATCGCCTCGACAAGGCCGCCGCTACGCAGCTGGTGTTCGAGGACGCTATGATCCATGTCGTGGATCACCTGTTGCGTGCAACAGGCGCGAACCGGCTGGTGCTGACCGGCGGTGTGGCGCTCAACGCCGTCGGCAATATGCGGCTGCTGGAGCATTTCGACGAGGCGTGGTTCGTACAACATCAGCAGCGGCGGGCGCAGCTGCATCTATGGGTGCCGCCGGTGCCCGGCGATCCCGGGGTCACCATCGGAGCCGGCTTTCTGTTTGCGCATCTGGCTGGCGCCCGCCGCGGCGCGCCGATGACGCACGCGTTCTATTGCGGTTCGCCGCCGTCGCAGGACGACATAGCGAGCGTGCTCCAGACCGACGACATCGCCTCGCAACACATCGGTGAGGTCGCAACGCCTGAGGGCCGCGATGCCGTTGCCGATCTGATGGCGTTCATGGTGGCGCAGAATGGCGTAATCGCACTGTTCCAGGGCGCGGCCGAGACCGGCCCCCGCGCCCTCGGGCATCGCTCGATCCTCGCCAACCCCTGCGACCCCCAGGCGCGCGAACGCCTCAACGAGCGCGTCAAATACCGCGAGGCGATCCGGCCGCTGGCGCCGATGGCGACCCTTGAAGCTGCGCAGGAATATTTCGACCTGCTACCGGGCGCGTCAGACGCCGATTACAACGTCTACAATTACATGGTGCTGACGGCGCGATCGAAACCTCACGCGGGCGACAAAATTCCGGCGGTCGTTCACGCCGATGGCACCGGGCGGATCCAGATCGTGCGCGAAGGCGACGATCCCCTCACCTACGCCTATCTGAAGGCGCTAGGTCGACGCATCGGCGTCGAGATGTCCGTCAATACTTCCTTCAACGTCGCGGGTCCCATCGCCCAGACACCGCAACATGCGATCGATACGCTGCGCCGCTCGAAAGGGCTCGACGTGGTCGTGATGGTGGCGGCAGGTGGTGCGGTCTACGCCGCCTGGCATGGCGGTGCGCGCGACAGCGGACGCTTCACCGGCTGGTACGCGACGTGGAAGGCCGGCCGCGCCTGACTATCGCTGAAAGAACTTGAGCACCCGCCCGTCGATCAGCAGCAGCGCACTGCCGATCACCAGCGCGCCGGCGATCTCGCGAGGTGATATCGTTTCGCCGAGTACAAGATATCCCAGCAGGATCGCCGTCACCGGAATCAGCAGGGTTACCAGCATGACGTTGGTCGCACCGGAGCGTCGTACGATCTGAAAGAATACGATGTAGGCCAGCGCGGTCGATAAGGTTGCAAGGCCGAGCACGGCCAGCCATATCATCGTTCCCGGCACCGGCAATTGCCACGGCCTCTCGATTACCCCGGTAACGACGGCCATCATGGACGCGGAGGCCATCATCTGGAATGCAGCGGTTCCCAGCGGTGGCGAATTTGAAAGCAGGCGGCGCGCCAGCAGCGCCGATATTCCGTAGCTCAATGCGCCCGCAAGACAGAGCAAGATGCCAATGCCCTGTCCGGCTACGAGGCCAACACCGTCGCTCCGCAGGATCACCACGCCAATCAGGCCGGCGACAACGCCCGCGATCCGCCGGGCCTGCAACTTCTCCTCGCGAGCCACCGCCATCACGACGACCGTGCACAAAGGGGTGGTCGCGTTGAGGATCGCCGCCAGCCCACTCTGAATATGAGTCTGCGCTACCGCGAAAAGCGAAAACGGCAGAACGTTGTTGAAGAATCCGATCGCAAAAAAAGGAGTCCAACCGGACACACCGACCGGCAGGGCGATCCGGTAGACCCGTAGCAGCGGCAGCAAGATGACGGCCGCCAATACGACGCGGAGGAACACCACCGTCAGCGGCGGCAATTCCTTCAGCACGACGCCGTTGAAGAAGAACGAGCCACCCCAAAGGATCGAAAGCAGGCCAAGTAACGACCAGTCGCGGGGGTCTATCCGGCCTTCACTCGCTCCCATCGGGCTGATCTCGGGTTGCGGACCATGTCTTGAGCCAGCGACGGGTACTTTTCCACCCGATTTCCGAATGCGCGCTCGCGATCATTTCGGCTGCGAGACGATCTCGATCATTTTGCCTTCATCTTCATCAGGCGCATGGGCCTTGGCCCGATCGTAGGCTGCCACGGCGGCTCTCCCCAAGGGAACGTCGGGAATCAACGTCTCCGCCAGTGCCACCGCATAGGCTGCATCCTTGTGGCGCAGCGCCGCGGTAAATGACGCGCCGGAGAAATCGCGGGCGACCATGCGTCTGGAGTGGCGCACCACTTGCGGACTGGCGACCGCGCCGGTCGCCATCGCCTCAGCTACCAGATTCATGTCGAGACCAGCCTGCTCGGCAATGGCAAGGCCTTCGGCGAGACTCGCAATCTGGACGGCACCCATCAAATTGTTGATCAGCTTGTAGACCGTGCCCGTGCCGACCGGTCCGAAATGTCGGACGGCGCTGCCGATCGGCGCGAGATACGGTTTTGCGCTGTCGAGATCGGCGGCTTGTGCGCCTACCAGCAGGGTCAGTTTTCCCGCGGCCGCGGCTTCCGGAAGTCCGGTGACGGGGCAATCGATATAGATCAGGCCGCGCCCGCGCAGCTCATGCGCCAGTGCAAGCGCGTGGGCGTAGGACACCGTGGAACATTCGATCGCCAGGGTGCCGGCTTTCATCGTCGCCGCCGCGCCGTGCTCGTCGAGCCACACGGCGCGCGAGGCAACATCGTCGGCAACCATGGTGATGACGGCATCGGCGTCGATCGCGGCCTCTTCAGGGGACGTCGCCCAATGGGCGCCGCGGGCGATCAGATCGTCCGCCTTTGCCTTGCTGCGATTCCACACCGCGACGGTGAAGCCTGCGTCGAGATAACGGCCGGCCATGCCCTGGCCCATGCGCCCCAGGCCAATGAAAGCAACACGTTTCATGCGCTAATCCACATCCTCGATCGTGTCGGGGCCGGTGCCGAATGCGCGTTGCGCTAGGGTCGCCGCCATGAACTCATCGAGGTCGCCGTCGAGTACGCCCGAGGTGTCGGAGGTCTGCACGCCAGTGCGCAGATCCTTCACCATCTGATAGGGCTGCAACACATAGGAGCGGATCTGATGGCCCCAGCCGATATCGGTCTTGGCGGCCTGATCGGCGGCGGCCTGCGCCTCGCGCTTCTTCAATTCGATTTCGTAGAGCCGCGCGCGTAACATATCCCAGGCCTGCGCCCGGTTCTTGTGCTGGGATCGGCCGGCCTGACAGACCACCGCGACGCCGGTCGGAATATGCGTCAGCCGCACGGCCGATTCCGTCTTGTTGACGTGCTGACCGCCGGCGCCACCCGAGCGCATGGTATCTGTGCGCACATCGGATTCGGCGATATCGATCTTGATACTGTTATCGACCACCGGAAAGATCGCGACGGACGAAAACGACGTATGCCGCCGCGCATTGGAATCGAACGGCGATATCCGCACCAGCCGGTGAACGCCGGCTTCGGTCTTGAGCCAGCCATAGGCATTGTGACCGCTGATCTGGATGGTGGCGGATTTGATGCCGGCTTCCTCACCCTGGGTTTCTTCGAGATATTCGATCTTGAAGCCGTGTTTCTCGGCCCAGCGGGTGTACATGCGCAGCAGCATCTCGGCCCAGTCCTGGCTTTCGGTGCCGCCGGCGCCGGCATGAACCTCGAGATAGGAATCGAACCGGTCGGCCTCGCCGGACAGCAACGCCTCCAGCTCGCGGCGGGCGACTTCCTTCTTGAGGGCCTTCAGCGCGTTCTCGGCCTCGACCACGACGCTCTCGTCGTTCTCGGCTTCGCCAAGCTCGATCATGCCGATGTTGTCTTCGAGCTCGCGCTCAACCTTGCCGATGCCGCCGAGCGCGTCCTCCAGCGAGGTTCGCTCCTGCATCAGCTTCTGGGCCTTCTGGGGATCGTTCCAGAGATTGGGATCTTCCGCGAGCTGGTTCAGCTCGGCCAGCCGCGCCGTCGATTTCTCGACGTCAAAGATGCCTCCTCAGCAGCCCGACCGACTGCTTGATCTCATCGACTAGACGTTCGACTTCGGCGCGCATGGTCTCTCTGATCCGCGGGTGGGCCCGCTGCTGGCTGATTTCAGAGGGATGTAGCGGCGCGTAGCGCAAAGCGCAATCACTTCGCGCGGATGCGGCACCTTCCCCGAAAAGGAACGGTCTAGTAAAGCCCGCCAGTCCCTGGACGCATGAAATTGCCGGCGTCGGGCGGTGACCCCTGCGGGATGCGCCCATCGGCATCGGCGACGCCGATGATTGAATAATTATCCGGCGGCGCAGTGCCCGGCTTGAATGCCTCCAGGATGGTGCGGCCGCCCTCGCCAGGGCCGGCGCGCATGCCGGACTTGGCATCGACCCGGATCAGCTTGATTCCAGCCGGGACCTTGAAGGGAATCGCCGGCTTGTCGGCGAGCGCCAGCTTGAGGAAGTCGCGTGCGATCGGCGCGGCGAGATGGCCACCGGTCGCGGCGTTGCCCCTGCCAAGCGGACGCGGCTTGTCGAATCCGAGGTACAAGCCGACCACAAGGTCAGGCGAAAAGCCGATGAACCAGGCATCTTTCGCCTCGTTGGTTGTCCCGGTCTTGCCGGCGATCGGCTTGCCGACTTCCTTCACCGCGATTGCCGTACCGCCCTGCACTACGCCCTCCATCATCGAGGTGATCTGGTAGGCGGTCATGGCGTCGAGCACCTGTTCCCGGCGGTCGACGAGCTGGGGCTCGGGCTGGTTCTTCCAGCCGGCCGGCGCATCGCAGCCGCGGCATTCGCGCGCATCGTGCTTGAAGATGGTATGACCATAACGATCCTGGATCCGGTCGATCAGGGTTGCCTTTACACGGCGGCCCCCGTTGGCGAACATCGAATAGGCCGTTACCATCCGCATCACGGTGGTCTCGCCGGCGCCCAGCGCGTAGGACAGGTAGTTCGGCAATTCGTCGTAGACCCCAAAGCGGCGGGCGTACTCGCCGATCAGGGGCATGCCGATATCCTGGGCAAGCCGCACGGTCACCGTGTTGAGCGACAGCCGCAGTGCGTTACGCAGCGTGACCGGTCCGTTATATTTGCCGGACGAGAAATTCTCCGGGCGCCAGACGCCCGCGCCCTGCCCCTGGTCGATTTCGATTGGGGCGTCCACCACGACCGTCGATGGTGTGTAACCGTTGTCCATCGCCGCCGAATAAACCAGCGGCTTGAACGACGAACCCGGCTGCCGATAGGCCTGCGTCGCCCGGTTGAACTGGCTCTGGTCGAACGAGAAGCCGCCGACCATGGCCATCACGCGTCCAGTCCAGGGGTCCATCACCACCATTGCGCCCGAGACTTCCGGCAACTGACGCAGGCGGAACTGGCCCTCGACCGCATTGCCATCCTTCGTGATCAGCGGGTCGGCGTAGATGACATCGCCGGGCGAGACCACCTGCGACACCGCGGTTGGCGTCTTGGAGCGTGTTGGGCCCGACGCAGCCTTGGCCCATTTCACGCCCTCCAGCGCGATGATGCCGGTTTGACGTTCCTTGCTGATGGCGCCCCCGAGCTCGCGGCCCGGCTGGAAACCGATCCGCGCCGACTGGTCGCTGGTCTCCAGCACGACAGCAAGCCGCCACGGCGAAATGTCCGACAGCGATTTGACGTCGGCGAGCTTGACGCCCCAATCGCCTGATACATCGATCTTGCTCGGGGCGCCGCGCCAGCCCTGCGCCTCGTCGAAATTGACGAGGCCAGCCACCATGGTCTTGCGCGCCATCACTTGCAGCTTCGGATCGAGCGTGGTTCTGACCGACAGACCGCCTTCGTAAAGCTTCTTTTCGCCATATCGCTCGAAGATGTCGCGGCGGACTTCCTCGGCAAAATATTCACCGGCGAAAATATGCGCGGCATTGGAACGATTGGTAACAATCAACGGATCCTTGCGTGCCTTGTCGGCGTCGGCCTGCTTGATCCAGCCGTTTTCCAGCAGCCGGTCGATCACGTAATTGCGCCGCTCGACGGCACGGTCACGGTTGCGCACCGGGTGCAGCGCGCCCGGCGCCTTAGGCATCGCCGCCAGATAGGCCGCCTCTGCGACCGTAAGCTCGTTCACGGATTTGTCGAAATAGACCAGCGAAGCCGCGGCGACGCCATAGGCGCCGAGGCCCAGATAGATTTCATTGAGGTAGAGTTCGAGAATGCGGTCCTTGGAATAGGCGCGCTCGATGCGCATCGCCAGCAAGGCTTCCTTGATCTTGCGACTGAACGACACCTCGTTGGTCAACAGGAAATTTTTTGCGACTTGCTGGGTGATGGTCGAGGCACCCTGCGGACGGCGATTGGAACCATAATTCTGGGCGTACAGCACGGCCGCGCGTGCCATACCTGAAAAATCGATGCCGCCGTGCTCGTAGAAGTTTTTGTCCTCCGCCGCCAGAAAGGCGTTGATCACGAGTTTCGGAACCGCCTGGATCGGCAGATACAGTCGACGTTCCTTCGAGTACTCGCCGAGCAGCGCGCCATCGGACGCATGCACACGCGTCATGACTGGCGGCTCGTAATCCTGAAGCTGCGAATAATCGGGCAAGTCCCTGGAGAAATGCCAGATCGCGCCCGCAACGCCGGCAACACCAACCAGGAACACCACGGTTCCGGCGGCGAACAGGAAACCCAAGAACCGTACCAGCAAGCGCATTATCGAAGTTCCGTTTCAACCCTGACGCCGCTAATGCCGGCGAATGCACAGGTGCAAAAACCTGTCCGGCGACTTTCCGGAGCACCGGCCTGAATGGCGGGCATCGACAGGCAATTCCACCCGATTCCCATGGCCGTGCGACCACATTCTATACCGTTGCCGCTGTGGCCAAACTAGGGCTTGCACAGAGGGCAGCCCCCTTTTCACCTGGATGGCCCGGCGGCAGCCATTCGCTTGGCAAAGAAAGTATCGATCGCCTGAGCCATGGAACCGACGGTCTTGGCGCGCCAGTTCTCGGAAACAAGGTGCTCGAGGTCGCCCTTGTTGGAGACATAACCCAGTTCGACCAGGACCGAGGGAACATCGGGGGCCTTGAGTACCTTGAAGCCCGCCGACTTTAGCGGGTGCTTGTGCATCCTCACCGTGCTCTTCATCTCACCCATCAGAAGGCGCGCAAACCGGTTTGAGAAGGTGCGGGTCTCGCGTTGTGCGAGGTCGATCAGGATATCGGCGACCTCGGTCGGTTCTTCCGTCAGATTGACCCCACCGATGGCATCCGCCTTGTTCTCGGCATCCGCCAGACGCTCGGCCTCGGAGTCGGAAGCCCGATCCGAAAGTGTATAGATCGTCGCACCCTGGGCATCGCCTTCACGGCGGGGCAATGCATCGGCGTGAATCGACACCAACAGCGCAGCCGATTGCGTGCGCGCGACCTTGACCCTGTCGTTGAGCGGAATGAACGTGTCGTCGGTGCGGGTCATGACGACCCGGTACTTGCCTGACTTCTCGATCCGGTCGCGCAGTGCCAAAGCGAAGCTCAATACCAGGTTCTTTTCGCTCTCGCCGCTCGACTGGGTGCCGTTGTCGATTCCGCCGTGACCGGGATCGATCACCACGACTGGCCGCAGATCTGGCGGTAGTGCCGATTTCGGGGCTGCTGTAACGGGGACTGCGGCTTTGACTTCAGCCAGGGTGGGCTTCAGCTCCGGCCGATTTTCGGCCGGATCGGCCTGGACGAAGCTCGCGCGATCGACCTCTTCGAATTCGAGCACAAGGCGCGGCGGCTGCCCGTTGGAGGCGTCAAGCACGTAAGATTTGGCGATCTTCGCCGGACCCGTCAGGTCGAAGACAATCCGCGAACCACCGGGCATCACCTGACCATAACGGAACGCCTTGACCAGCCCCCGCGCCGACGAGCCGGTTCCAGGCGCAAGCTGAAAGTTAACCTGAGGGATGTCGACAACCACGCGATAGGGATCGGCCAGGGCGAATGCACGAAACTGGATGGGGCTGTCGAGATCAAGAACGAAGCGCGTCAGCTTGCCGTCGCCGGCCAGGCGGGCATCGGAGGCAATCGGAAAACTCGTTGCCGCCATTGGGGTTGGGGGCACTCCTTCAGCGGCCACTCCAACAGCGGCCAGAGCGCACAGCAATGCTGCGGCGCACAACAGGCTACCTCCCAGCAAAAGCTTTCGATTTACGCGGTTCGCCACCAAGCCTCCGGCAATCGTCTTACGGCATAGAACCACAGGGTTAATCGCAACTTAATACACCGAAGGCAAATAAGGCAGAGTGTTGCCGTGCTGTGACGCTTCCCTTGCACCTGACGTCTAATCCACGTATGTACGAGGCGCTGACGGCTAATACTCCCGGTTGTGTCGCGTTCAGCCTCCCGGTGCAGCGCCGGAACCTTCGAAGCAGGAGTTTCCAGCGTTTTCCCCGATCCCTCCACAGCCAGCGCAGCGCGCGGCTGACAAGGAGCGGCGGTTTCGAGCCCGAGCGGCGTCCGGTCCCAGGTGATGACTTGCTCCAGGGACGGTTTGACACGGCAGAACCGGTTATCCGGACCTCAAACGGTCCGATATGCGATGTCTGGCGAGCGCCTTGGCGCCACGCCGGGGCTTCAGCGATTAGAAAGGCGGTATCCCTTGCCGCCAAGCTGTTCAGACGGGCCGACGCTTGATGCGCCAGACTGTGTTGCCGACCAGGACCTGCGAAACGATCGCGCCGACGCGAGGTGAAAGCTTCGTGCGTCGCGTTGGTTCGGCGGGACCGCGTTCAGCTTGGCGCCCAGAACTGCGTTTTGGCCTTCCCCTCACCCCCGAATCAGGTGGACCGTCGCGTCACCGGGCCGCGCAATTCGCGCGCGCCATGCACCGCGCCCGCCGCCGTCATGAGTTCCAAAATGCCCAACAAGATGTTGATCGATGCCACCCACCCGGAAGAGACCCGGGTCGTCGTGGTCCGCGGCAATCGTGTCGAAGAATTTGATTTCGAGACCGCTCAACGCAAGCAACTGCGCGGCAATATCTACCTCGCCAAGGTCACGCGCGTAGAGCCGTCGCTGCAGGCGGCCTTCATCGAATATGGTGGCAATCGCCACGGCTTCCTTGCCTTCAGCGAGATCCATCCCGACTATTACCAGATCCCGGTGGCCGACCGCCAGGCGCTGATCGAGGCCGACGAGCGCGCCCACCGCGAGGCCGAGGAAGAAAGCGAAAATCGCTCCAGCCATCGCCGCCGCCCGCGCCACCGCAATGCGCGCCGCCGCGGTCACGGCGAACGCGTCCAGAGCGATGTGGTCGAGAACGCCTCGGTCGATGCTTCCCTGGCCGCCCAGCCATACGAAGGCCGGGAACATTCCGAAGACATGCCTGCCGGTTTGGGTCACGCACACGACACCGAGCATCATCACGCCGACGCGGCGGATCACGAGCACGATTCTCGTGGGCAAGACGCTGGCACACACGAGGCGCATGATCATCCTCACGATCACGATGTCCATGCTCACGACGATCATGCCGCCGGCGAAAACGCGGCACCGGCGACCCATTTCGACATGCCCATTGCCGCTTCGCCCGAGCCGCCGACCGGCGCCGACGCGCACGAAGAGCACGCGCATGATGAGCAGCGCGATGCCGAACATGCGCGCGAAAACGCGGCACATGCCGACGATGCGCCCCATTCCGAACATCCGGACGAAGAACAAGTTGCCTCTGCCAATGACGAGCACGCCGCCGATCACCACGGCGACGAGCATCACGACGACGAGGACGACGACGAAGATGCCGAGGAAGAGGTTGTCGAATCTGTCGGTGGCGACGACGTTCTCGAGGAAGTGCCGGAACGGGCCTTCCGTCCGCGCCGCCAATACAAGATCCAGGAAGTCATCAAGCGCCGTCAGGTGATGCTGGTGCAAGTCGTCAAGGAAGAGCGCGGCAACAAGGGCGCCGCGCTGACGAGCTATCTGTCGCTGGCCGGTCGCTATGCAGTCCTGATGCCCAACACCGCCCGCGGCGGCGGCATCAGCCGCAAGATCACCTCGGCGCAGGACCGCTCCCGGCTGAAGGAAGTGGTGCACGACCTCGACGTGCCCGAAGGCATGGGCATCATCCTGCGCACCGCCGGCGCCTCGCGCACCAAGCCTGAGATCAAGCGCGACTTCGAATACCTGATCCGCATGTGGGAAACCGTGCGCGACATGACCCTGAAGTCGCAGGCTCCGACCCTCGTCTACGAGGAAGGCTCGTTGATCAAACGCTCGCTGCGCGACCTCTACAACAAGGAAATCGACGAGATCCAGGTCGCTGGCGAAGCCGGCTATCAGGAAGCGCGTGATTTCATGAAGATGCTGATGCCCTCCAATGTCCGAGCGGTCAGGCAGTATCGCGACGGCCAGCCGCTGTTTTCGCGCATGGGCGTCGAGAGCCAATTGGACGCGATGTTCTCGCCGACAGTGCAACTGCGTTCCGGCGGCTACATCGTCATCAACCAGACCGAGGCGCTGGTCTCGATCGACGTCAATTCGGGCCGTTCGACGCGCGAACATCACATCGAGGATACCGCGCTCAAGACCAATCTCGAGGCGGCGGAGGAGGTCGCGCGGCAATTGCGGCTGCGCGATCTCGCCGGGCTGATCGTCATCGACTTCATCGACATGGACGAGAAGCGCAACAACCGGGCGGTGGAGCGCAAGCTCTCCGACTGCCTGCGGCAGGACCGCGCGAGAATCCAGGTCGGCCGCATATCTCATTTCGGCCTACTGGAAATGTCGCGCCAGCGCATCCGCGCCAGCGTGCTGGAGAGTTCGACGGAGCCTTGCTCGCAATGCGGCGGCAGCGGTCACGTGCGCTCGGTATCGTCGGTGGCACTGCAATTGCTCCGCGGCATTGAGGAAATCCTGATGAAGGGCGCAACCCACAATCTGGTGGTGCGCACGCGAACCGATGTTGCGCTCTATGTCCTCAACCACAAGCGCGGCCATCTGCGCGATCTGGAAAACGCCTTCAAGGTTTCCCTGGCGGTGGTTGCTGATCCCTCGGTAAGCGGCCAGCAGTCGTTCATCATCGATCGTGGCGAGCAGGTGCACACGTTGGAAGCGGCCAAGGCATTGCTGGCGGCGCAAGCCGCCGCATCTCCGCCGCAGGTCGACGAGCCCTTCGAGGAGGAGGAATCTTTCGATATCGAGGCCGAAGTCGAGACCGAGGAGACCGAGGGGCTCGCGGACGATGCTGTTGCGGCAGATGAAGAAGCCGGCGGCGAAACCGAAGCGGACGGCCAGCGGCGCAAGCGGCGCCGACGTCGGCGCGGACGTTCCGGCGAGGCGCGCGAAGGCGGACCGCCGCGCGACGACAATGATGTAGCGCGCGCGATCCCGGATGCGGTCGAAGGCACTGTGGCGGACGTGGCCGAAACCGACGAGGAAGAGTCCGACGAACAGTCCGGCGCGGCCCGCGGCGAACAGGGTCCAAACGGTGAGCGGCGCCCGCGCCGCCGCGGACGCCGTGGCGGACGACGCCGGCGCGGTAACGGGCCGGAGGATGGTCTGTCCGGATCGATCGCGGATGAACTCGGACCGACAGCGGCTCCGGAAGCCACCAGCGCGGTAGCCGATTTCGACGGCGGCGGGTACGAACCCGCACCATCGATCGTTCAGCCCGAGCCGGTATCACAACCTGCACAACTACAGCCCGCAGCTTATGTTCACGCCGAGTCGGTCGCGAGCGCGCCGACGGCGGATGAAACGGCGCATGAAGCCGACCGGGCCGCAGCGCGGCGGCGTTCGACCGTGCGCGAGAAGGCCAGCTTCCTGGCAAGCGCCCAAGCTGATCCCACGCCTTCCGTCACCCGCATGGCGGCCGCGGGATCGGCGATGTCCCCGACGATCAATTCAACATCAGCGTGCAGGTTGGTGCGATGCCCGGTGGAAAAATCGTCCAGCACCCGCACGCTGTCGCCC
>Ga0209583_10000294_pt1 | contig 16000 bp, 16 predicted proteins | sample Str014_FD_187201 | JGI IMG/M metagenome (GOLD analysis project Ga0209583, IMG submission 187201) | Freshwater sediment microbial communities in response to fracking from Pennsylvania, USA - Straight Creek_MetaG_SC_2014 (SPAdes) (version 2) | ecosystem: Environmental > Aquatic > Freshwater >... | reverse complement strand
GTCACACTCCAGAAATGGGCCAAGAAATTGAAGGCCCGGCGAAATGCCTCAAACGGCGTTGGAAATCAAAACATAATGACAGAACAAACTTTAGGCGCAGCACCCGATTGGGCGGCTTTACGCTTGCGCTATGAACAGGCCGAGGAAACTGTGGCTCAGATTGCAGAATCCGAGGGCCTCAGCGCACAGGCTCTCTCGAACAAGGCCAAGCGCCTCGGCTGGACCATGCGCGCTGGCAACAAGGCCAAATCCGAATCGACCAAGCAGACCTTGCGCCGCCTGAAAGATATTATTCAAAATCGCTTGCGTCAGCTGGAAGGCGAGATCGGCAAAATTGGCGAGGAGGTGAACGCGCTTTCCAATGAGCGGGACATCCGCTCTGCCAACACTTTGGTGCGCACGTTGGAAAAGGTTCTGGAACTTGAACACAAGGAACGCAAGCAGCGGGTTAAACACCGCCAAGACAAACACCGAATGGACGACGCCGGGCGTGATGAACTTGCGCGCCGCATTGAAAGCCTTGGCCAGGAAGAGCAACGCGAAAACCCTGAGCCGTCGGCTGAAACCACCGGAGGTGCAAGCCCTGCTGTGGGATTGGCCACTGTGGGCGAGGGCGGATCAACTTCCGCCTGAAGGGCCATGGCGCTGTTGGCTTTTGCTAGGCGGGCGCGGCAGTGGCAAGACCCGCAGTGGCGCAGAATTTGTGCGCGCCCTTGCTGATAAGGCAGGCCTGCGCATTGCGCTTGTAGCGCCGACATTTAATGAGGCGCGGGCTGTGATGATTGAAGGTGTGTCTGGCCTGATTGCGGTTCACCCCGATGAAACGCGGCCCAAGTTTGAGCCGTCAAAACGATTGCTCACCTGGGCCAATGGCACGCAAGCGCAGGTGTTTTCGGCCGAAGAGCCAGACGGTTTGCGCGGGCCACAATTCGACGCGGCCTGGTGTGATGAGCTGGCAAAATGGAAACAAGCCGAAAAGGTTTGGGAAATGTTGCAGTTTGCTTTGCGCTTGGGTGAAAACCCAGTTGCTGTAGTGACCACAACACCAAGACCGATTGCGATTTTGAAAAAACTGATGCGTGATGAGGCCACCGTGGTTTCGCATTCCACCACCAAGGACAATATAGCCAATTTGGCAAAGCCGTTTTTGGCCGATGTGACGGCGCGCTACGGTGGCTCTCGTCTGGGGCGGCAGGAATTGGATGGCGAGGTGATTGAGGATGATCCCGATGCGCTGTTCAAGCGTGCCGATATTGATCGGTTGCGGGTTGTCTCTGCGCCGGAGCTGAAACGCGTTGTTGTGGCGGTTGATCCACCCACCAGTTTCAACGCAAAGAGCAATGCTTGCGGCATTGTGGTGGCGGGGATTGATCAGCATGGCGTATGTTATGTTCTGGCCGATGCCTCGCTCGAACGCGCCAGCCCCAAGCGCTGGGCAGATAAAGTGGCGTCAGTCTTTGAAACTTACGAAGCCTCGCGCGTTGTGGCCGAAGTCAATCAAGGTGGCGCCATGGTCGAGCAAGTGCTGCGCCAAGTAAATGCCGATCTGCCATACCGCGCGGTTCACGCCAAGGCGTCAAAACGCATCCGCGCAGAGCCGGTGGCGGCTCTCTATGAGCAAGGCAAAGTGCACCATGTTGGCGCTTTTCCAGCACTGGAAGATGAAATGTGTTCAGTGATTGAAGACGGCCACAGCCCTGACAGGCTGGACGCACTGGTCTGGGCGATTACGGAATTGAAGTTTGCCAAGAAGACAGCCGAGCCCCGTGTAAGGGTGGTTTAACTAAAGTCCTCGCCCGCTTGCGGGAGAGGACAGGGGCCCGTCCCGCGCAGCCGAAGGCGAAGGGGGATGGGAAAGGTGAGGGGCCTTCGTCCACGCCTGTCCCTCACCCTCCCCATCACTTCGTGATGGGTCCCCTCCCTCTCCCGCGCGCGGGAGAACACAAAGGAGTTCAAATGTTTGAAAAACTCAAATCCCTTTTCGCGCCCGAACAAAAGGCCTTGCCCAATCTTCCTTTGGTCAGCCTCTATAGTGTCGGCCAGCCCTATTGGGCCCCGCGCAATTATCTGCATTTTGCCAAGACTGGATTTTCCGGCAATGCGATTGCCTATCGCAGTGTCCGTATGATTGCCGAAGCCGCAGCTTCTGTGCCGTTGCTGCTGTATAAGAATAATATCGAACAGGCGGCGCATCCTCTTTTGGATTTGCTGGGCCAGCCCAATCCGGCCCAGGGCGGGCGCGAACTCATCGAAACAATTGTTTCATTTCTGTTGGTTGCGGGAAATTCTTATATTGAAGTCTCAACACTGGAGGGAAGCCCACGCGAGCTTGTGCCCCTGCGGCCAGACCGGATGCAGGTCATCCCCGGGGCCAAAGGCTGGGTGGAGAGTTATCGCTATTCCGTGAACGGTGCCTTTGCCACTTTGCCGGCCGAGAATGTGCTGCATCTCAAACTTTTCAACCCCCTGGACGACTATTACGGCCTCTCGCCACTGGAAGCCGCAGCCCGCAGTTTGGATACACATAACGCAGCCTCGGCTTGGAACAAGGCGATGCTCGACAATGCCGCAAGGCCATCGGGCGCACTGGTGTTCTCGGGCGGCGATGGCCAGCTTTCGCCCGATCAGTTTGAGCGTTTGAAATCCGAGCTGGAGCAGAATTTCCAAAGCGCCGCCAATGCCGGGCGGCCCATGGTTCTCGAAGGTGGGCTGGACTGGAAAGAAATGGGCTTCTCACCCAAGGACATGGATTTCATCAATTCCAAAAACAATGCGGCGCGCGAAATTGCGCTGGCCTTCGGTGTGCCGCCAATGTTGCTGGGCATTCCCGGTGACAATACGTTTTCGAATTACGCCGAGGCCAACCGTGTTTTCTGGCGGCAAAGTGTGATCCCTATTCTGCGCCGCGTGATGGATGCTTTGAGCCGTTTTGTCGGCAGTCAATTCGAAGATGGCCTGAGGCTTGATCTTGATCTCGATCAGGTCGAAGCCCTCAGCCATGATCGCGATGCGCTTTGGACCAGGGTGAATGCAGCGACGTTTTTGACCGATGCCGAGAAGCGTGCGGCGGTTGGATATAGGTGAACTTTCCTCCCTCCCCTGACTTCAGGGGAGGGCAGGGTGGGGTTGGATCAGCGCATTGAATGGCCTGACTTTTGACGCGCTGAACCGTCCCCACCCGTCTCGCGCGTTCCGCGCGATCCACCCTCCCCTCATGCGAGGGGAGGGATACTTTATGAAATGAGAATCTCAATGACCCTTCGTCTCAAACGGCGCGGGCTGGACCAGCTTTTATCGGCTGGGCCCGGCACAGGCGTCTTCTCCGGCTATGCCTCGCTGTTCAATGTGTCGGATCAAACGGGCGACATCGTCATGCCCGGAGCCTTTCACACCTCGCTTTTGAAGCGCCCGGCGGAAGATATTCGGATGCTCTTCCAACACGACCCCGCTGAACCCGTGGGCAGCTGGCTTGAAGTGCGCGAGACCGACAAGGGCCTTTATGTCCTGGGCCGTCTCGACAAGAATGTTCAGCGCGGCCGCGAGCTGCTGTCACTGTTGGAAAGTCGTGGGCTTGATGGGCTTTCCATCGGTTTCAAAACCATCAGTGCACGGAAGGATCGCGCCACGTCTGCGCGGCTTCTCACCAAAATTGATCTCTGGGAAATTTCACTCGTCACCTTCCCAATGTTGGAAGGTGCCCGGGTGAGCGCCGTGTAGTCTCGTCACCGGGCAAAAGCAGACTCACTTTTTCAGAACCTGAAGCCCGAATCCCGAACCTCAAACCCTCAATAGGAGTTGCTCTCACATGGAGATACTAGAAACCAAGGTGGCCACACCCACCGCTGACTATACCGACGTTCTCGTCGCCTTTGAATCCTTCAAAGACGCCAATGACGATCGCCTCGTGCAAATCGAAAAGCGGCAAAGCGCAGATGTGATCACCGTCGAAAAGGTTGACCGCATCAACAAGGCCTTGGATGATTTGATTTTGAAATCACGCAGGCCCCAGCTTTCGGCCGAACGCGTCAATGAGCCGACCGAACACAAGAAGGCTTTTGATTCATACATCCGCAAGGGCGATGCTTTCGCTTTGAATGCGATGGAAGCCAAAGCCATGTCGATCGGCTCCAACCCCGATGGTGGCTATCTCGTGCCGCCCGAAACCGAAGCTGAAATTGCGCGGTTGATCTCCAAGGCTTCGCCCTTCCGCGAATTCTGCGACGTGCGCCAGGTCTCGGCCTTCATCCACAACAAGCCCTTCAACACCAATGGCCATCAGGCGGGCTGGATTGGTGAAGCAATTGCACGGCCACAGACCACATCCGCCACCTTGGCGAATCTGTCGTTCCAGACCATGGAGCTTTATGCCATGCCAGCGGCCACCCAGGCTTTGCTGGATGATTCAATCGTCAACATCGATGATTGGATGGCGCGCGAGGTTCAGGTGGTTTTCGGCGAACAGGAAACCAATGCCTTCACCAATGGCGATGGCATCACCGCACCAAAGGGTCTGCTGACTTATCCCAAAGTGGCCCAAGCGTCTTGGACCTGGGGCAACACCGGTTATATCGCCACCGGTGTGGCTGGTGCCTGGCCGGCTGTGGCACCTTCGGACAAGCTGCTGGATCTCGTTTACGCAGTCAAAGCAGGTTACCGCGCCAATGGCCGCTTCATGATGAGCCGCAATACGCAGAGCCAGATCCGTAAATTCAAGGACAACCAGAATGAATATATCTGGCAGCCCGCACAAGCCGCAGAAGGCAAGCCCACGCTGATGGGCTTTGCCGTCACCGAAAACGAATACATGCCTGACATCGGTGTCGCGATTTTCGGCATTGCCTTCGGCGACTTCCACCGTGGCTATCTGGTGGTCGACCGCATCGGTGTGTGCATCCTGCGCGATCCCTATACCGCCAAACCCTATGTGCTCTTCTACGTGACCAAGCGCGTGGGTGGCGGCATTCAGGATTTTGACGCGATCAAGATGCTGAAGTTCGACGTGTCGTAACAAGACGCACTTCTCCCTCCCCTGATTTCAGGGGAGGGCGGGGTGGGGTTGGTTCAACGAGTTCTGAAATCGGACAAGCTGCACCAACCCCACCCGTCTCGCGCTTTGCGCGATCCACCCTCCCCTCATGCGAGGGGAGGGATGAACACCGCTCACAGAGAAATAACATGGCCCTTCTTCTCACCACACCGCCCACGGCCGAACCCCTTGTGCTGGCCGATGTCAAAGCGCATTTGCGCCTCGCCATCACCGATGACGATGCCTATCTCACCACGCTCATCACCACCGCCCGCCGCGCCATTGAAAGTCGCTATGGCCTCTGCCTGATGCGCCAAAGCTGGGCGCTGTTTGCGGATGCCTGGCCGCAGGATGGTATTTTCCATGTGCCGCTCTGGCCACTGCAAACAGTGGATGGCCTCACGGTCTTTGCTGATGACGATACATCCGCAACGATTGATCCAGCCCAGTATATGCTGGACGTGGCAACGCGCCCCGCCCGGGTGGCGTTACGCGTTGGCCGTGTCTTTGCGGCACCGGGCCGTCGGATCAACGGTTTGAAACTGGCCTTCACGGCGGGCTTTGGCATTGATCCTACTTTTGTTCCTGCTGAAATCAAGCAAGGCCTGATGGTCACACTTGCCGATTGGTATCAAAACCGTGGCGACGCTGCGGGCGGCACTTTGCCTGCCTCAGCATTGGAAGCTTTGGCCGCTTATCGCAATGTGAGGCTCACATGATCCAACCCGGCCTTGCTGTCCAACAAGCAATGAAGCAGGCATTGGCCACTAGGCCGACGCTCACCTCATTGCTTGGCGGTGCCCATATCTACGACGAGCTGCCGCGTGGTGCCACACCGCCCAACGTGGTCTTCACCGCAATAGAGACCCGCGATTGGAGTGTCGCCGATCAGAAGGCGCATGAAAGTTTTATCGCGTTGGAGATTGCTTCCAAGAGCCGCAGCCGGGCCCAAGTGCAGGCGATTATTCAAGAGATTGAAACAGCGCTCGACAGCGTGGCCCTGATTGTGACCGCCCATAACCTGATCAATCTGCGCTGTATCTTCATCTCAGCTACGCGGCAGAAAAGCTTTGAATTTTTTACCGCAACGATGCGCTTTCGCGCAGCGACGGAACCACAATAAAGGAGACACACCATGACCGCACAACGCGGGCGAGACCTCTTGCTCAAGATCGATTCAACCGGCGCTGGCGCATATATTACAGTGGCCGGGCTTCGCGCCAATACGCTGACGTTCAATTCCGAAGTCGTCGATGCCTCCAGCCAGGATTCGGGTGGCGCGTGGAAGGAACTCTTGGCTGGGGCAGGGTTGAAATCCGCCCAGATCAAAGGCCAGGGCATTTTCAAAAATGCCGCATCTGACGCCACCATTCGCAGCTATTTCTTCGCAGGCACAATTGTCAATTGGCAGATCGTGATCCCCGCCTTTGGAACTGTAACCGGCCCGTTCCAAATTGCCTCGCTGGATTTCGGCGGGCGCCATGATGGCGAGGTGACATTTGATGTGAGCCTGGTGAGCGCAGGCGTGCTGACCTTTGCTTAGTTCATCCTCCCCGAAGGGGGAGGTGGCGCGAAACGCCGGAGGGGATAGCGGCATAAGTGACTCCGCTCGATCCCATTTTCTCCCTCCATCTCCCCTCCGTCCGGCTGTGCCGGACACCTCCCCCTCAGGGGAGGACGCTGAAAGGAAACAAACATGCCCAACCGACACCGCGGTGAAATTGAAGCTGAACTTGGCGGCAGGAAATACACACTTGTTCTGACACTTGGCGCACTTGCTGAAATTGAACATGCCTATGGCGGCGAAGACATGCTGGCCATTGCCGAGCGTTTTGAGAAAGGCCGGATCAAGGCCTCTGACGCCATCAAAGTGATTGGCGCCGGGCTTCGTGGTGCTGGCGAAACTTTGAGCGATGAAGATGTGGCCAAGCTTTCTGTGACGGGCGGCGCGGTTGGCTATCTCAGCATTGTCGCCGACTTGCTCAAAGCAACCTTTGTGGCCTGATGATGGCTTCACATAAAAAGTTCCCCTGGGAAAGATTGATGCACTTGGGCCTTGGCCGTTTGCATCTTTCACCCACTGAATTCTGGCGCAGCACGCTGCGTGAAATTGCACGTGGCCTTGGGCCTGCCCCTCCCCAGCCCTTGCTGCGCCAGAACCTTATTTCTTTGATGGATGAATTCCCTGATGAACAACAACCCGATTGATAATCTTGCGGTCCATACCGCCGAACTGCGCAGCCAGATGGAAGAGCTGTCCACACTTGCCGATACGTTCGGCAACAAGCTGGTAGGCAGTTTTGCCAGTGCCGTCGTTCATGGCAAAAGCCTGTCGGACACGATGAAGTCCTTGGTCTTGAGCCTCAGCCAGACAGCATTGACCGCAGCGCTCAAACCCTTAGGCAGTTTGATCGGCAACCTTTTCGCCAATGCCAATGGCAATGTTTTTTCAGGCGGCAATCTCGTGCCCTTTGCCGATGGCGGCATTGTAAATTCGCCAACCCTCTTCGGCATGGGCGGCGGCTTGGGCCTGATGGGTGAGGCTGGGCCAGAGGCCATCATGCCACTGGCGCGCGGTGCCGATGGGTCGCTGGGCGTGCGCGGGGGTGGCGGAGCCAATATCACCATCAACATTTCAACGCCCGATGTGCAGAGCTTCAGCCAATCACAAAACCAGTTGGCAGCCATGGTGAGCCAGGCTTTGACCCGCGCCCAAAGAAATATGTAATGGGGAAAATGTGACATGACTTTTGACAATGTGAGATTTCCCGTGGCCATCTCGCGGGGGCTGGCCGGCGGACCCGAGCGGCGCACCGATGTGGTGATGACAGCATCAGGCCGCGAAGAACGCAACGCCCGCTGGGCCAATTCACGGCGCAAATATAATGCCGGCTATGGGGTGAAATCACTGGACGATATTCATGCCGTCGTCGCCTTCTTCGAAGAACGGCGCGCTAGGCTTTATGCATTCCGCTTTAAGGACCACACAGATTTCAAATCCTGCAAACCCTCCCAAACGGTGAGTGCCATTGATCAAGTGATCGGCACTGGCGATGGTGTGACGGCGGTGTTTCAACTGCTGAAAACCTATGGCACCACGCGCAGTTATGCGCGCACCATTACCGCACCCGTTGCAGGCACCATCTTGATGGCCGTCAACGGCATCGCCACAACTTTATTCAGCGTTGATGTGACGACAGGCCTTGTGACTTTCAACCTCGGCAATATTCCGCCCGCTGCTGGCGTGATCACGGCGGGGTTTGAATTTGATGTGCCCGTGCGCTTTGATACCGACCAGATCAAAATCCACCTCGCCCATTTTGCGGCAGGCGAAATTCCCGACATTCCATTGATCGAGGTGCGGGCATGAAAACACTTGACCCCACACTTCAAGCGCATCTTCAAAGCGGCACCACAACGCTTTGTTATTGTTGGCGGTTGACTCTGCAGTCTGGCCAGCAACTGGGCTTTACCGATCATGACGTGGCCGTGGTTTTTGATGGCACAAGTTTTGAAGCCCAGGCGGGGTTTACGGCGAGCGAGATTGAAACCTCGCTGGGCCTCTCGGTCGATAATCTCGAAGCCTCCGGTGCTTTGTCATCCGCACAGCTTTCAGATACGCGGCTGCAGAATGGCGATTTTGATGCCGCGCAAATCGAAGTCTGGAAAGTGAACTGGGGTGATCCGACGATGCGTGTGCTCGAACACAAAGGCCATCTTGGCGAAGTGACCTATGGCCAAGGTGTCTTCAAGGCCGAAGTGCGCGGCCTTGCCCATTTACTGAACCAGAAGAAGGGCAGGCTTTATCACTTTGGGTGTGATGCGGCCTTGGGCGATGCCCGTTGTGGCGTGAATCTTGTGCCGCTGACAATGACGGCAACGCTCACCACAGTGCGGCCCGACAGTTTTGATGTCAGTGGCCTGGGCGGTCTGGCCGATGATTGGTTCACCAAAGGGCAGCTGTTCTTTCAAAGCACCGCCAACTTGGGCCGCAAGCTGGATATCAAACGCCACCGAAATTTTAGCACTTCCGCACGCATCGATTTGTGGGCGGCACCGAAATATACGGTCGCCCCCGGCGAAGTGGTCAAACTCACCCCCGGCTGTGACAAACAGATCAATACCTGCCGCGATAAATTTGCCAATACCATAAACTTTCGTGGCTTTGCCAATATGCCTGGCAATGATTTCACCTTGGCAGTGGCCTCGCAAAGCGATCCCCATAACAATGGCTTGAAGAGGCTGTGATGGCACAACATTCGCCCTTCCCCCGAGGGGAGAAGGATGAAAATTATGGAAATTCTACATTATGACTCACCCCAATACCCTCATCGCCCGCTCCTGGATCGGCACGCCCTATCAACATCAGGCCAGCCTGAAGGGCGTTGGCTGCGATTGCCTTGGCCTGGTGCGCGGGCTTTGGTGTGAACGCTTTGGTGCAGAGCCCGAGCAACCACCCGCCTATTCGCCTGATTGGGCCGAGGCCGGGCTTGAAGAAACTTTAGCCCAGGCGGGCCGCCGCCATTTGATTGAAGTGCCGAGCCTTGTGTTTGAAGAGGGCGATGTGCTGCTCTTCCGCTGGAAACCGCATCTTCCTGCCAAACATGCAGGCATAGCCACGAGCCGCGCCACCATGATCCACGCCCAGGAGGGCACCAGCGTGTGTGCAGTGGCGCTCAACACCTGGTGGCTTTCTCGCCTGGCATTCACCTTTCGCTTTCCGGAAAATATGAACTGATGGCCACCGTTGTTTTACAATATGCTGGTTCTGCCTTGGGCACGCTGGTCGGGGGGCCAATTGGCGGCATGGTGGGCCGCGCACTGGGCGGTCTTGCCGGCGCCGTCATCGATCAACAGATTTTTGGCAGCACCAGCCACCGCGAAGGCCCGCGCCTTGCCAACTTGCAAATCATGGCCTCGCAAGAGGGCGCATCTATTCCGGTGGTTTACGGAAGGATGCGCATCGCCGGCCAAGTGATCTGGGCCACCAATTTACTGGAAGTGGCCAGCACCACAAGCCAGGGCGGCAAAGGCCTTGGCGCTCCGTCATCTACCACAACGGACTATACATATTTTGCCAATTTCGCTGTCGGACTCTGCGAGGGTGAAATCAAAGGCATCGGTCGCTGCTGGGCCGATGGCAAGGAAATCGACCTTTCATCCTACGCGCCGCGCATTTACTTCGGCACCGAAACGCAAGCGCCCGACAGTTTAATCTCATCAATCGAAGGTGCCACCACTGCGCCGGCCTATCGCGGGTTGGCCTATGTGGTCTTCGAGCGCGTGCCTCTGGCGAAATTCGGCAATCGCTTGCCGCAGCTTTCGTTTGAAGTTTTCGCCAAGGGCAATCAGACCGCCGAACTGATCAAAGCTTTCAACATCATCCCCGGTGCCACAGAGTTTGGTTATGACACAACCTTGATCACCCGCAGCGGCGGGGCAGGTGTAACTCAAAGCGAGAACACTCATGTCTCTGCCGCGCGCAGCGATTGGTCTGTCTCACTTGATCAACTTCAACAAGCCTGCCCGAATGTCGCGATGGCCTCGCTCGTGGTCTCATGGTTCGGTACGGATTTGCGCTGTGGCTCCTGCCAAATTTTGCCCGGTGTGGAGAATGCCAGCAAAGTGACCAATGGGGCGACATGGCAAGTGGGCGGGCTGCCCCGCACTGCGGCCCATGTCGTGAGCCAAGTGAATAGTTTACCCGCTTTTGGCGGCACACCTTCGGATGCCTCGGTTCTTCACGCCATTGCCGACATGAAAGCCCGTGGGTTGAAGGTGATGTTTTATCCTTTCATCCTGATGGATGTGCCACAAGGCAATGCCTTGCCTGATCCTTACGGCGGCACCCTGCAGGGCGCATACCCGTGGCGTGGGCGCATCACCGCCAGCAAAGCCCCGGGCATTGTGGGCACCCCCGACAAGACGGCGGCACTGGCACCTGAAATGGCCAGTTTCGTCGGCACAGCCACGCCCGCGCAATTCATCGCTGGCACAGAGACAGTGCTCTATTCTGGCCCCGCCGAGTGGAGCTATCGCCGGATGATTTTGCACTATGCCAAGCTTTGCGCTTTGGCCGGCGGTGTCGATGCATTTTTAATTGGCAGCGAATTGCGCGGGCTGACGACTTTGCGCTCAGCGGCGGGAACTTATCCTTTCGTTGCAGCACTGCAAACTTTGGCAGCAGATATAAAATCTATTTTGCCGGGTGCCAAGATTTCCTACGCCGCAGACTGGAGCGAATATTTCGGCCACCAGCCGCAAGATGGCAGCATGGATGTATATTTTCATCTTGATCCGCTGTGGTCTTCCGCCAATATCGATTTCATCGGCATTGATAATTATTTCCCGCTGAGCGATTGGCGCGACGGTGCAAGCCATCTTGATCTTCTGGCCGGAACGCGCAGCGTCTATGATCAGACCTATCTGCAATCGCGCATCGCCAGCGGCGAGGCCTATGATTGGTATTATGCCAGCCCGGCCAACCGCGACGCACAAATTCGAACGCCGATCACCGATGGCACGTATAACAAGCCATGGGTGTTTCGCCCCAAGGACTTGAAGAACTGGTGGGCCAGCAGCCATATCAATAGGCCCCTGGGTGTGGAGGCAGTCTCGGCCACGAGCTGGGTGCCGCAATCCAAACCTTTCTGGTTCACTGAACTGGGCTGCCCCGCCATCGATAAAGCCACCAATCAACCGAACGTGTTCTTTGATGCAAAATCATCCGAAAGCGGTTGGCCCTTTTATTCCGGCGGGCAACAAGACAGCCAGATCCAACAGGCTTATGTCAAAGCGGCGCAAAACTATTGGGGCACGGCAGGGACACAAAATCCCATCTCAATCGCCTACAGCGCGCCAATGGTCGATGCCACGCGGCTTTTCCATTGGTGCTGGGATGCCAGACCCTTTCCCGCTTTTCCGGCACGCAGTGATGTCTGGGGCGATGGCGCAAATTATGCCCGTGGCCACTGGCTCAACGGCCGTGCCGGATTGGTCGATCTGGCAAGCCTGATCACCTTTGTCGCAGCACGCTTTGGTTTCACTGATATTGACGTCGCTGCCGTTGAAGGCCTCGTCGATGGCTTTGTATTAGACCGGCCCATGTCGGCGCGGGAGACGCTGGAGACACTGTTGCAAGTGTTCGCCATCGACTGCTTCGAGTCTCTGGGCAAACTGAAATTTGTCAGTAGACGGACGAATATTCAAATTTCCGTTCCGACCAGTGATCTCATTGAAGATGAGCGTGATACGCCAATCCTCTCGCGCCAGCGCGCGCAGGAAACCGATTTGCCGGTGGCCGTTCACCTCGGCTATGCCGAAAGTGGTTTGGATTATCGCCAGGCGGCGGTTACCCAACAGCGCCTCGGCACATCGAGCAAGAATGAAACCACGCTCACGCTGCCAGCGGCCTTGAGCCAAAACCTGGCGCAACAGCGCGTCGATGTAGCGGTGGCCGAAAGCTGGGCGGCGCGCGAGACGGCGAGCTTTACGCTTTCACCACGTTATGAAGCGGTGGAACCGGGAGACATCCTGAATATCAGCGGCAATCTCTGGCGCGTCAAATCAGTGATGGCTGGAGCGGTGCGAAAAGTCGATGCGCTGGCCCATGACCCGGCAGCCTATGACGCGCCGCCAGCGCCGGATCGCGGCTTGGCCATGGCCGGCGCTTTTGTGCTGGGCAAACCAGATGTGCTTCTGATGGATTTGGCCTTGGCAAGTTCCACCACAAGTGTTGCACCTTGGGCCGCTGCACAATCAACCCCGTGGCCGGGCACCCTTGCTGTGGTCAAGAAAACCAGTGTGGCGAGTTTTGTCTTAAATATTTTACTCGGCCAGCAAGCCACGATGGGAACCAGTCTCACGCCTTTGTCAGCCGGGCTGGATGCAAGGGTAGACTTCAACCAACCCGTCGATGTGCAGATGAAAAGCGGCACGCTTTCATCGATCAGTAATGATCAGCTTTTGAACGGGGGCAATCTCGCGGCTTTTGGAACGCCCGACACGGGCTTTGAACTCATTCAATTTCAAAATGCTGTTTTGATCGCAGCCAATACCTACCGGTTAACGGGTCTGCTGCGGGCTCAGGCAGGGTCTAGCCCGGAGATGTTGGCTTTGCGGCTTGCGGGGCAAAATCTTGTTCTGCTCAATTCCGCCATACGCCAGCTCATCATGTCCACCGCCGATGCCGGGCAGGGTGCCACCTGGCGCATCGGTCCAACGCAACTGGATTATGGCAGCGCTGCCTATGTTGAACTTTCAACGGCTGGAACGCTGAAACCTTTGCGGCCTTTGGCACCTGCGCAAATCAAATTGGTCCATGACCCTGCAGGCCTTCTGATCACCTGGATCAGGCGCACCCGCTCTGATGGCGACAGTTGGGAACTTCTCGAAGTGCCGTTGGGTGAGGCGAGCGAACTCTATCAACTCAATGTGATGGCCGCAGGCGCTGTGATACGCAGCATCTCAGCCACCACACCCACGTATCTCTACGCCACTGCCGATATTGTGACGGACTTCGGCGCTGTTCCACTGAGCCTCACCTTGCGCGTGGCGCAGATCAGCGCCGCCTTCGGGCCGGGTGCCGTTCTTGAAAGGACCATCAATGTCTAACTCTCCCAATCTGGCACTGCCCTACATTGCCGCCAACCAGGCGCAAAAACATGTGACACATAATGATGCCATTGCCATGATCGATGGCATCATGCAGCTCTCCGTTGTCTCGCGCGGCCTGAATGCGCCGCCTGTCACATTTGTTGATGGTAATCGTTTCCTGATCGGCCCAGCGCCCACACTTGAATGGTTAAACCAACCGGGCCAGATTGCCTTTCGCAATGCGGGCCTCTGGCAATTTCTCGTACCCCGCAAAGGCTGGGTGATCTGGATCGAGGCTGAAAGTATCTTACTGGTGTTTGACGGCACCAACTGGGTGGCCCCACCCGTGCCGCAGATCATGCAGAATATGACTTTACTGGGTGTGAATGCCACAGCCGATGCAACCAACAAGTTCTCGGTCAATTCTTCAGCTGTGCTGTTCAACAACATCGGCAATGGCGTGCAGATAAAACTGAACAAGAACGCCATTACCGATACGGCGAGCTTTCTCTATCAAACCGGATTTTCGGGCCGCGCTGAAATCGGAACCACTGGCGATGATGGTTTTCACTTCAAGGTCAGTGCTGATGGCGCGACTTGGAAGGAAGCCATGGTGATCGATCCTGCCACGGGCCTGGTGCGCACCATTGCGGATCCAACAGTGGCGCTGGGCCTTGCCACCAAGCAATATGTTGATGCCAATGCGGGCGCAGCTGCGGCAGGCGGCACATCCGGCCAGATCCAATACAAGAATGGCACGACTTTCGGCGGCTTCACCTTGAGCGGCGATGCCACGGTCAATACAACGACGGGCGTGATGACCATTGCGGCAGCGGCGGTGAGCAACGCCAAGCTGGCCACCATGGCTGCGAATTCAATCAAGCTCAACAATACAGCCGGCGTGGCAGCACCCATTGATGCAACAGCAGCCCAGGCCAAAATTCTGTTAGCGATCACGACAACCGATGTTTCAGGCCTTGGTGCTTTGGCCACGGCGGCCAGCGTTTCGCTGACCACGCAAGCCACAGGAACTTTGCAGGCCGCACAAGAGCCCGCCCACACGGGCGATGTCACCAACACCGCAGGTTCGCTGGCGCTGACCATTGCGGCAAGTGCCGTCACCAACGCCAAGCTTGCCACCATGGCGGCCAATTCATTCAAGCTGAACAACACGGCCAGCATTGCGGCACCGATTGATGCAACTGCTACACAGGCAAAAGCATTGCTGGCGATCACAACCGCCGATGTCTCCGGCCTCGGGGCTTTGGCCACAGCCGCCAGTGTTTCTCTCGCCACCCAGGCCACAGGAACAATGCAAGCGGCGCAAGAACCCGCACATACCGGCGATGTCACCAACACGGCAGGTTCCTTGGCGCTCGCCATTGCAACGGGTGTTGTCACCAACGCTAAACTGGCGACGATGCCGGCACTCACGTTCAAGGCCAACAACACTGCAGCTGTTGCTGCTCCCAGCGATCTCACCGTAAACCAAATGCAAGTCGCCCTAAATCTCTACGGCCAATTGGCCGCCCGCCACCTTTTCATGAATTGAGGAACAAACATGCCAGCCAACACCCAACCAATTTTTTCTGCCCAGGGTTCCCTGCAATGGGCCGCAGCCGCTTTGACAGCCGCCAACACCGCCAAGGACGGCACAGGCACTGTCACTACAATTGCCACCGGCAATGCCTCAGGCAATGCGGCGGGCAATTTCATCCAGAAGCTCGTGTGCCAAACACTGGGCACCAATATTGCAACCGTCTTGCGCGTCTTCGTCAATAACGGCGGCGTCAATACGACCGCGGCCAACAATGTGTTGCTCGGGCAAGTGACATTGCCTGCCACCGCACTCACCGAAACGGCGGGACAGGCGGCGATTGAAATCCCACTGATGGTGGCACTGCCACCCAGCTACAAAATCAACTGCACCTTGGGGACAGCTGTTGCAGCGGGTTGGCAGGTGACTGCGGTCGGTGGGCAGTATTGAGGATGAGTTGGATACTTTCTCTCTCCCCTACAAGGAGGGGAGAGAGAAGATGAGCTGAAAGTTTCGAACAGATCATATTTTCAAGGACTCCCACATGTCAGACTTTTTACACCTCCCCAACGCCGCCAATGGCGCAGAGACGCTTGTCTTTTCTGCCCTCGGCCCCAATGACTGGCAGACCTGGACCAAGCCGCGCGGTAAATCCATGCTGTCGATCACCGTGATCGCCCCCGGCGGCGGCGGTGGTGGCGGCTTTACCGGCGCTGCTGCGTCCGCGCGCGGCGGCGGTGCTGGCGGAGGGGCAGGCGGCATTGCCAAATTGGTGATCGCCGCATCCTATTTGCCCGACACAATTTATTTGAACATCGGCCTCGGCGGCGCAGGTGGTGCAG
>Ga0209583_10000293_pt1 | contig 16017 bp, 13 predicted proteins | sample Str014_FD_187201 | JGI IMG/M metagenome (GOLD analysis project Ga0209583, IMG submission 187201) | Freshwater sediment microbial communities in response to fracking from Pennsylvania, USA - Straight Creek_MetaG_SC_2014 (SPAdes) (version 2) | ecosystem: Environmental > Aquatic > Freshwater >... | reverse complement strand
AGACATCGCCTGGCCGCTCCTCGCCATGATAGCTTCCGGGCATGCAATGAATGTCGATAGCGGCTTGGTAGCGCGGCACAGCAACATCGCGGTTGAGCACCAGTGTCTCTCGCCCCTCATTATATTGGCGCGCCTTGGCATCGAGTTCATCAAGCTGGCGCAACACGAGCGAACGCCCGTTCTGCTGGCGCATTTCCATCGAGTTGCGCTTAAGCGCCGACCAATATCGGTGCCACGGGTCTTTGTTCATCGCGTGGCGGATTTCAAATCGGTCAACAGGGTCGCGGCCATGTTCGGCCCGGAAGGCGGGGAGCACGCGATTGTCATACGCGAGCTTGTTGCCCGCACTGAATCCCGCCAGCGCTTTATTGACATTGGCGAGGAAGTTGAACCGCGCGGCCTCATCATGCTTCACTTCGGGGAACACGCCGTGACGGGCCACGGCGCTATAGGGGGGTGGGACGTCGGTGGCGCTCATATCAAACCATCCTTCATATAAGTCCATCTTTGGCGAGGCGTTCAATTGTTTCCGCCTGCACCCGATTAAAATGGGCGCGGTCGGGGGTTTTGACAAGGTTGTTTTCGATGAGCGCATTCGCTGGCTGGTGTGTGTCGGCGGCATAGGTGCTGGCGAACAATGCGGTGCGTTGGCGCGAGAGCAGGTTGGTCATCCCCTGTTTGCGCCGCGCGGCTCGCAAGGCCGCGATGTCGATGTCGGCAAAGGCGGTAAATGTCTCACCCGCATTACTCTCGGCCAGCACGTTGCCCTTATAATCAACGATCATCGAGTTGCCATCGGCACTGGCTGCGCAGCCCCCTGTGCCTTCAATGCCTGCTGTATTGGCGGAGATGACATAGGCCATATTTTCGAGCGCGCGCGCCTGCTTCGCGATCATTTTGGGGGTTTTGATCGGAGAGCCAATTTCAGATGACGAATGGACGAAGAGCTCGGCCCCACGAAGTGCATGAGCACGGGCGATCTCCGGATAGAGAATTTCTTCCGATGCAATCGCCGCCAGATTGCCGATCTCGGTGCGCGCCACCGGAAACACACCATTGATGCCATAAATATCGAGATATTTGTCCCAAACATCGTGCGGCGTCGGCGCATACATCGAGTTGAGACGGCGGTAGCGCAGCACAACATTGCCCGAAGTCGCGATGACGAAACTCGTCTGAAAATAGAGTTCGGGAAAATGTGCGTCGGTCTCATAGGCGTTACCCGCCAGAAAAAGTTGCTGCGCCTGCGCCACTCTGCCAAGCGCGTCGTACTCTGCGCCATCTATGGCCCATGCTGCCGTACGCGCGAATTCGGGAATTGAAATCCGGCCCGGATAACTTGTGAACAGATATTCGGGCAGCACTGCAAGGCGCACGGGCGATCCGCCATATTGCTGGATAAAGATAGCCGCGTGCTGCAACTTGGTCGCCATTTCGGCGATATGCGCCAGCATTTGCGCGCGCGAGTTAGTAGCATTTTCAACCGAGCGCGCGGGGAGCTGGAGCGCAACGGCGGCATAGGGTGTGATAGCCTCAGTCACAGCCCAAGCGCTCCGGGATTCATGCGGCCATCAGGATCGAGCTGCGCTTTTACCGCCTCTAGCAGCGCCCAACCACGCGGATCGCTGCCCGCTTTGAGTGGGTAAGTACGGCCAATCTGAAAATGTATCGCGCCCTGTGCCTCAAATATCGCAATGACCGCAGCACGTAGCGTCTCGACCAGCGCACGTGCCTCCGCATTGGCCGGAAAGCCCTTGAGCTTGGCAAAGTGCGCCGACTCCACTGAGCGCCGATGAATTTCACCCAGCACATCCGGCCAATAGAATACAGGCTCGATGAGAAAGCCGGTGGTCGCAACAGTCAGGAACATATAGCCCGCGCCCACCCCCAACCGCTCCATATCGGCGGCACGGCTCTCAAACAGCGCGGTAATCGCCTCAATGGTGGAAAGCGCGCGCGAATGCTTGACAATCCCATGCACCGGCACCCAGCGCTCGCCATCTGGCCCGACCATCGAATTGACCGGCGGAAAGGGGTTGGCACGCAGCACCTTGGGGATGGTGTTCTCCACAGCGCGACCGCCATGCTCGGTCACAATCGCACATATCTGAGCCATTTGTGCATCAGCCGCCGCTTGATTCACACCCTCGGCGATCAGATGGATTGAGAATTTGGCCTCATCAAGGAATGATCGCCCTGCCGCGACCACCTTCGCGCCCTCAGACAACCCCTTCCAGAACCTACCCTGTGCCTTCATCATGCCGACGAGCGCCTTTGCATCGCTGGCAAGGCTGTCGCGCTTCATCCGCTGGGCTTGGAGGAACGGATCAAAACCGAAGCTTTCGCTGGCGAGGCCCGCACGCGCTATCGTGCTCATCGCCGCACAATATTGCGGCGGCGCATCGAACGCGAAGCTGCCATAGGCAAATGCGGCGGCTTCATGGATCAGCGGCAATGTGACATGCGCCTTAATCCCAAATGCACCTGCATCGCTCGCGAACAGCCCCGTGAGATCAGGGCCATAAGGCCGCAGGAAATCACTGCCGGTGTTGAGCACGCTGCCATCCGCCAGCACAACTTTGAAACTGATCGCACTCGCCGCCATCGTGCCGCGCGCCGCACCCCAGAACAGCCCGTTCTGACTCATCCCGCCGCCTACGCTGGCCTTAATGCCTGAGAGCGTTCCCCAGAGCGGTGTGCGTAGTCCGCGCGGGTGGAGCGCGTCATACAGCGCCGCCCATGAACAGCCCGCCTCCACCGTAACGGTCATATCGGTTTCGTTGATCGCTAAGATGCGGGTCATCCGCCCCATATCAACGATCAGAGCGCCCGAATCAGAGGCGACATAGCCCGACGTGTAGCTCATCCCGCCCCCACGTGGTATGATCGTGAGGCGCATACGTGCCGCTGCGCGCAACGCTGCGGCCAATTCATCAATGTTCGCCGGGCGCAAAACCGCGAGCGGCATTGGCCCAGCCGTAAACACATCTTGCGCATAAAAGGCACAGTCTGCGGTGTCCGTCACCAGCGCTTTGGGGGATACCGAGGCGCGCAGCGCGTCAATTGTCGAACAGTCGAGCGTTGTGGTCATGCCATGGCCACCTGCGGCTGTATCGTATTCGGATACCGCCCCAAAGTGAGCAACAGTGCCCCGCCGCTCGCAAACATGAGTGAGGCCGCAATCAGCATCGCGTCATAGCCACCGGTTGCATCCCGCACCGCACCATAAAGGATAGGCGAAATCGCCGATCCAATCCCGAAAGGCATATACAGCACACCATAAATACGGCCATAATGCGCCATGCCGAAATATTTGGCGGCGAGAAAGGCGATGACATCGCTCTCCGCGCCCGCTGCAAAGCCGAGCATGAAACCACCGCCGAAAATCGGGTTGAGGCTGTGGGCGGTGCCCATCAGGAGCGCGCAGGCGACGGCGGGCATCACCAGCACCGGAAAAGCGACACCAGGAGCCCAAAAGCGATCAAACAATAGCCCGACGATGACGCGACCCGAGAGAATCCCGAGCGCGACCACACCCATCACGCTTGCCGCGACACTAGGCGGAAAACCGTGCAGTGCGACCATCTGCGCCATGTGAATATGCGCGCCGCCATAAGCGAGGGCGATGATGAGGATTGAGGTGAGCAGCACCCAGAAACGGTAGGAGCGCGCAGCCTCTGGCAGTGTCAATCCCGTCACATTGCCTTGCGCATCAACCACCGCGCGAGGTCGCTCCTCAGCGCGTGGTTCGCGAAACCAGGCCAGCCCCAACGGGAGCGCCACGAGGAGTGGCAAAAGCGCAAGCGCAGGGAACGCCAGCCGCCAGCCGCCATGGTCAATCGCACGGTGCGCGAGCTGTGGCACGACAATTCCTGCAAGACTCGTCCCGAGCAGCATGATCCCCAGCGCCAAGCCGCGATTCTCGGCAAACCACATCGCAATCGCGCGACTCCAGCTCACCGGCGTTGAGCCAATGCCAATAACCCCGAGCACCGCCCAGAAGCCAAACCACCCCGCAATCGACCCCGGCACAAACCAGAAGCTCGCGAACACAAGCGCAAACAGCAGCAGCGAGATCAGCGCCACGGGGCGAACGCCATAACGATCCGCCAACCCCCCAACAAACGGCGCAGTAAGTGCGGCGATGATCCCAAAGATCGTCACCCCCGCGCTGATGATTTTGAAGTCCCAGCCAAACTCGGCATGGATCGGCCCCATCACCAGCGGCAACACGTTGAAGGGGATTGGCGACGCGCCACACGCCACGCCGAGGAGCGCGGCGGTGAGTGGTTTCCAGCCACGTGTGAATTCACTCATGAAGCGCTCCAGATCAAATTAGGCAAGATCGCATCATCCCAGGCTGGAGGCCATGTCCGACCGGTGCGCACGATCACCAAGCCCTTTGATGGCATGATCCAAACCCGCTGACCACCAAAACCGTTCATCATGACAAGGTCTTTTGCTTGAAACGCGGTGCTCTGCCACGGCGTTAAAACGGGAGGCAGTGGTGCGCCGCCGATCTGCTGATCACCCAGCCAGAGGTAAAAGCCATAGCCTTTATTGGCGGGAGATGGTGCTTCCATCTCATCAATCCAATGCGCCGACACGATGCGGCGGCCATCAGCCATGCCATGATCGGCGATGAGTTGGCCAATCTTCGCCCAATCAATCGGCCGCGCAAATATGTTTGCTGAAGCCAACGCCATGCCGCCATGCCGGTCAACGCCGATGGCGGCATCCGCCAACCCCAATGGCTTCCAAAGCCGCTCCGAGAGCAACGCTGGGTAGCGCACTCCTGACACTCGCTCCAGAATATGGGCCACAATGAGCACGTTGTTGTTGTTATATTCGAAGCGCGTGCCGGGTGGTGCGCTAAGCTTGAGGGCGAGCGCAGGTGTGAGGTAATCATGTCCAAAAAACTGTGCGATGACCGGATTGTCCGGTGCCATCGCGTAACCATGGCCAGCATCAATTTGTTCAAGCCCGCTGCTCATCTGAACGAGCTGACGCAGCGTAATCCGCGCTCTATCACTCCCGCGCCATTCGGGAAGATAACTGCCAACCGGGTCGTCGATGGACTTTATCTCACCACGGTCGATAGCGATTCCCACCAGCACGGCAGCGACAGTTTTTGCCATTGACTGCGAATTGAAGCGGGTGTCGCGGCCGTCGCCATGCCAATATTTTTCGATAACGACCCGTCCAGCGCGCATGACGACCAGCGAAGTCGACCCTTGCCGTTCGGCCCAGTTTAGGGCGCTCGTCACCGCTTCAGGCGCAATGCCCTCAGCCTTCAGGGGGGCCGGCGGGAGCGCACGCGGCGCGCCAGCGATAGGGTCTTGCCGATGCCAGTCCACCGGCGTTGTGAGCGGGTCATAGCCCGCCGATACAAAGCTGTTGAGCCGCGCCAGCCCCTCTTGATCAAGCGGCGCGGCTGCTGTGGTCAGCATCAGGAAAGGCGCGAGGCAAAGCGCACGCCAGCGCATCAGAATTTATACTTGGCGCGCACCATCCACTGCACGGGCGTGTTCAAGTAAGAGTAATTCGCGAGCGTTGATTGAATATAGGCTTTGTTGAAGCAATTGGTGCAATCGGCGGACAATGTCCAACGATCTCCCATGCCTTTGAGCGCCAGACCTGCGTTGAAAATCCAAGCGGCACCACTAAATGAGCCGGTGATCAGCGAACCCACGCCTGTTAGGTTGGCAGGGTAAGTGCCATTGGTTCCGGTCACACTACCGTTATAAATCGTCAGGTTGCTCGTGCCGGTCTCTTGCGAACTATGATAACTGGCGTTGATGGATGGTGTCAGCGAAAGTCCATTACCAAGCGGTGCCTTGTAGCTGCCACCGAGTGCCAGCGTCCAGTCTGGTGTACGCACCGGTGAGGCAATGTTGCCGTTCGGATCAACGATACCGGCCGCGCAAGCCGCAGTCCCTGTGCCACCCGAGATGTTCCCTGCCGCAAGCGCCGCCTTACACACTGCCGCCTGGGCCGCGACCGACTGGATACCGTAGATGTCCACAGCAGGCGCGTTGGGATCAAGGCGATAATTATCATTCTGGTAGCCGATATTGGCATAGAGATTGAGGCCCTTCGTCGGAATGAAGGTGAATTCCGCTTCGATCCCCTTGTTGCGATAGTTCGCAAAATTGCGCGTGAGGAAGGTGATTGCGCCTGAGGGGCTGACCAATGCCGATGGCGTCTGCAAGTCAGTAACATCCATATAATAGAATGTCAGGTTCGCGCGGAAGCGGTGATCGAAAAATTCTGATTTAAACCCCGTTTCATACGTCCAGACTTTTTCGGGACCAAACGGCAAAAGCTGACTGGCTGCCGTTCCGCGCGCATTCCAGCCGCCCGATTTGAAACCGCGCGTCGCGCTGGCAAACAGCAGTATGTCGTTGGTCGGCTTATAATTGATCGCAAAACGCGGCGTCCATAGTTTTGCCGATTGTGTGGTCGGGATAGCCACGCCGGAAGCCGCGATCATATTCACGTTGAAGAGGCAATTCGTAGGTGGTGTTCCCCCAGCGTTGCAGGCTGCGCGATTGTCAGAAATATCAAAAGTCTTCTTTTCGTCGGTGTAGCGAATACCGGCCGTCAGCGTGAGCGGGCCGAAAATCAGATCGCCTTGCGCATACCCGGCATAAGCCGTGGTGACGTTGCGCAGCGTGCGATCTCCCAAGAGCAAGCCGAAGCCCCCAGGCACGCCCGGGATAAAAAGCGAGAACACATCCGCAAAATCAGTTTTATTGCGCTCATCAATATAATAAAATCCGGTCACATATTTGAGGTGGCCATCGGCCAACTGTCCGTTGAGCTTCACTTCTTGTGTGAATTGCTCGTTCAACCCGTCATTCAAAATCGTGAAGCCACCGCGTGGGAAACCTCTTACGGTGGGAAAGGGGGTTGAGATACTCGGGCCGCCGCGTCCATCGAAGAAGTCCAGCGCATATTGCTGACGCAGGTTCACATAGCCCGTGATCAGCGCAAGTGTGGTTTTGTCGGCCACATCAAATTCGAGGGTGGAGGTGATGAGGTCTGTGCCCGTGCGGTTGCCCGAGCCATAATTGGCTTTTCGCCCAGTGATATTAAGCGAGGCGAATGGCGATGGCGTCAGCGTGTTCCCCGAGCGCAAACCCGATGAAGCATAGCGCCCATCGCATTGCGTCGGGTTCAGCGGATTGCAGGCAAAATTGAGGATATTCTCGCCATCCGACTCAATGTGCGCGTAGGATGCGTTCCACCGTGCCCAAGGCGCCATGTCGCCACGAATGCCAAGCCTTACGCCCCAACCGTCATCATCGTTCTGACGTTCACCGGTTGTGACATTATGGACATAGCCATTGTCCTGCTGCCAATAGCCTGAGACTTTTATCCCGAATGTCGCATTAAGCGGAACATCGACCGAGCCACGAATCAGTTTCTTGCCATAACTGCCATAGCCAATCTCGCCATAGCCGCCGAGTGTCTTGGCGGGCTTGGCCATGACAACGCTGATGGCACCACCCGTTGTGTTACGTCCGAACAGCGTACCCTGTGGCCCGCGCAACACTTCGATGCGGTTTACATCAAACAGCGAGAGGTTGTTGGCATTCTGACGGCTGAGATAGATGTCATCAACATAAGTGCCGACCGGGGGATCGAACGTCGGGATGGTTTCGGTATTGCCAAGTCCTCTTAAGAAATAGGCGTTGGCGGAGCCGAGGCCAGTGTTGTTCTGCGCGATCAGGTTGGGCACATATTGGCCAATTTGCAGCGCATTTGTGACACCCTGCGCTTCAAGCTGCGCTGCTGAAAACACCGAAATAGCAATCGGCACACTTTGTGCTTTTTGCTCACGACGTTGAGCGGTCACAACAATATCGGTGATTCGCCCATCATCCTGAGTCGCGGCGGGCGCGGGGGCTTGCTGCGCATAAGTTGGCAGCGAAAATGTCAGTGCAGCTAAGCTTGCACCAGCCAAAAACAGTTTATTATTCATTGTCAGTCTCCCTGATTAGCGATTAACGCGCTCCGACTCTGCTACGCAATTTTTTATTTGTCCGGACAACTTTTCACGCCTAAGCAATGTTGTCAAGCGACAATTTGGAGATCAAAATGACGATAGCTGCCCTCGCATATCCCACACTGGTCTACGTCCATCTCTTGTTGTTCGTTTTGTGGCTGGGCGCCGACGTCGGCGTTTTTGTGCTCGGGCAGCATTTTCGTAAGCACTCAGTCTATACGCTTGACCAGCGACTCGCGCTGCTCAAACTGCTCGTGATTGTTGATCTAACGCCGCGCACCGCTTGGGCGCTGATGGTGCCGGTTTCGCTCTCCGTGGCAAAGGCGGGGCATTGGTGGGATGTGCCTGTGCTGGTTGTTCTTTTGGCTTGGGTCGTCGCCGCGTTCTGGCTCTGGCTGGTGTGGGATGCGCATGCACATGATCAAACGGCCCGTGCCGCGCGCAACCGGAAAATTGAGTTCTGGCTCAAGATGGCCCTGACGCTCAGTTATCTCTGGCTGGGCGGCGAATCATTACTCATGGGGCACCCCATCGCGATTGGATGGTTGGCATGGAAGGCACTGTTGTTTGGGCTGATCTTCGCGGCGGCCATCATGATCGATGTGGCGTTCAAGCCTGTCGGTCCACTGCTGACAAAATTGATTGCCGAGGGCTCAAGCGACATTACCGAGCCGCCCCTCCTGAGGGTAATGAACCGCACACGATACTGGGTTTGGTGCGTTTATGCGTTGCTTTTGGTCACTTCTTGGTTGGGTGTCGTTAAACCGGGTTGACATTCAAAGTTGTCCGGACAAATAACCACACATAAGGAGCGACTGAGTCTTGAAGGTATCGTTTAACATCCGCAGCCTTTTGTTCGTGCCGGGATCACGGCCCGAGCGATTTGCTAAGGCGATTGCGTCCGGAGCGGACTGGGTGTGCGTAGACCTAGAAGATGCGGTCGCGGCGGATGGAAAGGATGTGGCCCGATCTGCCGCGTTAAAGGCACTGAACGAGCCGCGTGTGGCGCTCCGGATGAACGGACTTAAGACGCGCGCCGGGATTGCCGATCTCCATGCATTGTCGTATTCTCCGCCTCACCTGCTGTTCGTGCCGATGGTTGAGAATACGGCTGAGCTTTACATTGTCGCATCGTTGCTTGGAAACAAGACGATGATCATCCCGCTCATCGAGACTGTCGTCGGGCTGCGCGAAGCCCCCGCCATCGCCGCAGCGCCAGGTGTCGTGGCAATGATGTTTGGTGGCGCGGACTTTGCGGCACAGCTTGGCGTTGCACTGGCATGGGAGCCGTTGGTAACCGCGCGATCCCAGTTTGTGATGGCCTGCGCAGGCGCAAACATTCCCGCAATAGACGTGCCATGGATACACCTCGATGATGCAGATGGCCTTGCTGAGGAGGCGCGACATGCGCGCGCCCTCGGGTTCAGTGCGAAAGCTGCAATCCACCCCAACCAGATTGAGACGATTAACCGCGCTTTTGGGCCCAAGACATCGGAGATTGACGAGGCCAAGGCCGCAATCGCGGCATTCGAGGCGGGCGGCGGATCGGCGGTGCGTCATAATGGTGCGCTGCTCGAAGCACCGATGATGGCGCGCTATTACACACTTATTGAGCAACAGGGGGCGACACATGCGTGACGGGGTGATCGAAGTGGCACCAGGCCGCTACCGTGAGACATTCGGCCGATATTTTGAAGAGTTCGTCGTCGGCGACGTTTATGAGCACCGGCCAGGACGGACGATAACCGATACGGATAATGTTTGGTTTACGTTGCTGACGATGAACACGCACCCGGCGCATTTTGATTATGAATTTGCGGCAAAAACCGAGTTCAAAAAGCCAATCATCTGCTCGCCGCTCACTGTTGCGCTCATGGTTGGGATGAGTGTGTCAGATGTTAGCCAGAAGGCGGTCGCCAATTTGGGCTGGTCAGATATTCGGCTCACAGCGCCGATGTTCCCAAACGATACGCTTACCGCAGAGAGCGAAGTGCTCAGCAAACGCGAGTCAAAATCTCGGCCTGAGCAGGGCGTCGTGATCGTGAAGACGACAGGGTTTAATCAGCACGGCACAATCGTTTGCACTTTTGAGCGCACGATGTTGATCTGGAAGCGTGGCTTTGGGCCAATGGAGAGCTAAATGGCTGATTATACGACCCCTATATCTGCACCAATGGATGCTGACGAAGAGGCGGCGCTGCTTGATGCGATTGATCGCTGGATTGAGCGCGAGGTGCGCCCCGTTGTAATGAAGCACGATCATGATGACATCTGGCCAACCGAACTCGTTGCGCAGATGACCGAAATGGGTTTGTTTGGCGCAACGATTGGCTGTGAATATGGCGGACTTGGGCTGTCAGCCGTCACCTATGCCAAGATCGTCGCGCGGATAGCGTCGTATTGGATGGCGATCACCGGCATTTTTAATTCGCATCTCATCATGGCCTGCGCAGTTGAGCGCTTTGGTACGCCAGCGCAAAAGGCGCATTGGTTACCCAAGTTTGCGACCGGCGAGATTCGCGGTGGATTGGCATTGACCGAGCCGAATGCCGGCACAGATTTGCAAGCCATCCGCACAACAGCGGTGCGCGATGGTAATGAGTATGTCATCAACGGCACCAAAACATGGATTTCCAACGGGATTAACGGGAGTTGCTTCGCTTTGCTGGTGAAGACTGACCCCAAGGCAGACCCGCGCTACAAGGGCATGAGCCTGATGATCGCACCCAAGGGGCCAGGCTTCACTACCGGCAAAAAGTTTGAGAAGCTCGGCTATAAGGGCATCGATAGTGCGGAGTTGATCTTTGAGGACTATCGCATTCCGGCGGATCACCTGATCGGTGATGTGGAGGGCCAAGGCTTTTTCCAAGCGACCGGTGGGCTTGAATTGGGGCGCATCAATGTTGCGGCACGCGGTGTGGGCTTGGCCGAAGGTGCCCTCCGGCTTGCGACCGAATATGCGCAACTCCGCCAGACGATGGGTAAGCCGATTTGCGAACATCAGGCGATCCAGCTTATGTTGGGTGAAATGGTGACGCGCGCGCGCGCGGCCCGTTTGCTGACCTTCGATGCCGCCGCAGCTTATGACCGGGGTGAGCGCTGTGACATGGAGGCGGGCATGGCAAAATTCTATGCATCCGAAGCCGCAGTGCGCAATTCTGAGGAGGCGATGCGCATTTTCGGTGGCTACAGCTATTCGAAAGAATATGACATTGAGCGCTTCTACCGTGACAGCATCTTGATGGTGATTGGCGAGGGCACGAACGAGATGCAGCGGATGATTGTGGCCAAGCAATGGGTGAAGCGGAATCCGCTTTGAGCCGCACGCTCCCCCTTGCTGGCACCCGAATCCTCTCCTCCGAACAATACGGGGCTGGTCCTTATGGCACGATGTTTCTGGCCCAACTGGGGGCCGACGTCATCAAAATCGAGCCACCAAAAGGCGGCGACTCTGCGCGCGCGACCGGGCCCTATTACCTTGGTGACGATGACAGCCTGTTTTACCAGACGTTCAATCTCAATAAGCGGTCGCTTACATTAGATTTGCGTACAGACGACGGGCGCGCCGTGCTACATCGCCTTGTGAAATCCGCCCATGCCGTAACGAACAACGCGCGTGGCGATATCGCGGCCAAGCTGGGCATCGATTACGCCTCGCTTAAACCAAGTAACCCCGCCATCGTCTGCGTTCACGCCTCGGCCTATGGGCGCACGGGGCCGCGCGCGGCTTGGCCCGGCTATGATTATCTGATGCAGGCCGAGGCAGGCTTCATGTCAGTGACGGGGGAGCCGGATGCGCCGCCAACGCGCTTTGGCCTGTCGATGGTTGATTATATTACCGGCACCATGTTGGCGACCGCGACACTCGCCGGGCTGATGGATGCTGCAAAAACAGGCATCGGTCGCGACTATGACATTTCATTGCTCGATGCCGCGCTGCATCAGACGAGCTATCCGGCATTCTGGTATTTGAATCAGGGTTATGTCGTTGGGCGGTCGGCCCGCTCAGCGCACCCAGCGATTGCGCCGTCGCAGACATTTCGCACCGCTGATGGTTGGGTGTTCGTCATGGCGCAAATGCCCAAGTTTTGGCTGACACTTGTCGAGACAATCGGCGCGCCGCATTTGAAAGATGACCCGCGCTTTTCAACTGTTCCCGCACGGCTGCAAAATCGGGATGCGCTGACCATAATTCTCGATGGTATTTTCCTGCAACACCCCACGGCTTATTGGGTGGAGAAATTGGGCGGACGTGTTCCGGTTGCGCCCGTGTTTGATCTGGCGCAAGCGCTTGATAGCCCCCATGCGCAGAGCATGATTGAAACGGTGGAGCACCCCAATCAGCCAGACGGCATGCGCACACTGGCCAATCCGATTCGTGTTGATGGCGCGCGCCTAGCCAATCGGGCGTCACCCAAACTGGGCGTAGACAGCGACACAATCCTTGCCGAGATCGGTTATGATACGGATGAGATTGCGCGAATGCGCGCCCAAGGCGTGGTTTGAGCGATGGGAAAGCTCTCAGGCATCCGGGTGCTAGACCTCTCCCAATATTTGCCGGGGCCCATGCTGACGTTGATGATGGCCGATCAGGGTGCCGAAGTTATCAAGATTGAACCGCCAAGTGGTGATCCAGCGCGTCATCAGGCACCGGTTGAAGCGGGGCAATCGATCTGGTTCCGCAATCTCAATCGCGGCAAACAGAGCTATGTGCTCGATCTGAAGTCGCCCGAGGGCAAGACAGCGCTGTGGAACCTGATCGACGCCGCCGACGTGTTTGTGGAGGGGTTTCGGCCCGGCGCGATGGAGCGGTTGGGGTTCGACTATGCGTCCGTGTCGGCGCGCAATGCGCGGATCATCTATTGCTCGATTACTGCATTTGGTCAGTCTGGCCCGCTCGCGCAGCTTCCGGCACACGATCTTGCTGTACAAGCGTTAAGCGGTTTTCTTGCCGTTAATGACGCATCAGATGGAGCGCCCGTTGTCCCAGGCGTTCCGAGCGCTGATATGGCTGCGGGGCTGACCGCGCTGTCCGCCATTCTGATGGCGCTTATCGGGCGCGAGCGTTCGGGGCACGGCGACTATATTGATGTGGCAATGTTTAGCAGCCTGCTGCCATGGTGTGCACATATTGCGGGGGAAGCCATCGCGGGTGGTGCGGCACCGCGTTCAGCGCAACAGCGTTCGCTCGGCGGCGCGGCGTTTTACAATGTTTATTCGTGTGCGGACGGTCGTCATCTCGTGCTCGGCGCCCGCGAGATGAAGTTTGTGGGCAATCTGCTGAATGCTCTGGAGCGCCCCGACCTCATCCCGCTTGGCGAAGCCCCGGCAGGTGAACAAGGCAAGCTAATCGCCTTTCTGCGCAGCACTTTCGCGACCCGTGAACGCGATTATTGGGTAGCATGGTTCGCTGATAAGGATATTGGTTTCGCGCCGGTGCTCGATTTTCGCGAAGCATTTGACAGCGCACATGCAGCCTATACTCAATTGTTGGTTGAGCATGAGGGTGCGCATCAGTTTGCGCCCGCCATTCAGTTTGCAGGCGAAAACTGGTGCGCTTCAAACGCTCCCGAGCTTGGCGCTCATGACTAGGTCAGGCATCCACCTCAATGTGCATTGCATAGGCAAAGCGATCTCCAGGGTGGTGGCTGGCAGAGATTTCGATCACTCTGCCCGCGCTGTCCAAATAGCAGCGCAAAATCCGCAAACACGGGGCGCGCAATGGAATGCCGAGTGCCTCCGCCAATTCGCGCGACGCCGATACGGCTTGAATGTCCTGCGTGACACTCGCAACGTGCCGCCCCGACAGGCGCGCGATTTGCCGGAAAATAGTCTCATCACCGGGGTGAATTTGATCAACAATATTGGCAAAATCACGGTGCAAATAGGCATCGGTGCGCGCGATGGGCTTGGCAAGCCCCGCGCTGTGGCGGATGCCACGAAACGCAAACCATTTTCCCGATGTCTCGACGTCAATCGCCTCAATGAGGGTTTTCGGCAATTTCACCGACCCCAACAACGCGAACGAGAAGTGCGTGTCGCGGGCGTATTGCAGAATTTCGCCGACGTTCGAGAGGGGCTGATGAAGCGCGCCGCCCCGCGCCGCCGCTGGGCGGATGATCGTGCCAGCCCCATGTTTGCGCTGAATCAATCCCTCAGTCTGAAGGGCGCGCAACGCCTCACGCACGGTAAATCGCGAGACGCCATAGCGCTTGCACAACACGCTCTCGGTCGGAAATTCGCCCTCAGGATAGGCGCCGCTCAGCAGTTTTTGGCGAATATCATCAGCAAGCGCTTGATAGCGCGGCTTGCGCGGATTGGCTTTGACGTCAGCCGCAATGGTGTGTGGCAATCCTTGGCTCCTCAATTTTTTGCGCTGCACCCATGACAGAAGCGCACCATAGCCTAATTGAGCGACTTGCCAAACATTTGTCGCGTCCGGTCGATGAGTTGACGCGCGCGCGGGCACGCCTGCACCTGCTTGATTGGCTGGCATGCGTGGCGGGGGCGCGACAGAGCGCGGTGGCGAAATTATTTACCGGTGCACAAGGAAGCGTGATCAACAAGGCGAGCTTCTTGGGCAATATTCTCGAAATGGACGATGTCCACCGCACCGCACTCCTGCATCCCGGGCCCGTCATTTGGCCGACGGCTCTCGATGGGCTTGGCGATGACATGGCTGCACTACTTGATGCTGCTGTGCGCGGCTATGAGGCGATGGTCTGTATTGGCGAAACGCTGGACGCGTATCACTACGCGAATTGGCATCCCACCGCCACCGCTGGCGCGTTCGGCGCCGCCGCGACCGAAGCGAGTAGGACGGGGTGCGACGTTGGCCAAACGGCCCATGCGCTTGCATTGGCCGGCTCGGTCACGGGCGGTTTCTGGCAGATGCGCCATGAAGATGTGACGGCTAAGCAATGGCATGTTGCCCATGCGATCAAAACAGGTATGTCGGCCGCTTTTTATGCGCGGCACGGACTCACTGGCCCGCGCTTCATTCTTGAGGGGCAACAGGGTCTGTATGCGGCGATGACCCGAAGTCCCAAGCCCCTAGGGCTTACAGATGCCTGGCGCATCCATGAGGTCAGTTTCAAGCCGTGGGCCGCATGCCGTCATGCCCATCCAGTGATTGACGCTGCACAGGAACTGCGCGCAGCTGGTGCTCTGACCCCACCCTATTTTGTTGAAACCTATGCCGATGCGATTACCTTTTGTGATCGTCCAAATCCGGCAACCGAGACGGACGCAAAATTCTCGCTGCAACACGCCGTGGCGGTTGTGGCGGATGGGCGTGATGCGACGCCTGCCGATTTCACTCTCGCGGCCATCGCTGCACTTGCACCGTTGAGAGCGCAGGTGAGTGTGCGTGAAGATCCGGCGTTTACGCGTCGATACCCAGCACATTTTGGTGCGCGGGTGAATGGACTTGAACTGATCGATACGCGCGGCGATCCTGAACGGCCAGTGCGCGAGGCGGACACCGTCGCCAAGCTGCGCACACTGGTGGCGTGGGGCGGTTTGGCGGATGTAGAGGCAGATCGCGCCTTGGAGGTGGCGCTTCAGGGTAACGATGTTACAGCAGTCAGCAGAATGCTTGAGGATTGGCTCGGATGAGTGCAACGAGCGATATACTTGATTTTGCAGCAGCACCGCACGCACTGCCCAAACATGTGCGCGACGACGCCATCCGCCTGCTTGCCGATACCCTCGCAGTCGGTGCAGCAGGCGCATTGGCACCCGGCGCGGATGCAACCCTCACGACAGCGCGCGTTTTTGGCTCGGGGAGCGAAGCGCGCCCGCTCGGAAGTAACGAGCGCCTCCCCGCCCCATCCGCCGCCTTCGTCAATGGCTATCGCATCCATTGTCTCGAATGGGATGCGGTGCACGAGCCTGCCGTTGTCCATGCCATGTCGGTCGTGACAGCGGCGCTCGGTGCAGCGACTGATCGACGGGGCGGCACTGATGCTGACGAAGTGCTGGCCGCACTTGCAGTTGGTGTCGAC
>Ga0209583_10000292_pt1 | contig 16029 bp, 11 predicted proteins | sample Str014_FD_187201 | JGI IMG/M metagenome (GOLD analysis project Ga0209583, IMG submission 187201) | Freshwater sediment microbial communities in response to fracking from Pennsylvania, USA - Straight Creek_MetaG_SC_2014 (SPAdes) (version 2) | ecosystem: Environmental > Aquatic > Freshwater >... | reverse complement strand
GCCGATGGCGCTGCTGATCATCGGCCGGGAAATTGACGTCTCGGTGGCCGGCACGCTGGCACTGTCCTCGGTCACCATGGGGCTGGCCGCCCGGCACGGCCTTGGCACCGTGCCTCTCGCAGCATTGGGGCTGGGCACCGGACTGTTGTGCGGCGCGCTCAACGGCCTGCTGGTCGCGATCCTGCGCGTGCCTTCGATCGTGGCCACGATCGGCACCATGAGCCTGTTCCGTGGCATCGCCTACGGCGTGCTCGGCGATCGCGTGATCAAGGACTATCCCTCTGGTTTCAGCTGGCTGGGCCAGGGCTATGTGGTCGGGGTCGTGTCCTTCGAGCTGCTGCTGTTCGTGCTATGCGCCGTGTTGTTCGGGATGTACCTGCACCTGACGATCTTCGGCCGGCGGCTGTACGCGCTGGGCTCGAGCCCCGAGGCCGCCGCCTACTCGGGTGTGCGCGTGACGCGCTACCGGTTCTGGCTGTTCGCGGCCACCGGCGTCGCCAGCGGCATGGCCGCCGTGCTGCTCACCTCGCGCCTGGGTTCGACACGCCCGTCGATCGCGCAGGGCTGGGAGCTGGAGGTGATCAGCATGGTGATTCTGGGCGGCGTCTCGGTCACCGGCGGCCGCGGCACGATTCCAGGAGTGGTGCTGGCAGCAATGCTGCTGGGCTTTGTCACTTTCGGACTGGGATTGAAGAATATTCCCGGCATCGTGATGCAGATCATCGTCGGGATGCTGCTGATCGTGGTCGTCGGACTGCCGGCAGTGGGCCGCCGGTTTGGCAAAACTGGAGCCAGGTCTCAGTATTGAAGCGGCCAGCGCGCATACTTAGTTCCCAACCGCGCCACTTCCCGCGCACCCATCCGGAGTCGGTCCCCATGAAGAAATTTGCTGCAACCTGCGCGCTGCTCGGCGCCGCACTGCTGCTGCCGCTGGTGGCCTCGGCCGCCGTCGACATGTACCTGCAGATCAAGGACACCAAGGGCGAGGCCCGCGTCGTGCATTGCGCGGACGGTGCCTGCCTCATCAACGGCCTGGCCGTCGGTACTTATTCAGTGTTGGTGTGCGATGCCTCGGGCAAAGTCATCCCCTCGAGCCTGACACTCGATCACACGATCGTCAGTCCGCGTGATCTTGCGTCGGGCCAGTCCTCGGGCAAGCGCATGCACAAACCCATCACCATCACGGCTGAAATGGGTCGCAGCGCTGCGCCGCAGAACACGCTTGCGATCGACGAGCCTGGCGTGCAGGTGGCGATAGGCATCAACGCCGCCGCAGTCGATGCCGCCGTGGCCAAGATCACCAAGACGCGCTCGAATATTCAGAACAACTGATCCGGCATTTTCCGGCGACCATGGTCCCGGCGCTACAGCAATTGAACGCAGGTGCCGTACGCGGCCAGGGCCTCGTCGTTGGTCAACAAGGTCATGGCCTCCAGTTGAGCCTGAGCAACCAGGAGGCGATCAAAAGGATCTTTGTGATGCGTTCCCAGAGTAAATACGCGCGCGGCGTGTTCGCCGCTGACGGGCAGCATCAGGAAGCCCGCCGGTTCTATGGCCTTTAGCACTGTGTCCGGGCTGGCCTTCAATTTGCCTTGTGCTGCCTTGATGCTGATCTCCCAAATCGACGCGGCACTCACGTAAACGTCCGACCTGCCAATCAGCGCCAGTCCTTCGCGGCCCACGCGCTTGGGCTCACTCAAGGCCCAGAGCAGCAAATGCGTATCCAGCAGCAGGCGCATCGCTACTTGCCCGTGAACAAGGCTAACGTTTCCGCATCCAGCGGCGCGTTGAAGTCGTCGGCAACCCGAATCTGGCCCTTGAGCAGACCCAGTTTCTTGGGTCGCACAGCGGCAGTCAGCGGCACCAATCGCGCGAGCGGTTTACCGGCTTTGGCAATAATGAATTCCTTGCCGGCTGCCGCCTGTTCCACGAGGCGCGAGAGGTGGGTCTTTGCTTCATGAATATTGATGGCTTTCGACATTGTTGCTCCTATGGACTAAGTCTAGTCCAGTCCAGCTGATTCTGCAAGCTGGCGCTGCGCCCAATGGGCTACTCGGCAGGGGGTTTTTGCCCTACTGATTAGCTACGATGCCCTGTACGCTCACCGGCCCGATCAGCCCCGAGGGCAGCAGCGGCGAGCCGGCCTGGTAGAATTTGGGCACCGTGAAGGTGTACTGCCTGGGGGCGTCCGGCTGACGATCGCCGATCAGTCGATTGACCCACAGATTGGTCACCCTGACCTGCAGCGTATTGGTACCCAGTCTCAGAGCCTGGGTCACCTCCACACGGAACGGCGTCTTCCACAGTGTGCCCAGCGGCTGGCCATTGACAGTCACTTCGGCAATATTCTTGACGTTGCCAAGATCCAGCCACAGCCTGGTGCCGGCCTTGAACCAGTCCTCCGGTGCCGGCAATTCGCGCGTATACGTGGCAGAACCGGAGAAATACCGGATACCAGGCTCGGAAAACTCGCTCCAGGAACGCAGCTCCGGGACCCGCAGCGATTCCGGTGCGCCGCGATCGGGCTGAAAACTCAAGTCCCAGGGTCCCTCCAGCGTCAGCAAATCGCGCTCCGTGCTCACAGGCAGCTCGCGCTGCGGCGCGCTCGATGGCTTGCGAAACACCACGAATACCGAACCCCAGGGCTCGAGCTGGAGCGGCACCACGGTGCGGCCCTCCTCGCTGCGATACGCCGCGGGTTCAATGGCGCCGGTATCGGCATGCCACAGCTCCGGCGCGCGGCCGCTAATACGGAAGCTCACGTCTAGCGCTTGCGACCGCGCGACGCGACTGTCAACAAAGTACAGATCGCCATTTCTTAATCGACGGTGCACAGCCAGCAGCTCGCTGTCCTTGTCGGGCCGCGTGTAGTCGACATCCGGTGTCACACGCAGCGCCGCCAGCGCCTCGCCGGGCGTGCGATTGACGAAAACGCGGCCCTTGCCGTACAGATGCACGCCATCGAGCGCCCCCCAGAGCGCATCAACAATGCTGCGGAATTCGTTGACGTCGTCAGCGAGGCTCGGCGTGTCGAGGGGACGCGGTCCGCACACCGTGGCGCCCGCGGCCACGAGGTCACGGATGCGGCGCAGCACCGGCAGCGACATCTGCACGCTACGCGCATCGAGCACCAGCAGCCGGTAGCGCATGCCACTCGCCGTGGTCAGCGCGCCACCGTTGACGTGCAGGCGATGGATCAGCGCATCGGCGTTCACATAGTCGAAGTTGTAGCCGGCCGGCACCGGCGGCGGCGTGACGCCATACAGTGCGGTGATGTTCGAGTCCTCACCATAGAACCAGGCGATATCGGCGACGAAGTGCCCCTGCTGCAGCAGAAAGGCGCTGCGCGAGAGATAATCCACCCAGGCCTTGGCCTGCTCCGCCCAGGTTTCGTTGCGCGTGAACCATTGGCCAAAGGGACCCAACCCCAGGCCTGGCCCCTCATCGAGCAGGGGCTGGTGCACCGACGTGTGGATCACAAAACGATTCAGACCCATGGCCAGCTCTTTGTCGGCCGTGGGCTTGAGCGTTTCCGGCGACCAGGCCCAGGCCGCGGCAGCAGCGGTCAGCGATTCGGCGGCCACCAGGTTCTGCCCATAGATATGCGCCACCGAGGCCGATTCGCGTATATCCGCGTTGTAGCCAGGCATATCGTTGTTGACGCCCGGGACCTGGGTCCACATCGCCGCCATCGGCACGTCGTTGCTGCGCTTGACCTCCATGCCATCGCCGATGAAGGCGCGGCCCGACTCGTGGCTCTCGCCGTAATGACCCATGCCGCGGGCCTTGAGCATCGCATTGATTTGATCGTAGTGATTGGCCGCCAGCAGTTCACCCAGCGTACGCCGGTAATCCCACAGGAAACGATCGGTGGCCTGCGCCGACTCCACCACTCGACCGGTCAGTGCCGGCAGCCAGGGCCGCGGATCGTAGCCGCGCCGCTTCGTGAACTGCGTCAGCAGGTCCTCGGTCCAGTTCTGCGCGCCCGCCTCCCAGCTGTCATTGATCATGTACCGCAGGCCGCGCTTGCCCATCAGCAGTCCGACCGCGCTCTTGTAGTTGTCGAGGTACTGGCTCAGGTACTCGCGTACGTGCAGTGCGCTGAGCTTGTCGACTTCCAGACCGGTGCCCTCCGGCGAGGCCGGATGATTGGTCACGCCGGTAGGCGAGCAACCCATGCGCAGCACCATCCAGCGCCCTGCCGGCGGCGACCACTCGAAGCGCCCGTCCGGCTTCAGGTAGCGCGAGACGTCCAGCACCTCGTCCTTTTGGACGGCCAGCGCAGCCGGTACTGCCGCAGTGGGATAGGGCATCAGATCGAGCACCAGCCCGAAGCCCGCTTTTTCCTCGTAGCGATTGACGCGCGCCCCGGCGTGCAGCACCAGTTCACTGATCTGGTAGGCCGTAGCCGGTGGCGGCAACTTGAACCCTAAGCTCTCGACATCGATATCGCCGATCGGTGGCGGGGGGGCTGGCTTGTTGGTGAACACCGCGCGGAAATAACGCGCGGTGGTCAACGGGATGTTGATCGTGTGCTGCGCCTCCGAGCCGTCCCTCGGCAACGTGGCCAGCGCGCGAAAGTGTATGCCGTCGTCGCTGGCCTGCAGTTCGGGGCCCGGCGGCCCGCCCATAAACTGCTGCAGCGGCGCGCGATCGCTGCGCGCGAAAGTCACCGCGCGCACGGTCTGCGGCGCGGGGTAGGCAAACTGGATCCAGGCGGTCTGCCCAGGCGGCGGTATGGGCAGCGCGATCGAGTGCGAGAGGTCGCCGTCCGCGAGCAACGCCGCGTCAATGTCGCCGCCGCTCGTGGTCACGATCGCCTGCTGGGACTGCGCGGCGATCTCGGCCTGCGGAATGCGATAGGCCAGCACCACCGTGTCGGCGTAGTAACTCGGCGCGGCGCTGGCACTGCTGGCCATATCGTCGACAAACGGCGCCGACTGAAAGGGTCCGCTGGACGCGGGCGGCTGCGCCAACGTGCCCTGGTAGGGCTGGCCACCTTCGATCACGGTCTCACTCCAGACCACTTTCTTCATGGCCTGCGCGGGCGACACCCAGGGTCCACCCGACTCGCTCCAGCCCGGTGAGCCCGCAATCGCCTCCTCAAGGCCCAGCTTGTCGGCCAGCCGGGTGGTGAACAGGAAGGCGTCCTTCCATTCCGGCGTCATATACACCAGACGCTTTTCCACTACCTGGGGCGTGCCCAGCGCCGCGTCAAAGTTCTGGAAGCCGCCGATGCCGACGCGATGCATCCACTCCAGATCCTTCTGGATGCCTTCCTTGGTGATATTGCCATTCATCCAGTGCCACCAGACACGCGGGCGCGCAGCAGCGGGCGGATTGGCAAAACCGGCGCGCAATGCATCGGCTGCCGCAAGCGCGGCGGGCGCCGCGGGCGCCGCAGCCGCGGCCGCGGCCGGCAGCGACGCACAGCTGGCTGCGAGCACCCCAATGAGTCCACGGATTCGTGCGCGCATGGCCTTCCCCTAACGTCGGATGATGCCCTCATCGACCGACTGAATATCTGTGACGCCTACCAACGCGAGCGTTGCGTCGAGCTCGCCACGAATAATGTTGATGGCCTGCGCCACCCCGGCCCCGCCGCGCGCCGCCAGCGCGTACAGGAAGGCCTTGCCGATCAGGCAGCCGCGGGCGCCCAGCGCGACCGCCTTGAGCACGTCCTGGCCGCTCATGACGCCGCCGTCAAAGAGCACTTCGCAGCGTCCCTTCAGTGCCGCGGCGACTTCCGGCAGCGCATCGATCGAAGAGGTGGCGCCATCGAGTTGCCGGCCGCCGTGATTCGACACCACGACCGCATCGGCGCCGATGGCCGCGGCTTCACGCGCATCGGCCGCATCGAGCACGCCCTTGAGTACCAGCTTGCCGGGCCAGCGCTCGCGTACCCAGGCGGCATCCTTCCAGGTGGCGCTGGCGTCGAACTGCCCGGCCACCCACTCCGACAGGTTGCGCATGCCGGTGCCGGCCGACATCCGGCCTTCCAGATTGCCAAAGCTGTGGCGCCGGGTGCTCAGCATGCCGGCGATCCAGCGCGGTTTGCCCAGCACATCGAGCAGATTCCTCAAGGTGAGCTTGGGCGGCACGCTCAGGCCGTTCTTGGCGTCGCGCCGGCGCACGCCCATCACCTGCAGATCGAGCGTCAGCACCAGCACCGGGCAGTGCGCCGCGCGCGCGCGTTCAATGAGCTCGGCGTTGAAAGCGCGATCGCGCATCAGGTACAGCTGGAACCAGAATGGCAGCTGCGTCGCGGCGCGCAGATCCTCGATCGAACAGATCGACAGTGTACTGAGACAGAAGGGAATACCCGCCGCGGCGGCGGCGCGCAGGCCATGGATCTCGCCATCAGCATGGAACAGCCCGGTCAGGCCAGTGGGGCCTATCCCCAAAGGCATGGTACTCGACTGGCCCGCCATGCTCGTCGCCAGCGAGCGGCTGGCCACATCGACCATCACGCGCTGGCGCAACCGCACCGCATCGAGCTCGGCTCGATTCCTGCGCAGCGTAATCTCGTCGTAGGAGCCGCGATCGGCGTAGTCGAAGATCGCACGGGGGATGCGCCGGCGCGCCAGCGCGCGAAAATCCGCAATGCTGTTGATCACAGTCATCGGCTAGACAATACCACCACCCGTGGCACCAACGGCAACCGGGCGGCGCCGGGCACAGGCCTGGCGATAGCCGCTGCGCCGGTACGCCGCGATCGGGTCAATGGCCGCGCCCCGCTGCTGGCGTGCGCGCGCCAGCAAGGGACTGACATCGGTGGTAAACGCACGCTTGAGCGTCTGCGTCGCCCGCAGCGCGTCGTTGCGCTCCTGGCAGTCTGCCAGTGCCTCGCGATCCACGAGCAACGATTGGGCATAGGCGCGCGTGAGCTCGACGGCGCTGGCCATCAGGCTCTCGATCGGATCGGTGACATTGTGCGACTGGTCGAGCATATGCGCCGGCTTCAGGTTGGGCACCCGGCGCCACTCGGCATCGGTCAGTTCATTGAACACCAGGAACAGGCGATAGGGATCAATCGAGCCGGCGTCCAGATCGTCATCGCCGTATTTTGAATCGTTGAAATGAAAGCCACCCAGCCGGCCGGCGTGCACCAGCCGGGCGACAATCATCTCGATATTCACGTTGGGCGCGTGGTGACCCAGATCCACCAGGCAGTAGGCCTTGGGCCCCAGGGTCTGGGCCGCTAGCAGCGAGCTGCCCCAGTCCTGGATCACCGTGGCATAGAAGGCCGGCTCGTACATCTTGTGTTCGATCAGCAGGCGCCAGTCATCGGGCAGTCCGGCGTAGATGCGTTGTGCCGAGGCTAGGTAGCGCTCGTAGGCGCGTGCCAGGTGCTGCTGGCCCGGAAAATTCCCGCCATCGCCGATCCACAGTGTCAGCGCCTTTGAGCCGAGCTGCGCTCCAACGCGGATGCAATCGAGATTATGGGCCACCGCCTGCTCGCGCACCGCCGCCGAGGTATGCGTGAGGCTGCCGAATTTGTAGGACTGCGCCTGACCGCGTTGATCCTGGAAAGTATTGGAGTTGACAGCATCGAAGCCGAGCCGCAACTTGCCCGCGTGTGCCCGCAGGGCACCGTAATCCTCGCAAGCGTCCCACGGCAGGTGCAGCGACACGGTCGGCGTCGCCGCGGTCAGCGCGTGCACCACGGCGCAGTCCTCCAGTTTCTCGAACACGTTGCGCGGCTCACCGGGCCCCGGAAAGCGCGCGAAGCGCGTGCCGCCAGTGCCCACGCCCCAGGAAGGCAGCGCCACCGCAAGTTCGCCCACGCGCCGGCACAGCGCCTCGATGTCGAGGCCGCGGCGGGCGAGCTGGCTGCCGAGCGCGGCGAAATCGGCTTCGAGTTCAGCGGCCGGAGCGCGGTTGGCGGCCGCGATGTAGTCGGCATCGCGCGGGTCAGCTTCCGGGTGGTGCTCAGTGGTCACGGGCCCGCCTAGCGAGTGAAGGCGCCGGCATTGCCGGCATCGACATTGATGATATTACCCGTGGATTTGGCCGAGCGCTCGGAGGCAAAGAACGCCACCGCTTCGGCGATATCCTCCGGATAGACGCTGCGCTTGAGCAGGCTCCGTTCGCGGTACACGGCTTCGAGCTCATCGGTGGTGGTCTTGTTCTGCCGCGCGCGCTGCTCGGCCCACTCGCCCTGCCAGATGCGCGAGCCGCGCAGCACGGCATCGGGATTCACGACGTTTACGCGGATGCCCAGCGGCGCGCACTCGAGCGCCAGGCAGCGCGCCAGGTGCAGCTCGGCGGCCTTGGCGGTGCAGTAGGCGGCCGCCCCGGGCGAGGCCGCCAGCGCATTCTTGGAGCCTATGAATATGATGGAGCCGCCCAGCTGCTGTTGCTTCATCAGTCGCACCGCCTGGCGGGCAATCAGAAAATAGCCGGTCGCCAGGATGTCGATATTCTTGCGCCACAGCTCGATGCTGGTCTCCTCGATCGGCGCCGCCGAGGCGATGCCGGCGTTGGAGACGCAGATATCGAGTCCACCGTACAGCCAGCTGGCGTCGCGATAGGCCGCGATCACCGCATTCTCGTCCGTGACATCGACCCACAGGCCCTGCGCACTGTCGGCACCGAACTGGCCGCGCAGGTCTGCCACACCCTCGTCCAGTACCTTGCGGTCGATGTCGCAGATCACGACGCAGGCGCCCTCCTCAGCAAGCCGGCGTGCGGTGGCGAGGCCAATGCCGCCGGCGCCGCCGGTAATCAGCGCCACGCGGCCGGCCAGCGCCCGGGGCTTGGGCGCGCGCTGCAGTTTCGCCTCTTCGAGCAGCCAGTACTCGATGTCGAAGGCTTCCTGTTCAGGCAGCCCGCAATAGCTCGACACACCCTCGGCCTCGCGCATCACGTTGATGGCATTGCCGTAGAACTCCGCGGCAATGCGCGCCGTAGCCTTGTCGGCCGCGAAGCTGATCATGCCCACACCCGGTACCAGGTAGATCACGGGATTCGGATCACGCATCGGCGGCGAAGTCTCGCGCCGGCAACGCTGGTAATAGGCCGCGTAGTCCTGCTGGTAGCTGTCGATCGCCGCCGGCAGGCGCGCCAGCAGTTCGGCGGCCGTTTCGCGCAGCGGATCGAAGGGCAGCACCAGCGGGCGGATCTTGGTGCGCAGGAAGTGATCGGGGCAAGAAGTGCCCAGCGCCGCCAGCCTGGCAAAGGCCTCGCTACCGACAAACTGCAGTACCGACTCGCTGTCGTCGAAATGACCGACCTTGAGCGTCCGGCCAGAAACCAGTCCACGGATACCGGGCATCAGCGCCGCGGCGATCGCGCGCCGCTGCTCCACCGCGAGCGGTGCGACCAGCGCCTTGCCCAGGCCGGGGGCCCCGGCATTGCGCTGCGCCAGCCAAGCGGTGGCGCGATTGATGATCTCGATCGTGGTCTGGTAGCACTCCCTCGAGTTGGCGCCCCAGGTGAACAGGCCATGCGCTTCGAGCAGCACGCCCCTGGCCGATGGATTGCGCTCGGAGAATTCACGCAGCCGCAACCCCAGCTCGAAGCCCGGACGTATCCAGGGCAGCCAGCCGATCTCAGCGCCCCAGATATCCTGGGTGAGCTTGCGGCTGTCCCGGGCCGCAGCAATGGCAATCACGGCATCGGGATGCATGTGATCGACATGAGGCTTTGCCAGCATGCCGTGCAGCGGCGTGTCGATGCTGGGCGCACGTGGATTCAGATTGAAGGTGCACTGCGGGTACAGGCCCACCATGCGATCCTCATCGGCCGGCGTGCGAAACAGCGGCGGGAGCGCGCGGATCTTGTCCATGTACAGGGTCGCGAAGCCCTCGAGCTTCATCGTACCCAGATCGCCGCCGGACCCCTTGACCCACAGCACCTCGACCTGCTGACCGGTCAGAGGATCGGCCATCGGCAGTTTCGCCGAGGTATTGCCGCCGCCGAAGTTGGTGACGCGCAGGTCCCGACCCAGTAGATTCGAGCGATAGAGTAGTAGTGCCTCGGGGCTCAGGCCTTTGGCCAGCTCATCGTCCCAAAGCATGGGCAGGAAACTCGCCGGCTGTAGCATGGCATTGACCCTGGGGCTACGGATTGTCTAGTCTTAACTGCTCTAAAGTTATCATTTTCAATCATATTCGGTCAACTCCGGGCTCACTTTGAACGGCAACCTGATCGCCATTTTCGACATCGGCAAGACCAACACCAAGTTGCTGCTGGTCGACGCCGGCAGTGGCGAGCCGATTTGGCAACGGGAACTGCCCAACAAGCCGCTGCCCGGTGGCCCCTGCGCCCAGCTCGACGTCCAGGGACTCGAGGACTGGCTGATCGACACGCTGCGCGACGCCCCGCGCCGGGGCGAGGTGCGCTGCCTCGTGCCAATCACCCATGGCGCCGCGATCATAGCGCTCGATGCCGATGGCAATCCCTTGTGCGCGCCCGACTATGAGGATCCCGTGTATGAGCGCGAGGCCGGCGCCTACGCGGCCGCGCGCGACGACTACGCACAGACCTATTCACCGCTGTTGCCGCTGGGGCTGAACCTTGGCCGTCAGCTGTACTATCTGCAGCACTTTCAGCCGGCGCTGTTCCGCAATGTCGCGCAGCTGCTGCTGTACCCGCAATACTGGGCCTGGCGACTCTCCGGCGTGATGGCCAGCGAAGTCACCTCGCTCGGCTGTCACACGGATCTGTGGCGGCCGACCACGGCCGGTTATTCGGTACTCGCGCAGCGCCAGGGCTGGAGCAGCCTGCTGCCCCCGATCCGCGGCGCCGCTGAGAAATTGGGGCCACTGCGCGGCGCGCTGCAGCAGGCAACGGGCCTGGGCGCCGGCTGCCAGATCGTCTGCGGCATCCATGATTCGAACGCCACGTACTTAAGCCTGCTGGCGAGCTGGCGGCAGAGCGAGGCGTTCGCAGTGATATCGAGCGGTACCTGGGTCGTGATCTTTGCGCAGGGCACGCCGCTGTCGGCGCTGCGCGAACGGGCTGACATGCTGGCCAATGTAGACGCGGCGGCGCGCCCGGTCGCCACCGCCCGCTTCATGGGTGGGCGTGAGTTCGAAGCGATTGCGGGTCCCGATGGCGTGGCAGCCGGTGCAGCCGCCGATGAGGCGGCGGTGCGGCAGGTGATTGCACAACAGGCACTGGCGCTGCCCGCCTTTGCGAGCGGCGGCCCCTACGCGGGCCACTCAGGGGAACTGCGCAACGCCTTAGGCCTCGGCCCCGTGCAGCGCGCCGCACTGGCCAGTCTGTACCTCGCGCTGATGTGCGATCTGCGGCTCGATGACCTGGTCAGTCATCAACCGGTGCTGATTGACGGGCCGCTGGTGGCGAATCCACTGTTCGCACCACTGCTGGCCGCATTGCGACCGCACTCTCCGGTGTACCTGGCTGATCGCCGTTCCGGCGTGATTCGCGGCGCGCTGCGCCTGGCGCAGCCGGGCCTGAACTTCGAGCCGCCCGCAACACCCACCGCGCCCTTGAGTATTGCCGAACTCGCCGGCTATCGCGCCTTGTGGCGCAGCAGCCTGCCGGCCGTCTGAGACTCGAATTCAACCCGCCGGTGCTGTAGCGCCCGTTGCGGCATCCTCACCCACGTACAGTGCCCTCAGTTCACGCGAATCGCGAATCTCTTGCGGCGTACCGCTGAGGCGGATTTCCCCGTGCGCGAGCACGTAGGCACGATCGGCCAGCTGCAGGCCGCGGTGGATATTCTGCTCGACGATCAGCATCGCGACGCCCGAGGCGCGGATCCGTGCCAGCGACTCATACAGGCTTTCCACGGCGATGGGCGCCAGGCCCAGCGAGACTTCATCGAAGATCACCAGTCGCGGCTCAGACATCAGCGCCCGCGCGATGGCCAGCATCTGTTGCTGGCCACCGGACATCGCGGTACCGGCATGGGCGCGCCGCTGCCGCAGCGCCGGGAACATCGCATAGGCACGCTGCAACCGTTCCGCCGCCTTACGTTGTGCCGCGGGCGGCACTGCCAGCAGCAGGTTCTCTTCCACGGACAGACTGCTGAAGATCTTGCGCCCCTCCATGCAGTGTCCGATGCCCAGCGCCGTGACGCGCGCGGCGGCCAGACCGCTGATGCGCGCGCCATCGAACTCGATGGTGCCGGCCGCCAGCGGCACCGCACCGCTAATCGCCCGCGCCAACGTGGTCTTGCCCGCACCATTGGCGCCGAGCAGCGCGACGCATTCGCCGGCCCGCAGCTCCAGGCTGACTTGGCGCAGTGCCCGCACCCCGCCGTAGTGCACCTCAGCGCCGCGCACCGAGAGCAGCACCGCCGGAGGCGCTGAAGGCGGCGCTGACGGTGGCGCTGGTGCGCCCGCCCCGGCCGGAACGCGTTCGCCGGTGCCCAGATACACGGCCGCCACCTGCGCATCGGCCAGCACTTCGCGCGTGGCCCCGACGGTGAGCAATCTACCGGAGGCCAGCACTGCCGTGCGCTGGCAGCAGGCATTGATCACGTCCATCACATGCTCGATCAGCACGATGGTGCCGATCTCCCGCTGCAGATCGATGATCAGCTCGATCAGTGCGCGGGTCTCCCGCTCGATGAGACCCGCGCCGATCTCATCGAGCAGCAGCAGGCGCGGCTGCAGGGCCAGCGCGCGCGCCAGCTCCAGCCGCTTGCGGCGCAGCAGCGGCAGGCTGCCGGCCGTCGTGCCGGCGACATCGTCCAGGCCGGTGCGCGTCAGAATGCGCCGGCAGCGCTCCGCAATGGTCTCCTGCACCGGCGCCGCGCTCGCCGGTGCGACGCCGCGGCGCGCATGTCGGGCGGCCAGCTCCAGATTCTCGTACACAGTGAGGCGCGCGAACGGCCGGGGTATCTGGTAGGTGCGGCCCACGCCCAGGCGCGTGCGCGCATCGGCGCGCAGCCCGGTGATGTCGGTTCCAAACAGCACTATGGATCCGGAGTCGGCGGCGCAACCGCCGCTGATCAGATTGATCAGGGTGCTTTTGCCGGCACCGTTGGGACCGATCACACCCAGCGTCTCGCCGGCCTGCACGTCGAGGTCCAGTGCCTCGATGGCGGCGACGCCGCCAAAGCGGCGGCTCAAGGCCCGCACCCGCAGCGCAATCGCAGCTTCAACCATGAGCGGGCCTCCTGGCGACGAGGCTCCACAGTCCCCGCGGCGCAAAGCGTATCGCCAGCAGCAGGAACACGCCGGCCACCGCGCCGTGCAGCTCCGGGAGATTGCGCAGCGCTTCGCTTAAGGCTACATAGATCAGCGTGCCCAGCAGCGGGCCCATGCGGGTACCCAGCCCGCCGATGATGACGACAGCCACCGTATCGATCGTCCAGCTCATGCCGTAGGCGCCGTAGGGTTCGATCACGCCAAGTTTCAGCGCCTGCAGGCCGCCAGCCAGACCCATCAGAAAAGCGGCCAGCACGAACACGCCAAACTTGACGCGGAAACTGCGCACGCCCATCTGCAGCGCGACGTCTTCGTCGTCGCGCACTGCCCGCAGCGACAACGACAGCGGCGAGCGCAGCAGCAGCTCGGCGAGCAGCACCGCCAGCGCGGCAATCGCCAGCGCCAGCCAGTAGAGCTGGTGAAAAGCCGGCGTCGCCGCCCGCAGCACTACCCCTGAGGCCCCGCCAAAGGTGCGCAGGTTCACCATCAGGATGCGCAGCGCCTCGGCCAGCGCGAGCGTGCCGACCGTAAAGTAGAGTCCGCGCAACCTGAACAGCGCCACGCTCGCGAGCGCGGCGAAGCCTGCGGCCACCAGACCGGCCAGCGCCAGTTGCACTGGAATCGGCGCGTCCAGTTGATTGCCGCTGAGGGCGCAGGCGTAGGCGCCCAGACCTACGAACGCACCGGTGCCCAGCGACACCTGGCCGCAGTAGCCAGCCAGCAGGTTCCAGGCGATCGCGAGCGTCAGCCATTGCAGCGCGCGCAGGCCAAGCTGCTGCCAGTAGGGTCCGAGCGCGAACGGCAGGCAGTACAGCAGCGCGCCCAGCAACGCAGCGATCAGCAGCGGCTTGCGCGCCGCGTTCATGTGCGGCGACCGAACAGCCCTTGCGGGCGCAGCATCAGGAACACCAGGAACGCCACCAGTCCGATGAACAGGCGATAGCCATCGCCGAGTACTGTCGCGCCCAGAGATTCCGCCACGCCCAGGCCTAAGCCACCCAGCAGCGTACCCTTGACGCTGCCCACGCCGCCCAGCACCACTACCGCAAAGCCGGTCAGCAGGTAATCGACGCCCGCGGCCGGCGTGAACGAGAACACCATGCCCAGCAGTGCACCGCCGAGGCCGGATACGCCCGCCGCCAGCATGAACGTAAGCGCGTAGTAGCGGCGCACGGCGACGCCGACCACGGCGGCGTCATCGGGCTGCTCAGCACTGGCGCGAATCCTGCGGCCAAAGTCGCTGCGTGTGATCAGCACGTGCACCGCGGCACACACCACCAGCGCCACCAGCGCGGCGATCACGTATATCAGCGGCGCCGAGACCGCGCCCGTACCCAGGCGGCGCGCGCCCAGGCCGCTGTCGAGCGCGCGCGTATCGCCGCCGACCAAGAACACCAGCAGGTTCTGCAGAATGATCGAGAGTGCGAACGTCGTCAGCAGCGGCGCTTCGGCCCCGTGACGCGCCACCGGTTGCAGGATGTAGCGCTCAATCGGCCAGCCCAGCAATGCCACCAGCAGTGCCGCGAGCGGCGCCAGCAGCAGTGGATTCAGTCCGGTGAGCTGCACCAGCGCATAGGCGGCATAGGCGCCGAGCACCACCAGCTCGCCGTGCATCAGATTGACGACGCGGATGATGCCGACCACCAGCGACAGGCCCAGTGCCGCCAGCGCCAACAGCGCGCCGATCAGCAGGCCCGAGACCAGTGCCTGCAGCAGCGCGGCAGAATCCGGCAGCGCCATGCGGGCTGGTCAGTGCACCGGCACCGGGACCATGAAGCTCGCGGTCTTGCGCTCGAGCGGCCAGACCACCCGCGTCTGCCCGCCCTGCCACTGCAGCTCGGCAATACCGAGCGCGGCCGTGTGATCGGCGGCGAACTTCACCGCTCCCACGGGATACACGCGATCGGTGGCGGCTATCGCGGCATTGACCTTAGGCTTGTCGAGGCTGCCGGCACTCGCCAGCGCATCGAGCAGCACGCGCGCCGCGGTGTAACTGTCGGCAATGTGCTGGCTTAAGCTGTGGTGCGTATCGCGGGTGAAGGCCGCAGCCAGCTCGCCGGCGCCGGCATAGGCGAAGGAGGCGTCCCAGTAGCCACCGACCATCACGCCGTCTGCCAGCGTCCCGACCGCCTCGGCAAACTGCGTAGGCTCGGCGCCCTTCTCCATCACCAGCAGTTTGGGTGTGAAGCCGGCGCTCGCCAGCTGCTTGCGTATCGACACCATCTGCGGCGTGACGGCATCGACCATCAGCACATCGGCGCCGGCGGCGCGCGCCTGCTGCACCGAGGCACTGAAGTCGGTGGTGTCGGTGGGAAACTCCAGGTTGGCGGCCACGGTATAGCCATACTTCGCGGCCAGCGCCGGCCACAGCCGGCCGCCGACGACCGCGCCATCGGCGCCGTTATCGTGCAGGATCACGAGCCTGTGGTTGCTGGCCACTTTGAGCTCCTGCCAGGCCTTGAACGGCGCCTCGGCGAGTTCAGGCTCGTTGAAGAACAGGTCCCAGGCCCACTGCCAGTGCTTCGCAGCCGTGAAGGACTGGAGCGGCGCGCAGCCGGTGACCAGCGGCGTGGCATTGCGTTCCGCGGCCAGCGACGCGGCGACGACCAGCGGCGGCGTGCAGGATCCGAGCAGTGCATCGGCATGGTCGGCCGCGACCAGCGTGTCGATATTCGCGGCAGCGACGTTGGCATCGGTGCGGTCGTCGCGAATGATCAGGCGCACCTTGCGCAACTTCCCGTCGATGCGCACGCCGCCCGCGGCGTTGAGTTCCGCGACCGCATGCTCGTAGCCCCATTTCTGGAAGCTGCCGAAACCGGCCAGCGCACCGCTGAGCGGAATCGTCGCACCGATGACCACTTCGTCGGCAGCTTTCGGCTGGCAGGCCGCCAGCGCGCAGGCC
>Ga0209583_10000291_pt1 | contig 16127 bp, 13 predicted proteins | sample Str014_FD_187201 | JGI IMG/M metagenome (GOLD analysis project Ga0209583, IMG submission 187201) | Freshwater sediment microbial communities in response to fracking from Pennsylvania, USA - Straight Creek_MetaG_SC_2014 (SPAdes) (version 2) | ecosystem: Environmental > Aquatic > Freshwater >... | reverse complement strand
GGCTTCCCACGCGCAGTGGAGCTCTCGGGTCGAAAGCGGCGTTGACATGGCGGCAGGAAGGCTCACAGATGTCTTTCGGGCCGGGGCGCGGGTGCCCCATCGACCTGATCATAGGAGAGAGGACTTGTGCACCTCGGTTGCTGGCGCCGAAAGCAGCTTCGTCGCCGGCCCGACGCTGTCCAACGGATCGCCGAGCCGATGACCACACGCTTGCAAAGCAACAAACTGGCGGCCATCGACGAGAACAGCAACGGCGCACCGGGAAGACTTCGGCCCTTGCGAAAAGGCAGCCCTCATCGATCTACACCCGGGGCCGTGTTTACTGGCGGTCTGCGGCGCGCTCCATGTCCCTCAACAATCGATCGAGCCGATCCTTCAACTTCTCGGTCGAGAGCTTTTCGCGGAAGCGCTCCACCATCAGCGGCAGCGCGAACGGGCTCGGCACCGCGAGTTCGACGAACTGGATGCGTTGCGCACGCATGCGCGCCAGGCTCGCGGCCAGGCGCTTGATGTCCAGCTCCTGGCTCAGCACCTCGGTCTGCGCCTGCGTCAGCAACAGGTTGCCGGCGTCGTACTTCGCGAACACCTCGTAGAACAGCGAGCTCGAGGCCTGCAGCTGCCGTGTGCTCTTCGGCTGGCCCGGGTAGCCGGTGAAGATCAGCCCGGCGACGCGCGCGATCTCGCGAAAGCGCCGGCGCGCGAGCTCGCTGCTGTTCAGGCTCGCGAGCACGTCGTGCAGCAGCTCGGCCTCGGCGAACGCGTGCTTGCCGAGCAGCGGTTCGGGGTCGATCGGCTCGGCGCTGAGCAGCTCGAAGCCGTAGTCGTTGATCGAGATGCTGAAGGTGTTCGGCGCGTCTTTCGCGAGGCGCCAGGCGAGCAGGCTGCCCAGGCCGATGTGCGCGTTGCGGCCGGCGAACGGGTAGAGGAACAGGTGATGGCCTTCGCGCGAGGTGAACCGCTCGATCAGCAGCGTGTGCGGCGTCGGCAGCTTCGACAGGCGCATCTGCGTCTCCAGCATCGGGCGCGCCGCCTCGAGTTCGGGCTCGAAGAAATCGCCCTGCACCACGCCCGCGAGCACATCCAGCACCGAATCCGCGAGCTCGTTCGACAGCGGCATCTTCGCCCCGGCCCAGCTCGTGATGACGCCCTTGGGCTTGTCGGCCTTGCGCACGTAGGCGGTCATGTCCTGCGTGCGGATGTATTCGAGCGTGCGGCCGGCGAAGACGAAGCAGTCGCCGGCGCGCAGCCGCGCGACGAAGCCTTCTTCGACCACGCCGATGCGCCCGCCGCTCAGGTAGCTCACCTGCATCACCGAGTCGGAAACGATCGTGCCGACCTGCAGCCGGTGGCGCCGCGCGATGCCGCGATCGGGCACGCGGTAGACGCCGTCGATCAGCTTGACGCGGTGGTACTCGGGATAGGCCGTGAGGCTGGCCCCGCCCTGCACGACGAAATCGAGCGCCCACTGGAACTCTTCCTTCGTCAGCAGGCGATACGCGTGCGCGGTGCGCACCTCGGCGAGCATCGCAGTGGCCTTGAAGCCGCCACCGAGCGCGACCGTGACGAGGTGCTGCACCAGCACGTCGAGCGGCTTCGCGGGCGTGGCGCGCTTCTCGATCCGCCCGGCCTGCGCGGCGCGGCGCGCGGCGACCGCCTCGACCAGCTCCAGCGTGTTCGTCGGTACCAGCGTGACGCGGCTCGCACGACCCGGCGCGTGGCCGCTGCGGCCGGCGCGTTGCAGCAGCCGTGCCACGCCCTTGGCCGAGCCGATCTGCAGCACGCGCTCGACCGGCAGGAAGTCGACACCCAGGTCGAGCGACGAGGTCGCGACGACCGCCTTCAGGCGCCCTTCTTTCAGCCCCATCTCGACCCACTCGCGCACCGCCTTGTCGAGCGAGCCGTGGTGCAGCGCGACCACACCGGCCCACTCGGGCTTCTCGGCCAGCAGCAGCTGATACCAGGCCTCGGCCTGCGAGCGCACGTTGACGAACACCAGCGTGGTGGACGAACGCTCGATCTCGGCGACCACCGGCAGCTTCATCTGCTGGCCGAGGTGGCCGCCCCACGAGAAGCGGCCGGGGTGGTCGGGCAGCAACGTGTCGATCTGGATCGCCTTGTCGACGCGGCCCTGGATCAGCGTGCCCTCCGCCTTGCCGAGCAGCACGCGCAGCGCCTCCGGCAAGTTGCCGAGCGTCGCGCTCAAGCCCCAGACGGCGAGCGCCGGGTTCCAGCGCTTGAGCCGCGCGAGCGCGAGCTGCACCTGCACGCCGCGCTTGTTGCCCATCAGCTCGTGCCACTCGTCGACGATGACGGTGTGGATGCCCTTCAGCTCTTCCTGCGCATGTTCGCGCGTGAGCATCAGGCTCAGCGATTCGGGCGTGGTGACGAGCACGGTCGGGAAGCGGCGGTCCTGCCGCGCGCGCTCGGCGCTCGGCGTGTCGCCGGTGCGCGCGCCCAGGCTCCAGCTCGCGCCGAGATCGGCGAGCGGCGCCTGCAGCGCGCGCGTGGTGTCGGCGGCCAGAGCGCGCATCGGCGTGAGCCAGAGCACGCCGAGAGCGGGAAGCTGCGAGCTCTGCAAAGGCACGCCGATCGCGGCCGCGCGTGCGAGCGCACCGAACCAAACCGCGTAGGTCTTGCCGGAGCCGGTGCTCGCGTGCAGCAGGCCGCTGCGGCCCTCGGCCATCGCGGCCCATACCTCGCGCTGGAAAGGGAACGGCGACCAGCCGCGTTGCGCGAACCACGCCTCGCCGACGAACGCTTCGCTCACCGGCTCGGCGCCGGCTTCGGCGCGTGCTTGATCTCGACCCGCGCGATTCGCCCGGCCTGCAGGCTCAGCACCCGAAAGTGCGCGCCGTGCCACTCGATGCCGTCGCCTTCGACAGGGTCGCGCGCGAGGTTGTCGGTCAGCCATTCGCGCAGCGTCGTGCCGGTGTGCTCCGGCATCGGCAGCTGGAAGAAGCCGAACACGTCGACCAGCGGCAGCTCGGCATCCAGCGCGAGCCGCCCCTGCACCGGGCGGAGTTCGGGCGGCGGCGTGGCCGGCGGCTCGACCACGCCGAGCTTTTTCGCGACCCAGGCCAGCGTCGTGCCCTGCAGCAGCAGGGAAGCCAGCACGACCGCGAACGCGGCGTGGAAGAAGCGGTAGCTGCCGGGGATCTTCTCGAGCAGCGGGAACAGCGCGAGCACGATCGGCACCGCGCCGCGCAGGCCGACCCAGCCGATGAACGCGCGCTCGCGTCCGCCGAAGCCCATCGGCCACAGACACAACCAGACCGCCAGCGGCCGCGCGACGAAGATCAGGACCGCAGCGATGACGAGCGTGGGCACCAGCGCCGGCAACAGGTCGCTCGGCGTCACGAGCAGGCCCAGCAGCAGGAACATCGAAGCCTGCGCGGCCCATGCGAACCCATCGAGCGCCGACGAGGCGGCATGCGACGCGGCCTCGGCCCGATCACGCAGGCACACGCCGAACAGATAGATCGCCAGGAAGCCGGAGCCCTCGACGAGCCCGCTGACCGCGAACACCACCATGCCCGCCGAGACGACGATCAGCGACAGGACGCCGCCATGCTCCACGCTCAGCGGCAGCTTGCCGAGCAGCGTTGCCACAGCCCAGCCGGCACCCAGACCGATCACTGCGCCGAAGCCGGCCTGGCGCGCGAGCAGCCACAACATTTCGCCGAAGCCGGCGTCGGTCTTGAGCGCTGCGATCAGCGCGAGCACGAGGAAGACCGCGGTCGGGTCGTTCAGCGCCGATTCGAGTTCGAGCGTGGCCGAGACGCGCTCCGAGAGCCGCACGCCGGTCTGGCGAAGCAGCGAGAACACGGCGGCCGCATCGGTCGAGCCGACGATCGCGCCCAGCAGCAAGCCGCGGCGCCAGTCGATGTGCATCACCGCCGCCGCGACCACGCCGACGATTGCCGCCGTCAGCAGCACGCCGATCGTCGCGAGCATCAGCGCCGGCCGGAAGCCGGCACGAAAGGTCTGCATGCGGGTGCTGATGCCGCCTTCGAGCAGGATCATCGCCAGCGCCGCGTTGCCGACCCAGGCCGCGAGTTGCACGTTGTCGAAGTGCATGCCGATCGGGCCGTCGACGCCGACGAGCATGCCGGCGACGAGAAACACCAGCAGGAACGGCAGGCCCAGGCGCGTGGAGGCCACGCCTGCGAGCAGGCTGACGAAGACCAGCAGCCCGCCGGCCAGCAGCAACAGGTTGAACGCATGCATGTCGGAAGACCTTAGCAGAGCGATGGCTGCGCAGGTGTCGGACGAGGCGCTGCCAACTCAGGCGCTGACGATCCAGCCCTCGATCGGGTCGATCTGTTCGGGCAGACCGTGATTCGGCCGCGTGCTCGCCCACGCGGCCTGCACGAGGCAGAGCACGGCATCGAGCCGGTCGCCCGAGGCATCGGCGATCAGGTCGTCGCGCTGCGCGTGAGTGAGCTTCAGGCGCAGGCCGAGGCGGGTGCGGCCCTGATCGAGCGCGTCGACCAGGTCGATGCGCGCGATCAGGCGCTCGGGCGTCTGCTTCGCGGGCGTGTCGCTCTTGTACGAACGCGCGCCCAGCGCCTCGCGGGCAAGCAGGCCCGGGTAGCCTTCGAGCGCGACCCGCGTCGCGTCGCCGGCATGCAGACCCGGCAGGTGCACGCCCGCGTCCATCAGCAGCGGCACGCCGGCATGCAGCATGAACGCGACCGGCGGGTTGACCCATTTCATCGACGGCGACGAGCCCGCCGGCCCGTCGGCCGCGCGATGCGCGAACTTGCCGCCCACCGGCCGCGCATCGCAGAAGGCCTTGAAGGTGGCGCGGATCTGGTCGCGCGACATGGCTGCGTAGTGCCGCATCAAAGGCGCCCAATCCATCGGCCAGCCGAGCGTGGCGACGAGCTCGCGCGGCAGACCGAAGGGCAGGTCGAAAACGCCCAGCCACGGGCCCGGCGTGTGCAGCCAGCGCGCGAAGCTGTCGAAGTCGGCATGGCTCTCGATGCGGGCCAGGCGCACCGCGCCCGAACGCTGCGCGTCGAGGTGGCCGAGCGCCACGGTGATCGGCTTGCGCCGCGTCGGGCGGCTGGTGAAGTCGACGCCGGCCAGCGGGTAGAGTCGATGAGGAGTCATCCCGCACTCTAACGAGTCAACCCCGAAAGCACGCCATGGCCGCAGCCGACAACGCCAAAGACACCACCAGCCCCGCGCAGGCCGAGCCACAGGAGCGCCTGGTCACGACCGAGCACCGACTCGTCGTCGGCAAGAAGACGCTCGAATACACCGCCACCTGCGGCACGATCGTGCTGCGCGACTACACGCCGAGCTACGACCCGAAGGACGCGAAAGACGGCAAGCCGCCCAAGCCCGACAAGGCGACCGCGAGCTTCTTCTTCACCGCCTACACCCTGAAGCCGAAGAAGGGCGACGAGACCCGTGATCAGCGCCCCGTCACCTTCAGCTTCAACGGCGGCCCGGGCTCCAGCAGCGTGTGGCTGCACTTGGGGCTTCTCGGCCCGCAGCGCGTGGCCTGCGACGAGTTCGGCAACGCACCGCCCCCGCCCTATGCGCTTGTCGACAACGAGCACACACTGCTCACCGACAGCGACCTGGTCTTCATCGACCCGGTCGGCACGGGCCACTCGCGCATGGCCGAAGGCGAGAAGCCGAACGAGTACCACGCCTACCAGCGCGATCTCGATTCGGTCGGCGAGTTCATCCGCCTCTGGCTCACGCGCTACGGCCGCTGGGGCAGCCCGAAATTCCTGATCGGCGAGAGCTACGGCACGACGCGCGCCGCCGGGCTCTCGCTGCACCTGCAGGACAAGCACGACATCTTCCTCAACGGCGTGATGCTGGTCTCGCTCGCGATCGATCTGCAGACCCTGAGCTTCGACGACGGCAACGAGCTGCCCTATGCCCTGTTCCTGCCGACGTATGCGGCCACCGCCTGGTACCACAACGCGCTCGCACCCGAGCTGCAGAAGAAGCCGCTCGCCGAAGTGGTCGCCGCGGCCGAGGCCTTCGCGCTCGGCGACTACACGGCCGCGCTGATGCACGGCTCGGCGCTCGACCAGGCGCAGCGCGGCAAGATCGTCGGGCAGCTGGCGCGCTTCACCGGCCTCACGCCGGAGTACATCCGCCAGGTCGATCTGCGGCCCGAGGTGTTCCGCTACTTCAAGCAGTTGCTGCGGCACCGAGGCGAGACGGTCGGCCGACTCGATTCACGCTTCATCGGACATGACCGCGACGATGCCGGCGAGCACCCCGAGGCCGACCCGTTCATGAGCGCGGTGATCGGCGCCTACGCGGTCGGCATGAACCGGCTGCTGAAAGACACGCTGAAGTACGAGACCGACGCGCCCTACGTGGTGCACGCGCCGATCTGGGACAAATGGAGCTGGAAGGGCTTCGAGAACAGGTACGTGAACGTCGGCGCGAGCCTGCGCAAGGCGATGCAGGCCAACCCGCACATGCGCGTGTACGTGGCCAGCGGCTACTACGACCTCGGCACGCCGCACGCGGCCGGCGACTACACGGTCAACCACCTCGGGCTGCGCGAGGCGGCACGCGCCAGGGTGGGCATCAGCTATTTCGAGGCCGGGCACATGATGTACATCCACCAGCCTTCGCTGGTGCGGATGGCGAAGGAACTGCGGGCGTTCGTGAAGGCATAGGAGGAGATCGCCTCGAGCGAGCCTGAGCCGCACACCCTGTGCGCAGGCTCAATCGCCCTTGAGCTTCTTGATCATCGCGGCACCGGTCAGCAACTCCAGGTGCGCTTCGAGGCGAATCACCCGCCCCGCGAGGTCTTCGATCTTCTGTTGCTGGAGCTTCATCGCTTCCGCCTGTCGATTCACCTTGTCTTCGAGCTTGATCATCGAGGTCAACGCGCCCCAGACCTTGTCGGTGACGCCCATCAGGCGGCCTTCCGGGCGGATGATTTCGCGACCTTGCGTTCCATTGCGGCGATGCGCTTGTTGCTGGCCTCGATGAAGCTGATTGCGTCGTCGATCGCAACGCCCGCGCGATCGGCCGCGCCCTTCGCCGCGTCGGCCAAAAAGCCCAACTCGGCATCGGAATCGGCCGACTCATAGGCAAAGGCTGCGCGCCGCATCAGCTCCGACATCGGGAGGTCCAATCGCTTGGCCTTCGCGGCGATTGCCTTCTTGTCTTGCGTGGTGGCCTGCACCACGATTCGCTGAACCGCCGTTGCCATGTTTGAACCCTCGGTTGTTGCCATGATGTACATGGACAATGTATGTACATTCAAACACTCCGTCAAGCCATGACGTGCCGATAGGATGCGACCGTCTGTGCGGCACCCGGCGCTTTCGACCATGATCGCGCGCAGGCCGGGTCCGCGGAATTGGCGGGTTCTTCCGCGGGACATCCGGCCTATGGCGTGGCCGCCGGCGGGTAGCGTCGAGGGCTGCACATCGATCCATCGCCATGGCCGCTCAAATTCGCACCGCCCGCGTGGCCGCCGAGTCCGGAAAACCGTGAAGCTCGTCACCGCGCTGCCACTGCACCTGCTCCTCGCCGGCGGCCTGCTCGCGTCGATGGTGCTGGCCTTCCTGGTGTTCTTCATGCTGCCGGGCGTGATCCATTGGGCCAGGCTGCGCACCCTGCAACGCGGGCTCGCGCGCTTCGAGCTGCGCACGCCGCCCGGCGAATTCCGCAAGCTCTTCGCACGGGACGAGCGGCTCGCGCACCTCTGGAAGGAGTTCCAGGACTCGCTGCATGTCCAGCGCGAGGAGCGCGAAGGCCAGATGGTGCCCGTGACCGTTCGGGCCACGATGCCGGCCGAGACCTTCTTCAACAGCCAGTACGTGGTCGACGCCCGGCTGCGCACCGAGTTCTTCAAGCACCTGCCGGGCATCTTCACCGGCATCGGCATCATCGGCACGTTCTACGGGCTGATCGAGGGCCTGAAGCAGTTCCAGGTCAGCGACAACGCCGCCACCGTGCGGGCCAGCCTGGAGTCGCTGATGCACTCGGTCGGCCAGGCCTTCCTGGTCTCGGCGAGCGCGATCGCGGCGGCGATCGTGCTGACCTTCCTCGAGAAGCTGCTGCTGTCGGCGCTGTACGGCCGCACCGAAGAGATCGCACATGCGATCGACGCGCGCTTCGATGCCGGCGCCGGCGAGGAGTATCTGTCGCGCCTGGTCAAGTCTTCCGAAGACGCGGCGCTGCAGTCGAAATCGCTGAAGGATGCGCTGGTCAAGGAACTCGCCGACGTGATGCGCGAGCAGACGAGCCTGCAGATCCAGGCCGCACGTGCCGATGCCGCGAGCCTGGCCACCACGCTGTCGTCGGCGATCTCGGCCAGCATCACCCAAAGCCTTGCCGAGCCCTTGCAGTCGATCGCGAGCGCGGTTCGAACGAGCACCGGTGACCAAAGCGCGCAGACCTCGCAACTGCTGCAGGAAGTGATGGGCCGGTTCGGCGACCGGCTCGATGGCGTGCTCGGCAGCCAGGTCTCCAGCATCAAAGACATCAACCAGCAGACCGGCCAGGCGATGCAGCAGGCCGAGCGCTCGTTGACCGCGCTGGTCGACAGGCTCTCGAACTCGGGCCGCGAGGCGAACGACACGATGACGGCGGCGCTCCAGTCGACCTTGCAGGCGGTTGGGCAGCAGGTCGAGGGCGTGGTGGCAGCGCTGGCCGCGAGCCATCGCGAGATCGCGCAGGGCCAGCAGGAACGCGAGCTCGCGATGGTCGGCCACTCGGCCGCGTCGATGGACTCGGTCTCGAACATGCTCGTCAAGGCGCTGGCCGAGATGAGCGGCGCTTCGGCGCAGATGGCGCGCAGCGTGGATGTGCTCACGCACACGACGACGAGCGCGCTCGACCGCATGAACGCCGGCGCCGAGCGATTGGGCGCCGCATCGGCCAGCTTCGCCACTGCGGGCGAGCGCGTGGGCGACGTGATGGACAAGGCGACGCTGGTCTCGTCGCAGCTCGCCGACGCGTCGGCATCGATGGTCGGCAGCGCGGTCGAGATGCGCGGCAGCCTCGACGACTACCGTTCGCAGCGCGAAGCGACCGCGCAGGTCATGGCCGAGCTGCGCGGCACCATGAACCAGGCCCGCACGGAGGCCTCGATCACGGCCGACGTGCTCGCGCGCATCCAGCAGTCGAGCGAGCGCCTCGGCGAGGCGCAGCAGCAGGCCGACCAGTACCTGGCCGGCGTGAGCAAGGTGCTGGGCGAGGCGCACCAGGCCTTCGCGGTCGGCGTCAAGAAGACGCTGGAGCTGGCCAACCTGGAGTTCCACACCAAGCTCTCGACGGCGGTCGGCCTGTTGTCGTCCACCGTCGTCGAACTCGAAGCGACGCTGGGACACGCCACGGCGCAGAGGCACTGACGCATGGTCGTCACACGAGTCGTGCTGAAACGCCGCGGCAAGGACGAGGCCGAGAAGCCGTTCTGGATTTCCTTCGCCGACCTGATGACGGCGCTGATGGTGTTGTTCCTCGTCGTGATGGGCGTCGCGCTGATGGCGGTGACGAAAGACCCGACCCCGCGCGAGAAGCAGGAAGAAGAACATCGACGCGAAGTCGACCTGCTGCTGGACCGGCTCGGCGAGGCCGCCGCGCGCTACGAGGGCGTCAAGATCGACAGGGAACGTCGCGTCATCGATTTCGGCGACCGGGCACGATTCGGTTTCGACAGGTCGACGCTCGCCGCGGACCAGGAAAGCGTGCTGCGCCGCTTCACGCCGGAGATCCTGGCGCTCGCCAACATCGGCCCCGGGCGCAAGCTGCTCAAGCGCGTGGTGGTCGAGGGCTATGCCGATCGCACCGGTACCTACCTCGCCAACCTGAACCTGAGCTTGCAGCGCAGCCAGCGACTGCTGTGCGCGATGTTCGCCAGCAGCGGCGCCGACCTGCTCAGCGACGCGCAGAAGGAAGCGGTTCGCGACCTGTTCATGGTCGGCGGCTACTCCTTCAACGCCTCCAAGGGCAGCGACGAAGAAAGCAGGCGCGTCGAACTGCGGCTGGAGTTTCTCGGCACGGGCGAAGAGCGCGCCGCGCCGCCCACCGACAAGGGCAACTTCGGCGAATGCAGCCTGCGATGACCGCCGTCTCGCACCTCGCCTCGCTGCTCGCGCCTTCGGTTCACGTCGCCGGGTTTCCGATGGCGAGCGCCCGCGGCATCGACGAGGTGATCGAAGCGCTTCAACGGCGCGTGAAGGCCGGCAGCACCGCCCACGTGCCGACCGACCTCCAACTCACGGCCCTGCAGCGCTTCTGGGAATCGCCGTCGTTCCATACGCTCGGTGCCGCGCGCCTCGTGTGCTTCGGTCTTGACGTGGCCGCAGGCCCCGCCGGCGCCTGCCTGCTGGACGACTCGGCGCGGCTCGCCGCGGTCTTCGCCGGCCTCGAGTCGTGGCTCGGGCAAGCACGCTGGTACCGGCGCAGCTACCAAGGACTGCTCCGGAGCTACTTTCGGTTTGACCCCGAAGGCGACGCCGTTTCTCCGACCGCACGCGCCAATTGGCTGCGCCTGCGCGGCTACCTGAAGTCCCATGCGCCCAAGACCCTCGACGGCTCGAGCAACCCCCGCTGGGTCGAGGCGGCACAAGACCAGGCGCTGTTCGGCGATGCGCCCGCCGCCGCCTACGGTGCCGAGCTGTTGCGAGGTGATCATCAGGCGGTCGACCAACTGTGCGACACGCTGGGCATCGACGGCTCATCCTGGTTTCGGCGCGAGCTGGTGCAGGCGCAAATCGACGCCGCCACGCAGCTCGCGGACGACGCGTTTCGAGCGGTGTTGCCATCGCTCGTCGCGCTGCTGGCGAAGACCGTCGCGCTGCGCGACCGCGGGCTCGCCATGCTGCTGGAACGCGACGCGGGCATCCCGCACGAGCCGATGCACGAGGGGCTGCGCGATGCCGCGGCCGAGTGGTGGGGAACGCCGTGGACGGCGTCGACGGCCTTGAACTGGAATGGCGTCGGCGATGAGACCCGCGCCGCGGCGGCGCACGCGCTCAAGGCGCATCTGATCGATTCGTTCTTCCTGATGCAGACCGGCGGTGGCGGCCGCCGCCGCGCCGATTTCTGGAAGCGGTACCTTGCCGCCACGCGGTCGGTCGAATTCGTTTTCGGTACGGGCGCCAGGCTCGGCAGGTTGGACCGCGTGCGCGGTCTGGGCACACCGATGCGCGACGCCACCGCCGCTGACATGGCGATGCTGCTGACCATCGGCAGCGCCGTCGTCGTCACCTTCCTGGACAGCGAACAGGCCGTCTTCGGCTACGACCTGCGCAAGGGCCGCCCCTTCGACCTCGATCGCCCCGTCGCGCTCGCTCGCGATGCCGAGAACTCGCTGCGCCTCGGCCGACGCGATCTCGAACTGACCCATCGCGACGGACTCGGCGGCTGGCGCCAGTGGGAGCAGATGTTCGAGGCCGCGCTGAAAGACCGATTCGACATCCGCACCGGCGCCCGCGCCGCGGCGCAGACAAGCCCGTTCATCGACCTCTCCGACGACGAAGCGCTGCGCGCCGGCCCGCCATCGAACCCGCCACTCGACGGGACGACCTGGGCGCGACAACGGTCTGCCGGCGAAGACGTTCACTGGCAGACCGCCGAAGCCGCCAGCGTGCCCTACAGCCGCCCGGACCTCGAGGTACTCGCCCGCGTCCACTCGCTGCGCGTCGAGGATCTGACGGTCGAGCACAACAAGCTCTGGGTGCGCTCGGAGCCGCAGGACCCGCGTCTGCAGCAGATCCTGCGACGCTGGGGCTTCACGCTGGTCGACGATGCCGGGTGGTGGAGGTAGCGCGCAGGGTGCGTGTCTACGAGCTTGCAGCTAGGAGGCCTCGTCCGGCGCGTCGACGCAGCGTGCCTGCCTGGCGCCGGCGCGAACGCATCGGCGCATCAACGCTTCGGCGCGCCGCGCATGCCCTCGCACGGGTCGGTGCGGGGCTGCGCGGGCGTGACGACCACCACGTCGAACGCCGCCGTGTTCGTGTCGCCCGACTCCAGCAAGCCGATCGAGACACTTCGCGCTCGCACCTGCGCGGTCAACCAACGCGGCACGCCGACATCGCGCCGCACGTGGCCGTTGCCGGCGATCAGCACCGCGCCGCGCGCAGCGTTGGCCTCGATCTCGCGGGCCATGAACTGGTCCCGCGCGACCTGCGCGCCGACCATGCGGCCGGCCGTGTCGGCATCGAGCATGCCGCAATGGCTGGCCGCGATCTCGTCGGCCTGCTCGGCGCGTATGTCGTCCGGCACGCGCGCATCGAAGCCGAGTGCGGGCAGGCCTTCCTTGAGCACGCGCCGCGTGTCGGCACGCGAGACGTTGGCCGCGACGATCGTCAGCTTGTAGTCGATCGCGAGCGAGAGGTAGGGCTTGTAGAACGGCCACGACCAGCCCTGCATCGCCGCGTCGCCGGGGCTGCCGGCCGCGATCACGTCGTCGGGCGTTGCGCCGGGGCGCGCGAGCGCGCGGTCGATGTCGGCCTGCCGTTCGCGATCGAACTGCTCCATCAGCAGGGCCGGCCGCGCGCCGCTCTCGAGCAGGCTGCGCAGGGCCCGCGCACGCATCTCGTGCTGCGCGGCGTTGTCGTGCACTTCGCCGAGCAGCACGATCGGGCGCGAACGCACGGCATCGTTCAATCGCTGTTGATCGAGCCCTGTCGATCCGCCCTGCGCGCAGGCTGCGAGCAGGGTCGAGACGAGGGCGAGCGTGGACAGGCGGTGGTTCATGCGACTCGAGTGTGCGCGTTCCCGCCGGCTTCTTCAGCCGAGCGCCAGAGCCACCACACCGGCCGCGATGCAGCACGCACCGACGATGCGCAGACCCCTCTCGCGCTCGCCGAGCAGCTTGCCGCCGATCAGCGCCGCGAACAGCATCGAGACTTCGCGCGCCGGCGCCACATGGCTGAGCGGCGCGAGTTGCACGGCATACAGCACGAGCACATAGCCGATCGGCCCGAGCAATGCGACAACGAGCGCGTGGCGCCACTGCGCGCGCCACAGGCTGAGCAGCGCCGCCGGCTCGCGCCATGCCGCCGGCAGCAAAAATGGCAGGCGCAAAAGGTTGCCGAAGTAGTCGACCAGCAGCGGCGAAATCAGCATCACCTTGACGGCGTAGCCGTCGATCAGCGAGTAGCCGGCGATCAGCGCGCCGGTGGCGGCGCCCCAACGGAGGCCGGCGCGAACGCGGGTTCGGTGCGCAGGGTCGTGTGCCTTCGTCCACAGGCTGGCCCCACCCGCGATGAAGAACACGCCCAGCGACACCGCGAGCATACCGGCCGCACCGGCGAGGCCGAGCCGTTCCCCGAGCAGCAGCAGCGCGCCCATCGAACTCAGCAGCGGTCCGGTGCCGCGTGCCACCGGATAGACCACGGTCAGGTCCGACACGCGGTAGCCGCGCAGCAGCACCTGGAAGTAGACGAGGTGCACGAGCGCGCTCGCGAGTACGACACCCCATTCGCGCCACCCCCAGGCGGGGACAACACCCCAAGCCGCCCACAGGCCGATCGGTGCCCAGATCACTACCAGCAGACTGCCCGAAAACAGCGCGAAGCGGTCGTCACCGCCTGCCTTTTTCGCGGCGATGTTCCACAGCGCATGCAGCAGCGCAGCGACGAGAACGAGGGCGATGGCGGTCGGGGACATGAGGCCGGGCGATTGTCGCGGAGCGCTACAGTGGAGCCATGAACCCGATACTCGTCGACGTGATGCGCGGCAACGCGACCGAATCCACTCACTGCGGCGCACTCGCGGTGCTCGACGCCGATGGCGCGATCGTCGCCTCGCTGGGCGACATCGAGCGGCCGATCTTCCCGCGCTCGGCAGTGAAGGTGTTGCAGGCGCTGCCGCTGGTCGCCAGCGGCGCGGCCGACAAGCTCGGCCTGACCGACGACGAACTCGCGATCGCCTGCGCCTCGCACGGCGGCGAAGACATCCACGCGCAGACCGCGGCGCGCATGCTGGCCAAGGCCGGGCTCGACGCGGGCGCGCTCGAATGCGGTGCGCACTGGCCGTACTTTGACGCCGCCGCGCGCGCGCTCGCCGCGCAGGGTCGCGAGCCGACCGCGCTGAACAACAACTGCTCGGGCAAGCACTCGGGTTTCCTGTGCCTCGCGTGCGCGCTGCACGACGGCAAGCCCGACCTGCGGCAGTACGTGCGCGGCTACGTGAACGCCGAACACCCGGTGATGCGCGAGGTCACGTCGGCTCTGGAGGCGGCAATCGGATACGACCTGACGAACGCACCATGCGGCATCGACGGCTGCTCGATCCCGACCTTCGCGATCCCGCTGCGCCACCTCGCGCACGCCTTCGCACGCGTCGGCACGGGCACGGGCCTGAGTGCCGGCCATGCCACGGCCGCGAAGCGCCTGCGCGCGGCAGTGGCGAAGTCGCCGTACATGGTCGCCGGCCAGGGCCGTTTCGACACGCGCGTGATGGAGCGGCTCGGCGCGCGCGTGTTCTGCAAGGTCGGCGCCGAGGGCGTGTTCTGCGCCGCGCTGCCCGACCGCGGCCTGGGCGTGGCCATCAAGATCGACGACGGCAACAACGCGCGCGCCGCCGAAATCGTGATGGCGGCGGTGATCGAAGCCTTCGTGAAACTCGACGACGGCGAAGCGACCTTCATGCGATCGCTCAGCGATTTGACGATGAAGAACCGGAACGGCATCGAGGTCGGCCGGCTGGTGGCCACGCCGCTGCTGCGCGCACTCGGCGCCCGATGAGGTTGACGGCCGGTTGCTGCCAAAGCGGGTTTCGGCAGACCCGAAATCGACGCGCGGCAGCCATCAAGCGCAAGCGGTCGAGCGCATGGATCAGATCCAGAGCCAGGGGACGAAGAGCTGTGCGGTTTGTCGGAGCAAGGTCTTGAGGGTCCCTTTGCCGCTGTAGCTGACGTTGTTGGTACCGCGCACCGCGTGAATGATCGGTGTGCGCCTGAACCGCTTGCAAATTCGCAGCGCCGCAGGAAAGCCGTCGGCCAGCGCGCGAAATTCGATTTCGTTGTTGCCCATCACACCGGGCACCTTGTCGTTGCGCAACTCGTTGTAGATGCCGCGGATCACGAGGGCGTGGCCGGTGCAGGTGAACCCCATCAGCCACAGCTCGCACATCTTGTAGGGCAGATCCCTGAAGTGACAGTAGAGGTCGACGTCGGGCCGCGTTCGCACCAGGTCCACGATGTTCTCGAAGACGTACCGACCAGTGCACTTCCACACGAACGTGTTCGCATCGATTTGTCGCGACTCGTTCATGACGTGATCGACGAGCTTGAATTCTCCGTAGCCTCGCCCGCGGCTGGCCGCATGATCGAGCCCGTCGAACGAGATGAACTCCACGCGGTCGGCCACGCCGGCATCCGCCGCCATCCGCCGCAGGCGGCCCAGATCGGACCCGGAATTTTCGGCGAAGACAATCGCGTCGAAGGTGCTTCCGACCAGCGTCAGGTAGAACGACAACGCCCGCGCGTAGTCGTCGAGTCGTTGCAGGGGATCGGTGCGCGCGAGCAGCGGAGCCCCTGCCGGCGGCGTGATCGTGGCGGTCAGTACCAGGACATTGCGCATGCGGCGGCGCGCCGTCAAATGGCTGCCGCTGCGTCGACCCAGCGGCGCTGCGGTGGGGTGAAATCACTGCGCCAGATGCGCTCCACACCCGATTTCACTGTGGCATAGAGCGCCACCCCGTACCGGTAGATCGATGCGTCCGGCGTGTGGCCGAGCGCCAGAAGTACCTGCACCATCTGCTTCAGGGCCCAGTCGACCTGAGGCAGATCGAGTTGGTCGAGGTTGAAGCGCGTGCCGTCGCCGAGCAGATCGACGTCGAACCTGCCGTCTCGTTCGAGCGCCGCAGCGGCGAGGTCGATCGCGTCGCGTTGGCCGCTGATGTAGCCGAAGAACGGAATCATCGGCATCGCGAAGCACGGCAATGCGCGCTTCGGGTGGCGCCGGAACATCGTGTACTGATGAATCATCTGCGACGGGTGAACCAGTTCATCGAGGTTCATCGGCACCATCGTTCGCTCGCTCAGCGGGAGTCGGTCTTGAGCGTCGAGCAGGATGTCGAAGTCGAACGAACGCGAGCCCTTCGCACGGATCTTGTTGAACAGCATGATCGGCTCCATGCCGCGTATCCAGGCCGTGTCGGCAAATGCCTCGAAG
>Ga0209583_10000290_pt1 | contig 16138 bp, 16 predicted proteins | sample Str014_FD_187201 | JGI IMG/M metagenome (GOLD analysis project Ga0209583, IMG submission 187201) | Freshwater sediment microbial communities in response to fracking from Pennsylvania, USA - Straight Creek_MetaG_SC_2014 (SPAdes) (version 2) | ecosystem: Environmental > Aquatic > Freshwater >... | reverse complement strand
GCCGCCGCGCGCATCACGACAGCAACTGCTTCCTCGCCCGGTGAATCCGCACGAACAGGTTCTCTTCGCTGATGCCGAGTTCGCGGCAGACGTCTTCGGTGCTCTGCTCCTCGAGCACGCGCAGCTGCATCGCATCGCGCAGGCCGGGCGGCAGCGCCTCGATGCGCTTCAACGCCAGCATCAGCAGCTGCTGCTGCTCGGCGATCTCGTCGGGGCGCGGCTGCGGGCATTCGATCTCGAACAGGCCGCCGCCCTCTTCGTCGTGGCCGAACGCGTCGTCCAGCGAATCGGTGCCGGCGCTGCGGCGCACCGTGTCGACGATCTTGTTCTTGAGCACCGCGGTGAGCCACGAGCGCAGCGCCGCGCGGCCGGAGAACACGGCGCGGCCCGAGAGCACGGCCTCGAACACGTCGTGCACCGCGTCTTCGGCCATCAGGGGGTCGCGCAGCTTGCGCTGCGCGAAGCGCACCAGGTAGCTGCGGTGCGAGACCATTTCGCGCCACGAGACGGTCGGTGCGAAGCTCGGCGCGGGTGCAGTGAATGCGGTGGCTGCGGTGGCTGCGGCGGTGTGCATGGTGCGGTCGTCCATCGGTTGTCGATGGATGAACTGTCGGCGTCGCACCTCGCGCCCAGCTCACCGAACATCACGGGAAGATCACAATCGCATCAAAGGCACGTAAGACCCGCACGCACCGAGCCGACCGACCCCTCATGCCCGCCCACATCCTCGTCGCCGAAGACCAGACCGACATCCGCGAGCTGCTGGTGATGAACCTGCGCAGCGCCGGCTACGAGGTCTCGGCCGTCGGCGACGGTGAACAGGCGCTGGCGCAGCAGCTCGCCACGCCCGCCGACCTGCTGGTGCTCGATCTGATGATGCCGCGCCTGGGTGGCCTGGAGGTCTGCAAGGCGCTGCGCGCGCAGGGCAGCGCCGCGCCGATCCTGATGCTCACCGCCAAGTCGACCGAACTCGACCGCGTGCTCGGGCTCGAGCTCGGCGCCGACGATTACCTCACCAAGCCGTTCTCGCTCGCCGAGCTGCTCGCGCGGGTGAAGGCACTGCTGCGCCGCGCCGACCTGCTCGCCGCGGCGCAGGCGAACCGGGCCTCGGGGCAGGCGAAGGCATCGAACTCGATCCGCAACGGCGAGCTCGAGATCCTGCCGACCAAGCGCCAGGTGCGCTGTCGCGGCGAGGCGATCGACTTCACCGCGCTCGAGTTCGACCTGCTGCTGCATTTCGCCTCGCACCCCGGCCACGTGTTCTCGCGTTCGCAGCTGCTGAACGCCGTCTGGGGCTACACGCACGACGGCTACGAGCACACGGTGACCACGCACATCAACCGCTTGCGGGCCAAGCTGGAGGCCGACCCGATGCGGCCCGAGCTGATCCTCACAGCTCGCGGCGCCGGCTACAAGATGCGGGATCTGGAGTGATGCCGCCCTCGTCGGCATCGGGTCCGTGACGGTCCGCCTCAAGCTCGCGCTGACGGTCTTCGCGACCGGCATCGTCACCGCGCTGCTGGTGATCGCGACCGTGATCTACGCGTTCCAGCGCTTCGAGCACGAAACCACCTATCGGCGCGGCACCGCGTTCCTCGGGCGGGTGGTCGCGAACAACGACTTCCTGTTCGAGACCTTCGAGGCCGATCCCGTCAAGTTCCGCGGCTGGCTGCGCAACATGGTGCTGTTCGAGCCCGACACGCAGCTCTACCTGCTGGCTCTCGACGGCGCCGTGCTCGCGACCAGCGGCAGCGCCAGGATCGCGCCCGATTTCAAGGTGGCGCTGAAGCCCGTGTTGCAGGCGATCGGCCAGCCCGACGCCGCCTACGTGATGGGCGACGACCCCGAGCGCATGGACGCCGATGCCGTCGTCGCGGTGCAGCCGGTGCGCCGCGCGACGATGCAGGCCAGCGACGCGGTCGTCGGCTACCTCTATCTGGTGCTGCACACCGGCCAGTTGCCGCCCACCGCGGCCGGAGAGGGCCGCTGGGCCGCGCTGCGCATGAGTTTCGGCCGCCCGGCGCTCGGGCTGATCGGGGCGATCGTCGCCGTCACGACCCTGGCGGCGGTGCTGATCATCGTCTCGGTGACGCGGCCGCTGAAGCGGCTGACCGAAGCCGTTTCGAACCTCTCGCAGCGCGGGCTCGACGCAGGCCTCACCGAGGCGCCGCAGAGCGCGCTGCCGCCAGTCACGCCCGACGAGTTCGGCCAGCTCACGCGTGCCTTCGAGATGATGCTGGCGACGCTTCGCAGGCAATGGGGCGAGAAGCAAAAGCTCGATCACTTCCGTCGCGAGGGCGTGAGCAACCTGTCGCACGACCTGCGTTCGCCGCTGACCGCAACGGTGGCCTGCCTGGAAACGCTCGATGCCCGCTGGGGCACGCCGGCCCACGCGGAGGACCGCCGCCTGGTCGAAATCGCGCTGCGCAACACCCGCAACGCAGCGCGGCTGGTGCAGTCGCTCGGTGATCTGGCCAAGCTCGACGAACCCGAGTTCAAGCTGCACGCCGAGCTGGTCGACGTGGGCGAGCTGCTCGACGACATCGCGATCCGCTTCGCCGAGCGTGCGGCGCAGCAAGGGGTCGAGCTGGTGGCCGAGCAAGTGGCCGACGAGATGCTGCCGATGCCGTTCGCCAGCGTCGACATCGAACTCTTCGAGCGCGCGGTCGCCAACCTGGTCGACAACGCGCTGAAGTTCTGCCCCCGCGGCGCACGCATCGTGCTCGGCGCGCAGGTGCGCGAAGGGCGTGTCGACGTGAGCGTCGCCGACACCGGCCCGGGCATCGCCGCGGCCGATCTGCCGCACCTGTTCGACCGCTTCTACCAGAGCCGCCAGAGCGTCGCGCCCGCCACCGGCGAGGGCGGCAAGGGCCTCGGGCTGGCGATCGTCAAGCGCATCGCCGAGCTCCACAATGGTGCGGTTCGGGTCGCAAGCACGCCCGGCGAAGGCACGAGAGTGCAACTGTCGCTCCCCGCAGCTGGCGCCTGAAGCGGCTGGAGGCCGCGTGCGGCCACAGTTTTGTCACCAAAGGTGCCGGAAAACCCCTAGTGCACCGGGAACGGGACTTCCCTAAAGTCTCGCTTCTCGCAGCGGGCACCCCGATGGTGCCGTGCAGGACGAGGCCGAGGAGACACAGACGACGCGCCCAGGCATTCGCCGATGGTCGCGTACAACAGCAGGCTGCGGTCAGAGCCGATGCAAAATCCGAAGGGCGCCGAGTGATCTCGGCGCCCTTTGTCCATTTCAGAGGCGCAGGTGCTGCGCTGGCTCCCTCGTATGTTCGATCTCGCCATCGTCACGCTGGCCTCGTTGTTTGCCGGCTGTGTCGATGCGATCGTCGGCGGCGGCGGGTTGATCCTGGTGCCGGCGCTGTTCGGCACCTTCCCGGGCGCCGCACCGGCCACGCTGCTGGGCACGAACAAGGCCACCGGCATCTGGGGCACGGGTTGGGCCGCGGTGCAGTTCTCGCGCCGCGTGCGGCTGCCGATGCGCGCGCTGCTGCCGGCGGCGTTCGTCGCGCTGCTGGGCAGCTTCGCCGGCGCGTGGACGTTGACGTTGGTGAGTGCCGACGGGCTGCGCAAGGCGCTGCCCGTCGTCCTGCTCGGCGTGCTCGTCTATACCGTGGTGCGAAAGGATCTGGGCATCACGCACGCGCCGAGCCGCAGCGGGCGTGCGCAGGCGGCCATGGCCTGCGCGATCGGCGGCGTGGTCGGCTTCTACGACGGCTTCTTCGGCCCCGGCGCCGGCAGCTTCTACGTGTTCGCGTTCGTGCGCCTGCTCGGCTTCGACTTCCTGAACGCGAGCGCGAGTGCGAAGGTGCTGAACGTCGCGACCAACTTCGCGGCGCTCGTGCTGCTGGCGATGAAGGGCCACGTCTGGTGGCACGTGGCCGCGGTGATGGCGGTTGCCAACGTCACCGGCAGCTTGCTCGGCACCCGCCTGGCGCTGAAGCATGGCGCGGGCTTCGTGCGCATCGCGTTCATCGTCGTCGTCAGCGCGTTGATCGTGAAGACCGGCTGGGACGCGTTCGGGCGCTGAGTCATGAGCAAATGTGGCTCTGCCACTTTGCTCATCCCCCCGCGGGGGGCGGCCGGCTCGGCCGGCCTGGGGGCACTCTCAGTGGCCGGCCCGGCGCACCCGGTTCTTGCCGTCGCGCTTGGCGCGGTACAGGTGCGTGTCGGCGTCGGCCAGCAAGCGCTCGTGGCTGCTCAGGCTCGGGTCGTCCGACAAGCCGATCGAGAGCGTGACCGCGAGTTCGGGGTGCACGCTCGCCCAGTCGAAATCGGCCACTGCTTCGCGCAAGGCCTCGCAGAGCTGCGCGGCCGCTGCGCCGCCGGTCTGCGGAAACGCGATGCAGAACTCCTCGCCGCCGTAGCGGGCCACCAGGTCGGTGGCGCGGCAGCGCTCGCTCAGCAGCCGCGCCACCGTGCGCAGCACCGTGTCGCCGGTGGCGTGGCCGAGCCGGTCGTTGATGCGCTTGAAGAAGTCGAGATCGCACATCGCCACCGCCAGCGGGTGGCCGTGGCGCCGTGCGCGGGCGACCTCGTGGGCCAGCCACTCGTCGAGCCGGCGCCGGTTCGCCAGGCCGGTCAGCGCGTCGGTGCGGGTCTGCTCGGCCAGGCGCGCGAGCAGCAGGTTCTTCTCGGCATCGGCGGCGGTCAGCGCCGCGTGCAGCTCCTGCAACTCGGCGTGCGCGGTCGCGATCTGCACGTGCTTGAGCTGGTGTACCTCGGCCTCGTGGCGCGCATCGGCGACTTCGCGCTGCACGCGCAGTGCCGCGATGCGCCGGTCGGAGGCCTCGTTGAACTGCGCCCGCTCGGCCGCATGGAAGCGCTCGTGATGTTGCAGGGCGAGATCGAAACGCCCGGCCTCCTTGTGCAGCTCTGCCAGTGCCAGGTGGGCTCGCGCGGCATGGTTGCGGCCGCCGCTCACCTCGCACAGTTGCAGCGCGTGCTCGAGTTCGGCCCGAGCCGCGGGCGCGTCACCACCGGCGAGCAGTACACGGCCGAGGTTGACGCGCGCATTCGTTTCGGCGTCGACATTGCCGGTGGTCGCCAGCGCCGCGACCGCGGCCGCCAGCGCTTGGCGCGCGTCGCCCGTCCGACCGATCAGCAGCAGGGCCTCGCCGAGGTTGGTGCGCACCGTTGCGCTGGCGGCTGCGTCGTCCAGCGATTCGGCCAGCGCCAGCGAGCGCTCGAAGTGCCGCACCGAGTCCGTGTGCCGCGCCAGGTTCTTGCAGTTGATGCCCATGTTGTTGAGCACGCTCATGCAGCCGAACTGGTTTGCGTCGGCCTCGAAGAGCGCGAGCACCTGTTCGAACTGCAACAGCCCGGCCGCGGCGTCGCCGGCGCGCGAGTAGCTGATGCCCAGCGACAACAGCGCATCCGTGATCAGCCGCGAGCCACCGTGTTCGCGTGCTGCCGCGAGGGCCTGCGTTGCCCAGTCGACAGCGTCGTCGATGTCGCCCATCAGCTCGCAGCCGATCGACAGCGCGCGCATCACCGACGATCGCTGCTCGAGGTCGCCGGCCGGCACCGCGGCGAGCGCGGCGATGAGCGCGGCGCGACCATCGGCGTGGCGGCCCGCGTAGTGCAGCGCCAGCCCGTGGGCGCGCAGGCAGCGGGCGTGCAGCGCCGGGTGGGCTGCGCGCGGCTCGAGGGGCAGCGCGGCCCAGGCCGCCAACGCCTGCTCGGCCAGCGCGATGGCGTGGTTCGACGCTGCGGTGTAGTTGTTGGCCGCCTCGGCGATCAGCTGCTCGATGTGTGCCGGCGTGGCGAGCGTGTCAGTCATCGAAGGTTCCGAACCCGGGCTGGAGGAGGGGCGAGAGCGTAGCGCATGCGCGCGGCGCCAATTGGTCTGCCTTTGCCGTTCTGTTCGGTCGCTCTCCGGCGGCGCTTCGGGTCTAGCATTGGGGGCACCCAGGCGACCCGTCGCCGAATCGGAAGCACCATGCCCGTCGACCCGCAACTGCGCTCGCTGAACATCGACATCCCGGCCGCGCCCGAGGTGCTGGCGCAGCTGTCTTCGCTGCTGCTCGACGAGAACATCAACCTGCTGGCCGTCAGCGCGCTGATCTCGACCGACATGGCGCTGGCCGCGGCGGTGCTGAAGGCCGTCAACTCGTCGCTGTACGGCTTGCGCGGCCGCGTGCAGTCGGTGCAGCAGGCCTGCCAGCACCTGGGCACGCGCGAGATCGCATCGGTCACGTTCGCGATGGGGCTGAAGGCGGTGTTCCCGGCCGCACCGGAACTCACCCCGTTGTGGGAGCGGGCCAGCGTGCGCGGCCTGCTGATGGGCCGCATCGGCGCGGCATTGAGCGTCGACCCGTGGGCCGCGCATTCGGCCGGGCTGTTCGAGGAGTGCGGCAAGGCCGTGCTCTTCCGGCATGCGAGCGACCGCTACCGTTTGCTGCTCGCGGCCGCCGCCGACGACGAAGAACTGCTGATGCTCGAGCACGATGCCTTCGGCGTCAGCCACGACGCGCTCGGTGCCGCGCTGTGCGAAAGCTGGGGCCTCGCGCCCGCGGCGGTCGCGAGCGTGCGCTACCACGTGATCGTCAACACCACGCGCGAATTGCCGATGCAGCTGCCGCGGCGCTCGATCTGCGCGCTCTCGGCGCTCGCCCATGCGCTGATGACCGACCCGGAATCGCTCGACGCGGTCGCCGAGGCGGTCGCGCCGCAGGCCGGGCTCGATGCGACGCTGGTGCTGCGCGGTGCACGCAAGGTGCAGGCGCAGATCGAGGCGGCCATGGCACGCGAGGCCTCGGCCTGAGCGGTCGGCCGTCTGCGAAGAACCCCTGACGCGGCGCGGCCCTCGCGCCCGCTTCGCGGCGGTGGCCGCGAATAGGCTCTACAGTTCCGGCTCGCGCGAAGGTCCGCGCAAGGAACTCCACCTTCATGCAGAACCGTCGAGAGATGATGCGGCGCAGTGCCGCCGTCGCCGCGCTGCTGGCCGGCGCCGGCGTGCTGCCGGCACGCGCGCAGAGCGCCTACAACCGGGCCGCGTTCGAGGGCAAGTCGGTCGACGAGGTGATCAAGGGCCTCGGCATCGCCAAGCCGGTCGAGAGCAAGGACATCGCGTTCACCGCGCCCGACATCGCCGAGAACGGTGCCGTCGTGCCGATCGCCGCGAGCACCACGCTGCCGGGTGTGCAGCGCATCGCGTTCCTGGTCGAGAAGAACCCGACCACGCTGGCCGGCGTGTTCGACTTCACCGACGCGGTCGAGACCAGCGTGAAGACCCGCATCAAGATGGGCCAGACCTCGAACGTGCTGGCGGTCGCGATCACCGGCGACGGCAAGGTGTTCTACGCGCAGAAGGAAGTCAAGGTCACGCTGGGCGGCTGTGGTGGCTGACAGGCGTTCGAGCAACAGGAGATCGAGACATGTCTGACCCGATGCGCATTCGCGCCCAGGTTCAAGGCAGCGGCGCCGTGGTGCGCGTGCTGATGGCCCACGAGATGGAAACCGGCCTGCGCAAGGACGCGGCCGGCAAGACCATCCCCGCCTGGCACATCACCGAGGTCACGGCCGCGCTGAACGGCAAGACGGTGCTGACCGCGCAGTGGGGCACCGCGATCGCGAAGAACCCGTTCACCGAGTTCGTCGTCAAGGGCGCGAAGGCCGGCGACAGGATCACGATCGCCTGGGTCGACAACCGCGGCGACCGGCGCAGCGACGAGGCCGTCATCGCATGACGCCGCGGGCGCGCCCGCTGCTCGCGGCCGCACTTCTCGCGGCGCTGCTTGCGGCCGCCGGCGCCGCGCCCGCGCAGACCAGCACCGCCGACGGCATCGCGCAGTACCGCGCGCTGCTCGCCGACGGCAACCCGGCCGACCTCTGGGAAGCCAAGGGCGAAGCGCTCTGGAAGCAGAAGCGAGGCCCGAAGAACGCCTCCCTCGAAGCCTGCGACCTGGGCAGGGGCCCGGGCGTGGTCAAGGGAGCGTTCGTCGCGCTGCCGCGCTTCTTCGCCGACACCGGCCGCGTGCAAGACCTCGAGTCGCGCCTGTTGACCTGCCTGCAGGCGCAGCAAGGCTTCGACGCCGCCGCCATCGCGGCCACGCCGTTCGGCCAGGGTGAGCAGCTCAACATCGAATCGCTGGTGACCTACATCGCCGCCGAATCTCGCGGCATGACGTTCGAGCTGCCGCAGGCGCACGCCGAAGAACGCCGGATGTTCGAGGCGGGCAAGAAGATCTTTTTCTTCCGTGGTGGCCCCTACGATTTCGCCTGCGCCTCGTGCCACGGCGAAACCGGCAAGCGCATCCGCCTGCAGGATCTGCCGAACCTGACCGCGAACCCCGGCGACGGCGTCGGCATCGCGGCGTGGCCGGCGTACCGCGTGTCGAGCGGCGAGCTGTGGAGCATGCAGCGGCGCCTGAACGATTGCTACCGGCAGCAGCGCTTTCCGTACCCGGGCTACGCGTCGGATGCGACCATCGCGCTCGGCGTCTACATGGGCGTGCAGGCCCGCGGCGCGGCTTCGGTCGCGCCGGCGATCAAGCGCTGAGCGACGCGATGAACAACATCTCGCGCCTCAAGAAATTCACGACCGCCGGCGCGGTCGGCCTCGTCGCCGCCTGCACCAGCGCGCCCAACCCGCAAGACAGCGACCGCCTCGCGCAGCAGATCATTCAATCGTCGTTTCGCGAGCAAGGCATCGCCAAGCTCGATCGCCTGACGCAGGACGACCTGCAAAAGGCCTGCTCGGCCGAGACGCCGCCGCCCGAATCGGTCGCGAGGCAACTCGAAGCGGCGCAGCTCGCGACCGTGCAATGGCCGAAAGACGGCGCCTGGCTCGGCGACTGGCGCGAGGGCGAGAAGCTCGCGCAGAACGGCCGAGGCGGCACCTGGAGCGACCCGGCAGGCGTGCCGGCCGGCGGCAATTGCTACAACTGCCACCAGATCACCCCGACCGAGATCTCGTTCGGCACGATCGGGCCGAGCCTGTACCAGTACGGCAAGCTGCGCGGCGTCGCGAACCCGGCCGACCCGGCGTCGCAGGCGGTCGTCAGGTACACCTGGGGCAAGCTCTGGAACGCGAAGGCCTACAACGCCTGCTCCGGCATGCCGCGGTTCGGCGACAAGGGCGTGCTGACGCCGGCCCAGATCCGGGATCTGATGGCGCTGCTGCTCGACCCTCAGTCGCCGGTGAACGCGCGCTGATCCGGCGACGAAGCGCGGGGCGATCGCTTGCCGCGATCGACCCACCCGGGGTGAACCTCTCTTGGCGACGGCGGCGGGATGCCATAAGGTCAGCGGCACACGTGGGCGGCATGTCGCCGCCGCGTTCGAGGAGCCGTGATGTCGATGATCCAGAGCCCTGTCGCCGTACCCGCCGCTGCGTCGGTCTCTGTCGAGGCGCTCGCGCTGCAGCGCCTGTACCACTGGGAGCGCACGGCGCCGGACCAGATCGTGCTCACCCAGCCGCTCGGCGGTGGCGCGACCCGCGACTACACCTGGGCGCAGGTGATGGACGAGACACGCCGCATGGCCGCGCACCTGCAGTCGCTCGGCTTCGCGCCGGGCAGCCGCATCGCGATCCTGTCGAAGAACTGCGCGCACTGGCTGATGGCCGACTTCGCGATCTGGATGGCCGGCTTCGTCTCGGTGCCGCTGTACCCGACGCTGGCTGCCGGCACGATCTACCAGATCCTCGAGCACAGCGAGGCGCGCCTGCTGTTCATCGGCAAGCTCGACGGCTGGGCCGCGATGCAGCCCGGCATCCCGATCGGCCTGCCGTGCATCGCCACACCGCTCGCGCCCGAGACCGACCACCCGCAGTGGGAGGCGATCGTCGAGGCCACGCCGCCGCTCGTGGGTCAGCCGGTGCGCGACGGCGCAGAGCTCGCCACCATCATGTACACCTCGGGCACGACCGGCATGCCCAAGGGCGTGATGCACAGCTTCGAGACCTTCGCGTGGTCGCTCGCGACGGCGCTGAAGCGCATCCCGCTGCGCGCCGACGCGCGCATGCTGTCGTACCTGCCGCTGGCGCACGTGGCCGAGCGCACGCTGGTCGAGCACGGCCTGCTCGCGAGCTCGCTGCGCGTGTTCTTCGCCGAGAGCCTGGAAACCTTCGGCGCCGACCTGCAGCGCGCGAAGCCGACCTGCTTCTTCTCGGTGCCGCGGTTGTGGGTCAAGTTCCAGCAGGGCGTGCACTCGAAGATGCCGGCCGCCAAGCTCGCGCGGCTGCTGAAGATCCCGATCGTCAAGGGCGTCGTCGCGAAGAAGGTGCTGACCGCGCTCGGCCTCGACGAATGCACCATCGCCGCGGGCGGCGCCGCGCCGATGCCGCCCGAGCTGCTGCGCTGGTACACCGCCCTGGGACTGCCGATCATCGAGGTCTACGGCATGACCGAGAACTGCGGCGTCTCGCACGCCACGCTGCCCGGCGTGCAGCGCCCCGGCACGGTCGGCCAGGCGTACGAGGGCGTGCAAAGCCGGATCGACCCGCAGACCGGCGAAATCCAGGTCAAGAGCCCGGGCCTGATGCTCGGCTATTACAAGGAACCCGAACTGACGCGCGACGCGCTCACCGCCGACGGCTGGCTGCACACCGGCGACAAGGGCCAGCTGGATGCCGAGGGCAACCTGCGCATCACCGGCCGCGTCAAAGACCTGTTCAAGACCAGCAAGGGCAAGTACGTGGCGCCCGCGCCGATCGAAGACAAGCTGGTGATGAACGGCGCGGTCGAGGCCTGTATCGTCACCGGCGCCAACCTCGGCCAGCCGCTGGGCATCGTGATGCTGAACGCCGACGCCGCCAGGCGCGCCACCGAGCCGGCCGAGCGCCAGGCGATGGAGGTCTCACTCACCGCCCACCTCGACACGATCAACGCGAGGCTCGACCCGCACGAGCAGCTCGACTGCCTGGTCGTCGTCAGCGAACCCTGGACCGTCGACAACGGTTTCATCACGCCGACCTTCAAGGTCAAGCGCAACCGAATCGAAGAGGTCTACGGTGGCCAGTTCGAGCGCTGGGCGGGGCAGCACCAGCGGGTGGTGTGGCACCACGGCTGAGGCCGCGGCGCCGGCCGCGCTTCACGCCGGCAGGTACCCCTTGATCGCGTTGGCGCGCGCGGTGTAGGTGATGCGCCCTTCGGCATCGGCCGGCAGGCGCTCGCGCGTGCGGGCCTGCAGCAAGTCGACATCCGCGGCGGTCATCGCGGCCAGGCGCGGCGCGACCCGCGGGCCGGTCTGGGCGATGCGCCAGAACGAATCGAAATCGGCGAATGTGCGCTGCACCGTGATCTCGCGCGTCTCGAGTTGCACCAGGCCGGCGCCGCTCCACAGCGTGCGCATCGTCTCGAGCCGAGCGGCGTCCAGGCTCGGCGGCCAGACCGGCGGTGAACCCAGCGCAGCCATCTCTTCCTGCATCGCCGCGAACGGGAAGCCGCCGCCGAGGATGTCCCACGCATAGGCCGACACGCTGCCACCCGGGCGCACGACGCGCGCCATCTCGGCCACGCCCCTGGCCGGGTCGGGCACGAAGAAGATCACCAGCGCCATCACCGCCGCATCGAAACTGCGGTCGGCGCACGGCAACGCCATCGCGTCGCCCACGTCGAACTGCACATGGCTGCTCGGCAAGCGCGTGCGCGCATACGCGATCTGCTCGGGCGACGGGTCGATGCCGTGCACCGAAACCGGTGCGCAGCGCTCGACCAGCATCTCGGTGAACGCGCCGTTGCCGCAGCCGACATCGACCCATCGCAACCCGGGCGGTGGCGCCAGCCATTGCAGGAAAGTGTCGCCCGCCAGCTGGCTCCACTTGCCCATGAAATCTTCGTAAGCGGCGCCGTCGTCGAAGCGGATCTGCGGTTCAGTCATCCAGTTTCTCCCCATGCGGTCGAGCGCGCAGGGTACGCCGAATCGCCGCGCCGCGGCAGTGCCGTCAGGTCATCGCGGGCAGCCGGCCCAGCAGCTTGTCGAGCGTGACCGGGTACTCGCGCACCCGCACGCCGGTGGCGTTGTAGACCGCGTTCGCGATCGCCGCGGCAACACCGCACAGGCCGAGTTCGCCGACGCCCTTGGCCTTCATCGGCGACGAGATCGGGTCGGTTTCGTCGAGGAAGATCACGTCCTGGTGCGGGATGTCGGCGTGCACCGGAACCTCGTACCCAGCCAGGTCGTGGTTGACGAAGAAGCCGCGCCGATGGTCGACCGCGAGCTCTTCCATCAGCGCCGCGCCGACGCCCATCGTCATCGCGCCGATCACCTGGCTGCGCGCCGATTTCGGGTTCAGGATGCGGCCCGCGGCGCACACCGCGAGCATGCGCCGCACGCGGATCTCGCCAGTCGCAGCGTCGACGCCGACCTCGACGAAATGCCCGGCGAAGGTCGACTGCTGGTACTTCTTGTCGAGGTCGCCGTACTCGATCGTGTCCTCGGCGACGAGCCCGCCCGCGCCGGCCGCTTCGGCGAGCGTCATGCGCTGGTCGGCGTAGCGAACCTCGCCGTCCGCGAGCACCATGTCGTCGGCCTTGAAGCCCTGCTTCTCGGCGATGGCCGCGCGCAGCTTCATGCAGGCCGCGTAGACGCCGGCGGTCGACGAGTTGCCGCCCCACTGGCCGCCGGAGCCGGCCGACACCGGCGACGCCGAATCACCGAGGAACACCGCGACCTTGTCGATCGAGACCCCCATCACCTCGGCCGCAGTCTGCGCGATCACCGTGTAGCTGCCGGTGCCGATGTCGGTCATGTCGGTCTCGACCGTGACCATGCCGCGGCCGTCGACGCGCACGCGCGCCCCCGACTTCATCACCATGTTGTTGCGAAAGCCCGCGGCCACGCCGCTGCCGACGAGCCAGCGGCCGTCGCGCACCTGGGCCGGCTTCGCATTGCGCTGGTTCCAGCCGAAGCGCTCGGCGCCGGTGCGCAGGCACTCGATCAGGCGGCGCTGCGAGAACGGCCGCGCGGGCTTCTCGGGGTCGACCTGCGTGTCGTTGCGGATGCGGAACTCGACCGGGTCGAGGCCGAGCTTCTCGGCCATCTCGTCGATCGCGATCTCGAGCGCCATCAGTCCGGGCGCCTCGCCCGGCGCGCGCATCGCGTTGCCTTCGGGCAGGTCGAGCACGGCCAGGCGCATCGCGGTCATGCGGTTCGCGCCGGCGTAGAGCAGACGGGTCTGCCCCACGGCCGTCTCGGGCTGGCCACCGGCCAGGTCGCCCGACCAGCTCTCGTGGCCGATCGCGGTGATCTTGCCGTCGGTCCCGGCGCCGATGCGGATGCGCTGGATCGTCGCGGGCCGGTGCGTGGCGTTGTTGAAGATCAGCGGGCGCTGCAAGCTGACCTTGACCGGCCGGCCCGCGGCGCGGGCGCCGAGCGCGGCCAGCAACACGTCGGCGCGCGTGAACAGCTTGCCGCCGAAGCCGCCGCCGATGAACGGCGCGACCAGGCGCACGTTGTCCTTCGAGATGCCGAGCGTCTTGGCCAGGTCGGTGCGGCCCCAGTCGATCATCTGGTTCGAGGTCCATACCGTGAGGCGGTCGCCTTCCCACGCGGCGGTCGTCGCGTGCGGCTCCATCATCGCGTGCGACTGGTCGGGCGTCGTGTAGGTCGCGTCGAACTGCACCGGTGCGGCCGCGAACGCGCCGGCGAAATCGCCGACGGCGGTGTCGGCCGGCATCTCGCCGGTGGTCGGCTTCTTCGCACCGGACTTGGCCGCGGCGAGATCGAAGGCGCCCTGGCCCGTCACGTACTGCACACGCACCAGTTGGGCTGCCGCGCGCGCCTGCTCGAAGGTCTCGGCGATGACGAGCGCGACGGCCTGGTGGTAGTGCTCGATCTTCGGGCCTGCGAGCAGCTTCGCGGTGTTGCGCTTGCCCTTGCCGAGCCGGCCGGCGCTGCGCGCGGTCACGATCTCGATCACGCCGGGTGCGGCGCGTGCAGCGGTCAGGTCCATCGACGCGATCGAGCCTTTCGCGATCGACGAACCGACGACCTGGCCGTAGGCCGCGTTCGGCGCCGCATCGAAGCGCTCGTACGCGTAGCGCGCCGTGCCGGTGGTCTTGCGTGGGCCGTCGATCCGGTCGATCGGCTGGCCGATGACCTTGAGCTGGTCGATCGGGTTGGTGGTGGCGGGGGTGTCGAACTTCATCGGTCAGGTCCTCGCCTGGTGTGACACGTCGGAGAGCACCGATCCGAGCGTGCGCTCGACCAGCTGGATCTTGAATTCGTTGTCGTGCGTCGGCCGCGCGCCGGCGAGCAGCTTCGCGGCGGTGGCCTTGGCGCCGCGCGGCAGTTCGGCCTCGGCGGCTTCCACGCGCCACGGCTTGTGTGCGACACCACCGACAGCGACACGGCCCGAGCCGTCCTTCTGCACGATGGCGGCGACCGAGACCAGCGCGAACGCATACGACGAACGATCGCGCACCTTGCGGTAGACGTGCGTGCCGCCGATCGGCTTGGGCAGCGTCACGGCGGTGATCAGTTCGCCGCTCGCGAGTGCCGTCTCGACGTTCGGCGTGTTGCCGGGCAGGCGATGGAAGTCGGCGATCGGGATGCGGCGGGCCTGGCCGTCCGGTCGCACGGTCTCGACGGTCGCGTCGAGCAGGCGCATCGCGACCGCCATGTCGCTCGGGTGCGTCGCAATGCATTCCTTGCTGACGCCGATCACGCCGTTCGAGCGGCTCACGCCGCCGATCGCGCTGCAGCCGGTGCCGGGCTGGCGCTTGTTGCAGGGCTGGTCGGTGTCGTAGAAGTAAGGGCAGCGCGTGCGCTGCAGCAGGTTGCCGGCGGTAGTCGCCTTGTTGCGCAACTGGCCCGAGGCGCCCGACAGCAGGGCGCGGGACAGCACGCCGTAGTCGCGCCGCACGCGCTCGTCGGCGGCGAGGTCGGTGTTGCGCACCAGCGCGCCGATGCGCATGCCGCCATCCGCCATCGGCTCGATCTTGTCGAGCGCCAGGCCGTTCACGTCGATCAGGTGAGCGGGGGTCTCGATCTGCAGCTTCATCAGGTCGAGCAGGTTGGTGCCGCCGGCGATGAACCGTGCACCGGGATGGCGGGCCGCGGCCGATGCGGCGGCGGCCGGCGAGGCCGCGCGCTCGAAGGTGAACGGCTTCATGCGCGCACCCCGCCGACTTCGCTCATCGCTTCGATGATGTTGGAGTAGGCGCCGCAGCGACAGATGTTGCCGCTCATGCGCTCACGCAGTTCGTCGACAGAGAGCAGCGGGCGCACGTTGAGGTCGGCGCTGATGTGGCTTGGGATGCCGGCCTTGATCTCGTCTAGCACCGCCACGGCCGAACAGATCTGACCCGGCGTGCAGTAGCCGCACTGGTAGCCGTCGTGCTTGACGAACGCGGCCTGCATCGGGTGCAGGCGCTCGGGCGTGCCCAGGCCTTCGACCGTGGTCACGCGGCTGCCCTCGTGCATCACGGCGAGCGTCAGGCAGCTGTTGATGCGACGGCCGTCGACGATCACCGTGCAGGCGCCGCACTGGCCGTGATCGCAGCCCTTCTTCGTGCCCGACAGGTGCAGGTGCTCGCGCAGCGCATCGAGCAGCGTCGTGCGGTTGTCGAGTTCGAGGGAGACGGCCTGGCCGTTGACCTGCAGGCTCACGGTGGAGCTCGGCAGGCCGCTCGCCGACGCGGCTTGCGGCCGCGTCGCGGGCGGGCTCGGCTCGGCGGCTTCGGCGCGGGTCGCGGCGGTCGTGGCAGAAGCCGCGCCGACGATCAACAACTCGCGCCGGGAAATCGACAGATGGTTGGAATTGCTCATCCACCGAGGCTAGAAGTGAACGCGGCCGCGGGATGTAGGAGGACACCGGGGTAACACCTAGTCCGGTAACGGCGGCTGGTGTGTCGGGTGACACATGCAAGCGATGCCGGCCAGGTGCTCAGGCCGCGTTCATCGGAATCTTCAGGTAGCGCACGCCGTTCGATTCGAGCGGGTAGTCGTGGCACAGGCGCAGCCGCGTCGCCGACGATCGCGGCACGGCGGGTGTCCGCATCGGCCACCACGTGCGTGACGGTGAAGGTGGCCGGGTCGAAGAAGGAGCGGATCAAGGCTTGCGGCGCCGGCGTTTGGAGAACAATGATGGGCGCATCCTCCACAAAGCCATGCCGCGGTGCAAGCGCGAGCAGACGCAGATGACCATCACCATCGACCGGACCCACTTCACGCCACTCGC
>Ga0209583_10000288_pt1 | contig 16162 bp, 13 predicted proteins | sample Str014_FD_187201 | JGI IMG/M metagenome (GOLD analysis project Ga0209583, IMG submission 187201) | Freshwater sediment microbial communities in response to fracking from Pennsylvania, USA - Straight Creek_MetaG_SC_2014 (SPAdes) (version 2) | ecosystem: Environmental > Aquatic > Freshwater >... | reverse complement strand
TCGCGAACGGCAACATCCTGGCGTTCGACAACGGCAACTTCCGGCGCGGCAGCCATGTCGCGTTCTCGCGCGTCGTCGAGGTCGACCCGGCGACGAACGAGGTCGTTTGGGCCTATACCGACCCGGTCGTCAACTCGTTCTACTCGGCGTTCATGGGCAACGCGCAGCGGCTGCCGAACGGCAACACGCACGTCACCGAATCGGCGACCGGTCGGCTGCTCGAGGTCACGCCCGACGGCACGCTGGTGTGGGAGTACGTGATCCCGTGGTTCGCCGAATACCCCGACGCGGCGGCGCGGCAGACCGGCCCGGGCGTGCTCAACAGCGTGTTCCAGACCTTCCGCTACGAGCGCGATCAGTTGCCGTTCCTCGCGAACGGCACATGACGCGGCCGACCTCATTCGCTCACATCTGAAGGATTTCTCGTCATGGCCACTCGATACCTCATCGCCACCACGCGGCTCGCACTGGCCGCCGCCGCGCTGTGCAGCGCCGGCCTCGCCGCCGCGCAAGGCGCGCCGGTGCGCATCCTGACGAACTGGTTCGCGCAGCCCGACCAGGCCGGCTACTGGCAGGCGCAGCAAGACAAGCTCGGCGCGCCGGCGATCGCGATCACGGTGCTGCAGGGCGGGCCGAAGATCCAGACCGTGCCGCAGGTCGCCTCCGGCCAGGCCGAGTTCGGCATCGCGAACGCCGACGACGTGCTGCTCGCGCGCCTGCGCGGCGCGCCGGTCAAGGCGGTGTTCGCGCACCTCGACTACGTGCCCTACGACCTCGTCTACCACGCCGATCCGGCGGTGAAGTCGATCAAGGACCTCGACGGCCGCACCTTCGCCGTCAGCCTCGGCAACGCCTACTGGGAGTGGACCAAGAAGCAGTTCAAGCTGACCGCCACGCGCGACATCCCGGTCAGCGGCGACCTGAGCCTGTTCCGCAACGACCCGAAGATGGTGCAGCAGGGCTATTCGCTGTACCTGCCCGCCCGCATGAAGGCCGCGGGCATCGACGTGCAGCAGATCAAGATCCCCGCGCTCGGCTACCGCCCGTACAACGTGCTGTTCACGACCGACGAGATGATCCAGAAGAACCCCGCGCTCGTGAAGGCGACGATTAGCGCGGTGCAGAAGGGCTGGAACAACTACGTGCGCAACCCGACCGGCATCAAGCCGATGCTGACCGAGATGAACAAGCAGATCTCGTCCGACGTGTACGACGCGGCGAACAAGGAGATGATCGAGTCGATGATCTCGCACGACCTCGGCAAGATCGGCTGCATGAGCGATGCACGCTGGAAGGAGCTGGCCGACCAGCTCAAGTCGGTCGCGTTCCTGCCGGCCGGCTTCAACGAGAAGCTGGCCTACGACCGCACGCTGGTGCCGGGCTGCTGAGATGGACGCGACAACTTCGCACGGCGCCGCGATCTCGCTGCGCGGCGTCTCGAAGACCTACGGCAACGGCCTGCTCGCGCTGCAGGCGACCGATTTCGAGATCCGCGCTGGCGAGTTCGTCACGATCGTCGGGCCCTCGGGCTGCGGCAAGTCGACGCTGTTGCGCATCGTCGCCGGCCTGGTCCCGACCAGCACCGGCGAGTGCCGCCGACCCGCCGGCATCGAGGCCGCGTTCGTGTTCCAGGAGGCCGCGCTGCTGCCCTGGCGCAACGTGCTGGCCAATGCCGAACTGCTGATGGAACTCGAAGGCCACGCTGCTGCGCCGCGCAGGGCACGCGCGATCGAGGCGCTGCAACTCGTCGGCCTCAAAGGCTTCGAGAACAGCTACCCGCACGAGCTTTCGGGCGGCATGCGGATGCGTCTTTCGCTGGCGCGCGCGCTCGCGCTGCGGCCCGCGCTGCTGCTGCTCGACGAGCCGCTCGCCGCGGTCGACGAACTCACCCGCGACGTGCTGCAGGAAGAGCTCTCGTCGCTGTGGCGCGAGGCCGGGTTCACCGGGATGATGGTGACGCACAACGTGCACGAGGCGGTGTTCCTGTCGACGCGCGTGGTCGTGATGTCGGCGCGGCCGGGCCGCATCCTGGAGACGGTCGAGGTGCCGTTCCCGTTCCCGCGCGCGCCGGAGCTGCGTTCGACACCCGAGTTCGCGCGCCTGACCGGCGAGGTCACCGCGGCGCTGCGCCGCAAGCCCGCGCTGGAGGCCGCACGATGAGCGCCGTGGCACCGGCCAGCTTGAAACCTTCGCGCCCGAAGGCCGCGCAGGCGCTGCTCGATGCGCTGCCGGTCGTGCTCGTCGCCGTGCTCGCGCTCGGTGCGTGGTGGCTGGTCTCGGCGACCGTCTACGCCGGCAAGGGCTACCTCGTGCCCTCGCCGCAGGAGGTCGCCGCGGCGATCGCCGAGAACGCCGGCCTGCTCGCGCTCGCGACGTTGACGACATTGAAGGAAGCACTGCTCGGCTACGCGCTCGCGATCGTCGTCGGCATCGCGTTCGCGGCGGTGCTCTCGCAATCGAAACTGCTGGAGCGCAGCATCTACCCGTACGCCGTGCTGCTGCAGACGGTGCCGGTGGTCGCGATCGCGCCGCTGATCGTGCTCTGGTTCGGCTACAACGAGTTCTCGGTCGTGGTGATCAGCTTCATCATGGCGCTGTTCCCGATCGTCAACAACACGCTGCTCGGCCTGCGCTCGACTTCGGGCGCGCTGGTCGAACTTTTCGCGCTGCACAACAAGAGCCGGCTCATTGCGTTCTGGAAGCTGCGGCTGCCGAACGCGCTGCCCAGCATCTTCGCCGGGCTGCGCATCTCGGCCGGTCTCTCGGTGATCGGCGCGATCGTCGGCGAGTTCATCATCGGCTCGGGCAATGCGCAAGGCGGCCTCGGCGTTCAGATCGTGTTCGCGCAGGGCCGCATGTACACCGCGTTGCTGTTCGCCGAGGTGATCGGCGCGACGCTGCTCGGCTTCCTGTTCTTCATCGTCGTCAGCGCGATCGGCACGCGCTTGCTGCGGCACTGGCACGAGTCGGCGCGCTGAGCGAAGGCGCGACGCGGCAGAATGCGCTCACGATGCCGACCCTGCTGATCAAGAACGCGCAACTGCTGGTCACGATGGACGCGCAACGCCGCGAGATCGCGGACGGCGCGGTCTTCGTGCGCGACCATGTGATCGAGGCCGTCGGAGCGACGAGCGAACTGCCGTCTACCGCCGACGAGGTGATCGATGCGCACGACCAGGTCGTGATCCCGGGCCTCGTCAACACGCACCACCACATGTACCAGACGCTCACGCGAGCGTTTGCGCAGGACAACGAACTCTTCGGCTGGCTGCGCAGCCTGTACCCGGTGTGGGCCAACCTGACGCCCGAGATGATCAAGGTCTCGACGCAGACGGCGATGGCCGAGCTGCTGCTGTCGGGCTGCACGACCAGCAGCGATCACCTCTACATCTACCCGAACGGCCGCTCCGGGAAAGTGAGCCTCGAAGACAGCATCGAGGGCGCCGCCGAGATCGGCATGCGCTTCCACGCGGCGCGCGGTTCGATGAGCGTCGGCGAAGCCAAGGGCGGGCTGCCGCCGGATCGCGTGGTCGAGGACGAAGCGGCGATCCTGAAAGACACGCAACGCCTGATCGAGCGCTGGCACAACCCCGGCCGCTTCGCGATGCAGCGCATCGTGGTGGCGCCTTGCTCGCCGTTCTCGGTCAGCCGCGAGCTGATGCGCGACTCGGCCTTGCTCGCTCGCCAGTACGGCGTCTCGTTGCACACGCACCTGGCCGAGAACGACAACGACATCGCATACACGCGCGAGAAGTTCGGCTGCACGCCGGCCGAGTACGCCGAACAACTCGGCTGGACCGGGCCCGACGTGTGGTGTGCGCATTGCGTCAAGCTCGATGCGCACGGCATCGCCCTCTTCGCGCGCACCGGCACCGGCGTGGCGCATTGCCCGTGCTCGAACATGCGGCTCGCCTCGGGCATCGCGCCGGTCCGCGCGATGCGCGATGCGGGTGTGAGCGTGGGCCTGGGCGTGGACGGTGCCGCGTCGAACGACGCCGGCCACATGCTCGGCGAGGCACGCATGGCGATGCTGCTGCAAAGAGTGGCCGGCGGCGCGGTCGATGGCCCGGCCGCGATGAGCGCGCGCGAGATGCTCGAGATCGCCACCCTCGGCGGCGCGAAGGTGCTCAACCGCGACGACATCGGCGCGCTCGCGCCCGGCATGGCCGCCGACATCGTCACCGTGCCGCTCGACGGCATCGCCACCGCCGGCGCGCTGCACGACCCGCTCGCCGCGCTGCTGTTCTGCCAGATTCCGCGCATCAGGCATGCGATCGTCAACGGCCGCGTCGTCGTGCGCGACGGCGAGCTGACGACACTGGAGCTGCCGGTGCTGGTGGCGCGTCACAACGCGCTGGCGCGGCAACTCGCCAACGCGGCGCGGGCGAGCTGAGCGTCAGCGCCCGTAAACCTTGCCGAACAGAACCCAGGTCTTGCCGTCGAACTTCGCGAGCTGCTCGCGCTCGATCGGATAGAAGTCGTCCGGCCCGGTCTTGACGTTGACGCCGGGGAGCAGCATCGGCAACGTGAGGTCGAGGTTCGCGGCCTGCTTCATCACGTTGTCGTGCGTCAGGTTGTCGCCGCACTGCTTGAGCACCTGCACCATCGTCTGGGCGGCGCTGTAGCCGTAGACGTTGCTGTTGTCCGTCACGCTGGCACCGGCGTTGTACTTCGCCATGAACGCGAGCCAGTCCTTCATCCCGGCGTCCTGCTGCCACTGCGGATCGGTCGGATCCTTGACGTAGGCCGCGGTCAGCAGCCCAACGCCGTTCTGCAGGCCGGCCGGCGTCATCACCGAGCTGACCGACACCGACACGTTGGTCAGGTAGTGGATGGGCTTCCAGCCGATCTCCGCGGCCTTCTTGATCGCCATCGCCGCGAACTTCGGCGTCGTGATGTCGAGGAAAGCGGTGGCACCCGAGGCCTTCAGGCTCAGCATCTGGCTGTCGATCGTCGGGTCGGTGACCTCGTAGGTCACCTTCGAGACGATCATCGCCTTGGCCTTGTCGCCCAGGCCCTCCTCGAAACCCTGGACGTAGTCCTTGCCGAAGTCGTCGTTCTGGTAGAGCACCGCGACCTTCGCACCCGGTTGCGTCTCGAGCAGGTGCTGCGCGTAGATGCGTGCCTCGGCGGCGTACGGCGGCTGCCAGCCCATCGTGTACGGAAAGTTCTTCGGGTCGCCGAACTTGGTCGCGCCGGTGGCGGTGAACAGCTGCGGCACCTTCTTTTCGTTCATGTACTTGCGGATCGCGGTGTTGGTCGCGGTGCCGAGCGGGTTGAAGACGAGCAGCACTTCTTCTTCCTCGACCAGCTTGCGGGCCATCTCGACCGTCTTGGCCGGGTTGTAGCCGTCGTCGAGCGGCAGGTACTTGAGCTTACGGCCGTTGATGCCGCCCTCGGCGTTGACCTTGTCGAAGTACGCGCCGATGGTCTTGCCGATCGTGCCGTAGGCCGATGCCGGGCCGGAGTACGGGCCGATCTGGCCGATCTTGATCTCCTTGTCGTCGGCGCCGGGGTCGTACTTCTTCTGCGCGATCGCGGCCGTGCCGAACACCGCGCCCGCAAGGCCGAGCGCCAGCAGGGTCCAGGCTTTCGTGAGCTTCATGTCGAGTGTCTCCTCGTGGTCAGAGCCGGGTCGGGTTTCGGATCGAGCGCGGCCGCCGGCCGCCAGCGCGCCCATGTCATCCTGAGCAGGCCCATCGCGCCGGTGGGCATCAGGTACATCAGGCCGATCAGCAGCACGCCGTAGATCGCCCACGGCGCCGACTTCGACAAATCGTTGGCCACGTTCGGCACGAACTGCACGAACAGCGCGCCGAAGATCGCGCCCGGGATCGACGCCAGCCCGCCGACGACGAGGCCGACGAGCAGCGAGATCGACAGCAGCACCGAGAAGCTGTCGGGCGCGACGAACGCGACGCTGATCGCGCCGAGCGCGCCGGCCACGCCGGTGTAGGCGGCCGAGACGCCGAAGGTCGTCGACTTCACGATCGGCAGGTTGATGCCCATGGCCGTCGCGGCGATCGGGTGATCGCGGATCGCCACCAGCGCGCGGCCGATCCGCCCGCGCAGCAGGTTGTGCGCGAGCACGAACATCAGCACCGCCACCGCGCAGGTGAAGAGGAACAGCCACCGATCGGCATTGAGCGGCTGGCCGAGCAGCCGGAACGTGAACGGCGGCTCGGGCTTGCTGAGCACGATGCCCTGCACGCCGCCGGTCCAGGGCTCGATCAGTTTCCATTTCAGCAACTGCGGCACCGCCAGCGCGAGCGCATACGTGGCCAGCGCGAGGTAGTGCCCGCCCAGACGCAAGGCCGGGAAACCCATCAGGAAGCCGAGGCCGAAGCACAGCACGCCGGCGACCGGCAAGGTCGCCCAGTAGGGCACGCCGAAGCGGTCCATCATCACGGCGGCCGCATACCCGCCGATCGCGAAGAAGGCGCCGTGGCCGAGCGAGATCTGCCCGTTGAAACCGGTCAGGATGTTCAGGCCGAGGATCGCGATCGCATAGACCAGCACCAGGTTGAACTGGAACACGCGGTAGTTCTTGACCATGAACGGCAGGACCACGGCCGCGGCCAGCAGCAGCGCGCCGAGCAGCCAGGCGATGCGGCGCTGGCGGGCGGTCATACGCGCGTCACCACGTTGCGGCCGAACAGGCCGTTCGGCCACAGCGTGAGCGTCGCCACGATCAGCAGCAGCGCGGCGGTGAGTTTCAGTTCGGTGCCGATCACGTAGGCCCCGAGCAGGTTCTCGAGCACGCCGACGATGAAGCCGCCGGCCACCGCGCCGGCCGGGTTGTCGATGCCGCCGAGCAGGGCCGCCGCGAAGCCGTAGATCAGGATGCCCGTCATCATGTTCGGATCGAGGAACACGGCCGGCGCGATCATCATGCCGGCCACCGCACCGATCGCCGATGCGAGCCCCCAGCCCATCGCCAGCATCCACGAAACCCGGATACCGACCAGGCGCGCCGACTCGGGGTTCTGCGCCGCGGCGCGCATGGCCAGGCCGATCGGCGTGAAGCGGAAGAACGCCCACAGCACGAGCAGCACGCACAGCATCACGAGCACCGAGCCGACTTCATGGGCCGAGAAGAAGCGCGTGGCAAGCGCCGAGTCTTGCGCGAACGGGCTCGGAAACGCCTTGATCGTGTAATCGAACAGCCAGCCCGAGAGCGAGTTGAAGATCACCAGCAGGCCGATGAAGACGATCACGTTGGTCAGCACCGGCGCCCGCTCGACAGGGCGCACGATCAGCCGCTGGATCGCCAGCCCGCCGACGAACGAGCCGGCCACGGTGACGATGAAGGCCGCCCAGTAGGGCCAGCCCCGCTGCAGCAGCGCCCACGCGATGAAGGTCGAGAAGGTGGCGAGTTCGCCCTGCGCGAAGTTGATGTGGTGCGTGGCCTGGTAGATCATCACCAGCGCCAGCGCGATCGAGCCGTAGATGCAGCCCGAGGCGAGCCCGGAGAAGACCTGGTGCATCAGTGCGTCCATCAGTACCCCAGGTAGGCGCGGCGCAGGGCCTTGTCGCCGCGGATGTCGTCGGCGCGCCCGGCGACCACGACGCGGCCGGTCTCAAGCAGCACCACCGTGTCGGCCAGCTCGAGCGCGTGGGTCGCGTTCTGCTCGACCAGCAGCATGCTCACGCCCTCGTCGACGTTGACGCGGCGCATGAACTCGAAGATCTCGCGCACGATGAGCGGCGCGAGGCCGAACGAGGGCTCGTCGAGCAGCAACAACTTCGGGCGCAGCATCAGCGCGCGCGAGATCGCCAGCATCTGCTGTTCGCCGCCGGAGAGCGTGCCCGCCTGCTGCGCCCGGCGCTCGCGCAGCCGCGGAAAGCGGGTGAACGCGCGCTCGATGTCCTGGGCGACGCCGGCCTTGTCGCGCCGCAGGTAGGCGCCCAGGCGCAGGTTCTCCTCGACCGATAGCGCGGTGAAGGTGCCGCGCGTCTCGGGCACGTGCGCGATGCCCAGGCGCACGATGTCCTCGGTGGCCAGGCCCGTCAGCGGGCGCCCTGCGAACGAGAGCGCGCCGCCGGTGCGCACCATCTGGCAGATCGCGCGCAGCGTGGTGGTCTTGCCGGCGCCGTTCGCGCCGAGCAGCGCGGTGATGCGGCCCGGCTCGATGGCGAAGTCGACGCCATGCAGAACCTGGGTCGCGCCGTACGACGCCGTGAGCGCGCGCGCCTCAAGCAGGCTGGGCATGGCGCTGCTCGTTCGGGGCGCCGAGGTAGGCCTCGATGACGCCCGCGTCGTCGCGGATTTCAGCCGGCGTGCCCTCGGCGATCTTGCGGCCGAAGTTCAGCGCGACGATCCGGTCCGACACGCCCATCACCAACCCCATGTGGTGCTCGACCAGCAGCACCGTCACACCCAGGCGGTCGCGAATCTCGCGAATCAGGCGCGCGAGTTCGTCGAGCTCTACGTGGTTGAGGCCCGCTGCCGGTTCGTCCAGCAGCAGCAGCTTCGGCTCGGCGGCCAGAGCGCGCCCGAGTTCGACGCGTTTCTGGATCGCGAACGGCAGCGTGCCCACCGGTTGCGCCGCCATGGGCTGCAGCTTGAGGAAGGCCATGATCTGCTCGGCGCGCTCGCGCAGCCCGTGCTCCTCGGCCTTCACGCTCGGCAGCCGCAGCGCGCTCGCGAGGAACCCGGCAGACGAGCGCGCGTGGGCACCGACCATGACGTTCTCGCGCACCGAGAGCGTCCGGAACATCGCGAGGTTCTGGAAGGTGCGGCCGATGCCCAGGCCGGCGATGCCGTGCGTGGGCAGCGCGGTGATCGAGTGGCCCTCGAAACGGATGTCGCCGTGCTCGTAGCGGTACAGGCGGCTCAGGCAGTTGAAGAGCGTGGTCTTGCCGGCGCCGTTCGGGCCGATCAAACCGCAGATGTGGCCCCGTGCGACATCGAAGCTGATCGCATCGAGCGCGACGATGCCGCCGAAGCGCACGGTCACGTCACGCACGCGCAGCAGCGGCTCGGCGCTCGATTCCATATCGTCCAATGCGGTTCTCCGCGGGAGGGTGTGCGGTTATAGAGAAGAACGGCGCTTGGCCGCAATGCTCGCTTGCCCCCAGTTCAGAACGGCAGCTTCGCGCCCAGGCTGGTCTCCTGCGCGATCCGGCGCAGATCGCCGAGCGTGTCCTCGGGCAGCACGAGGCCTTCGGCACGGTGCTTCGCATCGTTGCGGGACTCGATCTCGCCGGGGTAGAACACCTCGTCGAAGCCCTGCGCGACCGGCGCGGCCTTGATCGACGCGACCAGTTGCTCCATGCGCGCCGCGAATTGCGCTTCGGGCTGGAACGCGTTCACGTCCATCGCGATCATCAGGTGCCCGCAGTGGCTCGCGCGTTCGGCCTGGTAAGGCCCGTTCACCTGCGCGCCGAAACCGCTGCCGGTGAGCACGCCGGCGAGCATGTCCATCATCATCGAGATCACGTAGCCCTTGTGCGCGGCCATCGGCAGGATCAGGCCGTCGATCGCTTCCTGCGCATCGGTGGTCGGCGCGCCGGCGGCGTTGATCGCCCAGCCCTCGGGAATGGGCTCGCCGCGCTGCCGCGCGAGGTAGACCTTGCCGCGTGCGACGGCGGTGTTGGCGATGTCCATCACCATCGGCGCGTGCCTGCCGGCCGGTGCCGCGATCGACCACGGGTTGTTGCCGACGAGCTTCTCGCGCCCGCCCCAGGGCGCCATCGCCGGGCTCGCGTTGGTGGTGACGAAGGCGATGCAGGCGTCGCTCGGCGCCATCAGCGCGTAGTACATCGCGCAGCCGAAGTGATTCGAGTTGCGCACGCCGACCGCGCCGATGCCGTGGGCCTTGGCGCGGGCGATCGCCTCTTTCATCGCGAAGCTCGCCAGCACCTGGCCGACGCCGTCGTGGCCGTCGACGACCGCCACCGCGCCGCTGTCCATCACGAACTCGGGCGCGGTGACCGCCTTCATCGCGCCGCTGCGCAGCCGCGCCAGATACCAGCCCAGGCGCAGCACACCGTGCGACTGGTGGCCCCACAGGTCGGCCTGCACCAGCGTGTCGGCGAGCAGGCGGGCGTCCGTGTCCGGCACACCGGCACTGCAATACACGGCAGTCGCGAACTCGCGCAGTGCCGTCGGATCGACAACGCTCACGGTGCCTCGCCGACGAGGAAGTCGAAGTCGCAACCCGCGGGCGCCTGCAGGACCGCGCGCCGGTACAGCGCCGCGTAGCCGCGTGCCGGTGCCGGCGGCGGCACGAACGACTCGAGGCGGCGCGCGATCTCGGCCGCATCGACCAGCAGGTCGATGCGCTTCTCGGCGACCGACAGGCGGATCCGGTCGCCATCGCGCACGATCGCCAGCGGCCCGCCGACGGCCGCCTCGGGCGCCACGTGCAGCACGATCGTGCCGTAGGCGGTGCCGCTCATGCGGGCGTCCGAGATGCGCACCATGTCCTTCACACCGGCTTTCGCGAGCCTGGCCGGGATCGGCAGGTAGCCGGCCTCGGGCATCGCGGCGCCGATCGGGCCGGCGTTCTTCAGCACGAGGATGTCGTTCGCCTCGACGTCGAGCGACGGGTCGTCGATGCGTCGGGCCAGGTCTTCGAGGTTCTCGAACACGACCGCGCGGCCCTCGGTCTCGAAGAGCGCCGGGCTGGCCGCGGCGCGCTTGAAGATCGCGCCGTCGGGTGCGAGCGTGCCGCGCAGCGCGATCAGGCCGCCGACCTTCGAGACCGGGTCGCCGAACGGCCGGATCACCGCGCGGTCGACCCAGCCGCCGGGCTCCGCCAGCCGTTCGCCCAGCGTGCGGCCGTCGACCGCGAGGCAATCGAGGTTCAGCAGCGGCTGCAGTTCGCGCAGCACCGCGCCGACGCCGCCGGCGTTGTGGAAGTCTTCCATGTAGCCCTCGCCGACCGGCTTCAGGTCGACCAGCACCGGCGTCTCGTCGGAGATCTGGTTCAGGCGGTCCGGCGAGATGCGGATGCCCAGGCGGCCGGCGATGGCCGTCAGGTGCACGACGGCATTGGTCGAGCCGCCCAGCGCCATCAGCATCCGAAAGCCGTTCTCGACCGATTCGCGCGTGATCACCTGCGTGGGCAGGATCGGCTGCAGCGCGAGCCGCACCGCGGCCTTGCCCGATTCTTCGGCCGCGACCAGCCGCTGCGAATCGACCGCGGGGATCGCCGCGGTGCCGGGCAGCGACATCCCCATCGCCTCGGCGATGCAGGCCATCGTGCTCGCCGTGCCCATCACGGCGCAGGTGCCGGCGGTGGTCGCCAGGCGCCCCTCGACCTGCGCGATCTCGATCGCATCGACCTCGCCGGCGCGGAACTTCGCCCAGTAGCGCCGGCAATCGGTGCAGGCGCCCAGGCGCTCGCCCTTGTGGCGCCCGGTCATCATCGGCCCGGTGACGAGCTGGATCGCCGGCTTGTTCGCCGAGGCTGCACCCATCAGCTGCGCCGGCACGGTCTTGTCGCAGCCGCCGATCAGCACGACCGCATCCATCGGCTGGGCGCGGATCATCTCTTCCACATCCATCGCCATCAGGTTGCGGAACATCATGCTGGTCGGGTTCAGGAAGACCTCGCCGAGCGAGACGGTCGGGAACGCGCGCGGCAGCCCGCCGGCCGCGAGCACGCCGCGCTCGACCGCGGCCTGCAACTCGGGCATGTAGCGGTGGCAGTTGTTGAAGCCGCTCGGCGAGACCGCGATGCCGATCACCGGCTTGTTCAGCAGCTCGTTCGACAGGCCCATCGAGCGCGCCATCGAGCGCCGCAGGTAGCGCGCGAAGTCGCGGTCGCCGTAGTTGGTGAGGCCGCCGTCCAGGCCCAGGGGTTCGGTCATGATCGGCATCCTCGCGGCATGGCGCCGCCTTGTTGGCACACGCCGATCATGCCCCTCGCGCAAGCATTGACAACTTCTCAGAACTGCAGGAACGTGACCCCGGCGCCCAGGCTCGTCTGGCGGAAGTTGTAGTCGGTGAGCGTCTCGCCGTAGCCGCTGAAGCCCTGCACGAACCAGCGCAGGCCGTTCGGCTGGTCCTTGAAGATCGGGTAGGTCCATTCGGCCTGCACGGCGCCGTACTTGCCGCTCTTCAGGGTGCTGCGGTAGAGCAGCGAGGCCGTGTGCAGGCCGTGCGCCCAGTTCAGCTGGAACTCGGCGCGGCCGCGGTAGGTAACCAGGTCGGGGTTGTTGTCGGAGGCCAGCGGCTCGTTCAGGCGCTGGTTGTACTTGGCGGTCAGCGACCAGTCGCCGCGCTCGAAACCGGCGCCGAGGTAGACACGGTTCCAGCTGCGCGAGAGCGGGTCGGACTGCCCGTTCGACTGGTGCGCCAGCCCGAACTGGGTGTAGCTCCAGCGCCAGCCCAAGGGCAGGTCGCGCAGCCCCGGCGCGGTCGGCAGCACGTAGATCGCCTCGGGCTGGTAGTCGGTGTTGCGGAAGGGCTTGGAGTCGGCGCCGTTGTAGAGCTGCCAGAGCACCTGCTGCGAGAACGCGACCCAGAAGTCGCCGCCGATCAGTGGCACGTCCTGGACGAGCTTGGTGCGCAGCGAGAGCTGGAACTTGGCCTCTTCGCGGCGGTAGTCGGGCAGCAGCACGGCCGGTTGCGTCGGCGACTGCGGCGCGCGGTTGATGTGCGTGGTGTAGTGGATCGGCAGCACGTAGTTGGGCTGGTAGCCGACGAAGTTGAAGATGCCGCGCTTGTCCGAGGGTTCCAGCTCCCAGTACTTCGAGAGCACGCCGGTTTCGGGCCGCGGGTTGGCGCTGTCGGGCAGCGGCGCGTCCTTCGGCGCGAGGCGAGAGGTGGTCGGCACCGCCGCGGCGCCGGGGGCGGATTGCTCCGCGGTCGGCTCGGTCGGCGCAGGCGCGCGGCCGGCGAGCTGGTCATAGCAGATCAGTCGGTCGGACGAGGCGCCGATCGTCGCGCAGTGCTCGAGCGTGGGTGCCTTGCTCGCCTGCGCGCCGGCCTGGGGGCTGGTTTGTGCCAAGGCGAAGGCGGGCAGCAAGGCGGCGGCCAGGGCCACGGGGCGCAGCAGCGTGCGTTCGCGACGCGAGTCGATTCGGTGAAGTTGCATGGGAGGAAAGGGGAAGGCAAAACCAGCGCCGATGTTAGGGGCAAGCTGCCTGGCGCCCGTCGCACGAGCGCGTCAGCGTGTAGTCGCGATGCCCGCCGCGGTGTAGGCGGCCTTCGCTTCCGGCGTGGCGAGCCCATGCAGCAGTGCGCGCACCTCGGGCGCGGGGTCGGCGCTCGTCGCCACCGCAGCGTATGCGGTGAGGTTCTGCAGCGGCCCCGGCAGCGGGCCGACGAGTTGCAGGCCCTTGTCGCGCACCAGCAGGATCTCGGTGACCGCGCCGATGCCGAGTTCACGGCCGTGGCCGTGCAGCACGTGTTCCATCACCGAGGCGCCATCGGCGTAGCGCGTGGTCTTCGAAGCGGTCTCGGCCTCGATGCCGAGCTTCTTCAGCAGGCCCTCGAAGTACAGGCCGGTCGAGGCGCGGTTGAAAACCAGCGCGTCGGCGTCGAGCAGGGCACGCTTGAAAGCGTCGGGGGTCGAGATGTCGGGCAGCGCCGCGCCGGGCCGTACCGCGACGCCGAGGCCCACGCCGCCGATCGCGACGCGCAGCATGGGGTCGGCCGCGAGCTTCGAGGCCAGCGCGTCGAGCACGGCGGGCGGCGCGATCACCACGTCGAAGCGTTCGCCGGCCTCGATGCGCTGGCGGATCTGCGGCGCGGTCGCGAAACTCAGCGCCACGGTGTGGCCGCTCGCCTTCTCGAAGGCCGCGATCACCGGCCGCACGCCGGGCTCGATCGCGCCGCCGCTGAGCACGCGGATCTCGGCCGCTTCGGCGGCGTTCGCAACGCTGAGCGTGGCGGCGCACAGCAGCAGCGCACCGAACCAGCGGCGCGGCATCATCGGGCCGGCCACGAGGGCCGCGCGAGGTTCGGCCGCGGCTCGAACGAGGGCGCCGCCGCGGGTTGCTCGATCTGCTGCAGCGCGGTCGCGAGCGCCACCTCGAGTTGCCGGTCGATGCCGGCAGCGGCGTCTTGCGGCGCGTTGTCGATCTCGATCTGCGGCTCGGTGCCGAAATTCTCGACGCCCCAGCCGACATCGCGGAACCAGAACGCGTACTCGGGTTGCGTGGTGCCGCTGCCGTCGACCAGCGCGTGGCGCGGCCAGATGCCGACCACGCCGCCCCAGGTGCGCGTGCCCACCAGCGTGCCGATGCCCATCAGCTTGAAGCTGTGCGAGAAGATGTCGCCATCGGAGCCGGCGTGCTCGTTGGTGAGCGCGACGACCGGGCCGTCGACCGCCTCTTCGGGGTACGGCGAGGGCTGGCCCCAGCGCGTCAGCGAATAGGCGATGCGCTTGCGCGCGATCTTCTCGAGCAGCAGCGACGAGACATGGCCGCCGCGGTTGTAGCGCACGTCGACGATCAGCGCGGCGCGGTCGCACTCGGCGCTGAAGTAGCGGTGGAACTCGGCGTAGCCCGCGGCCATCATGTCGGGCAGGTGGAAGTAGCCGACCCGGCCGTTCGATTGCGCATGCACCCACGCGCGGTTGCGCTCGACCCACTCGCGGTAGCGCGCCGGCACCTCGTCGGCCAGGGTGCCGACGAGCACGGTGCGCGTCTGGTCGCCGGACTTCAAGCTCAGCTCGACCTTCGCGTTCGCCTGGTGCACCAGCAGCGCCTGCGGGGGCGTGGCGGCCGAGACGCGCCGGCCGTTGACCGCGACGATGCGCTCGCCGAGCTTGGCCTCCACGCCGATCGCGTTCAGCGGCGAATCGGCGCCGGCATCCCAGGCATCGCCGGTGACCACGCGGGTGATCTCGTAGCTCGCGTCGTCGGGGTCGAAGCGCAAATCTGCGCCGAGATGTCCGAGCGCGACCGATGGTGGCTTGCGGTGGTCGCCGCCCTGCTCGTAGGCGTGCGAGGTGCCGAGCTCGCCCTGCATCTCCCAGATCAGATCCGACAATTCGCCGCGCGTCGCGATGCGCTCGACCAGCGGCGCGTAGCGTGCCCAGACCGCGTCCCAATCGGTGCCCGACATGTCGGCGCTCCAGAAGTTGTCGCGCTGCAGGCGCCAGACCTCGCGCAGCATCTGGCGCCACTCGGCGCGCGGCGCGATCGACAGGCGGACGCGTTCGAGGTCGAGCCACCCGTTCTTGCGCGACGGCGGGCCGCTGTTCGCCTCGGGCGATTTGTCGGCATCGGGCTTGCGATGCACGCTGATCGCGCGCAGCTTCTTGCCTTCGCGCAGCAGCAGCGTCGCGTGGTCGTCGGCGAGTTCGAAGTCGTCGGCCTTCTCGGCGAGCGGCTCGGTTTGGCCGGTCGCGAAGTCGAACACGAAGAGTTTCGCCGGCGCTTCCTTGTGGCCGCCGCGACCGTGCGCGCCGACGATGTTCTGCACGCTCCACACCACCTTGCCGCGCGCCGCACCGACCAGCTTGCCGAAGCGGTTCTCGGGCACCGGGAAGGGCGCGATGCGATGGGCGATGCCGTCGAGATCGACACGCAGCGGCGCGGGCTTGGCCTCGGTCGCGGCCTTGTCCTGCTCGCGCGCGTCGCCGCCCAGGCCTTTCGGCGAGGCCTCGAACGGCGGCGCGCCGCCGGCCTGCAGCGCGATCAGGTAGGGCCGCGCCGCGCGCGGAAAGCTCAGCTCGAAATGCACGCTGTCGTAGACCGGGTCGAAGGTGCGCAGCGAAAGAAAGTAGAGGTATTTGCCGGCCGGGTCGAACGACGGGCTGTAGTCGTTGAACTCGGGCCGCGTGACCAGCGTGCTCGTGCCCGTGCCGAGCTCGTGCAGCTTGATCGCGCTGTGGCGGATGCTGGTGCGGAACGGGTAGGCGAGCCAGGCGCCGTCGGGCGACCAGGCGAGTTCTTCGCTGCGGCCGAAGTCGCTGCGATCCACGGCCGTGAGGCTGCCGTCGGCCACGTCGCCGATCCACAACTCGTTGCGGTGGTTCGCGATCGCGACGCGCGTGCCGACCGGCGCGGCGCGCAGCGCGGTGATGCGGCCCAGCTCCCAGGCGAGCACGCGCGGCACGCCGTTCTCGAACAGCAGCACGCGCTCTTCGCCCGAGGCATCGCCGACCGCGACCAGCGTGTTGCCGTCGGCCAGCCACTGGCCGTGGCGCAGGCGCTCGGCGGCATCGGCGTCGGGCGCGCTTTCATGCTGGCGCACCGC
>Ga0209583_10000287_pt1 | contig 16179 bp, 15 predicted proteins | sample Str014_FD_187201 | JGI IMG/M metagenome (GOLD analysis project Ga0209583, IMG submission 187201) | Freshwater sediment microbial communities in response to fracking from Pennsylvania, USA - Straight Creek_MetaG_SC_2014 (SPAdes) (version 2) | ecosystem: Environmental > Aquatic > Freshwater >... | reverse complement strand
GTCCATGGTCCCGGCCGCTCGATCGCAGTCATGTTCTCTTCGACCGTTAAAGAGCGAAAAATATTGCGCTCCTGCGGCACCCAGCCAATGCCAGCATGCGCGCGTTGGTCCGGGCGCATCCCTGTTATATCGTGACCATCGAGACTGATACTGCCGCTGATGTGACGAGTAACGCCAATAACTGAATTAACAAGCGTAGTTTTGCCCATACCGTTGCGGCCCAGGAGCGCTAGCGCTTGGCCTTTGGCGATTTTGAAGCTGACATCTTTCAGGACGATTGCCTCGCCATAGCCGGCAGTCAGCCGTTCGATGTTCAGAAGATCAGGCATCGACCAGCTCCTCACCGAGGTAGACAGCCTTGACGCGGGCATCATGGGCGACTTCTTCGGGGGTACCCTCGATGAACAGCGCGCCATTAACGAGCACCGAGATGCGGTTAGCGAACGAAAAGACGATGTCCATGTCGTGCTCGATCAGCAGAACGCTGACATCACTAGGCAATGCTGCGACCGCGGCCAAAATTTCGTACCGCTCATCCTCAGGAACGCCAGCCGCCGGCTCATCGAGCAACAGCACCCGTGGCCGGCAGGCGATCGCGACTGCGATTTCCAATAGACGTTGCTTGCCGTAAGGCAGAACCGCGGTGCGCTTATCGATGACATCAGTGAGGTGAAAACGTTCCAGAATTTCGACCACTTCCGCCACCAGGTCCGGCCGGCTGCCGACGATTCGCCACCAGTCGAGGCCTTGTCCTCGCCGCTCGGACACCGCCAGCCCGATGGTCTCCAGCGGCGTTAGGTCACTGAACAGCTGATTGATCTGGAAAGTACGAACAACGCCGAGCCGAACCCGCTTGTGCGTCGATAGATCTGTGATGTCTTCGCCGTCGAGTAGGATCCTTCCGCTCGTCGGCCGCGACACACCAGTAAGCAAGTTAATCAATGTAGTCTTACCGGCGCCGTTCGGCCCTATCAGGGCGTGTCGGGCTCCTTTTTCGATCTGCAACGAAACGTTATCGGATGCGATAATGCCATTAAACTGTTTGACCAAACTAATCGTTTCCAGCACGACGGGCATTGTCAAAGCCTTTCGGCGGACCGGCGCGCCAATGCTCGCCAGTTCAATCGCGCGGCCGTGAGACGAATGGGTGTCGTCCACGACGTGATGCGGTCGCGGCCGACCAGCACGATCACCACGAGAGCGAGACCTATCCAGAACGGCCAGTACTGCGGTGTCAGCGCCGACAGATAGTCTTGCATGAACTTGAAGATGATAGCGCCGATCAAACCGCCATAGAGATAGCCAGCGCCGCCAATGATCAGTACCAGCAGGAGATCGGCCGAGCGATCGAAGGAGAACACTTCGAGCGAGGCGAAAGCCGTCGTTTGCGCCAGGAGTGCGCCGGCGATGCCAGCATAACCTGCGGCAACGGTATAAATCGCAACCAGTCGAGCATCGACCGAGATTCCGATCGCCGATGAGCGTAACGGATTGCTTTTTACGGAGAGCAGCGAAAGTCCGAACGGCGAATTAACGAGACGACGAGCGACTAGGAAGAGGATGAACAGTACGGTCAGGCAATAGGTGTAGCCAGTGTGGCCAAACATATCAAAACGAAACACCCCGAGCACCGGCTTGACGCTGGCGCCCTGTAACCCATCGGCACCACCAGTAAGCCAACCATATCTGTTGGCCAATTCGCGCAAGACGAGCGCCACCCCGAGCGTTACCATCAGGCGCGTGAGGTCGGAGCCGCGCAACACGAGGAAGCTAGTGACGAATCCAAGCGTCATCGCGGCACAACCGGAGATCAGCAATGCCAGCACCGGTTCTTCGATGATTTCGTGCTTGGCAAGAAGTGCGGCGGTGTAGGCGCCGAAACCGAAAAAGGCCGCGTGCCCGAGCGAAATGATGCCCGCATAACCGAGGATCAAATCGAGCGAGAGCGCGAACAAGCCGAGCCAAGCGATCTCCGTAAGAATTAAATGACGGGCCGGAAAGAGGTAGATCGCAGCAAACGCGGCAAACCAGAATACTATTTCGAGGGGATGCCAACGGGCGCGAGCGGACAGCCACTCAGTTGCGGTGCGGACAGCGGCAGGAGGCGGTGTCATCGCCGGCGCCTCATCGCGCAGTGGCGCGCGAGAACAATCCCTGCGGCCGCCAGACCAGTACGACGATCATGATGGTGTAGATGACGAAGGAGCCGAGCGTAGGTACGTAGTACTTGCCTGCAACGTCGCCGATCCCGAGCAGGAGCGAGGCGAGAAACGGACCGGTGATACTCGATGTTCCCCCAACGGTCACAACAATCAGAAAGTAGATCATGAATTTCAGCGGGAAGCTCGGATCAAGACCCAGTATTTCAGCGCCGAGCGCACCGCCAAGGCCGGCTAGGCCAGACCCGAAGGCGAATGTGAGCGCAAAAATCCAATTGACGTTGATACCTAAACCGCGTGCCACGCGGCTGTCGTCGACGGCGGCGCGGAGGCGGCTGCCGAAGCGCGTGTACGCGAGGATGAATTGCAGTGCGACTGTCAGTAGCCCGCAAATGACGATGATCAGCAATCGATAGCGGCCGATGCCTACTCCGAACGCGTCGAATTTGCCTTGCCATGCGCTAGGAACCTGCACGAACACTTGGCCCGAGCCCATCACATAGTCGACCGCCGCCACCGACATGAATACGAGCCCGATCGTGAACAGCACTTGATCGAGATGGCTCTTACGGTAGACATGCACGTAGAGCGTGCGCTCGAAGATAAAGCCGACGCCAGCACTCGCCAGAAAGGCAATTGGTAGCGATACGAGGAACGGAACGCCGAGGCGGTTGACCAGGACAACGGTGACATAGCCGCCGGCCATGGCAAAGGCGCCATGCGCGAGATTGATGAAATTCATCAATCCGAGCGTTACAGCGAGCCCGCATGCGAGCACGAACAGCAGCATGCCGTAGGCGATCCCGTCGAAAAGAATCGTTAGCATTTTAGCGCCGCGATTTCGGCTCCTCGGGTAAACATGACGTGCCCCCTGCAAGACTGCTAACAAGGTTCGACGATCGGCGAACGCTGGTCTACTAAGAGTGAGCGCGGCGACATTCAGGCGCCGCGTGCCATTCCTTCAAACGCTATTTCTTGATCTTGCCGAAATCCTTCACCGCTTCGAAGGTCTGGAACTCCACATTGTAGAGTTGGCCGTCCTTCTTTTCGACCTTGCGAATGTATATGTTCTGAATGATGTCGCGGGTTTCCGGATCAATCGAGATTGGCCCGCGTGGGCTTTCCCACCTCATCCCCTTCATTGCCGCGATCAACGAATCGCCGTCGGCTTTGCCGCCGGTCTTCTTGAGCGCTTCGTAGATGAGGTTCATGCCGTCGTAGCCGCCGACCGACATAAAATTCGGCCGAAAGTTGTTAGCCTTCTCGAAAGCTGCAACATAGGCCTTGTTCTTCGCACTCGGATGGTCGGCGGAATACATGTGTGCGGTGACCGTTCCGATTGCGGCGTCGCCCATACCGGGAAGCAGGTCGTCGTCGGTCACGTCGCCCGGGCCGATCAGCTTGATGCCAGCCTTGTCGAGACCGCGCTCGGCATATTGTTTCATGAAGGTGCCGCCTTGCCCGGACGGCACGAAGATGAAGATGGCGTCGGGCTTGGCGTCGGCCGCGCGCTGTAAGAACGGCGCGAAGTCTGGATTAGCGAGCGGCACCTTGATCTGCTCGGCAACTTGGCCACCAGTTCCGGTAAACTGCCCGACGAACGACTTCTCTGCATCCGCACCCGGCGCATAGTCGGAGACGATGGTGACGACTTTCTTGATGTTATTCTTCGCCGCCCAGTCGGCGATGATGACAGATGATTGAGGCAACGTGAAACTCGTGCGCGCGATGTAGGGCGAACGCTCGGTGATGATCGACGTGCCAGCCGCCATCACGAGTTCCACAACCTTTGCCTCGGTGGCGAGTGGCGCGACCACGAGCGCCGCAGGCGTGATTTCAAAACCGGCAATGATGTTGACCCTGTCGTTGACAATCAATTCCTGCGCCAGCCGTTTTGTGTTGTCCGGTACGCTCGCGGAGTCGCGAAGGATGACCTGGATCTTCTTGCCAGCGACCGTGTCGCCGTGCTCCCTCATGTAGAGATCGACCGCCGCCTTGATCTGCTTTCCAGTTGAAGCCTGCTGGCCTGTCATTGAAACGATGAGGCCGATCTTCACCGTGTCCTGCGCGAACGCACCGCTTGAGGCCATTGCGACGATTGCGAGTGTAGCAATCGCGCCGATCATGCATCTGGATAACATTTTTGTCTTCCTCCTATTTGGATAAATTCGGTTTGCGCTCGTTTCTTTTCTTGTGCCTCACGCGTGTGGTCGTCAGTAAAAATGTAAATTCACGTTGGCGGACTGGTCCGCACATTCGGCAATAACAGTCGACCTTCGTGCGCAAAATTGGAATGCGGAGCATCATTGACATTCTCACTCGGGCCACGCCGTCATGCGAATTCCGCAAAATCACTTAAGTCTAGTGAACACGCTATTTCCTTGATTGAAATCAAGCCAAACGCGCAGCAATCATGTCAGTTTGGCCCGCGGCGCGACATGCCGCGATACGTTTCTAAACGATAGAAACGAAAGGCCTCGAGGTTATCATGCTCGGCACGGGGCGAACGATGCTGGCGCATTTCGAGTCGCTCAGATGAACGTTCAACAACCGCCAATGTCCTTACAGGGCAGCGGACAAGGGGCTGACATCATTCTCAAGAGCGTTTGCCGCAGTTGCCACGGCGGATGCGGAGTATTGCTGCACGTCAGAAACGGCGTTTTGGTAAAGGTCGAGGGGGACCGCGAGTCGCCACTCAATCATGGTCGGCTGTGTCCGATCGGAACGGTGACGACAGACCTCGTCTACCATCCGGATCGGCTCAAATATCCGCTTCGGCGCAAGGGGAAGCGTCAATCCGGTGATTGGGAACGCATCTCATGGGACCAAGCGCTCGATGAGATTTCAACGCGTCTGCTCGCCATTCGGGAACATTATGGGCCGGAGGCAATCGCGCTCGGCACCGGCACTGGCCGCCATCATATCCGTTGGGTATCTCGTTTCGGTCACGCACTTGGCACCCCGAATTGGTGCGAGCCGGGCTTCGCGCAATGCTTTCACCCGCGGGTTAACACCTCGATTCTGACCTTCGGCGATTTTCCGGTCTGCGATTACACGGGAGACGTGCCGCCGGCCTGCATTCTCTATTGGGGCCACAATCCGGTTCTGTCCGGGCCGGACGGGGAAACGCGCTTCAATGTGCTCGAGGCACTCGAGCACCATCCGCAAACCATCGTCGTCGATCCCCGCCGTACCGCGCTCGCTGAAAAAGCTGACATCTGGTTGCAGGTTAGGCCCGGCACCGACGACGCGCTTGCACTTGCCATGCTCAATATCATCATCAGTGAGCAGCTCTTTGATGAGCCATTCGTCACGAAGTGGACGCACGGCTTTGCCGAACTTGCCGCGCACGTAAAGAAATACACGCCGGAATGGGCCGAGCCGATCACCTGGGTTGCGGCCGACAAAATCCGTGCCGCTGCGCGCCTATTTGCCCGTATCAAGCCTGCAATGATGGAATGGGGTTGTGCTATCGAGCATACACCGAAGTGCATCCAAACCGTGCGCGCCGTCTCGATGCTGCCGGTACTTACCGGCAATATCGACGTCCCGGGTGGCTGGATCTTCGGCATGCATGGGCTCGGCCGTTTTCCGAGTTTGATCGAGAATCTGAGTGCCGACGCGAATGCCAAGCGGCTCGGTGGTGAGCGCTTCAAGCTGCTCGGTGGGGAGGGCGCCGACCTACCGGCCGCTCATATCCCAACACTGTTACGGGCAATGCGTGACGGCGAACCATATCCGGTGAAAGCCTTCCTCGTGTTCGGCAACAATACGCTCACGACTTATGCCAACTCGTCCGAGGTCTATGATGCGCTCATGAAACTCGATTTCATGGTCTGTGCCGACTTGTTCATGACGCCGACAGCGGAGCTAGCGGACATCGTCTTACCGGCAGCGGCATGGCCTGAACTCGATCAACTGGCCGGGCTGCCGACGATTGCCGCTAATGTCGTGCTCGCTCAGCAGAAAGCGGTCCAGATCGGCGAGTGTAAGCCGGACGAAGAGATATTCGTTGCGCTGGCGCGGCGGATGAAGCTTCCCGTCTGCACCGAGCCAGTCAAAACCGTACTTGATGCCCAGCTAGCCGCCGGCGGTCTCAACATCACCTTCGATGAACTCAAACAAAAGGGATTTATCAAGCTGCCGGTTAAGTACAGAAAGTACGAGAACGGAGGATTCAAAACGCCGACCGGCAAGATAGAGCTCTACGCCACGCGGTTCGAGCAGCTTGGCTATGCGCCGTTGCCCTACTATGAGGAGCCTCCGGAAAGCCCGCTGCGAACGCCAAAGATTGCCGCGCGGTATCCACTTGTACTCACGACAGGGGGGAGGATTTCGTTCTTCTTCAACTCGGAGCATCGTCAACTCGCGAAGCTGCGCAAGGCGCAGCGCGATCCCGTGGCGGAAATTCACCCAGAAAGTGCGGCGCGTTTTGGCATCGCTAACGGCACATGGATGTGGATCGAAACGCCACGCGGGCGGATACGCCAAAAGGCCAAGGTCACCGACGGCATCGACCCACGTGTCATCCACGTGCAGCACGGCTGGTGGTTCCCCGAGCAGCCAGGCCCCGAATACGGCGTCTGGACCTCAAATGCCAATCTCTTGACCAACAATCAGCCGCCCTACGACCTGGCGATGGGGACATACCAGTTGCGTGCGCTACTGTGCAGGGTGACACCCGCTGATGCTCCTGAAACCGACACGAAAAAAAGCCGCGCGCAATAAATATTCTTGCCTGTGGAGGACTCTATGAGGATTGATGCGTACACGCACTTTTTCCCAAAGAAATTTTTTGACAAATTGCTCGAAGTGGCCGGTCACTACAAGGATATGGGCAAGCGCGTGCGAGCCATCCCGGCGCTGCATGACCTTGACGTTCGCAAAAAGATCATCGACTGCCACAAGGACTATGCGCAGGTCATTTCCTACCCGCAGCCTCCCGTTGAAACCTTCGCTAAAACCCACAACAGATCGACGATTTCGTCCGTATGATCAACGATGGGTTCGCCGAATTGTGTGCGAAGGAGCGTGATCATTTCCCCGGCTGGGTCGCGCAGATATCGCTCGATGCGCCCGACGCCGGTGTGGCCGAGGCGGAGCGCGCTGTCAATCAACTCGGCGCGCTCGGCGTCCAGATCTACACTAACGTTGCCGGCAAGCCGATCGACCGTCCGCAATACCTGCCGTTCTGGAAGAGAATGAACGAGCTCGCTAAGCCAATCTGGCTGCACCCGCGCGGGGCGCCAGCATGCCGGATTACTTCGATGAGAGAAAATCGCTGTATGAAATCTGGTGGACATTTGGCTGGTCATACGAGACGGCGACCGCGATGGCCCGGCTGGTGTTCTCCAAGATCATGGACAACCATCCCGGCCTGAAGATCATCACGCACCATTTTGGTGGCATCGTGCCGATGCTGGAGGGCCGCATCGGTCCGGGCTGGGATGTGCTAGGTTCCCGAACAAGCGACGAGGACTACGTCGCGCTGCGGAAAAGCTTAAAAAAGCGTCCGCTCGATTATTTCAAGCAAGACTTCTATGCCGACACGGCCGTGTTCGGAGCGAGCCCGGCTACAAAATGCGGCCTGGAGTTCTTTCCTGTCGACAAGATCGTGTTTGCTTCCGATTGTCCGTTCGATCCGGAAAACGGAGCAATGTATCCGCGCGAGACATTGCGCATTCTCGAGTCGCTCAATCTCGATAACGAAACCGCTGACAAAATATTCTTCAAAAATCTCGAACGCGTCACCGACCGCACGCTGGTGAAGTAAAAATCGTGCTACACTGGTTTATCAGATTGCCAGAATGATGGGTCCATGACCTGCGCGACGGCTTCCGATTGGAAATCGCCGGTCAAGCCACTGCCGCTCATCAAGCTCGGATACGTTGTAAGAAATTCGGCTCTTATGGTGTCGAATGGCACATCTGCAAAAGTGCCACGATCCCTTAGGTATTCCATGTGCCGCCGGCCGACCTGATCAAACGGCTGGAAAAGCGAATCCGTAGAACCATCGAATTCCAGCGGCCTGAGATTGATATGGTCGCACAGCGCGCGATCGAAGGCGGGCGTCGCTTTGACCCAGCGCCCCGACAAGTAAAGCTCTGTGTATGAATGCCAACGAAAAATATCGGTTTTGATCTTTTCATACAGTCGAGGCGAAGTGAGATGATTGCGTACGTCGGCATAGCCGACGCGCGCCGGAACGCCGATCACCCGGGCGCTCGCGGCCAACAGCGCAGATTTGCCTATGCAGAAGCCTCGCCCAAAGGCAAGAACTCCGCTTGCGCGGTAGTGTGCCGGGTCGGCGAAATTGACATAGGGATCGTAAATAATGGTGTCGCGGATGGTGTAATAGAGGCGCAAGACAGCGCCGCCTGCGTTATTTGCGCCTACAATCGTCTGGTTCGCGAACGCGACGACTTGTGGCGAGTCACTATCGATGAAGGTACTGGAGGTGAGGTATCGTGCTAAATCATTCATCATCGTATTTTTCCGAACTTGCCGCAGTATTTAATAGAGTAATGGCCGACATCCCTTGACGGACGTCAAGGAGACGGGCGCGAGCCGCCGCGTGACAGTTCAACGACGATGACTTCTCGATCGCTTCTGCCTTGAATTCGGTCAAGTCCAATTTTTAGCTGTGCTGGTATGTTTTCCATGAAATTGACCTTCATAGGAGGGGTCCATGAGGCCGCTGCAACGTTTTACCGTGACCGCTCTGATCGGCTTACTTGCCCTGCTTACTGCCGAGAATTTTGCATTCGCACAAATCAAAATCGGCTCCGTCCTGTCGGTGAGCGGTCCAGCATCGTTTCTTGGCGATCCTGAAAAGAGAACGCTGGAAATTTATGTCGACGAAATCAACGCGAAAGGCGGTGTGAACGGTCAGAAGTTACAACTGATCGTGTACGACGATGGGGGTAGCGCCGATAACGCGCGCACATTTGCCTCCCGCCTGGTCGAAGAAGACAAAATCGTCGCTATGGTAGGAGGTAGCACCACGGGCTCGACCCTTGCGATGATTCCAGTGTTCGAAGAGGCCAAGATCCCGTTTATTTCATTGGCAGGCGCCATTCAGATCATCCAGCCAGTCCGCTCGTGGGTTTTCAAAACGCCGCACACCGACAAGATGGCGTGCGAGAAAATTTTCGCTGATCTAAAAGCCCGCAATCTAACGACAATCGCGTTGATTTCAGGCACCGACGCGTTCGGCAAGTCGATGCGCGACCAGTGCGTTGCGGTCGCACCCAATGCTGGAATCAATATCGCGATCGAGGAAAGCTATGGGCCGCGCGATAGCGACATGACTCCGCAGCTCACCAACATTCGTAATAAAGCAGGCGTGCTGGCCGTGGTAAATCCGGGCTTTGGCCAGGGTCCGGCGATTGTGACCCGCAACTATCGTCAACTCGGAATTGCGCTGCCGCTGTACCAAAGCCACGGTGTTGCTTCCAAGCAGTTCATCGAACTCGCTGGCCCTGCGGCCGAAGGCGTACGGCTACCGGCAGCGGCGCTGCTCATTGCCGACAAGCTTCCGGCCAACGATCCGCAAAAGCCGGTAGTCGTAGACTATTCCCGCACCTACCAACAGAAGACCGGGCAAGCGGTTTCGACCTTCGGCGGTCACGCCTATGATGGTCTAATGATCCTCGTGCAGGCGATGCAGCGCGCGAAGAGTGCCGACAAGGCCAGGGTTCGCGATGAGGTCGAGCGGACCAAAGGCTATATCGGGACCGGCGGCATCGTAAACATGTCGTCGACTGATCACATGGGCCTCGACCTGTCGGCGTTCCATATGCTGGAAATCAAAGGTGGCGACTGGACGTTGGTCCCCGGCACCTGAGATGATGATCGGGCAGGCTCATCAGAGCCTGCTCGCTCTAATTTGCAATTGTTGACCCAAGCCTTGCGGGGCCTCCAACGCGATGGCCGAGTTGCTGCAATTCGTTTTCTCGGGCTTGACTGTCGGGGCCATCTACGCGCTGGTCGCGCTTGGCTTCACGCTAATCTACAAGGCGTCGGATATCATTAATTTCGCCCAGGGCGAGTTTGTTATGCTCGGCGGGATGACGACTGTTTTCGTGACGCTTGCTGGCGTTCCATTGCCCATAGCTGCGCTCATCGCCATCATCGCGACGACCGCCATAGGATTGGCTCTACACCGGCTTGCGATCGAACCGGCGCGTGGGGCAAGTCCGGTGGCGCTGATCATGATAACGATCGGCGCCTCGATCTTTCTGCGCGGCTTTGCCCAGATTATTTTTGACCGGCGTTTTCACAGTTTGCCCCCGCTGTTTGGCAGCGATCCGATCAAGCTCGGCGGCGCGGCCATTTTGCCGCAAAGCCTAGTCGTGTTGGCAAGCGCCGTGGTCATCGTGACTTTGCTCTGGCTATTTATCGATCGGACCTTGCTCGGCAAGGCCGTACTCGCGACTGCGGCTAATCGTCTGGCGGCGCGGCTCATCGGCATCGATACACGGCGGATTGTCGATTTCTCGTTTGCGGTATCGGCGGCGATAGGAGCAGTCGCCGGCGTTCTCATTACACCCATCGCGCTGACGAGTTACGATGTCGGCATACTGCTGGCGTTGAAGGGATTTGCTGCGGCGATGCTCGGCGGAATCGGCAGCGCTCTAGGAGCCGTTGTTGGGGGCCTTCTGATTGGATTATTTGAGGCCTTCGCTGCGGGTTATCTATCTTCGAACTATAAGGACGCAATCGCTTTCCTAATCATCCTGATTGTCTTGGTTTCCATTCCCCACGGCTTGTTTGGCCGAGCTAAAATCGAGCGGGTATAAGCTTGCGCACACTGCTGGAAATTCGGTTGCTGCCGGCGCTCGCGGTCGCGGCAATCGTAATTGTCTTGCCGTACTTTTTTCCGTCGGCCTACTACTTTCGCATCGGTGCACTCGTTTACATTTTCGCGCTGGCGGTCGTGGGCCTCAACTTGCTCATGGGGTTTGCTGGGCAGGTAAGCCTAGGCCACGCCGGATTTCTCGGTATTGGCGCGTATTCGGTCGTCATCGGCCCTGTTTATTTTGGCCTGCCTTCGTGGCTTTGCGTGTTTGTCGGCGCGACGGTTTCAGGCGCGGTCGCGTTCCTGGTGGGTCGACCCATTCTCCGGCTCAAAGGGCACTATCTTGCGGTCGCGACATTGGGATTTGGGCTGCTCGTCGCGATCGTGCTGACGAACGAGGCGGGCTGGACCGGCGGTCCAGATGGCATGAGCGTTCCCAGGCTGGCACTTTTCAATTGGCAGGTGCGGGGGTCGGATGCCTGGTACTGGATCGCGGGCACGACGCTTGTGGGCGGGTTTGTACTCGCACTTAATTTGATGGAAAGCCCTACGGGCCGTGCGCTGCAAGCTATTCATGACAGTGAGATCGCCGCACTCGTGCTTGGCATCGACGTAGCCCGCAAAAAACTCACGATCTTTGTAATTTCGGCCATGTATGCATCTGTCGCTGGATCCTATCTGGCGCTTTTCAACGGCCACGTAACTCCGGATGTGGCGGGATTTCTGCGTTCAATCGAATTAGTCGCCATGGTTGTGCTGGGCGGCATGGGGTCGATCGTCGGTTCTCTGGTGGGTGCTGCCGTGCTGGTCGTGTTGCCGCAAGTGCTCACCATCTTCCACGAATACGAGCAGACGCTGCTCGGACTCATTTTGATGGTTTTCATGATCTTTTTGCGACGGGGCATTGTGCCGTCCCTCGCTGCCACGTTTGCAGGACGGCGCAGATGATAATTCTGCAGACCGATCGGCTGTCCGTTGCTTTCGGTGGCGTGCGGGCCATTGACGGAGTAAATCTCGCGATCGAATCCGGCCAAGTGTATTCGGTCATTGGCCCGAATGGTTCCGGGAAGACCACGCTGTTCAATTTGGTGTCGGGCATCTATACGCCAGATGACGGAAGCATTCGGCTCGCCGGTGAAATGGTCACCGGTCTTACGCCCGACCAACTTGCGCGGCGAGGTCTGTCGCGGACTTTTCAGAATTTGCAGATATTCTCCCGAATGTCAGTGCTGGAAAATGTAATGGTCGGCCGCCACCGTCATGAGCGGACGGGGATTTTTGCTGATTTGCTGCATTGGCCCTCGGTCGCGCGCCAGAATGAAGCGACCAGCAAGGCAGCGCTTGCGGCGCTTGCCCGCGTGGGCCTCGCCGATTCAGCAGGTCGTCCGGCAGGTTCGCTCGCCTATGGCGCGCTCAAGCGCCTCGAAATTGCGAGAGCGGTGGCCAGTGACCCAACATTACTTCTGCTCGATGAACCAGCGGCCGGTTGCAATCCTGTTGAAACGGAGGAAATCGATGGCTTGATCCGTTCCATCGTAAGAGATGGAATCACGGTCGTGTTGGTTGAGCATGATATGCGTTTGGTGATGAATATTTCTGACCGCGTGCATGTGCTGGCAAACGGCCGAACGCTCGCCGAGGGTACTCCCGAACAAGTGCGTTCAGATGCTGCAGTGGTCGAAGCCTATCTGGGCGTTCACGGCTCACAGGAGGCTGTTTGTGCTTTCGATTGAGGATGTCAAGAGTGCCTACGGCCGTATCGAAGTCCTGCACGGCGTTACGCTCCATGTCGATGCCGGTGAGATCGTTACGTTGATAGGAGCCAACGGGGCCGGCAAAACTACGTTACTGCGCGCCATTTCTGGCGTTCAGCCGATTACTGGCGGTGTTATTCGGTTCGAAAGCGAGCCAATCGAGCAACAGCCTGCACATGCGCGGGTGACGATCGGTATCTCGCAGGTACCGGAAGGTCGGCAAGTGTTCGAGCCCTTGTCCGTAAAGGACAATCTGAGGCTTGGTGCGTGGCAGCGCCGCGATGCCGATGTGGAACAGGATCTTACGCGGGTCTGCGCGCTGTTTCCGATGCTAGAAGCGATTTGGAACATGCCGGCCGGTGCCCTCTCCGGTGGACAGCAGCAAATGCTGGCGATCGGACGGGCGCTGATGGCAAAGCCTCGATTGCTGTTACTGGACGAGCCGTCAATGGGTCTGGCTCCCAACTTAATTGACCATGTGCTGTCGGTGATCCGCGCGTTAAAAGATGATCGCCTGACTATTCTTTTGGTGGAACAGAATGCGCGCGCTGCACTTTCAATCGCGGACCGCGCCTATGTGATGGAAACGGGGCGGATCACGCTGAGCGGGGCCGCGAAGCACATTCAGGCCGATCGTCGCGTCAGGGACGCCTATTTAGGTATCTAAAAACGCTCGGGCATTGACGTTGGTCAAGTCGACGTACCGCGAACTGAATGTAATTTTACGTCGAAAGCAGTCATATGAAGGGTATGGTGATGAAGGCAAGCCTTCGTCCAGGGATAACGCGAGTCAACCGTATTGAAGTTGATCGCGATCGCACCATCGGATTCATGGGGGAAGAAGGCCGCGTTTACGGCACCCCCTATTTGGTGCGCGATATCGAACTGACCTGCCGCCAGCTGATTCTCGACCATGGCAATGGAGGCGAAGATTCGGTTGGCACCGACATTGCGATAAAGCATCTTGCCCCGACCTTGCTGGGCATGACGGTCGAAATCACGGCCACCGTGACCGCGGTGGAAGGTCGAAAAGTCGGTTTCGAGGTATCAGCACAAGATGACGTTGAGCAGATTTGTAGCGGTACTCACGGCCGTTTCGTGGTCGATGTGAACAAGACGATCGAGCGTTTGAAAACGAAAGCGGCCAAACTTGCTGCCGTCAAATCAGGATAGCCAATATGCCGAGCCAGCCTCCGCACAACGAACGAGTTGTCTCAACCTATTGCTACCAATGTGTTGCTGGTCCCGATTTATTGAAAGTGCGCGTCGAAGACGGCATTGCGACCGAAGTAACTCCCAACTTCGATGCTGCGACCATCCATCCCGCCGGCGGCAAGGCATGCGTGAAGGCGTTTGGGCTGGTGCAGAAGGCTTATAACCCGAATCGGATTCTCTATCCGATGAAGCGGACGAATCCAAACAAGGGTCGTGGCGACGATCCGGGCTTTGTTCGCATCTCCTGGGAAGAGGCGCTATCGCTCGTTGCCGACAAGCTTAATGCAGTACGCGCGGCCGGCCTCACCGATGAAACGGGATATCCACGCGTCGCCGCGAGCTTTGGCGGCGGCGGCACGCCGACCGCCTACATGGGAACGCTCCCCGCGTTCTTGGCGGCGTGGGGCCCGATCGACATGAGTTTTGGCTCAGGGCAGGGCGTGAAGTGCTATCACTCCGAGCATCTCTATGGCGAGCTGTGGCATCGCGGCTTCACAGTGTCGCCCGACACGCCGCTCTGCGAGTACCTCGTTTCCTTCGGCGCCAATGTCGAGGCGTCAGGTGGGGTGTGCGGCGTTAAGCGCCACGCCGATGCCCGTAAGCGCGGCATGAAGCGCGTACAAATCGAACCTCATCTCTCTGTGACCGGCGCATGTTCGGCGGAATGGATTCCGATCAAGCCGAAGACCGACTCGGCGTTTCTGTTCGCGATGATTCATGTGTTTCTGCACGAGTATCCGCGCGATCGGCTCGATCTGCCCTTCCTAAAGCATCGCACGTCTTCGCCCTATCTTGTCGGACCGAATGGCTTATTCATGCGCGATTCTTCCACGCGCAAGCCGCTCGTGATGGACGGCCCTACTGGCCGCGCGGTGCCGTTCGATACCGCCGGCATTGATCCAAAACTGGAAGGCTCATTTGTTGTCGACGGTGTCGAGGCGGGTCCTGACAATGAGATAATTTCTCATCATGCGGTTACGGTCAGCCCGGCATTCGTGCATCTCGTGGCGCATGTGAAGGAGCATGCGCCGGAATGGGCGGAGCCGATTTGCGATGTGCCGGCCGCCACCATCCGCCGTATTGCAAACGAGTTTCTCGACCACGCGCGTGTGGGTGGAACGATCCAGATCGAGGGCGTGACACTGCCATTGCGACCAGTTTCGATTTCACTCGGCAAGACCGTCAATAACGGCTGGGGCGGGTATGAGTGCTGCTGGGCGCGGACGCTGATCGGCTGTCTGGTCGGAGCGCTTGAAGTGCCTGGCAGCACACTTGGCACGACCGTTAGGCTGAATCGGCCGGCGGACAATCGCTGGTCGAGCGTTAAGCCCGGTCCCGACGGCTTCATGCAGTATCCGATGAACCCAACCAGCAAAAGTGAGTGGATCTCGCGTCCACCGGTGCGGAGTGCCCACCGGACGTTGGTACCACTGGTTGCCGACTCGGCCTGGAGCCAGGCGCTTGGACCGACGCACTTGGCCTGGATGATGCAAAGCGAGGACTTCGACAAGCTGCCGGTGGCGTCGCCGCCTGACGTTTGGTTCGTCTATCGGACGAATCCGGCGATTTCGTTCTGGGATACCAAAGCCATTGGAAACGCGATGGCGAAGTTTCCATTCATCGTCTGCTTCGCCTATACGCGCGATGAGACGAACCATATGGCCGACGTGCTGCTGCCGGACTGCACGGACCTTGAGGGACTGCAGCTGTTGCGCATCGGCGGCACGAAATATGTCGAGCAATTCTGGGACTACCAGGGTTTTGCGCTGCGTGCTCCGGCGGTGCCTCCGCAAGGGGAGGCCAAGGATTTTACCTGGATAGCAACCGAGCTCGCCTACCGCACTGGACTGATCGAAGCTTATAATTCTTCCATCAACCGCGGCGCCGCGGGCGTCAGGCTTTCTGGAAAAAACTACGACTTCTCGCTCGCTCCGGAAAAAAAGCACGACGTCGAGACGATCTGGGACGCGAGTTGCCGCGCCGCCAGCGCGGAAATCACTGATGGCGCCGAGTCGCAAGGGTTGACGTGGTTCCATGAGCACGGCTTCCGCGTGAAGCCGTTTCCGCGGTTGCAATGGTACCTCTATCCGAAACTCGTCCAGGAGGGATTGCGCTTCGAGCAGCCTTACCAGGAACAATTGTATCGCGTTGGCAAGGAACTCGGCCGTCGTTTGCACGAGCAGGGTATCAATTGGTGGGACAAGCAGCTCGACGAATACCAGCCGCTGCCGAAGTGGCATGATCTCAATAC
>Ga0209583_10000286_pt1 | contig 16194 bp, 16 predicted proteins | sample Str014_FD_187201 | JGI IMG/M metagenome (GOLD analysis project Ga0209583, IMG submission 187201) | Freshwater sediment microbial communities in response to fracking from Pennsylvania, USA - Straight Creek_MetaG_SC_2014 (SPAdes) (version 2) | ecosystem: Environmental > Aquatic > Freshwater >... | reverse complement strand
CTGACCAATGCCCACACCGTTCATCGCGGCGACGTCATCACGAGGGACTGGTACAAGGGTGTCGCGTCCCCGATCCGGCTCGAGCGGACCAAGCCGAGCCTACGCCATACGCCGCCGGCATTCAGCCAGCACGCGACGGAGGTCTTGGGGGAGTTCGGCTATTCCAGGGGCGAGATCGATGCGCTGGTGGACAAGGGCGTGGTCTGCGGTTCCCAGCGAAAACGCTGAGCTGAGCGGGCACTCCCTGCGCTGCGGCTGCGATTGGCGCGGTGGACATTTTGCTGCTGAAGCTGTGGGGAGCGGGGTTCGTCAGCCTTCGTCCCCATCCGCCTATTTTCCCGCTTCCCTTGGGCAGCGCTTCCCCCGTACCATCGCCCTGTTCATGCGGTCATTTGCACGTCATCCGCCGCTGCTAACGCGCGCAAACGACGATGACGGCCCAACGGGAGGAATAGATGGCTCTTCGACAATTCGGGGCTGCCGCGGCAGTCGCTGCCACACTTGCGATCGCGAGCTCTGCTTATGCCGCGACCGAGATCCAGTGGTGGCACGCCATGACCGGCGGCAACAACGACATCGTCAACAAGCTGGCCGAGGATTTCAACGCCAGCCAGTCCGACTACAAGGTCATTCCGTCCTTCAAGGGCAGCTATCCCGACACCATGAATGCGGGAATCGCGGCCTTCCGCGCCGGTAACGCGCCGCACATCATTCAGGTGTTCGAAGTCGGCACCGCGACCATGATGAGCGCCACCGGCGCGATCAAGCCGGTCTACCAGCTGATGAAAGACGCCGGCGAGCCGTTCGACCCAAAAGCCTATCTGCCGGCCATCACCGGTTACTATTCGACGTCCAAGGGTGACATGCTGTCGTTTCCATTCAACTCCTCCTCGATGGTGATGTGGATCAACAAGGATGAGTTGAAGAAGGCCGGTATCGCCGAGATCCCGAAGACGTGGCCAGAAGTGTTCGACGCTGCGAAGAAGCTCAAGGCCGCCGGCCACGCGACCTGTGGCTTCTCCAACGCCTGGGCGTCATGGGCACATATCGAACAGTTCTCCGCTTGGCACAACGTGGCGATCGGCAGCAAGGCCAACGGCCTCGACGGCTTCGACACCGTCCTGACATTCAATTCGCCGCTGCACGTGAAGCACCTGCAGAACCTGATCGATCTGCAGAAGGACAAGACCTACGACTATTCCGGCCGCGCCAATGCCAGCGAGAGCCGCTTCGCTTCGGGCGAATGCGCGATCTTCCTGACCTCGTCGGGCTATTACGGCACCGCCAAGGGCACCGCAAAGTTCGACTTCACTTCAGCGCCGATGCCGTATTATCCCGACGTCCAGGGCGCGCCGCAGAACTCCATCATCGGCGGCGCATCGCTGTGGGTGATGGGGGGCAAGAAGCCCGAGGAATACAAGGGCGTCGCCAGGTTCTTCGCCTTCCTTTCCGACACCAACCGCCAGGCAAAGCTGCATCAGGAATCCGGCTATCTCCCGATCACAAGGGCTGCCTATGAAAAGACCGTCAAGGATGGCTTCTACGAGAAGAACCCGACGCTGCAGACGCCGCTGAAGGAACTGACCAACAAGGAGCCGACCGAAAATTCGCGAGGATTGCGTTTCGGCAACATGGTGCAGATGCGCGACCTCTGGGCCGAGGAGATCGAAGCCGCGCTTGCCGGGCAGAAGAACGCCAAGGACGCGCTCGACTCCGCTGTGACGCGTGGCAACGCGATGCTGCGGACGTTTGAAAAGACGGCCAAGTAAGCCCCCGACAAGGCTCCCTCTTCGATCCGGAGAGGGCGCCTCTCTCCTGCCCGCGGCGTCCTGAATGGAAAAGTCTGTCGTCTTCAACAACAAGCTGCTTCCGTACCTGCTGCTGGTGCCGCAGTTGATCATCACATTGGTATTTTTCTACTGGCCGGCGAGTCAGGCGGTCTGGCAATCCTTCCTGCGCGAGGACGCGTTCGGACTGACGTCCGAATTCGTCGGCCTTGAGAACTACCAGGCTCTGTTCGCCCAGCCCGAATATTACAAGGCGATGCTGACGACGCTGGTATTCTCATCGCTGGTCGCGGCATTGTCGCTCGCCATCGCGCTGCTGTTTGCAACCCAGGCCGACAAGAATCTCAAGGCCGCGGGCGCCTACAAGACCCTGATGATCTGGCCCTATGCGGTAGCGCCTGCCGTCGCCGGCGTCCTCTGGATTTTCATGTTCCATCCCTCGCTCGGTACGCTGGCGCGGCCGTTGCGCTGGATGAATTTCGACTGGAACCCGCTGCTAAACGGAAACCACGCCATGATCCTGGTGGTGATGGCCGCAGTGTGGAAGCAAATCTCCTATAACTTCCTGTTCTTCCTAGCGGGACTACAGTCGATCCCGAAAAGTGTCATCGAGGCCGGCGCCATCGACGGCGCCGGACCGATGCGGCGGTTCTGGACCATCGTTTTCCCGCTATTGTCGCCGACCACGTTCTTTCTGCTGGTCGTCAATGTCGTCTACGTGTTCTTCGATACCTTCGGCATCATCGACGCAGTGACCGGCGGCGGTCCGGCCGGTGCCACCACCACGATGGTCTACAAGGTCTATGCCGACGGCCGGCTCGGCGGCGACCTCGGCGGCTCGGCGGCGCAATCGGTGGTGCTGATGGTCATCGTGATCGCGCTGACGGCAATCCAGTTCCGATATGTCGAGCGCAAGGTGCAATACTGATGGTCGAGCACCGCCCGCTGAACGACATCATCGCCTACGCTATCCTGACGTTCGGCGTGTTCATCGTTGCCTTTCCGGTGTACCTGGCGCTGATCGCTTCCACCCATGACGCAGCGACCGTGGTTGGGGGCAACATGCCGATCATGCCGGGCGGTCATGCGCTGGAAAACTACTATCGCGCCGTTTTCGTCGGCGGCTCCCGCACCAGCCGCGAGCCGGTCGGCCACATGCTGATGAATTCGTTCATCTCCGCGATCGGGATTGCGCTCGGCAAGATCTTCATCTCCATCCTCTCGGCCTACGCCGTGGTGTATTTCCGCTTTCCGTTCCGCAAAACCGCGTTCTGGATCATCTTCATCACCTTGATGCTGCCGGTCGAGGTACGCATCTATCCGACCTACAAGGTGGTCGCCGACTTGCGTATGCTCGACACCTATGCCGGGCTGATCCTGCCGCTGATCGCCTCCGCCACCGGCACCCTCCTGTTCCGGCAGTTCTTCATGACGGTGCCCGAAGAGTTGCTGGAGGCATCGCGCATCGACGGCGCGGGGCCCTTCCGCTTCTTCTGGGATACGCTGCTGCCGCTTTCGGTCACGACGATCGCGGCGCTATTCGTGATTCAGTTTATCTATGGCTGGAATCAATATCTGTGGCCGCTGCTCATCACCACGCAGGATTCGATGCAGACCATCGTTACCGGCATCAAGAAAATGCTGACGACGACCGACGAATTGGCGGAATGGCAGCTCGCGATGGCGACTGCCATTCTGGCCATGGTGCCGCCGGTCGCAGTGGTGGTTTTCATGCAGCGCCTGTTCGTGCGCGGTCTGGTCGAGACGGAGAAGTGAATATGGCGAATGGTGATTAGGGTAGAACAGATGTTCGCTGGTTGTTATCGACCTCGTTTCCCCAGTCGCTAATAGTTAATCGCGTTCTTCGAAAGCAATCCCATGGCCAACGTCACCCTCCGCAACGTCCGAAAGACCTACACCGGCGGCTTCGAGGCCATCAAGGGAATCAATTTCGACGTTGGTGACGGCCAGTTCTGCGTCCTGGTCGGACCCTCCGGCTGCGGCAAGTCCACGCTGCTGCGCATGGTCGCGGGTCTGGAGACCATTACCGGGGGTGAGATCGATATCGGCGGACGGGTCGTCAACGCAATCGAGCCGGCCGAGCGCGACATCGCCATGGTGTTCCAGAATTACGCGCTTTATCCGCATATGAGCGTCTACAACAACATGGCTTACGGCCTGCGCAACCGTGGCATGAAGGAACCGGCGATAGATTCACGCGTACAGGAAGCAGCGCGCATTCTCGAACTCGGCGCCATGCTCGACCGCAAGCCGCGGCAATTGTCCGGCGGCCAGCGCCAGCGCGTGGCGATGGGGCGCGCGATCGTGCGGCAGCCGAAGGTGTTTCTGTTCGACGAACCGCTGTCGAACCTCGACGCCAAGCTGCGCATTGCCATGCGGGTCGAGATCCGGAAGCTGCAGCGCCGCCTCAGCACGACATCGATCTACGTCACCCACGACCAGCTCGAGGCGATGACGCTCGCCGACATCCTGGTGGTGATGAATGGCGGCCAGGTCGAGCAGATCGGCAACCCGCTCGATGTCTACCAGAAGCCCGCGACCACCTTCGTGGCGTCCTTTATCGGCGCGCCGCCGATGAATTTGATGCCGTTGCGTTCGGGCGAATTGAAATCGCAATTGGCCGGCGACAGCCGCGCCGGGGAGGCGGGCATTTTGGGAATCCGCCCCGAGGATTTTGTCATCTCAAACGAGACCGTCGCCAGTGGCATAGCGCTCGGCCTCACGGTGGAGGCGATCGAGCGTGTTGGCGCGGAGACCTTTATCTACGGCACACGCCAGCAGGAGGCGCAGGGCGTGGCTGCCAACCCCGGCGAACTGCCGCCGGGCGAGGTCATCGTGCGGATTCCCGGCGCCGTCGGACCCGCGATTGGCGAGCGGATACGGGCGGTGGCCCCGTCCGACAAACTGCACCTGTTTGCCTCCGACGGCCGCAAGCGCATTGATGCCTGATTCCATCATTCCAGAGCCGCCGCGGCCGATTTGCGCTGGTTCCTGAGGTGCTTGAACCCACTCCAAATCACCCCCATATTGTTTGGTGACCGGAAGGCAAGACGCTGGCCGGTCGAATGGGGCGCCGCAAGGGCCCCTCAAAGTCGCTTCGAGAGGGCTTTGTAATGTCTCGTGTTCCTACGTTATCCAGCCCGTTCCTGCTGGGATTCGACGAAATCGAGCGTGCGCTCGATCGCGTCGTCAAAGGCGCCGACGGTTATCCTCCCTACAACATCGAACGGTGCGACCGCAGCAACGGGCAACCCGAACGGCTGCGAATCACACTCGCGGTGGCGGGCTTTACCCGCGACCAACTCGATATAACTATTGAGGAAAATCAGTTAGTTATCCGTGGCCGCCAGCAGGACGACAAGACCCGACAATACATCCATCGCGGCATCGCCGCGCGCCACTTCCAGCGCACCTTCGTGCTGGCGGAGGGGATGCAGGTGCTGGGCGCGGACCTGAAGAACGGGCTGTTGTCGATCGACCTCGCCCGGCCGGAACCCGAAAGGGTCGTTAAGACAATCGCTATCAATGAACACGAATAATGGAACGAGTAGCGGACTCGACCGCTTAGTCTCACAGAGGAGTCGAGACCATGAGTGAAGTACGTGTTACGTTCGAACCTGAAAGCGTCTCGTCCGAGGCGTTGGCCCATCTGGGCGAGGGTCACATCGCTTACGTCAAACAGGTCCGTTCAGAGGACGTGCCGGGGCTGTTTCCACAGGCGCCGAAGATCGCGCCGGGATTGAAGCTGTTCGCCCTCCACGCCGCCGATGGCACGCCGATCATGTTGACCGACAGCCGTGAAGCGGCGATCGCCAACGCATGGAGCAACGAGCTTCAGGCCGTCAGCGTTCACTGACGCTTGCATTCTGCCGTCACTACCTTCCGCTGGAAGAGCGATGTGACCGATACGCGGGGTTTCGTCCGCGTATCGGCTGGAGCTTCAAAAAAGCTCCGACGGCGACATAGGGTGAGCGGCGAGCCGAAAATCAGGCCGCGCGAACCGACGACAGGAATTTTTCCACCTCTTTTTGAAGGTGACCGCTCTGGCTCAACAAGGATTGAGCCAGCCCATGCACCCGCGAAGAAGCCGCGCCGGTGTCCGCGGCGCCGCGATTGACGTCGGTGATGCTGGTGGCCACCTGGGTCGCGCCCTGGGCGACTTGCTGGACGCTACGAGAAATTTCCTGGGTCGCGGCACCCTGCTCTTCAACCGAGGCTGCAATCGCCTGTGAAATTTCAGCTATCTGATTGATGGTGCCGCCGATTTCCCGGATCGCCGAGACCGAGTGCTGGGTGGCAGACTGCATTTGCGAAATCTGCTCGCTGATTTCCTCGGTCGCTTTGGCGGTCTGGGCGGCCAGCGCCTTGACCTCGGTGGCGACGACCGCGAAGCCACGACCGGCCTCGCCAGCGCGCGCCGCCTCGATGGTCGCGTTCAGCGCCAGCAGATTGGTCTGCTCGGCGACCGCGCCGATCACCTTGACGACCTCGCCGATCCGGTTTGCCGATTGCGACAGTTCGGCAATCCTCGCATCGGTCTGTTGGGCTTGGTTCACCGCCGCGCGCGATATTCGATGCGACTCCTGCACCTGCCGGCTGATTTCGGAAACCGAGGAGGCCATTTCTTCCGACGCCGCGGCCGCGGATTGCGCATTCGCCGAGGATTGTTCCGATACCGCGGAGACTGTTGCCGAGAGCGACTGCGTAATCTCGGCGGTCTTGGTCAGGCTTCCCGCCGACAATTCGAGCTCCGACGATGCGGTGGACACGGTCTGAACGATTCGCCCGATCGCATGATCGAAGCCGTCGGCGATTTCCTGCATCGCGAGCTTGCGGTTTTGTTCGGCTTTCAGCTTCAGGTCGGCCTGCGCGCTTTCCAGCGCCCTGATCCGAATCGCATCGTCCTTGAAGACCTGGACTGCACGCGCCATAGCGCCGACTTCGTCGCCACGGCCGAGTGCCGGGATGAGGATATCCAGATTGCCGCCAGCAAGGCTGATCATGACTTCCGTCATGCGCGCAACGGGACGGATGACGCCGATAGCAACGCCGACAATGCCCGCGCCAAAAATCAGAAACACCAGAGCCGATACGATCCACAACAGCAGGCTGAAGGTTCCGACACGTCCGGTCGCGGCGGTTTCGGTCGCGGCGTTTTCATCATTCGTCTTTTTTACGATATCATCGATGATGGCGCGGTGCGCCGTGTATCGGGCTGTTAGTTCCGAATAGGACTTCGCCGCCACCGTCGCGTCAGCCTTGGCCAACGCGGGCAGCAGGCCCTCCTGAAGCGCGGTCCAGAAGTGGCGGACCTCCGCGTCGGACTGGTCTACCAGCTTTGCCTTGATCGCGGGAAGACCGCGCCGAGCCCCACCGCAGTGACGATTCCGAAAATCAATATTGCGCGCGAAATACTCAGTCGCATCTTCATGTCAAAATCTCTCTGAGAGCCAGGCGAGGTCGGACCTTAGAGATAAAGGTAACTTGGCTAAAATCGGGTTTACCCGAAAAGTGCGATGTCGCTCAATTTGCGCCAAAGCCCGGGCCGAAATAGTGGAATCGCCTGTCGATTAAGCAATTCGACCTATGCGGCGGTGGCAGGCGGCAGCGCCAGCACGGAATAGATCGCCTGAGCGTCGCGCGAAGCCCGCAGCTTCTTGGCGACGTCCTGGTCGCGTAACAGCCGGGCGATCCGGGCCAGTGCTTTCAGGTGATCGGCGCCCGCACCCTCCGGCGCCAGCAGCAGGAACACCAGGTCAACCGGCTGGCCATCCATTGCATCGAAATCGATCGGGCGTTCGAGGCGCGCGAAAAAACCGAACAGCCTTTCAAGCTTTGGCAACTTGCCGTGCGGAATCGCAACGCCGTAGCCGACCGCGGTGGTGCCTAGCTTCTCGCGCTGCAGCAATACTTCGAAAACCGAGCGCTCGTTCTGACCCGTTAGCACGGCGGCGCGCGCCGCCAATTCCTGCAGCGCCTGCTTCTTGCTGATAACCTTCAACGCCGGGAGGATCGCCTCGGGTGCGACCAGATCGGTAATCGTCATGCGGCGTTCCGAGGTGAAATGAACCGTCTAGTTGCGAAATAGTCGCTGGGACTGTGGCGTCAAGAAGGTGGGACGGGGAGGCGGGCTTAGACTCGCTCCCGGCGAGGGGGCTTCTACTCCAACCCCGGACCGGTGCCAACTCCCGCGCGGCGGTTCCCACACCCCTTTCCTTCGGGGCCGCGGACCATATTCAGGACGTCCTCAAGCGTCAACGCCTTGGCTTACACGGTCAAGGATTGACGGACGGAGGATCGATCCAGCCGACATTCCCGTCGGGACGGCGGTAGATGATATTTACCCTCCCGCTCGATCCATGCTGGAAAATGAGACAGGCGGCGCCGGTCAGATCCAGTTCCATGACCGCTTCGCTGACAGACAGGCGTTTCAACGACGTAGTTGCCTCCGCGATGATCACGGGGCTGTATTCGGTGACCTCCTCTTCGCTTTCGGTGGGTGCCTCGATAACGTAGCTTGGGGCATCCAGACCCCCGCCGTTCAATTCGGCGAGCGCCTCAGAAGCGGCGTAGGATTTACGCGCGGAACGGTCCTTTAGCCGGCTCTTGTAGCGGCGCAGGCGCTTTTCGATCATCAACAGCGCCTGATCGGCGCTGGCATAGGCGTCGGTGGCATTCGATTCGGCTTCCAGCGTGATTCCAGAATCCAGGTGCAGTGAGCAGTCGGTGCGGAAGCCGAAGCCGTCCTTGCTCAGCGTGATATGGCCGGAATAATTGCCGTCGAAATACTTGCGCAGCACCTCATCGGTGCGCTCGCTGACGCGTCCGCGCAAGGCCTCACCGACATTGATGCTTTTTCCCGAGATTCGAAGGGTCATTTGATGCCTCGATTGCCTTGATGCCTCGATCACGCAGAAGGGGAACCGACAGTATCGCGATTTGACGCGAACGCAATCAGGCCGGAGCCGTGTCGCGGGAGCGGTCGGCGGATGCCGCGGGCGCCGACAACGCGTGGCCGAGCATGCTTTGCTTGTCGCGACGGCGCTGCACCGAGGATGGAATCCGCATTGCTTCGCGATATTTCGCAACCGTGCGGCGGGCGATATCAATGCCGGATTCCCGCAATCGTTCCACGATGGTATCGTCGGACAGGATCGCCGAAGGCGCTTCCGCGTCGATCAATTGCTTGATGTGGTGGCGGACCGCTTCCGCCGAATGGGCTTCACCGCCATCAGCCGACGCAATCGAGGCAGTGAAGAAATATTTCAGTTCGAAACTGCCGCGATTAGTGGCCATATATTTGTTCGCGGTCACCCGCGACACCGTGGATTCGTGCATCTGGATCGCATCCGCCACCGCCTTGAGATTGAGTGGCCGCAGATGCGCCACGCCGTGGGTAAAGAAGCCGTCCTGCTGACGAACGATTTCGGTTGCGACTTTGAGGATCGTGCGGGCGCGCTGGTCGAGCGCGCGCACCAGCCAGGTAGCGTTCTGCAGACAGTCGGTGAAATAGGATTTGTCGCCGTCCTTGCGGATCGTCTTCGACAGCTCGGTGTAGTAGACTTGATTGACGAGCACGCGCGGCAATGTGTCGCTGTTGAGTTCGACATGCCAGCCGCCATCGGGCCCGGGACGCACATAGACGTCCGGCACCATGGTCTGGGTGCGCGCCGAGCCGAACTTCAGGCCGGGTTTCGGATCGAGGCGCCTGATCTCACCGATCATGTCGGTAATATCGTCGTCATCGACACCGCAGAGTTTTCGCAACGAGGCGATGTCGCGCTTGGCCAGCAGATCGAGGTGCTCGACCAGTGCCTGCATCGCGGGGTCATAGCGATCGAACTCGCGCAACTGGATCGCGAGGCACTCGCTCAGGCTTCTGGCGCACACGCCGGGCGGATCGAATTTCTGCAGCACTGCGAGAACGGCCTCGACATCCCGCTGCGACGCGCCGAGCCGTTCGGCGGCCTGGCCGAGATCCGGCGGCAGATAACCGGCTTCATCGACGAGATCGATCAGGTATTGGCCGATCATGCGCTGCGCCGGGCCGGTGAAGGCGACCGCGAGTTGTTCGGCAAGGTGACTTCCCAGCGTCACTTCGGCCGCGACAAAGGCTTCAAGATTGTAGGATTCGTCGTTGGAAGCACCTCCGCCCCATTCGGTGTAGGCGGTCGGTGCAGCATCCTGCGCCGCGCGTGCGGCCGCCTCTGCGGGTTCCTCCGAAAATACGTTGTCCAGACCCGTGTCCAGCGTCTGCTCAATCTCGGTGCGGCTGCCGAGATCGCGGTTTAGCCACTCTTCCTGACCGGGTTCGAAGGCATCGCCGGAGGAACCGGCGGCCATATCTGTGTATTCACCGCCGGTATCCTCGGGGTAGGCGGTTGAATCACCCCGATCGGAAAATTCGACTGGCTCCGCAGCTGGTTCGCCCGCGACCGGCGCTTCCGGCCCCTCACTGGCGCGCTCCAGGAGTGGGTTCCGCTCCAGTTCCTCCTCTACAAAAGCCGACAGGTCGAGGTTCGACAGTTGCAGCAGCTTGATCGCCTGCATGAGCTGCGGCGTCATGACCAGCGACTGCGATTGCCGGAACTCTAGTCTCTGCGACAGCGCCATGGCAGCTAGAACCGATCCCAAAAAGTGGTCCGATTCTTGCTTATCCCAGTCCGGAGCCGATGTACACGGCTTGACGAATGAGAAAAATGGATTAAAGGCGGAATTCCTCGCCAAGGTAAAGGCGACGTACATCCGGATTGCTGACGATCTCGTCCGGGCGGCCTTCTGTCAAGATTTCTCCGGCATAGACGATGTAGGCGCGGTCGGTCAGCCCCAGCGTTTCGCGCACATTGTGGTCGGTGATCAGAACGCCGATGCCGCGATTGGTGAGGTGGCGGACGAGGTCCTGGATATCACCCACCGCGATTGGATCGATGCCGGCAAAGGGCTCATCCAGCAGCATGTAATTGGGACGGGTCGCAAGCGCGCGCGCGATCTCGACACGACGGCGCTCGCCGCCTGACAACGCGATCGATGGCGATTTGCGCAACCGCGCGATGTTGAATTCGTCGAGCAGCGAATTGAGCTCCGCCTCGCGTTTTTTCCGGCTCGGCTCTACCACTTCCAGTACGGCGCGAATGTTCTGCTCGACGGTCAAACCACGAAAGATCGAGGCTTCCTGCGGCAGGTAGCCGATGCCGAGCCTCGCGCGCTGATACATCGGCAGTTGCGTGACGTCATGGCCATCAAGTTCAATGGCGCCGCGGTCGGCCTTGATAAGCCCGGTGATCATGTAGAACACCGTGGTCTTGCCGGCGCCGTTCGGGCCGAGCAACCCCACGGCCTCGCCGCGGCGGACATAGATGCTGACACCGCGCACGACCTGCCGCGAACCGAAGCTCTTTTCCACACTATGCACAGCCAGATAACCTGGCCGGTTGATCAGCCGCGGTGCGCCACCCCCATTGGTTCGTTGAACCGGCTTCACGGGTTTGTCGGACTTGGGCCGCGGGCGTGGCTTCTCGGCGCGTGGCTCGACCCCGGGTTGGGTTCGGGGCAGTTCCCGGCTGGCCGGTGCGGCATTGCTAGCGATCGGAAGGGCGTCGCGCACCGGGCTGGTGAGCATTTCGCCGAAGCCGGCGCCCAACGCAGTGATGTCCTCGCGAGGGCGCGCAAACCCCGGCTGGCTGCGTTTGGCCGGGCGTCGCCGGAACATGCCGAGTAAATCTACCATCCCGCTACGCTTTAAAGCCTTTCACGGCGACACCCGGCATGCCCACGGCGATTCGATTCGCTCGCGATTCATGAATGAATGGATGTCCCTTGCCCAGCGAAACACCCTGCCTTGGGGCGCCTGTTCCCTCGCCGGAGCCCAACCGCTAGATACAGGGTGACGGGCCGGGCTTCAACCTTGCTCCGCCCGCATGCGCCAGAAGATATTGATCTTACTTTGGTTTGCCTGACCCAGCTGGCCCAGTCGGAAGCGTGGAGAGGGGTGGCCCGGGGGTCGGCGAACCACCTTGGCCGGAGGAAATGAAAAGGCCCTGGACCCGTCCGTTGTCCGATTCCACGCGTGAAACCCCCGTAGTCATATCCACCATCAGTCGGTCCCCGCGCAACACGTTCTTGCCCTGGGTCAAAACCACCCCTCCGAGCATGGTGACGAGGTTGGACTTGGTGTCGAACACGGCGGTCTCCCCGGTAACGATTTGATCCTTCTGGGTCACGACCACACTGCCCCGAGCCTCAAGGCGCTTGATCGACGAACTGCCGCCGGGACCAGGGGTAGCCGACTGGATCGGCGCCGCCTTCGTGCCCTTCGCAGTGGCTGGCGGCGGCACCGACGGCGCGGGCGTGGAGTCATAGAACACGACCAGGGACTTCGACGTCATGGTGGTATCGCCCTGCACGACCTTTACGTTACCGGAGAAAGTCGCTTCCTTTTTCTTGTCGCGCATCTCCAGCGCGGCGGCTTCGATCTTGATCGGCTGGTCGCGATTCTGCGAGAAACCCTGCATCGCATTCGGCACGCCCTGCACCGCGCCCTGCGCTACGGCATCACCGGCTACGAACAGCGCAACAGCAACAACAGCGATCCGGATGTCGTGTTCGAAGAATTTCTTCATCGCGGTCATTTCGAGTTGACGGATTTCGAGATCGATCGGTTCTTGTCGGACTCGGGCTCAGGCGGCGCAGGGCTGTCCATCATCAGGTCCATCACGACATTGCCTTCGAAGCGTACCACTTCTCCGCTGTTGACGATCCTGAGCTTGTCGGCGGTGAGCGTTCCGTTCAGCAGCTTGACGTCGACATGCTCCTCCGACGTCACCAGGCCCTTGTTGATATCAACCAGGGCTTGCGTCAGCTTGGCTTCGTAGCCGGTGGAGGACTGCAGGAAGATATTCTTGTGCAGCTCCAGCAATTGCTTCTTGCTGTCGAATATGCCGGTGCGCGCATCAAGGGTTACGGTGCTGCGATCCTCCATCGCGACCTTGGCCCGCAAGGTCGTGAGTTCGACGTGATCCGGATCGGTCAGATCCTGGGTGGCGGCTTTGGCCCATAGCTCATAGGGTCGCTGGTCGTTCGCCGAGAAGCCGGACAGATGCGGGGACTCCATCGTGATCTTGGTGCCGGACACCACGAGATTTCCGATATCGACGGGAAGCTTGGGCAACAGCATCCGGAATGGGTTGAAGATCGACACCGCGACGATCCCTGCCATCGCCAGGATCACGGCTGCCGGGACCGCGATACGGAGCAACCGCACCATCCGGCTGTGCCGTGCGGCGCTTGCAAAGCGCGCCTCTAGTCCGGCGAAGGCCGGGTTTTGGACTGAATTCACCGCTGCTCCAAAGCGAGAGGTTGAGGCGTTATTGTACCCGGCATCGCAGAACTATGCAGCACGGACGTGCTGCTACCAGTGTGACCGAAACGGGGCAACTAGCTCCGCCCGGCGGCGAGTTCCGCGCCCAGCGCGTGACGACTTTTCCTCGAATCGCTGGCGCGCGCCAGGCTATTGGTGGCGCATGATCTTTTCCGGAACCGGCATCCGTATTTTCGGGGTCATGCTGCTAGGAATGGGCGAAAATGTCCTCGGCGTGCCAGCCATCCAGATCGAGCCTGGCCCGCGCTGGCAGAAATTCGAAACAGGCCCGCGCCAGATCGGCGCGCCCTTCGCGCGCCAGCATGGTGTCGAGCCGTTCGCGCAGGGCGTGCAGATGCAGCACATCCGAGGCGGCGTAGGCGAGTTGCGCCTCGCTCAGGGCCGATGCGCCCCAGTCACTCGATTGCTGTTGCTTGGACAGATCGATGTTGAGTACCTCCCGCACCAGGTCTTTCAGGCCGTGCCTGTCGGTGTAGGTGCGGGTCAGCCGTGAGGCGATCTTGGTGCAGTAGACCGGCTGCGGCATCACGCCGAAGGCATGATAGAGCGCCGCGAGATCGAACCGCGCGAAATGAAAGATCTTGATGATTTTCGGATTGGCGAGCAGCGCCGTCAGGTTTGGTGCCGCGCCACGGTCCTTCGATATCTGGATGATATCGGCGCTGCCGTCGCCATTCGACATCTGCACCACGCACAGCCGGTCGCGGTGCGGATGGAGCCCCATGGTCTCGGTGTCGATCGCAACCGATTCCTTGTAGCGGGAAAGATCGGGCAGATCGCCGCGATGCAGGCGAATGGTCATGGCAGGAGGCCTCGTGTCTCAGGTCGATTCGACGCGAAACACTAGCGCCCAAAGCCCGGGGATGCGAGTGGCGGGCTGCCTTCCGAGGCCGGGAATGCAGGCTTTTCTTTGCTGTCTTGTCGTCGGAAGCGGCGGGGTTATTTGGCGCGAAGTCGCATTCGTTCGCTTTCGTTCTCACGAAATTGCGGCCGGTGGCCGCCAATGTCATCGATCCTGTATGGCGTGTTTTTTCGCAGCGTTACGCTTAGAATAGGCTCTAAGCCTTCTTCAGCGTTTCGATGGCGTCCCGGACGTGAGGATCAAGCCCGGCGCCACCCGCGTCGAGATGGGCAAATATCTGCTTGCGCATCCTGGTATCCCAGAACTTTTTGATGTGTTCGGCGATGCCCGGCACGGCCTTGTCGTGGCCCTCATCCTGGCATTGAACACTTAATCCAGTACCTTGACCGCGGGCGGGCCCTGTTCGACGCGTCCGATAATGCGCGCGAACGGATAGCCCTCACTGACAGCCTGCTGCGCAATAGCATCTCCATGGGCCGCATCGCAGGCGATCAGCAGGCGGCCTGAAGTTTGCGGATCGGTATGGAGATGTCGCTGCCACTCCGGAAACTCAGGGCGGAGCGTGACGCCGTCTCCATAGCTCGCCCAGTTGCGAACGGACGCACCGGCGAAGAATCCTTGCGTACTGGCTAGCTCGCCGCTGGGCACCGAGCCGTGGATGCCATCGAAGCATGTTTCAAATTCCAGATGCTCCAGGATGCGGCGTGCGAAGATTGCTCGCTTCGACGTGGCCAAGTAGACCTGCAACCCGGCTTGCTGCATTTGCTTAAGGGAGCCGCCAATTCCCGGATAAGACTCGCTTTCGAGCAAGCCGCTTTCTCCGTAGTGCTGACGATAGGCCACCACTGCTTCACCAACTCTGTCGTCCCCATACGGCCGCAGCAAGACTTGCATCATGTCTTCGAGTGGCGGCCCAATCGCACGCTTTATGTCGAGGTTTTCATCCGGTGCCCAAGAGCACGCTACTACTATGAACGCACTGATCCCGGCACCATATGCCTAGGTTCGTTCGCCAGGTTCCTGCGGCCCCTGTGCAAGACTGTACGAGTGGGGTTGCTCATCCGGTGTCGAGCTGCGGCAAGAGTCAGGAAACAAGGCGCAGGCGCGCGAGCGGGCGAGCACTGGCAAACCTTGCGCTCGGTCGCCCGAAGTGGAAACCTTGCACGAGGTCCACGCCCAATTCGCGCAGGGTCTCGAACGTGAAGGCATCCTCTACATGCTCGGCGATCACGGTCTTGTTGAGTTCGTGCGCAATTGCGACCATCGACGCCACAAAGAGGCGATCGCTCGAGTCCGACTGCAGGTTGCGGACGAACGCGCCGTCGATCTTGATAGCGTCCACGTTCAGCAGTTTCAGATGAGCGAACGAGCTAAAACCGCTGCCGAAATCGTCGAGATGCACTGCGCACCCCAGCTCGCGCAGGGCGTCGATCATTGTCCGTGCGGCCACCGGGTCACCGATCGCGGAGGTCTCTGTCAATTCTATGTGCAATCGACGTGGATCAACATTGTGTCGATACAATTTGGCGCGCAAGAAGCTTGGGAAGGTTGGGTCTTCGAGCGAGCGCGCCGACAAATTCGCCGCGATGCAGATCGCAGGATCCGCAATGGTTAGCTGACTGATGCAAGCCTCGAACACCCACCGATCTATCTGGCGGATCTTGCCGCTGCGCTCGGCGTAGGGGACGAATAGATCGGGAAGGATCAAGTTGGTTAGATCGTCTTGGTCGATCATCCGGACAAGGGCTTCGTAGTGCGCCACTTTCAGATCGGCGACCCGATGTACCGACTGGAAGTGCAGCACCAAGCCTTCGGATTGTAAGGCATGGTGAATCCTGGCGTTCCAATCGAGCCGCGCCGACTCGACCTTGGTGCGCAGTGGGTCGTGGCGATACGCGGTCCAGCCGTTCTTGCCGTTCTGCTTGGCCTCGTACATCGCGAGATCAGCACACCCAATCAGTTCGTCTTCGGTTCGCGCGTCGCCCGGGTAGCTCGCGATGCCGACACTGCAGCCCACCCGTAATGTCTGAGATGCAGACTCAAAGCGCAGCGCCGCGACGCCTTCAACCAGACGTGCGGCAATCAGACCGGCGTCGTCGGCCGTCAGGCCCGGACACAGTACTGCGAACTCGTCGCCGCCGAGCCGC
>Ga0209583_10000285_pt1 | contig 16194 bp, 9 predicted proteins | sample Str014_FD_187201 | JGI IMG/M metagenome (GOLD analysis project Ga0209583, IMG submission 187201) | Freshwater sediment microbial communities in response to fracking from Pennsylvania, USA - Straight Creek_MetaG_SC_2014 (SPAdes) (version 2) | ecosystem: Environmental > Aquatic > Freshwater >... | reverse complement strand
CCGCGACCAACGACACCTTTTATTTCGGCGAGACCTTAGTGGACCGAAAACGATTTACCGCGACCCATGGTAAAGAATCGGTCGAACTGACGCCTCGTGAATTAAGTCTATTGGAAGTGTTTCACCTCCGAAAAGGCGAAGTGCTTTCCCGCGATCTTTTGCTGAACGAGGTGTGGGGAATCGATTACCTCGGGACCACCCGCACGCTCGATCAACATGTCGCCCAGGTTCGCAAAAAAGTGGAGCGCGACGGTTCGCTCCGCCTGATCAAAACCGTGCACGGGGTCGGCTACCAATACGTCGGCTAATTTCTTGGCTCGAGCGTGGCGTTGCAGCGAGGAGCAACCTCAGAACCATTTTCCCGCCCGTTGAGGCGCGTCGACACGATCGTCAACAACGACGGCTCGAGATACGCAGAGGAAGCCGGTGCGATCTATTCTTCAGTTGTCAGGCCCGTTTCGTCAGCTGCCGGCAGACGCAATTCCAGCAAAACTTGGTGGACCTCAACAACAGTTCATGGCAGCCGACTCGGTTCGCCAATGATCTGGGCCGACAATTCCTTTTCAGCGTCAGCCAGGAATCCTATCCAAGTCCTGACACAACGGCAGAAGTTCCTGACAAACTTTTACGTGGTGGTGACGACATGTAATGCCGCTCCTGATACGCTGGAGCCTCACCTGCATGCCACATCCCAAACCCTAGCTATGAAAACAAAAAATGGTCAGCTATCCTGTTTCTTGACTCTCGCCGTCTTGTTCTCGTCGAGTACGACCGCCCTGCTTTCCCAAGATAAAACCCAAAAAGATCAGAACGACGACGACGAAATCATCGTACTATCCCCGTTTTGCGTCGGTGGCGGCATGGGGGTCACCGTGGGAGGTGCTAAAGACGCGGGTTATTTTCGAGACGGGGTTGATCGAGGAGAATTTCCTCACCCAAATACCATTACGGCGGAAGGCCTGTTTAGCGAATATGATCTACCGCTAAAGCCACACCGGACCAGCAAGAATCTCTTATTTCTAGATGGCGAGGCCATCCGGACATCACTCGTCTCGGCGCCTGAAGCTCGCTACCTCGCGCAAATTGGATTTTCATCCGGATTGGATGCACAGAAGTGGCACCGGGACCCGATCAACCTGATCGCAGTAGTGGACAAGTCCGGGTCGATGAATGGGCAGCCGCTCAACCTGGTAAAAGAATGTCTTCGCAAAGTCCTGTCGCAGTTTGGACCAGACGACCAGATGTCCATCGTACTTTATGGGGACCGTTCCCACGTCTATCTTGATCCTACGCGCACCACTCGAGCCAATCGTACCGATATTTTGGACGCGATCGATCATATCGAAAGCTCGGGTTCGACCAATATGGAAGAAGGATTGAAAGTCGGCTTTGAACTGGCGCGCCACAGCCAGAAATCCTTCCAAGGCCGTACACGATTGATGCAGTTCACCGATGAGCGTCCCAATGTTGGCGACACGAGCGCGGGCGGATTTATGGGACTTATGGAGGCCGGTTCTCTTGACGGGATTGGTCAGACGACCATTGGTGTCGGTGAGCAGTTTGGGGCGGAGCTTGCTTCGCGAGTGAGTGCGGTGAGAGGCGGTAATTTGTTCTATTTCGCCAATGCCACGGAAATGGAAAAAACCTTCGACGAAGACTTGGACACCTTGGTCACCGAATTGGCGTACGACCTCGACGTAGCTATTCAACCTGCTCCTGGCCTGAAGATCGTCGGCGTCTACGGTGTACCGGGCGAACTCTTGAAATCAACCGGTCAGCGGGGAATCCAATTTCACGTAAGCACCCTGTTCCTGAGCAAGCGGCGCGGTGCAATTTATGCCGCGTTTGCGCCTGAACAAGAAAATCTTCCGGCCCAGGAATTCCAGTCTTCCTCAATGCTAGCAGCGGTTCGGCTGTCCTATCGACTCGTGGGGCATTCGAAAATCACCGCCTCGGAACTGGATTTGCCACTCGTCGCAGAGTCTGAAGCCAGCCAAGGATTGACACGTGGCACGTATCTGGTGAGTGAATACCTCGGCCTTAAAGCCGCTCTGTCCGCTCATCTCTTGGACAATAACCAGGAGAAAGCCTATGCGCTTTTGACCGAGCTGCACCAGAGGTTTGCTTCGCTCAAAGACCCGGAATTGCTCAAGGAGAGTTCATTGGTGGAAAAGCTATACCTGAAAATGGGCCAACTTTCTGGGCATGGAGAACCGCTCGCGCTAAACGAATCCACCCATCAGACTTCCGATGACTCTGACGAATAAACATCTACCGTCAACCGACAACGAAGGTCATAACTCGCCTGAGCCTCACTCTTTCTGCCATCATTCTGCTAACCGAGAACTACTATTAATGCTCGTTTGCTTAAAGGAATTTTCGTATTCCTTATCCTTGCGGTCAGCGCGGTCGCCGGACCGCGCGACGCCCAATGGGCACAGGTAGAGGAAGCCGTACAAAAAGGCCTCCCGAAAACAGCCATCCGGCAGCTTGAGCCAATCGTGGCCGGTGCACTTGCCGACAAATCGTACGCCGAGGCAACCAAAGCCATCGCCCGGAAGATCGCCCTCGAAGGCAGCATCCAAGGCGAAAAAGCCGAAGAGAAGATCGTCCGTTTTGAGGCAGAGTTGAAAATGACACCCGCCGCGATGAAGCCAGCCATGGAGGTGATTTTGGCGCATTGGTACTGGCAGTACTTCGAGCAAAACCGCGGACGGTTTCTACAACGCACTGCGGTTACATCCGGGTCCGGCAGCGACATCCAGACCTGGGATCTGGGGCGCATCCTGGCGGAAGTCGACCACCACTTTACCGCCGCGCTTGCCGACGAAGCCACCCTCAAAGCAACACTCATCGGCGACTACGACGATCTTCTGACAAAGGGTAGTGTACCGGATTCCTATCGTCCGACATTGTTCGACTTCTTCGCCGCCGAGGCGCTGAAGTTCTATCAAGCTGGCGAACACGCCCAAACGGTAGACGACGACGAATTTGAAGTTCGTGCCGATAGTCCAATTTTTAGCGATGTGCGTGAGTTTATAAATTGGCAGCCCGCGTCAAACAACAATACTTCGCCAGAACTAAATGCCATCCGTCTCTACCAGACCCTGCTGAAATTTCACGAAAACGATGCTAACCGCGATGCGTTCTTCGATGCCGATTTAGCCCGGATCACCTACGGAAACAATATCGCCACCGGCGATGATAAGCCCATACGTTACCAGTCTGCGCTTGAACACCTTGCTGAAACCGCGGCGGGACATGAAATCTCCGCCCAGTCGCTTGCAGCGCTTGCTGAACTGCTGTTCCAAGATAAGCAGCCTGCGCAGGCCCATGCGGTAGCTCTTCGCGGTCGCACCGCATTTCCTGACAGCGTGGGTGGACTGCAGTGCGCTAACCTCATACAGCGGATCGAGGCAAAGTCGGCCCAGTTGCGGACTGAGCAAGTTTGGAATGCGCCTTGGCCAATCAGAACGCCGGCAAATACGGCGTCCTCGCGCATAAATCACTTACGGTAGTTTTGAGAGACACCAACGGCCAGGAGATCACCCGCGCTGAACACCAAACCAACGATTACGGTTCATTCAGCGGCGCATTCACTGCGCCGCGCGACCGCTTGACTGGGCAAATGTCGATCGAAGTCGAAAAAATGAATCAGAGCCAGGTTTGGTTCAATGTTGAGGAATACAAACGCCCGAAATTTCAGGTGGAAATTGCTGCACCTACCGACGCGGTGAAGCTCGATAAAACGGTCGTGCTCGCCGGCAAGGCCATCGCCTACACCGGCGCCGCCATCGGCGGTGCAAAAGTAAAATGGCGGGTCGAGCGCGGCGTGCGGCTGCCCTATTGGTGTTGGTGGTGGCAACCGCCAGCTAGTAAATCGATCGCACACGGCTCTGCGATTACCGAACCAGACGGCACCTTTAAGATTAAGTTCACCGCCGACGCGGACCAATCAGTACCGGCGAAGAACGATCCGTTTTTTTCCTACACCCTCCATGCCGACGTAACCGATGCGACCGGCGAGACCCGTTCGGAAGAGCGCACCGTGAATGTCGGTTTCACGACGCGACAAGCGATGGTAACGGGCAACAAATGGCAGACATCGGACAAACCAGTTGAGTTGTCGGTCTCCACCGCATCGCTTGACGGTGTGCCGCAGGTAACCAGCGGCAAGATCGCGATCCACATACTCAAACAGCCGGCCGATGTCGCGCGCATGCCCCTACTGTGCAAGAACGATTGGTGGCGGAGCGGCGAAGAACCGCAGGCCGATCCACTTAAGCCCTCTACGTGGGAGCTCGGGGCCTTGGTCACGGAGCGGGCATTCACGACCGACGCGAAGGGAGTGGCTCAAGTGCTCGTTCCGTTGCCGACCGGTATCTATCGCGTGTCGCTAGAGACCAAAGACGACTTTGGCACGACGGTCACCGCGCGAGAGACGGTGCAGGTACTCGACCCACATGCTCTCCATTACACGACTAAGCTCCCGTGCGTTCTCGCGGCGCCAGAGTGGTCGGTCAGGCCAGGCGAAACATTTGCCGCGCTCTGGGGAACGGGCTACCCGACCGGTAGGGCCTTCGTCGAGCTGGTCTGCAATGGCAAGCCATTGCGCAGCTATTGGACGAAAGGCGACAGCACGCAGGAGCTCATCGAACAACCCGTGACTGAGGACCTGCGTGGCGGGTTCACCCTCCGCGTGACCTATGTTCGCGAAAATCGCGCCTACTTCAACGAACACATCGTAGAAGTCCCCTGGGATAATAAGCGGCTTACAGTACAGTGGGAGACGTTTCGCTCGAAGCTCCAACCCGGGCAGAAGGAAACATGGACCGCCGTTCTCACCGGCCCTGACGCGATCTCCGCGATATGGGCTCAGCCGTGTCGGTCGTCACCAGCCAGTTCCTTAAGGACACTGGCGCGACCGACAACAGCGCGTTGCTCCAACGTCTCGGCGGCACTGAAGTGGGTGGCGCTGCCTTGTCAAAGCCTGACCTCTCTAGGATCTCAGCGCGCGAGAATCTCAATGAAACCGCCTTCTTCTTTCCCCAGCTGACCGCGGACAAAAACGGTGTGGTGCGCATGACGTTCACCATGCCGGACGCCTTGACCCAGTGGAAATTCATCGGCTTCGCTCACGACAAACAACTCCGCTCAGGATTCTTGACCGATACCATCACCACCAGCAAAACGCTGATGGTCGAACCCAACCCACCGCGGTTCGTGCGCGAGGGCGATGCGATCGAGTTCACCGTCAAAGTCAGCAACCAGTCCGACCAGCCGCAGGTCGGCACGGTCAAGCTCACGTTCACCGATGCCGCCTCCCTCAAGCCGGTCGACGACGCGCTCGGCAACCGGGTCACCGAACAGCCGTTCGACGTGCCCGCCAAACAATCGCGCAGCTACGCATGGCGCATCGTGGTGCCCGATGGGCTGGGTTTCCTCACCTACAAGGCCGTTGGTGCGACGACCCAAGCCAGCGACGGTGAAGAAGGTTTTTTGCCTGTACTTAGCCGCCGGATACTAGTCACGGAATCGCTGCCTCTGCCAATCCGCGGAAAATCGACAAAGGCATTCGAGTTCAAAAAACTCCTCGCTTCCGGCATGCCCGCTACGCTCCGCCACCAGTCACTCACCGTGCAGATGACTTCGCAGCCTGCGTGGTACGCGGTGATGGCGCTGCCGTATTTGATGGAATTTCCGTACGAGTGCAGCGAACAGATCTTCAACCGATTCTATGCCAACGCACTCGCCCGACATATCGCGAACTCCGACCCGAAAATGCGACGCATTTTCGATCTTTGGAAAAACACTCCAGCCCTCGACAGCCCGCTGGAGAAAAATCAGGATCTGCAATCGGTGTTACTCGAAGAAACGCCGTGGCTGCGGCAGGCCAAGGCTGAGAGCGAGGCGCGACGAAACGTCGGTCTGCTCTTCGATGGCAATCGCCTCGACGAAGAAACCGCGCATACTTTAGCCAAGCTTTCTGAGCGTCAGGCCAGCGATGGCCTTTGGTCTTGGTTCCCCGGTGGCCACTCGAGCGACTACATCAGCGTGTACATTGCGACGGGATTCGGACGGATGCGGCATCTGGGCGTGGAGATCGACCCCACGCCCGCGATTAAGGCTTTCGGTGCACTCGACGCATCCATAGACAATACCTACCGACAAATCATCAAAGACGGCCGCGCGGATGAATATGTACCATGCTGCACCGACGCGCTCTATCTCTACGGCCGCAGTTTCTTTCTCAAGGACCGACCCATTGCGCCAGAGCATCGGGAAGCCGTGGATTTCTTCCTCCGGCAAGCCCGCAAGTTTTGGTTCAAGGAAGCTAATCGGCAAAGTCAGGCCCATCTCGCTCTCGCCCTGCAGCGGTTCGGCGATCAAGAAACCGCGCTCGCCATCGTGAAGTCGCTCAAAGAACGCAGCGTAAGCGACGAAGAGCTCGGGATGTTCTGGCGGGATAGCGAGCCGAGTTGGTGGTGGTACGAAGCGCCGATCGAAACACAGGCGATGATGATCGAGGCATTCGCCGAGGTCGCCAACGACACGCAAGCGGTCGAAGACTGCAAGGTCTGGCTCCTAAAACAGAAGCAGACGCAGAATTGGAAAACCACGAAGGCCACCGCCGACGCCATCTACAGCCTGTTGTTGCACGGTAGCAACTTGCTCGCGAGCGATGCGCTCGTCGAGGTCGCTCTCGCTGGCGAAACGCTCAAGCCGGAAAACGTGGAAGTTGGCACCGGCTTCTACGAAAAGAAATTCGCTGCGGCCGAGATTAAGCCTGCCATGGGCCAGATCACCGTGAAGAAGGTCGATCATGGCGTAAGCTGGGGCAGCGTGCACTGGCAGTATCTCGAAGACGTGTCCAAGGTCACGCCCTACGAAGGTACGCCGCTTCGGTTGAAGAAAGCCCTCTTCGTCAAAGAAACGACCAGCAAGGGCCAGGTGCTGAAGCCAGTGATCGGAACGTTGGCGGTTGGCGAGGAACTGGTCGTTCGCCTCGAACTGCGCGCCGATCGCGATATGGAGTTTGTCGACCTAAAGGACCAGCGCGGCAGCGGCACCGAACCGGTAGACGTATTGAGCCATTACCGTTATCAAGACGGTCTCGGCTACTACGAATCGACTCGCGACACTGCATCGCACTTCTTCATCGATTACCTGCCGAAAGGCACGTACGTCTTTGAATATTCGACCCGCGTCCAACTCAAGGGCAATTACCAGAGCGGCATGGCTGAGATCCAGTGCATGTACGCCCCGGCGTTCAACAGCCACTCGGAGAGTATCCCACTCGAGGTCAAATAGGCAGGGCAAACAACGCGATCGCGAGGAAGCATACCAGGATGCGCGTCTATATTTATCCCGACACATTCGGTTTGAAACCGTACTTGGTTTTCATCATCGTGACGAATTCCTCGACGGTGGTAACGGCAGCGCGTCGAAAGTCTCTGGAAAAATGCAGGCAGGTTCGGCGCGACCAGATCTACTTCGGCCCGGCGACGGGATTAATTTGGCATCTGAGCTTCGGGGGCAATTCGGTGAAGCCGAGAGATTCCCACAGGCTCAGAACCTGCAATTTATTGCGAATCTTGTGTCCAAGGTCACGAGCGAGTTCGCAGTCTTCCGGTCGTTCATTGACTGTACCGAGCCGGATCTGGACAACCTCAAGGTCGGTAGCAAGTTGGCATAAGGTATGTTTGTCTTGCTCCGTTTTTCTCGCGTTGAACAGAGGAGAGAAAATTAACGTTCTGTAAGATAAAGCGGCATTCATGAAAGCTGGAGTTAAAGGCCCAAACTTTTCTATCGCGGTCCTGTATGCCGGCCCCGCCAGATTTCCTCGACCACTTTAATGTAACAAAATTGCAATATTCGTTAATAACTGTCGTTTTTGAGCTAACGCGCCCCTAAATGTTACGGAGGCGCTTACCTCGGCAGCCCGCTAAAGCCCAACTTTTCTTTGCGGGCGGTATTTGTGCTGTAGCCCCAAACCTAAGGTTAATCCTAGATTCGGTTACAGCGCCTTACAGGCACTGCTAGTCGCTGCCATTCCGCCCCGTAAGCCAGGCATTTCATGATTGGTGCGAGCGCCGGGAGTCGAAATCGGTTTGATACAAACACGCAATAAGCTGTAATTGCGTAATTAGCGTGTTTTTACTACGTAGGTGAAATCTGGGTACTTTAACCGGAGCGGCAGGAGATTGCAGAATATTGCACAAATGTTGGCAGGAAAATGACAGGAACTATTCACCCACATGATCGACTCTGGCATTTGCGCGTGGACAGCTGGATTCGGCGAAAATGGCTTTCCCCATTACGGCACTCGTGAAGCAATGGATCCCGCAAAACCAATTGCAGAATACGTCAATCAGAAGCAACTTTAACGCGGCCTCGCGAAGGCGGTGGACGAGCACGGAATGATCCGCATTTTGAACTCAGAGGAGGAAGTTTTCGTAAACTATATTTGGCTGATTGCCGTGAAATGGGCAGTTCAGCTCCATGCAAACAGACTTCCTTGATAGATAGAGGAGTTTGAATTGCCCAGCCGTTGTGTTACGGTCAACCCTCTGTTTTAGTGCGCGAATCCTGCAACGGAGCTCCGGCATCGATATGGCGGATATGGCACCCGAGGCATTCGATCCGATGTGAGGCTCCTCGCACATCAAGCATCAAGGCTATCGTTGCCGCCTCGAAAATTTCTTAGGCCGCTTCCACCACTGCCTCCTGATCGTCATCCACAGCCGCCACGTATCTTTGATCGGGTGAAATTTGCTGCAACTGCCAGCAGATCGAGGACGATATTTGATGGGGTGAAATCGTACGCACTGACCGTGATTGAGCGCAGCCAAAGTTGCCGTCGACGTGCATGAAAACCCATCGGGCAATTCGTCTAGCCAGGCAAAAAGACTTTCCCGACGGAACACACGCAAACCGGAATTTAAATCTGGAATCCGCCTCGCCCACAGAACCGCAGCCAGGGTCGCGCTGAGCCGCTTGACCAACCAACGCAGTATTGCCAAACGGCCAAATTCCGCCCGGCGGGTCCCGATCACTTGATCGCATCCTTCAGCATGCTCGACCAGCGCAAGCAGATCTTCCACGCCATAAGTTCCATCGCCATCTATCCATGCGAGCAGGTCGCCTTGCGCTAGTCTGGAGCCGATTTTCCGCGAAGCGCCACTGCCACGTTGTTCGCTGTGACGGAACACGACAAGCGGCATCTCCCCCTGAGCTAGGACGGCAGAAGTAGCATCCGTTGAGGCGTCATCCACCACAATAAGTTCAAACCGAGTTGCGAACTTCTTGGCCAACGCCTGACAAATTTCAGGCAGCAGCACTTTCAAAGCCGCCGCCTCATTATGCACCGGCATCACTACTGAAAGGTAGGGTTTCAATCATCTAAATTGTTTCGACAGGAGTTTCCCTGCCAAGCTATTAAACCTAAATGGAAAAACTATGATTCAACCGATGGCAACACCCTCCTGGCGAATGCGATTTAGCGAAGATCAGGGACGCCGTCTGCTCGTGCTGACCGGCGTGGTGTTTTTAATCGCATATGGTTTTGCCTTGGTCGCCGCGTACGCAGGGGTCTTTGGGCATTCGTCGAGCTGGACCCTGGCCGTTCTTGGAGTTCTCCTACTGATTGCAACTGCGGTCGGTTTTGGTGCAGCGGTCCTTTGCGAGGTGAGCAGGCCGCAGCGACTCGTCGCACTTTTTCTCATTCCTGCCAGCGTGATTGTTTTTCTGGGCCGTTGGGTTCATTCCACCGAAGATTCATTGGGCGGAAACGACGAAGGGATTTATGCGCTGACAGCCGTCAACCTGACTCGGACAGGAAGCTGTTATTTCTATCCGAGCCTTCTAGCGGACTTGCCTCCGATTTTGCGGCCTTGGGTTGTCAAACAAGAGCCCGCCATGGCCAATCGCACGGCAAAGCTTCCGCCGCTTCACCCTCGCTATCACGCGTGCCTTTTGGTCACTGACGAGGCGCGCAGTCAGGTCGCGGCACAATTTCCGCCGGGATTCCCAGTGTTGCTCGGGACTGCGTATGCGAACGGCGGATACACCGCCCGTAGTGCCGTAAATGTCCTGCTTGTCTTGGCTTCGGCTTTTCTAGCCGGTTTGCTTATGGCTCAGTGGCAGAGTTCGGTCGCTGGCGTGACCACCTTCCTATGTTTTTTGTGGTTTCCGCTAGAGATTTGGGTTGGGAATTCGCTCTTTTCCGAGCCTTTGTTGCAATTTCTCTGGTTGTTGCACCTCTTTGCGTGGATCGACCGGGAGAAAACTCCCATTGCAGCCGGGATTTTGGCTGGGCTTACCGCCGGATTGGCTTCCGCAGTAAAGATCGACGCGTTACCCGTGGAGGTCGTTTTGCTGGCCGCCGCGCTGCTGTGTCAAAGCCCGCGCATGTTCAAGGTCGCGTTCTTGGCTTCGTTCCTGCCATCCGCTGCGATTTCGGGCCTTCTAGGCTGGCAGTACAATCGACCCTATTGGCAAGATACGTTGCAGGCGTTGATCGAGACCAACCACATGGCCGCAGTTGTAGCGGCTTTTCTGGCCTGCGCTGGTCTGGCGACCCTCGTTTTCGCTCGACGGTATCTCCATCGGCACCCAGCGGCCGTAGAAATTTACGGCCCACGCGTACGCCACGGATTCTTATTCGCGCTCACGGGTGCCGGCATAATTTTGGCTGCTTATGCTTGGTTTATTCGTCCGAACCCCGGCCAACCGGATAGCTTCTACTATTGGCCAGCGAAGGGAGTTATCCGCAGTTTCCGGGAGGAAACCTTTGCCCGGTTAGCCTGGTATTGGCAGCCGTGGGGATTGGCTATCGCCGTTACTTCCTCAATCGCTCTCTTTTGGCGGGCCAAGACCGTATGGCAATGGCTCCTTCTCGCGGTTGGGGCAGTGTTCCTCGTCTCATTTTGTTATGACCTAAGGAACAACCCGATTCAGCCTTATGCCATGCGGCGGTTCATGCCCTACGCCATGCCGTTTCTGTTAATGGGTTGTGGCTGGGGAGTGTCTGGAGTGTTCATGACACGCAGCAACCCCGTGTTTGCTAGGGTTACGACCGTTTTGCTCGCCAGCTCGGTTTTGAGCGGATTTTGGTTCGTCAACGAACGGATGAATTCCGTTTCTGAATATTCCGGTCTCCGCTCCAGTTTGTCCGCTCTTGCCGCAAGAATACCGGCCGACGCCGTTCTTCTCACTCCCGAGCAAAGTCCCCTCTCCCACTTGGCCAGCCCGTTGGAGTTCGTTTACGAACGTCCCTGTCTTCGCCTCAACGTCGACGCCCGCTCGCCGTCCTTTGTCTCCGCACTCACACAAGCCATGACGCAGTGGCAGAATTCCGGTCGTCGTATCTATCTGCTGTCAGGGCGCAGCGACGACACCCTGACTCTGGCGCAATTGGCGTCACGGACTGTTTCAGAAGGAACCTTGGAATTTTCTACCGCAGCTTCAGCGTCGGAAAAATTAGTCACCGAGGCCACTCCGCTTAAGTTTTCCTGGTTTCTTAACGAAATTCGTCTCGTTTCTTCCACACCGGCCAACGAGACGCCTTGACGTTCAGGGTGATTTTGCGGGCACGTTTGATGGAGAGACCTGCCTTGTTGAAAGATCCGCTGGAGCAACCTTGGCCGACGCTGGCAGGATAAGGACCGGAATCGTCGTAGGATTCGCACTGGCAGGCTCGCTTAATAACGTCACGGACGTGTTTCGCGGCTTATCGGTGTCCACTGGCTTGATCACGACATTATTTTCGGCATCCAGTGTCGCCGTAATTTCGTTGGACGCAGCTTTGACGCCGACAATCTTAATTCCAGCTGGCATCTGCGCAATATGCACGACCTTGGCAGTTGCTGGCTCCCCTATGCGCCAGAAAACAAAACGCGGCACCACTATTAAACTTTCTTTTGAAGTGAGTATGAGTCGCGCCGAGCGCATCTCGTCGCCTTTGGCGTCATGAATGCGGAAATAGACGGTGACACTGCTTGGCAGGAACAGCGCCCTGCTATCGATAAACAACGGAAATGTCGCGCCGGCTCCGGCCTTTAGCACAAGGGGATCGATCGGCGTAAAGACGGCGGGCGAATTAAAGCTGAAATGGGTCAGCGTAATTTCGTGATCCGATGTATTCTTGAGACTCAGGTGAATATCCCCCGCTTTCGCCGCCGCAACATTGATGAATTGGCCATTATTGTCGCCAGTAATCACCAAATCCGCAGGTTGTGTCGCGTTGCCGCTCGGGGCAGGCGTCAGCTTCGTCGGCTCCGCCGACCACAGTTTCAGGGCAGCAGCGGCTAACAATAGATAACTCAACAGGCATTTAAGAGAATTGTTTGGGAACATGGGAAAATGAAGGAAGGAAACGAATATGGTCTACTACTTAAATTTTTCTTCGGCAAATCACAATTGTTTAAACCTGACCCGTTTCGCTTGTTTCTATTCCCTGCGAACTGACGTCCAACGAATTAATCGGAACACCGCTACTTGCATCCGAGGATCTGCTCTATTGAGTTCCAGTGGGCCGAGCTTACTCAAATCATCGTCTTCAGAATACGGTTTCCCGTGCAGTTCGCGTGTGATACTATCAGTATACATAAACACAGCTGTTCCATTGGAATCCACACGTAATAATTCCAATTTACCACCATAAATTTTCGCATCCGTTTTATGTGAAAGCGACAGCGCAATCGTTTCAACCAACTCAATCTTACCCGTCGGCGAAGCATCCACAACATCGACGACGAGATATCTGTCATCAATCATCGATAAACCATTCTTAGTTTTTAGTTCTTTAACATCAAATGTGCGTATGTTGCTGCCGAAATCCTGTGCCGTCATGAACCTCCGGCAGCTTACTAAGCTGCAAGCTGCTGCACAAATTATCACACGCACATACAATAAAGTAAATTTTTTCATTTGATGGACTATTTAGCAAGATTGTTCATTGCCGCACACCAGCACCGATCTGCCTGTCGGGGCGGTGACCCGACTTCATTACCAAAAGTATACATCATTGATTCTTTTTTTGAAGTGTGCGAATAATCAAAATTCGGTGCATTAACATCCCATGTACCATCTTTCCCAAGAGGATAACCTGGCCAGCTTGTAGTACGATAACCACCTTGATGTCCTAACTCATGCCCGAGAGTTTGCAGGTTGAAAGAGCTTGGCTGAACAGCTGACGAATTGCTCAGAGTCACTCCGTTTGGCTGCCGGGTTGCATCAGTATCTGGCGTATTAGTAAATAATACGTTATGGGTATCGGGATGTCGGTCATCTATCAACTTTTTGTAGTCAGTAATTTTGTCCTCATTATCTTCAATCTTTACCGTTAAACTTAGGTCATATCCAAACTGCTTACAGTCGCTCAGTTTTTGTCGCAAGTAAACCACCTGTTGTAAGGACTCATTAAACGCTGTAGCAGGCAAATTTGGCGCATAATATGCGTGGATAACAATCTCTTTAGCACCGAATAAATCATACCCGCCTACACCATTGTTGGCACAAAATCCATACAGATTGACTCCGCCGCGTTCTTCAATGGGATCTCTGGATGGCCACCTGCCAGTGTTGGAATTGTAATAGCGCAGGCCAAAATAGTAGAGCTCTGACTCATAATCCTGATATTTGGTGCTAAACCGATAATTATTCACGCCGGCAAGGGGGCCACTGCTTAACAGCGTTTCACCAAATGCATTGTAATCATATGCTGCAGCAATAGCTCCGCTAGCTGCGTTTACTAAACCAGTCACATTGCCGTTGCCGTCATACGAAGAAAAGTAGCTGCCCGCGACCGAGGAAACCGTCGCAGTTTGCATCAGCAATCCGCCAACTCCGCCTGCACCTTGCGAAGAACCCGACAAATCCAGGCCCCACACATAGGCGCACTTTATCGTCTTGTTGTTGAGTGCGTCCAAGTCCGCCAAACAGTTCCAACCGTCGTAGAGGAATAAGCGATCGATTGAGAGAGCGAAAACGCCAGAAATAGGATTGGTCGTGTAAACCTTCTTTTCAACGCGTCGCCCTTGATAGTCGTAGGTAAATTCCAAACGCGTTTTTGGAACGCCAACCGCCACCGCATCGGGATTTGTTTGCATCGAACTGAGCCGGTTTTCGGCGTCCCACGAATAAAACCACCGGCCATCGCCGGTCAAGTTGCCGTCGTCATCGTAGGTATATTTTTCCGGAGTCTTGGGCAGGAAGGCGTGGCGGGTTTCTATCGTAACCGCATCCTCGTCGTTGAGGCCGGCGTGATTGCGCACACCCGCAATCGGCACTTTCTGCCAAACCGGCCGACTTGCGTTGTCTACCGCCAAAGCCTCAAAGAAAAAGGCGCCCTGCCGCGCGGGTTTCTGCAAGCCCACCGTGACGGTGGCCTGAGGATTGGCGCTGCCCCGCACGTCCACCACGCCCGGAACGGTACGCTGGAGGTATTCGTTCACCTCATTGGTGAGGTAATCTTCCTCGGCTGCCGCCGCAGAAGCCGACGCCTGCCGGGTTGCGCTCCGGCGGTTACCGATGTCGTCATACGTGTAGCTGAAATCGTCACCGAAAACCGTGTCGCCAGCGGCGAGGTGCTTGCTAGCAGCGGTGACCTGGCCAAGCGAATCGTATCCATACTTCCAATACGAGCCATCCTCACGCGTAGCAGTCACCCGTTGGTTGGTAGAATCGTAAAGATAATTGAATGCCGACCCCACAGCGGACGCAGACGGCGTGTTGGTGATCGACGCGAGGCGGTTTAAATTGTCATAGCGCTTTACGGTGGTTAGACGAGTGGCCCCATTATTCGCCAAGGTGATGGTGTCTACCAGCGAGGCACCCGGGACATAATCGTACGTTGCGGAATTGGCACCGCTCGTGATCGTGTGCAGTCGCGAGGCATCGTCGTAATCATACGTCGCAGCATTGAGAGCAGACAAAGCAGCCCCATTCGACTGGTTGAGCGCAAGAGCGCGCAGACGGTTGAAACCATCGAAATCGCGAGTAATCGAAAAACCCTTGAGCAGGCCGGCGATATAGGTCTCGTTCTGAAGCTGCGCGCTGTTCAAATACGTGCGGCTAAGCACGCCGGCGGCGTCCGTCGTGGATTTGATCCGGCCGAGACGGTCGTAGCCCAGACTTACGCCGGGGGTGCCGTCTGAATAGGACACGGTCTTGAGCTGGCCGACATTGTCGTAATTGTATTTCGTGGTACTACCGCGAGACCAGGTGCGGGTATCCAGTCGACCAGCCGGGGTATAGCGGTAATTAACGTGTCCGTGATCGGCAAAAACCTTACTCATCAACCACCCCCGTCGCGAATCGTAGTTCCAAGTGGTGACGGCCTTGCCGGCATCGCCGGCAAAATCTTTCCAGGTTTGCAGAGTCTTCTTCCGGCCTTGCGCGTCATACGTGTATTCGAGAGGATACGTGCGTCCGCCTGACACGCGAAATATCTCCCCGGTCGGATAATAGGTCGTCGTGGTGACAGCCTCATCGGGAGCGGTTACGTGACTCGGCCGACCGGCGTTGTCATAGGTATAACTTGTCGTCTGCTGGTCCGTTAAATTCGGAGCCGAAGGCGGCGTAGTGATGGACTGGATTTGATCGTCGTCAAAGTAGCTAAAGGTCGTGGTACCGGTGCGCGCATCGGTTGAAGTCTGCACGCGGTGGAAATCGTCGTAGCCATAGGTAACACTGGAGAGGGTGAGTGCACCTGCGGTGCTGACTTGAGCCAAGATTTTACTATCAAGTGTGGTCACTACCGATTGGCGACCATCGGGATATTTGACGGTGCGAGTGACGACACCGGTGGAGTCATCGTAGGCAATTGCCGTCGCGACGGTCTGACCATCGGCAGTCTGCCACTGACTCAGGCCGTCTACGCTCTGCTCGGTGCGAGCGATTTCAGTGCCTGCATCCACGCCGTCCTGCTCCCACGCGAGTGTGCGCGTGCGCTTGACAGCGACACCGTGGTCCTGGACCACGTCCTGAATGGTTTGGCTGATGTGGTCCGCGCCGGCAAAATCAATTTGGCCCGTGCCCTCCAGATCCAGAGCGACGACTGACTGGTTGCCGCGCGCGTCATAACCAAAGAGCGTAGCCACGCCGTCGGAATCGACCTGGCTCGTCTTCTGCCCCTTGGCATTATAATAATATTTGACGGTGGAACCATCGGCAAACTGTTGTCCTGCGAGC
>Ga0209583_10000283_pt1 | contig 16239 bp, 13 predicted proteins | sample Str014_FD_187201 | JGI IMG/M metagenome (GOLD analysis project Ga0209583, IMG submission 187201) | Freshwater sediment microbial communities in response to fracking from Pennsylvania, USA - Straight Creek_MetaG_SC_2014 (SPAdes) (version 2) | ecosystem: Environmental > Aquatic > Freshwater >... | reverse complement strand
TCTGTGATCAAGAGCTTCCGGGACAAGACCACCGAGGCCGTCTTCAATGGCGAAAGTCCGAAGGGCTTTCCGGCCGATTTGGTCAAGGCGGCGCGCCGGAAATTGCGCTACCTCAACGCCGCGGACGATCTCGGCGACTTGAGATCACCCCCAGGCAACCGTCTTGAGGCGTAGGCGGGCGATCGCAGGGGGCAATACTCGATCAGGATCAACGACCAATTCCGGGCCTGCTTCGTATGGACGGCGGAAGGCCCGGCGGAAGTCGAGATCGTAGACTACCACTAGATGAGGACGCGACGATGGCCAAGAAGCTAAAGCCCATGCATCCTGGTGAAGTTCTGCAGGAAGAGTTCCTGAATCCGCTGAATATGTCGGCGGGCGCTCTTGCCAAGGCTTGCGGCTTGCCTCGCACGAGGATCGAACGGATAGCCAACGAACAGACGGGCATTACCGCCGATACTGCGCTTCGGCTCGCCAAGGCGCTCGGCACAACGGCACAGCTTTGGCTCAATCTGCAGAACGACTATGACGTTCAGATCGCCAAGCGTGATCTGGGCAAGATTCTCGATCGCATTGAGACTGTAAACAAGCCGAAGGCCGCCTAACCAACGGCTGACCGGCTGCGTCTGGCAATTGCGAAAGTGGCGGCGCGCCATGCATGTGGTTCCGAGCGCCCACCATCCAGACCACGACGTAGCAAGAGACGGTAGGAACGGCGCGAAGACGCGCCTCTATCCACGCCCTACGGTTGCTGGGGTAGGGACCGCGGCTGCGCTCGGGCCTGCGGCGACGGAAGCGTCCTCACCGGCCTGGTCGCCGTGGCGATCGGCCGTGGAAGCGCCGATGGTTTGGGCCGCACGTTCTGCTCGGAAGCCCTGGACATAAGGCCGACAATTTGCTCCTGGCCTGCCTTGAGCTGCTGGATGGCGTTCGCATTGTCGCGGGCCATTTGTTCCTGAACCGCCTTGAGCTGCTCGGCGGCGCTCGCATTGTCGCGGGCCAATTGTGCCTGGGCCGCCCTCAACTGTTCGGCGGTGTTCGCATTGTCGCGAACCATCTGTGCCTGGGCTGCCTTAAGCTGCTCGATCCCCTGCTCCGCGGCTGCGAGATCGCGCGCCATGGTCTGGAGCAACAGCGCCGCTTCGGGAGAGACCGGGGCGGCTGTCGGAGCCGCTTGCGACGTGGTTTGAGCCACAGGTGCCGGTTGCGAAAGTGCCGCATTCGCCGTGGCCATGTCAGCGGCAGCCGGGCTCGGCTTCGCCGGAGGCTCTTGCCTATCTGACGATAGCGATGACGTTAAAACGCGCTGTGGTACCCGCTGCCAGGCGAAAGCAGCGACACCGATGCATACCGCCAACAAACCGATGAGGCCCCATAATACGCTGCCACGCCATCGCCGGCCCGAGGCGGCAGGGCGCTTCCGCGAGTTCGAAGAAGGGCGCGCGGCATCTTGTTCGATCCTGGAGAATTTTTCATCTACAGGTGGGAGCTGTTCATCGGTGCTCCCGATATGTTTGAGAGCGTACTCGATCGCCGCGAGCGAGAGATCGTGTGGATCGGTTTGTTTCATGTGTGGCGTTGAATTCATTGGCGCTTTTTTGCCGTCTATCGAGGAGGCGGTCGGAGTCCATCAAGTCGACGAACCGCTGAACACTCGCTGTGGTTTTGACCGTAGCATAACTCGACTTTGGAAAGTATAAGGTTGTTGGTCAGGCGACAAGCTTTCAGACCAAAATAGCGGGGTGCGGCGCGTCCCGAATTGACGCCTACAAATCCACCACCACGTAATCGCTTTCCACCGCGACCTTGATGGTCTCGGCGACATACGGCCCCTTCACCACGGTTGCGCCCGGCTCGACATTGACCGGATAGGCGCGGGCGCGGAACCGCTTGGGGTCGCAATAGGACTGCCCGGTGCGGATATCGAATTCCCAGCCGTGCCAGGGGCAGCGGATGATCTCACCCAGTTTGGTGTACTCGATCTCGCCGGGATCGGAGGATTGCGCGAGCCCGATCAGCGGGCCTTCGCATAGCGCCGCGCCCTGGTGCGGGCAGCGGTTCAACAGGCCGAAGAACTCGCCCTTGACATTGAAGATCGCAATCGGCCGCTCATCGATGGTGACGAATTTTCGGGTCCCCGGCGGCAGCTCGTCCACCGGGACAATGACGTGACGAACCATCAGGCTAAACCGTACAGCTTCCGCGCGTTGTCGAGATAGAACGCCTGCTTGTTGGCGTCGCTGACACCGGCCGGCAGCACCCGCGACGGCTCGTCGTAATCCCAATGCGGGTAATCGGTGGCGAACAGCAGCTTGTTCCAGCCGACCCAATCGATCACCTCGAACAGATGTTCGCGCCGTTCCGGATCTTCCATCGGCTGCGTGGTCCACCAGATATGGTCGCGAATATATTCCGACGGATGGCGCTTCAGATGTGGCACCTCGCCACGCAGCCGCTCGAAGCTCTTGTCCAGCCGCCACGACAGCGACGGCGCCCAGCCGAATCCGGCCTCGATCATCACCATCCTGAGCCTGGGATAACGCTCGAACACGCCTTCGAGCACCAGGCTTGCGAGCGCGGTCTGCTGGCACTGCGAATGGCCGACCATCTCCTCGATGTAATAGCTCGGCCAGCCCGACGCGGTGATCGGATTGCCGCCGAAACCGAAGGCGTGGATGCCGATCGGCAAGCCGGCTTCCTCGGCGGCCTGGTAGATCGGCCAGTAGCGGCGCTGGCCGAGCGGCTCGACATTGCGGCTGAGCAACAGCACTTGCACGAAATTTTCGTCGCCGGCGCGTTTGCGGATTTCCGCGGCCGCCGCCGGGCCGTCCTCATTGGCGACCACGATCGAGCCCCTGAGACGGCTGTCCTTGCTGGTCCACTCCGCGATCTGCCAGTCGTTGATGGCGGTCGCAAGCGCGGCGCTGAGGTCCTGGTTGCGCAAGCCTTGCCCGGTGTTGAGCGGACACAGCACGCCAAGCGCGACATGGTTGGGATCGAGATGCTGCTTCTGCATGAACGACAGCGAGGAACCCTGCGGGCCGCCCTCCGGCGGATAAGCGTCGCGGCGCGAGGCGTTCGGTTGCGCCTTCGGATAGGGCGGGCCTTCCATCATGCCCTGATAGGCCTGCTTGCCGAAGGTTTCGATATGGTCGTGCCAGCGGCTCGCCAGATAGGGCCGCAGATCGTCGAGGCTCTTGCGCGCCGGATGGATGTCGCAATCGGCGATCGCAATTTTCACGCCCGCGGATGAATCCGGTTCCGGACTGGAGCGGAACTGCATGTTCATGGCGTCGACTCCTCGGGCACCGATTGCTTGAGACGGCCGTAAGTCGCGTGCGGATTATCGATCATGATCTTGCGGACGAGATCGGGCGACAACCCTTCCGGCAACACCTGTTCGCCATCGAATTGCCAGTGCGGATAGTCGGTCGAGAATAGAAGCAATTCATCCGACTGCATATGGTCGAACAGCCGATTTAACGTCGCCGGATCCGGCGGGGCGTCGACCGGCTGCAGCGAAAAGCGGATGTTGCTGCGCACAATTTCCAGCGGCGCGCGGTCCACCCAGGGGGTTTCCATCCGGACGCCGCGCCAGAACTTGTGCAGTCGCCACAAATAGGGCGGCAACCACGTAAAGCCGGATTCCAGCATCACCATTTTCAGCCGGGGGTGCCGGGCGAACACCCCCTCGACGATCAGGCTGGTCAACTGGGTCTGGAACGCTTGGGCCTGCGCGACGTAATCCTCGATATGGTAGGAGCCCCAGCCGACCGAGGTCGGCGGGTTGTGATAGTTCGAGCCGGCATGGATGCCAATGGGCAGCCCCAGCCGTTCGGCGGCGGCATAGATCGGCCAGTAGGCGCGCTTGCCCAGCGGCATGTCGCCCATCACCAGCATGAGCACCTGAACGAAGCGCTTGTCGGCGGCGCAGCGCTCGATTTCTGCGACCGATTTCTCGATGCTCTGCACCGGAATGACGATCGATCCGCGCAGGCGGTCGTCCTTGTCGAGCCATTCCTTCGCCAGCCAATCGTTCAATGCGCGGCAGAATGCATCCGCCATGTCCTCGCTGAACACCATCTGGACGCCATACAGGGGATTACAGATGCCGTAGGCGACGCGATGGGGATCAAGCGCCTGGTTCTGCATATCCTCCAGGCGCGAGCCCGGCTTGCCCTGCGCCGGCCGCCAGTCCGGCCGCGAGGCGATCGGCGAATTGACCGGATAGGATTGCGAGACCAGGTCGGTCATGCCGCGCGTCGTTACCTGGTCGCGCCAGTAATCGTTTAGATAGGGCAGTAGGCTGGTCAAATGAGGAACGGCGGGATGCAGATCGCAATCCACGCCGCCTGCGATTGGTGACGTCATGTTTCCCCTTCGGGCCGGCCATTCGATGATGGCATCTTGCGATGCCGCGACGCCTCGTTCGGCCGGTATTCAAGCAGGCCGGTGGCCGGCCCGCAACTCGGCAAGGCACGCGATGGTGTGCTAGGAAAGCATGGATGCCGGGAGGTTTTTCATGATTCGGACTGTGCTGGCGGCGGTCGCGACCGTGGTGTGGCTCGCCGGAAGCGCCGTCGCTCAGCAGCAACAGGCGCCCGCCGCCCCGCCGCCGGTCGATTTCGCCAGGGTCGAGATCAAGACCACCGACCTCGGCAATAACGTCTATATGCTCGAAGGCCAGGGCGGCAACATCACGGTGGCGGTCGCCAGGGACGGGATCATCATGGTCGATGGCCAGTTAGCGCCGCTGCATGACAAGATCAAGGCTGCTATCGCTGCGATTTCCGGCCTGCCGATCAAGTATCTGATCAATACTCAATACCATGGCGATCACACCGGCGGTAATGAAGCCTTCGCCAATGACGGCGCGCAGGTCATTTCCGAAATTAATGTCAAGACGCGGCTCGCCGCCGGCACCACCAACGGGCTGACCGGCGCCAGGACGCCGCCGGCGCCGCAGGGTGCGCTACCCTCGAAGACCTACACCGGCGCGTTCAAGATCAGGCTCGACGGCCGCGTCGCCGATCTCAAGCACATCGCCAATGCCCATACTGACGGCGACACCTATGTCTGGTTCAAGACCGCCAATGTGCTGTCGACCGGCGACACCTTCACCAATGGCCGCTATCCCAACATCGACTTCGCCAACGGCGGCAGCATCAAGGGCATGATCGCGGCGGCCGATGCCTGTCTCAAGCTGACCAACGCCAGAAGCCGGATCGTGCCGGGTCACGGGCCCGTCGCCGACAAGGCGGCACTGGTGGAATACCGCGCCATGCTGGTCACCGCGCGCGACCGGATGGCGCAACTGGTCAAGGACGGAAAGAGCGAGGACGACGTGGTGGCCGCCAGGCCGTTCGCCGATCTCGATGCCAAATGGGCACCGAGCGAACCCGCGGCGAAGAATTTCATTGGTGTGGTCTACCACTCGCTCGCGGACAAACCCGAGGGCAAGCCGCCATTGCTCAAACGAATATTTCGCAGGAGTTGAGAGCGATGAAGGATCTCGTGGCGATCGCCGGGAAAATCGGCGGCAAATTGATCGAGCGCAAACAGACCATCGCCGTCGCGGAGTCTTCGACCGGCGGGCTGATCTCGGCGGCGCTGCTCGCGGTGCCCGGCGCGTCGGCGTATTTTCTCGGCGGCGCCGTGGTCTATACCCGCGACGCGCGGCGAATCCTGATGGACATCCCGGACGAGGCAATGAAGGGAATCCGTTCGGCCTCGGAGCCGTATGCCCAACTGCTCGCTAGCCAAGTTCGCCAGCGCCTTGCCACCGACTGGGGTCTTTCCGAAACCGGAGCGACCGGGCCGACCGGCAACCGCTACGGCGACGCCGCAGGGCACAGCTGCATGGCGGTCGCGGGTCCGAACGGCGCGGTGACGACGCTGGAGACCGGCAGCGCCGACCGGCAGGCCAACATGCATGCGTTTGCCGGCGCGGCGCTGAATTTGTTGCTGCGGAATTTGTCGCAGTGAAGCTTCCATCGACGGTGTCGTTCCGGCGAACGCCTGGCGTTCGCAGGGACGACATCGAGCACCTCACTTCTCGCGGAACGAGCGCATCAACTGGTCGCTCAGCGGCTTCATCAAATAGGAGAACATGGTGCGGTCGCCGGTCTGTACGAAGGCTTCTACCGGCATGCCCGGGATCAGCTTGTTCTCGCCGAGACGCGCCACCTCTTCCGGAGGCATCGAGACGCGGATCGTGTAGTAGGTCTGCCCGGTACGCTGCTCGGTAGTGACGTCGGCGGAAACCCGGGTGACGCGGCCATTCAGTTCCGGCGTGGTGCGCTGGTTGAAGGCGGACAGCCGCAGCAGCGTTTTCTGACCGATCTGCAACTTGTCGATATCCTGCGGATTGACCTTGGCCTCGACCGAGAGATCGTCGGCCTGCGGAACGATCATCATGATGGCGTCGCCTGCGGTGACCACGCCGCCGACGGTATGGACCGTCGACTGCAACACCATGCCATCCTGCGGCGCGCGGATATCGATGCGCCGCAACTGGTCTTCCGCGGTCACCTTGCGTTCGACGAATTCGCCGATCTTGTCGTTGGTCTCGCGCAGGTCCTTGGAAACTTCGCTGACCACGTCCTTGTCGACCTGAATGATCTGCAGCTCGGTCTCGGTAATCTTGCCCTTGGCCTGCGCGCGCGAGGCCAGGTATTGGGCGCGCTCGCCCGACAGGCGCGCCGCGTCCCGCTCGAGCACCGTCAACCGTGAGATCTGGACGAGATGCTGATCGTAGAGCTGGCGGACGCCGACCAGTTCCTTTTCGACCAGCGCAATTTCCTTGTTCTTGGCGGTCTCCTGTGCCGATAGGCCGGCGATCTCTTCGTTGAGCTGCGCCACACGCTCGCGCAGCTGCGCTTTCTGTCCGGTTCGCCCGTTGACGCGAACCTCGAACAGTTTGGTTTCGCTCGCCATCACATCCCGGACATCGGGGTCGGCGGCGCGGTCGAGCAACATCGGCGGAAACACGATCCTGTCGAGACCGCGCTGCTCGGCCTCGAGCCGCGCGGCACGCGCCCACAGGCCGTTGAGGGTCTTGACGACGATCGCGAGGCCCGCCTTGACCACGGTCTCGTCGAGGCGAACCACGATATCGCCGGCCTTGACCAGGTCACCGTCGTGGACACGGACTTCGCCGACCACGCCGCCGGTCGGGTGCTGCACCTTCTTCACGTTGGATTCGACCACGACCTGTCCCGGCGCGATCAAGGCACCCGAAATCTGCACGGTCGACGCCCAGCCGCCGAGCCCGCCCGCCAGAACCAGCACTACCGTGAGCCCCACGATCAAATGAATTCGTATCGAGCTTCGTGCATCAGCTTGCTGCCCGGTCATGATTTGGCGGCTCCGGCATCGGAAACGATCTTGATCGGCGAAGGCAGCGGAGCGACGCGCTGCAGCACCTGCCCGAGCACGATCTCCTTGGGACCGAACGCCTGCATGCGCCCATCCTTCAGCACCAGCAGCTGATCAACGGCCTCGATGCCGATCGGTCGGTGCGCCACCACGACCACGATGGCGCCGCGCTCGCGCGCGCCGCGCACCGCCCGCGTCAGGGCTTCGTCGCCCTCGGTATCCAGATTGGAGTTCGGCTCATCGAGCACGATCAGGAAGGGATCGCCATAAAGCGCCCGCGCCAGCGCCACGCGCTGGGCCTGGCCGGCGGAAAGCGATGTGCCATGCTCGCCAATCTGGGTGTCATAGCCATCACGCATCTTGATGACCATGTCATGCACCCCGGCGTCCTTGGCGGCCGCGATGATGGCATCGGAACTGGCGTCCGGATCGAAGCGGGAGATATTCTGGGCGACCGTCCCGGCGAACAGTTCGACATCCTGCGGCAGGTAGCCGATGTGGCGACCGAGCACATCGCTCGACCATTGATCGAGCGCGGCACCGTCGAGTCTTACCTTGCCGCGCGCGGGCTGCCAAACTCCGACCAGCGCGCGGATCAGCGAAGACTTGCCCGAACCGCTCGGGCCGATCACGCCGAGCCCATGCCCGGCTTCGAGCGCGAACGTCACGTCCTGCACGATCACCTTCTGATCGCCAGGCGGCACGATCGCGACCCCCTCGACGGACAGCCGCTCCGACGGGTTCTGCAGCAGCATCTGCGCGGCCGGGACCGGTAGCGATCCGAGCAGGCGGTTGAGGCGATGCCAGCTCTGCCGCGCGGCCACGAAGCCCTTCCAATGCGCGATCGCCAGGTCGACCGGCGCCAGCGCCCGGGCGCTCAGGATCGAACCCGCGATGATAATGCCGGCGGTGGCTTCCTGGTGGATCACGAGATAGGCGCCGACCGCAAGCACCGCCGATTGCAAGGTCATGCGCATCACCTTGGCGATCGCACCGAGGCCTCCCGAGACGTCGCTGGCGCGCTGGTTGCCCGCCAGATAGGACTCGTTGGTTTCGCTCCAGCGGCGGGTCAGGCGCCCCGACATCCCCATCGCGACCAGAACCTCGGCGTTGCGACGGCTGGCTGCGGCGAGATCGTTGCGCCGCGCCGCCAGCGTCATCGCCTCACGCGCCGGCTCGCGCGACAAGAACTCGGTGATGACCGTCAACGTCACCAGGATGATGGCGCCGACCAGCGCGGTCACGCCGATCAGCCAGTGGAAGGCGAAACAGATCGCCAGATAGAACGGCAACCAGGGCAGATCGAAGAAGGCGCCGGGACCCATGCCGCCGAGGAAGGACCGCACATTGTCGAGATCGCGCAGCGGCTGCAGGCCCTCGTTGCGTGCGCCGACGGTCAACGGCAGGCGCACCACCGTCTCGAACACCCGCGCGTTGAGAGCCTCGTCCAGCGCGGTGCCGACGCGGCCGAGGACCCGGCCCCGGATCAGGTCGAGCACGCCCTGGGCGATGTAGAGGCCGCCCGCCAGGATCACGAGGCCGACCAGCGTCGGGACGCTCCGGCTCGGGAGCACGCGGTCGTACACTTCCAGCATGAAGACCGAACCCGTCAGATAGAGCAGGTTGATCATGAGACTCATGAGGCCGACGCCGATAAAGGCGCTGCGGCACGCCCGCAACGCGTCGCCGAGTTCGGAGCGCCGGACACCGGGAGCGGCTGCCATCAATGCTTGTCTCTTCAACGGGGAATAATTGATTTACCTGATTTTACCGGTATTTATGCCGATCGTCCATTTAAGTCGCGTTAATCCGAATAAGGTCTCACGCCCCGCGCTTCCGGCGCGGGGCCCTGAACGAAGCACAATACTTTGTTTTGAGGGGGTTTCTCCACCCGACCTGGCGGGATCTGGTCCTTCCGCGCCAGGCCGTCAGGAAACCGTTAATTCGGTGGGGATAGGCACCTGCAAGCCCGTTCGATCTGCGGTCGTGTGGCGCGCCTTTCGACACGGCGCGCCCGGGCCAAGTTGGCGAACGAGCGGGTAATGGCTTTTGCAGCGCTACATCCGGCCGCGGACCAGCCGCACGATCAGCAACAGCAGCACGGCGCCGATCGCGGAATAGATGATCTCGGACACCAGCCCGGTGCCGATGTGAATGCCAAGCTTCGGAAACAGGAAACTGGCCACCAGCGCACCGGCGATACCGACGAGAATGTCGCCGATGATACCAAAGCCCGTGCCACGGACGATCTTGCCCGCCAGCCAGCCCGCGATCAGCCCGACAAACAGAATAACCAGAATGCCTTCATTCGAGATTTGCATGGAATTCCCCCGTGATCTGCGTGTTCGCAGCGACCCGAGCCTAGCCGCAATCGGCTGACGTGACGACCCCAAACTGGCGCGCTTCCAGAACGTCCTCGCGGATAGCTGACGGCATGCACAGTGCGATCGCCGGCGAAGCGGATGTTGAGGTCGCGAATGTCGACAAGATTGGTCATGCGAACTTCGGCACCTGGGTGTGGAAGTCGGTCGCCCGCTGGAACGCCGCGCCGATCCGCAGCAGCATGGCTTCATCAAACGGCCGGCCGATCAATTGCATGCCGACCGGCAGACCGCCGCGCGTGAAGCCTGAGGGAATCGCGAGTGCCGGCAGACCGAGATAGTTGACCGGCCGGGTAAACTTGGTGAGCCGCTGGATCACGGCCTCGGCATCGGGACTATTGCCGACATCGCTCTCGGCAATCGTCGGCGCCGGGACCGGCGCGACCGGCGCCAGCACGGCGTCGGTGCCTGCGACGGCGGCAAGATGAGCCGCGAGCGCCGGGCCGCGCCAGCGCATCGCCTCCAGATAGGACACGCCGGGTATCGCAAGCCCGTTTTGCAGGCGCATCAGGACTTGCGGACCGTAATCCTGCGGCCGTTCGATCAGCCATCGCTTGTGGAATGCTGCCGCTTCGGTGGCGAGAACCAGCTGACAGGCGGCAGTCAGCTGGCGCTGATCGGGCAGTTCGAGCTCGACGATTTCGGCGCCTTGTTGTTTGAGGACGGCGATGGTCTCATCGAGAATTCGCGCCACCTCGGCGTCGAGATCGTCGACATAGAAACTGGCGGGGACACCGATCCTGAAGCCTTTGATCGAGCCTTTGGTCGCGGCGATGTAGTCCGGTACGGGAATCGTCGACGCCGTCGGATCTTCGGGGTCGGCGCCCGCCATCAGGCCGAGCAGCAATGCGCAATCCTCGGCGCTTTGCGCGAGCGGTCCGACGGTATCGAGCGATTGCGACAGCGGCATCGCCCCGGCGCGACTGACGCGGCCGACGGTGGTCTTCAGTCCGGTGACCCCGCAGAAATGCGCGGGCATCCGGATTGATCCCCCGGTATCCGAACCCAGCGCTGCAAAGGTGAGCCGCGCCGCGACGGCGGAACCTGATCCCGACGACGAACCGCCGGTGATGTGATCGACCTTCCAGGGATTATGCACCGCGCCGTAATGCACGTTATGGCCGGTGGGGCCGTAGGCGAACTCCACCATCTGCAGCGAACCCAGCCGAATCGTGCCGGCATCCTTCATGCGCTGCAAGGCCGTCGCCGTCGTCATGGCCACGTAATCTCGCCGGATCAGCGAACCGCAGGTCACGATCTTGCCGGCGTCGTAATACATGTCCTTGTGCGCCAGCGGCACGCCGTGAAGTACGCCGCGGCTTTCGCCTCTAGCCAAGGCTGCGTCGGATTCATCAGCCGCGGCGAGCGCCTGTTCCGCCTCGATCGTCATGAAGGCATTGAGACGCGGCTGCCATTGCGATATCCGGTCGAGGCAGGATTGCGTCACTTCGCGCGACGACAGCCGTTTCCCGGCGATCGCGCTGGCGATCGACACCAGCGACATCAATGCCGGCTCGTCACTCACTTCGACACCTTCGCGGCATGCACGAGAAGAAAAGTCGCCGGCTCCAGATCGAACGGCAGTGTGCCGGCGACCGGCGCGAACCCCTCAAAGGCCGGGCTGATGGAATTGGCGATCCGCGTGGCAGCATCGGAATCGACGGGCACGCCCGCGACATTCGTGATCGCCTTGACGTCCTTGGCCGAGAGTTTGGTCATGTCTTGTCTATCCCCCGTGCCGGCGCACGGCTGTGCCCCGAGCCTGGAATGGCCATGTAGCACCCCCAAGGCGTCACTTCGTCAGCAACTGATAGGCTCCGTTCCATTCCGGCGGCGGCGGGTTTTGCAGGTAGTCGCGCAGGCGTGCCTCGTACAAATCGTACAGCGGCCCAAGGGTGCGGGCCTCATCGGTGGTGCGGCCGCGTTCGATCGCCGCCAGTGCGCCCTCCCAGTCGCGGCTTCGATAGCACGCCAGCATCTCGATGGTCAGGTTACGCAGGCGCTGGAAGCGGCCGGATAGAGCGGTGTCTTCCCGGCCGGCGATAGCATAGATCACCTCCGGTTCCTTCTTGCCCTTGACCATGATGAAATCGAGTTCGAGGATCGCGAACTTCTCCTTGGCCGCGAGCGCGGTCTTGGAACCGACGATGATCGGGAATCCGTACTCCTTGGACTGCCCCTCCAGCCGCGATGCGAGATTGACGGAGTCGCCCAGTACCGAATAGTCGAAGCGGAGGTCGGACCCCATGTTGCCGACCACGCAGGTGCCGGTGTTGAGGCCGACGCCGACCTTGATCGGGATAAAGGTCTGGCCGCCTTCCTTGGCTTCGACTTCGCGCACCTTGTTCAACTCGTCGATCTTCTCCAGCATGTCGAGCGCGGCGCTGCAGGCGTTGATCTGATGCTCGTCGTCATCGATCGGCGCGTTCCAGAACGCCATGATCGCGTCGCCCATGTATTTGTCGATGGTCCCCTTGCGCGCGAGGATCGCATTGGTCAGCGGAGTGAGAAAGCGGTTCATCAGCTTCGTCAGCCCCTGCGGATCGCTCTTGTAGGCTTCCGATATCGTGGTGAAGCCGCGGACGTCGCTGAACATGATCGTCATCTCGCGCTGCTCGCCACCGAGCACCAGCTTTTCCGGCGCCTGCGCCAGTTGCTCGACCAGTGCGGGCGACAGATATTGGCCGAACGCCGAACGGATCTGCCGGCGCTGCGCCTGCTCCCGGACGAAGCTGGAGAAGATCAGCGTCAGGTAGATCGCGGTGGTCGACAGCAGCGGATAGGTGAAATCGATCAGCATCCGGTACTGGGTGTAGAAATACCAGGACGTGCCGACCAGGAAGGTCGCGAACAGCGCGCCGACGGCGACCAGTGTCACCGGTCCCAGCGCGGGGGCGAAGATGATAACCAGGATTCCGAGCAGCAGCGCGGCGAGGAATTCGAGTGCGATGGCGTAGATCGGTTCCGACAGCAGCGACTTGGTCAGCGCGGCTTCCAGCACCTGGGCATGGATTTCGACGCCCGGCATCGACGAGGACACCGGCGTGGTCTTGATGTCGTTCAGACCGACCGCCGAGGTACCGATCAGCACCAGCTTGCGATCGATCTTGTCGAGCGGAACGTTTCCTTCGATCACGTCGACAGCCGAGACATAGATCGAGGGATCTTGTCCCGCGAAGTGGACCCAGAGCTGGCCGTTGCGATCGGTCGGAACCTCCAGACCGCGCACGCCGACGCTCTTGACCCCAGCCTGGTCGGATTTGACGATGACCGTCGGTGTGCCCGTCACCACCCGCAATATCTCGAAGCTGAGCGACGGCATCATCGCGCCTTGCGCCTGCATCATCATCGGCACCCGGCGCACGATGCCGTCGCGCTCGGTCTTGATCGTGAACAAGCCGCGCCCCGCCGCGTTCTCTTCCAGAACCTTGACGTTTCGGAGCAGGCCGGGGAAGTCGAACAGGAAGCGCTGCGGCTCCTCGCCGAGCATCGCGACCCCCGTCACCGGAAGGGTCTTGTCGAACACCGGATTGACCTCGGCCAGGCCGGTCTCGCCCAGCACCACGCGGGAGCGCTTGATCGCGTCCGCCAAAATCTGGTCGTTGCTCGGCAATTCCCGCAACTTGGCGCGGGTTACCTCATCGAGATACCGCATCGATTTGGCGGTGTTGTCCGGATTAAGCCGGTCGGGCTCGGCGAACACGATATCGAAGGCGATCGCCGCGGCGCCGTACTTGCTCAGGTTGATGATCAGGTCCGCGATCTGGGTTCGCGGCCACGGCCACTGGCCGAGCTTGGCGATGCTTTTCTCGTCGATGTCGACAATGGTGACCGGCCGGATGGTTTTCACCCGGGGATCGATGCGCTGAAATGTATCGAAAGTCCTGACCCTGATCTCCTCGATCACGGCGGGGTCGAGCACCCGCAGCGCGGCAAAGCCGACCAGCAGCGCAAGACTGATCATCCGGGCGTAGCCGAACCTACGCGCGAACCAATGCCGCAATATCCTCAGCAGCTTCATGCTATCCGGGTATCATGCTGAGGCCGGCAGATCACGTCTTGTCTTTCGGAGATGCGCGGCGGACGTCGCCGCGACGGCAGAAGCAATTCGGTCACTCGAAGAGGCCGTTTGGTCACACCACGAGGTCGTGGTGGACATAGGCAACGAGGGTACCCTTTGCCTGGTCCGAAACGAGGTTGAAATTGTCCGCCGAGTAGTTCCCCAGCAGCGACAATTCAACCGTTTTTGCGCCATCCGAAATCGTCAGAATTCCGCCGGTCGCCGCGGCGTTTTCCTGGTAACTGAGGGACGCCGTGGCCGATCCGAGATCGGCAAGATCGATGGTGTCCGAACCGGTAAAACCGGTGATCGTGCCATTGAACTGAAATGAGTCGCCCAGTTTGAGAGTGCCGGACGCCCCCGACCCAAACACCACATTCGCGGTCGCCGATGCCTCGAAATCGAGGATGCCGTTACCGTCGATCTGGGCGGTGCCGTTTCCGCTTACCCCGCCCTGAACCGTCAGGGAGGCTCCATTGGCCCACAGGACACCCGAATTTGCGATTGAACTTGCGACCACCAGACCGCCGCTGCCCGACGCTTCCAGCATTCCCGAGTTGGTGACGACATTGGCGCCGGTATCGACGGTGAGAGCGTTCGCGCCCGTCGCGTCGATTGTGCCCTCGTTGATCAGCGTCAGCAGTCCGGCCCCGATCTGACCGGCGCCCGAGATGGTGTTGTCGACATTGGTGAGCGTCACGTCAGCGCTGGTGCCGATGATGGCATTTTCGGCGTTGTCCGACAGGTTCACATCGCCCGCGCCCGAAAGCGTAATGCCGTGCTCGATCAAATCCAGTGCGGTCTCTTCGCCGACCGAGGCCAGTGCGATGGTGCCGGTATTGTTGATCGTGCCGCTCAGTGACAGGTGGGCCCCGTCGCCGACCTGCATCGCCCCGGGATTATCCGTGACAGGCACCTGATTGAAGACGAAGTCGCTCGCTGTAATCGATGCCGCGTGAACCCCGTACACCGTGATCGTTTCATTGGCGCCGATGCTGATCACGGCATTGCCGTTGGCGTCGTCCGCGATGTTGGCCTGGATGTCGGCGAAGCTCGCGACATTGGCAAAGCCGATCAGATCGATCTTGTCCGACGCGGCATTGAAATTGTAGACGATATCGTTGCCTATCGGCTGAGCGAAGACGAAGAGATCGCCGGTACCGGTGCCGGTCAAATGATCGTCGCCCGCGACGGCAAAGATCGGCGAGCCGGGGGCGTAGGCTTCGACATTGTCCGACGCAACCAACGAGCCGATGCTGCCGTCGGCATTGGTCCAGGTTTCGGTGACATGGAGTTCGGCTGCGCCGACAAAATTGGCGGCCGGCGTGACCGTCAACGTCGAAAAATCATTCGTTTGCGCGGTCCAGGATCCGTCGGCATTGTGTATGGCGCCGCTGATGGTCCAGTTCAGCGGGACATCCGTGAACGTAACCGTCTCGCTTGCAGCGCCGGCAACCTGCGCAAGGCCCAGGTTGATGGGAGATCCCGACACGCCGGCCGGGTCGATATCGTGCACGCCGGTGACGGTAACCACCACGTTCTGGACCGTGCTGCCGCCATGGCCATCACTGATCGTCACCGCATAGGTCACTGTCAACTTCTGACCGGCACCCAGCACGTCGCCGCCCCGGTCCGCCAGGCTATAGGTCCACGCCACCGAGCCAAATCCGGTTCCGGTGCTGTCGGTCTTGGTCAGCGTTAACGTGCTGGCACTCAGTAGCGTCGTCAGCTGGTTGCTATTAAGTGTCCCGTTCGCGAGGCTGAACGTCGGCGCCGCCTGGGTCACCGTGTGCACGTCAATAAGGTCGACGTCAGCGAACGCGATGCGGCCCGAGGTGCTGTCGCTGCCGGTCTCGTTGACGTGGGTGAACGCACCGGTGGCGGTGGTCGAAGACGTCACGATGGTCGGTGCATCGTTGGTGCCGGTGATGACCACCGTGACGTCCTGCGGAACCGTCCCACCATGGCCGTCCGACACCGTAACCGTATAGACTTGGGTAATGGTCTGACCCACCGCCAGCGACTGCAGCACCGAATTGTTGTCGTTGAGCGTAAAGGTCCATCCCACCGTCCCGGTGTTGGTGGTATCGGCAGTGTTCTCGTTCACCACCAGCGCGAAGGTGCCGATCTGGCTGCTATTGTCGATAAAGCCCGGCAGATGCGCGCTCGACGTCGATGACTTCAGCGCTGGCGTCGCGGTGTGGGCGTCGATCAGGTCGACGTCCCGGAATGTGATGGTGCCCGACGTGACGATATTGTTGCCGGCGACGATATTGGTGTCCTCAGTGACGCCGCCCGACGACGTGGTCAAGCTCGACACGATGGTCGGGGTGTCGTTGGTGCCGACCAGCGTCACCGTGACGTCCTGCGTCACCGTCGCGACGTTGTTGTCCTTGACCGTGATCGTGTAGACCTGCGTCA
>Ga0209583_10000282_pt1 | contig 16289 bp, 16 predicted proteins | sample Str014_FD_187201 | JGI IMG/M metagenome (GOLD analysis project Ga0209583, IMG submission 187201) | Freshwater sediment microbial communities in response to fracking from Pennsylvania, USA - Straight Creek_MetaG_SC_2014 (SPAdes) (version 2) | ecosystem: Environmental > Aquatic > Freshwater >... | reverse complement strand
GACCTGTTCCCGCCAACGGCCCCTATGACCGCGGCGACAATCGGCGATCACTCGGGCGCGGCGAGAGCGATCCGCTAGCTGAACTTGCGCGCTTGATCGATCAGACCGATCCGGTTGCCGGCGCGGCCAAGACGGGTGCCCCGATCCCGCGGGCCAATCCGAGACCGAACTTTCAGCCGCCCGACGAGTCCGACAGCCATCCAGCGGGACCGCCATCCTGGATGCAGCGGACGCAACGTCAGGAAACGCCGCAGCAGGAGCATGACGAGCCGGAATACCAGCCGAGCCCTTTGCATCCCTTGCATCGCCATGCCGCCCCACAGCATGTAGCGACGGCTCCTGTCGACTACGACGCACAGCGGTACGCGGAGCCGGAACAGGAGCCCAATCCGTCGCGCTATGACGATGCGCTTTTTGGCCAGATCGAACCTGGCGAACAGGACTATCAGCGCGATCCGGCTTATCCGGACGACCCCTACGCTTACCAGGACGACTACGAAGAAGAGCCGGAGCTCCCCAAGCGAAAGAGAGGCCTGGTAACCGTTGCCGCAGTGCTCGCGCTGGCCGTGGTAGGGACGGGGGCTGCCTTCGGCTACCGGACCTACATCGGATCGCCAAGCAGCGGCGAGCCGCCAATCATCAAGGCCGATAACAGCCCCACCAAGGTGGTGCCGACACCGGCTGATGGCATCGTCAAGACCCCGGATCGCCTGCCCTCGGGCGACGGTAGCGAAAAGTTGGTGTCGCGTGAGGAAACGCCGGTCGATTTGAGTGCCAGGTCTGGTGCGCCTCGCGTCGTCTTTCCGCCGCCGAACCAGAATGCCAGTCAGCCGCCGGCATCGCCATTCCCGCCGCCGGCGGCGGCTGGGGGCACCCTGCCCAGCAACGAACCGCGCAAGATCAGGACACTCTCGGTCAAGGGCGATGCTGTCGAAAACGGCGTGGTTCCGGTGGCGCCTCCCGGTTCGGCCGCGAAACCCACCACCGCCACGCGAGTAGCGGCTCCCGCTCCAACGGCTTCGCCTCCGCGGAATCCGCCTGCTGCGGCCAATGCAAACGGCAGTGCGCCGCTCTCCCTGACGCCTCAGCCGTCGCAGCCCGAGCCCGCTCCAACCCAAGTCGCCGCCGCCAATCCGAGCCAGGCCGCCGCCGCCTCAACGTCCGGTGGCTATGTGGTCCAGGTGTCGTCGCAGAAGAACGAGGCCGATGCCCAGGCCTCATACCGGACGCTACAATCCAAGTTCCCGAACGTGCTGGGTTCTCGGACGCCTCTGATCAAGCGCGCCGATCTCGGCGAAAAGGGCGTGTACTACCGCGCCATGGTGGGGCCGTTCGGGTCGCAAGATGAAGCCAACCAATTGTGCGGCAATTTGAAAACCGCCGGCGGCCAGTGCGTCGTCCAAAGGAATTAACCGCCGTTTCCTTGACCCCTGGCCGGAGCGCGGGCTAATCGGCCTCATGAGCAGCCGCGCATTCATCACGGGCGTATCGGGACTGAAACTGAGCGACGCCGAGCGCGGGTTTATCGGTGCGGAGCGGCCGTGGGGCTTGATCCTGTTCAAGCGCAACGTCGAAACTCCGGACCAAGTATCTAAAATTGTTAGTGAATTCCGAGAATTGGTCGGCCGCGACGATGCCCCGGTCCTGATCGATCAGGAAGGTGGCCGCGTTCAGCGGCTGGGTCCACCACATTGGCCGGTTTATCCGCCCGGGGCTCTTTTTGGTGCGCTTTACGATCTGCAGCCATCGTTGGGCCTCAACGCGGCGCGTCTGAGCGCAAGGCTGATCGCCGCCGATCTGGCCGAACTCGGGATTACCGTCGATTGCCTGCCGCTGGCCGATGTACCGATCGCCGGCGCCGATGCCGTCATTGGCAACCGTGCCTATGGAACTGAACCGGCCAAAGTGGCGGCCATCGCGCGCGCGGTCACGGACGGGCTAGAGCAAGGTGGCGTGCTGCCGGTGCTTAAGCACATCCCCGGCCACGGAAGGGCCAACGCGGACAGCCATTTCGGGCTGCCGATGGTCGATACTGACGCGCACGAACTGGAACGGACCGATTTTGCCGCCTTCCGGCCGCTGGCAGACCTGCCGATGGCCATGACCGCGCATGTTGTGTTTAGCGCGCTTGACCCCGCCCAACCGGCGACGACTTCTGCGACAATCATACGGCAGGTGATTCGCGGGGTGATCGGGTTCCAAGGTTTGCTGATGAGTGATGATGTTTCGATGAACGCGCTGGCGGGATCGCTCGCCGAGCGGACCCGGGCCATCGTCAGCGCCGGCTGCGACATGGTGCTGCATTGTAACGGCAATCTCGACGAAATGCGCGAGGTCGCGCGCCAGACGCCGGAGTTGATGGGGCAGGCGCTTGAACGCGCCAATCGGGCGTTGGCTTCGCGAAAGGCGCCGCAGCCGCTGGACCGGCATGCGGCACGGGCTGAACTGGAGGCGTTGATGGATCGGGCAGGGACGGCATGACGGCGGAGATTCTATCGTTTGAAACCGGACGGCCGGCCGAGCAGCTCGGCGACGGCGAGCCCTCGCTGGTGGTCGATGTCGAGGGCTATGAGGGGCCGCTTGATCTGCTGCTGACGCTGGCGCGCCAGCAAAAGGTCGATCTGTCCAGGATTTCCATCCTGGCGCTGGCCGACCAGTATCTGACCTTCATCGAAGCCGCCCGGAAAATCCGCCTTGAGCTCGCCGCCGACTATCTGGTGATGGCGGCGTGGCTGGCGTACCTGAAATCGCGCCTGTTGCTGCCGGAGCCCGCGACGGCCGACGGTCCGAGCGCCGAGGAGATGGCGACCGCGCTGGCCAACCGGCTCCGCCGGCTCGAAGCGATCAGGGAGGCTGCTAACCGGCTGATGAACCGACCGCAGTTCCAGCGCGACATTTTTCCGCGCGGCAATCCGGAATCGATCGCCGAAATCCGCCACCCCAGATTCACCGCGACCCTGTTCGACCTCCTGACCGCCTACGCCGCGCAGCGCCAGCAGCGTGTGCTGGCAACCGTGCATATGGCCAAACGCACGGTTTGGTCGCTCTCGGAGGCGCGCGCTTCGCTGGAGCGGCTGATCGGCATTGCCGAGGACTGGAGTTGTCTCGACGAATACTTGCTCGACTACGTCGTCGACCCCTCGCAAAAGGCGACCGTGTTTGCGTCGAGCTTTGCCGCTGCGCTGGAAATGGTGCGGGAAGGCGCGATGGAACTGAACCAGAAAGAGGCGTTCGCGCCGCTGTATTTTCGAAAGCGTCCGCCGCAAATGTCAGGCGCGATGTCCGCGCCCGATCTGTCGGCCGAGTAGGTGGAAGAAGGAGACCGAACCATGGCGAGCCTCGCGGAAAAACGCATCGAAGATGCGGAATCTGCCGTCGATCCCGAGATCGATACGGAAGCGCGGCCGGAGGAATTGCGGCTGCTGGAGGCGTTGTTGTTTGCCTCGGCGGAGCCGATCGACCAGGCCGTACTGGCCAGGCGCATGCCCGATGGCGTCGACATCAAGGTGGCGCTGGCGCAACTGCAGGCGGAATACGCCACGCGTGGCGTCAATCTGGTTCGCGTCGCCAACAAGTGGACCTTCCGTACCGCCGGCGATCTGGCATGGCTGATGACGCGGGAAAGCACCGAGACGCGTCGGCTATCGCGTGCAGCGATCGAGGTCTTGGCGATCATCGCCTATCACCAGCCGGTGACGCGCGCCGAGATCGAGGAAATCCGTGGCGTAATCACCTCCAAGGGGACGCTGGATGTGCTGCTGGAGACCGGATGGATTCGTCCGCGAGGCCGCCGCAAGACGCCGGGTCGTCCGCTGACCTTCGGTACCACCGAAGCGTTCCTGTCGCAGTTCAGCCTGGAACTGCTCGGCGACCTGCCGGGGCTCGAAGAGCTGAAGGGTACGGGATTGCTGGATTCGCGGTTGCCGACCGGCTTCAGCGTTCCGACGCCGTCCGATGATCCCGCGTTACGCGATGACGAGGATCCGCTCGAGGTCGGCGATCTGGAACTGGCGCTGGCGCCGGCGGCGGAGCCGGAAAGCGACGTCGAGAGCTAGTTTTCTGCCTGCCCCGAGAGCGACCGTCGCGGTTAACGGTAGCCGCAATACGTGCTTTCCGCACCGATTTGCCGCGGCCTAGGTCCTTGTTTTTGACACCTCCCGGGCCTACCTTCCTGCAAAGCGTGGGCCGGGACTTCGGCCATCGGTTTGGAGGATTGCGGGATGGGTTCGCTTAGCATTTGGCACTGGATCGTGGTGATCGCGGTGGTCCTGCTGTTGTTCGGGCGCGGCAAGATTTCGGACCTGATGGGCGATGTCGCGCAGGGCATCAAGGCCTTCAAGAAGGGCATGCAGGACGACGACAAGACCGCGGAAAAGCCCGAGCCCGTGAAGACCCTCGACCACAACGCCGCGCCATCCGCGGCGCGGTCGGATGTCGGCAGCAAGGCCGTCTGAACCGAACGCCGGTCCTGTGACCAAGGTCGGGACTGGATAGCGTCGGGTGACCGCGTTTTCGAGCGAAGTGGCTTCCGGTTCGCGTGAAGAAAACGCATGAAAAAAGGCGAGAACGAGCTGCGGTCCTGATCTAAATCCGGACCGGAACGGCTCCAGGCGGAAAACTCATGTTCGACATCGGGTGGAGTGAACTGGTCGTCATCGCTGTCGTCGCGCTGATCGCCATTGGCCCGAAAGAGCTGCCGGGCGTGCTGCGCATGGTCGGGCAATGGATGGGCAAGGCGCGCAAGATGGCAGCCGAATTCCAGGGCCAGTTCCAGGAAGCGATGCGCGAGGCCGAAATGGCCGACATCAAGAAAACCTTTGACGAGGTCAAGGAAACCGCGACCGGCCTCGGTCGCGACAATATCATGACTTCGCTGCAAAAGGACGTCAGCAGCGCGCTGCACATCGGCGACATCGAGCCGCTGGCGGACGCTCAGATCGCCTCTGCCATCGACGCACCGGTGACGACATCGGTTGAAGTGCCGACCACGCCGGCTGTCCCCACGCCGGAGACCTTCATCGAAGACGAAACCCACGCCGCGACATCCGAGCCCCTGGCGATCATCCGTGACACCCCGCATCAGCCCGTGGTTTCCGACGGCCTCAAGGACGCCAAAGCGTCATGAGCGTCGAGGACATCGAGGCCAGCAAGGCGCCGTTGATGGATCATCTGATCGAGCTGCGCTCGCGGCTGATCAAGGCACTGCTCGGCTTCGGCGTCGCCTTCATTTTCTGCTTCTTTTTCGCCAAGCAGATCTACAATGTGCTGGTCTGGCCGTTCGTCTGGGTCGCCGGCCCCGAAAACTCGAAATTCATCTATACCGCGCTGCTGGAATATTTCCTGACGCAGTTGAAGCTCGCGCTGTTCGGTGCCGGCTTCATCTCGTTCCCAATCGTGGCGACGCAAATCTACAAGTTCGTGGCGCCCGGGCTTTACAAGCACGAGCGCGGTGCGTTCTTGCCATATCTCGTGGCGACGCCGTGTTTCTTCGTGCTCGGCTCGCTGCTGGTCTATTTCGTGGTGTTGCCGATGCTGGTACGGTTTTCGCTCGGCATGCAGCAGATGGGCGGCCCGGAAAGCGCGCAGATCCAGTTGCTGCCGAAGGTCGGCGAATTCCTGTCGCTGACGATGTCCCTGATCTTCGCGTTCGGCATCGCCTTCCAGTTGCCGGTCATCCTGACGCTGCTGGGCCGGATCGGCATCATCACCTCCAAACAGCTCCGCGAGAAGCGGCGCTATTTCATCGTGGTTGCCTTCATCATCGCGGCCGTGCTGACGCCGCCGGACGTGCTGAGCCAGGCCTCACTGGCGCTGCCGCTGCTCGTGCTCTACGAGGGCTCGATCCTCGCGGTCGCCATGGTCGAGAAGAAGGCGGCGACGGCGGCTGCCACGCCTCCGTCCGCCGCTCCGCCGCCCGCCGCCAATCCGGCGGAGTAGGCCCAGCGCCCACGTTTCACCTATCATCGCAGCACACTGCCTGTGATTCGTCATGCCCGGGCTTGACCCGGCCATCCACGACTTGTTCTAAGGCAGCAAGACGTAGATGGCCGGGACAAGCCCGGCCATGACGGGAAATCAGTCATGCACGACATCAAGTGGATCCGCGACAACGCCGCCAGCTTCGACGCCGGGCTGAAACGGCGCGGGCTGGATTCGATGGCGGATCATATAAATTCCATCGAAGGGCGCAGACTTGCAATTATTCGTGTGCTCGAGAGTTGGCGGGCACGCCGCAAGGTAGCGTCTGAAAAAATCCATCAAGCAATGAAGGCGAAGGATGAGAGCGAGGTCCGAAAGCTCAAAGAGGAGGTTGCTGAGTGCAAAACCTCGATCGCAACCCTTGAAAGAGAGCAAAGGGAAGTAGATCAAGAAATCGAAACGGCGCTTGCCGAAATCCCAAATCTTCCGCTCGATGACGTACCCGATGGCTTTGACGAACGCGGCAATGTGCAGCGCCACGTCTTCGGCAAGATACGCAACTACGCGTTCAATCCAAAGCCGCACGACGATCTCGGCGGCGCGCTTGGCTTCATGGATTTCGAGACCGCGGCGAAACTAAGCGGCGCGCGGTTCGTCGTGTTGAAGAAGGGTATTGCACGGCTGGAGCGCGCGATCGGCCAATTCATGCTCGACCTCCACACCAATGAGCACGGCTATACCGAAGTGAATCCGCCGTTGCTGGTGCGCGATGAGGTGATGTTCGGAACGGGGCAGTTGCCGAAATTTGAAGAAGACCAGTTTCAAACATCTCGCGCCATGGCTAAGGCGCTCAACTATTTTAAGAGAAGAATTGAGAGCAACACGAAAAAGCTTCAAGTCGCAATAGAAGGTAAGCCACCTCAACAATCGGAAGATGTGCCGGATCTTCCATTCGGTACTGAAATAACTCAAAATCTCTGGCTCATCCCCACCGCCGAAGTGCCACTTACCAATCTCGTGCGTGAATCAATCCTCGACGAGAAGGAACTGCCGATGCGGCTGACCGCGCTGACGCCGTGCTTTCGCGCCGAAGCGGGGGCGGCGGGGCGCGATACCCGCGGCATGATCCGGCAGCATCAATTCACAAAAGTCGAACTGGTTTCCATCACTACGCCGGAAACCAGCCGCGACGAGCATGAGCGCATGCTCTCTTGCGCCGAGGAAGTGCTGCGGCGGCTCGATCTGCATTACCGCGTGATGACTCTCTGCGCTGGCGACATGGGCTTTTCGGCGCAGAAGACCTACGACATTGAGGTCTGGATGCCGGGCCAGGGCGAGGGCGGCGCCTATCGCGAGATTTCGAGCTGCTCGGTGTGCGGCGATTTCCAGGCGCGGCGGATGGATGCGCGCTATCGCGGACCCGACGGCAAGCCGCGCTTCGTGCATACGCTCAACGGCTCCGGCACCGCGGTCGGGCGCGCGCTGATCGCGGTGATGGAAACCTACCAGCAGGAGAACGGCTCGATCGCCGTCCCCGAGGTGCTGCGGCCCTATATGGGCGGCCTGAAACTGATCGAGCGCGCCACATAGAAAAAGCAGAAATGTACGATGGCGCTGCATCGCGACATCCGCTGGATCGGCCGGCAGTGGGCCGTCACCGGTCATGGGATGCAGACCATCGATCCGAAACTCGGCGGTAAGTTCGATATCGCGATTTCCGGTTTGTGGGACGACGATGCGATCGAGCGCCTTCGCGAACAGCAATGGTTCAACGTCGACGATTTCGAGCGCGGGCTCGCCATTGCGCGGGCGCGCTATCCGGCGCCACCCGGCAGGATCATCGAACCGAGGCCGCCCAAACAAAACCTCCCGCCGGCCGAATCGGCCAGCTCCGTTCCACCGCTTCCGCCGCTCTCAAAGCCGGCAGAGACACCCGATCGAAAGGTCGCCTCCGCCGATCCGCCGCCTGGAATCGCCTCCGAAAAACCAGCACCGCCCGAGCCCGCTCCCGCAGAGGTGCCAAAGCCACCGCCGCCCGCATTCGAGATGCGCCTGCCGGGCTGTCGCGCGAGATTCATCTCCCCCTGGCGCGCTCGGTTTCGCCGGTAGGGTTTGGCTCATCGGTTTGCCTCCGCGGCGATACCCGGATAAGACCATTTCGGCAGCAAAACGGCTGCCAGAGCGTGATGGCTTCTCTTCGAAACTTCATCGCGCTCCGGGTTATTGTTGGAGCATGATCTTTTCCGAAACCGGTATCCACTTTTCGGGATCATGCTCGAATAGCAAGAAACAGGTCCTTCCGGCGAATGCGAATTCTCTGCACCAACGACGACGGCATCCACGCCCCCGGCCTCAAGATCGTCGAGGAAATCGCGCGCGCCTTGTCCGACGACGTCTGGGTGGTGGCACCGGAGCTCGATCAGTCCGGCGTCTCGCATTCGCTGTCGCTGAACGATCCGCTGCGCCTGCGCGAGGTCGGTCCGCGTCATTTCGCGGTCAGGGGGACGCCGACCGATTGCGTCATCATGGGCGCGCGGCACATCCTCGGCGAGAAGCTGCCCGATCTCGTGCTGTCCGGTGTCAACAAGGGCCGCAACGTCGCCGAAGACGTGGTCTATTCCGGCACCATCGCCGGGGCGCTCGAAGGGACCATCCTCGGAATCCCGTCATTCGCGTTGTCGCAGGAATTCTCCATCGAGACCCGTCACGCGCCGCTGTGGGAAACCGCGCTGAAGTTCGGACCGGATATTATGCGCAAGGTGATCGACGCCGGCGTGCCGGGGAATACCGTGATCAACGTCAACTTTCCAGCCTGCGCGCCCGACCAGGTCAAGGGCATTCGCGTGACCCGGCAGGGCAAGCGCAATCTCGGATTCCTGAAGGTCGACAAGCGCCATGACGGCCGCGGCAATCCCTATTTCTGGATCGGCTTCGAGCGCGCCGCGATGCTGGATACGCCGGCCGAGGGCACCGATCTCGCCGCGCTCGCCGCGCGCTATGTTTCGGTCACGCCGCTGCGGCTCGATCGCACCGACGACGAGTTTTCACAGGCACTGACAGCGACGCTGAAATAGGTAAGGTAAACGCCTGCTGGCGAGTGGCGTGCAGCTAAGCCGCCACGCTCTTCAGCGTGCTCTCGATAAGCTGAGCCAGCGTTTCCAGCTGAAACGGCTTCTGCAGCGCCGGTCGGTCGCGATACTCTTCGGGAAGGCCGGAAGAGCCGTAGCCGGTGGCAAAGATGAACGGCCGGTTGCGTGCCTGGATCAGTTCGGCAACCGGCGTAATCACCTTGCCGTTGACGTTGACGTCGAGGATGGCGAGATCGAATTCGGTGGACTGCGCGAGTTTCACCGCTTCGCCGATTTCGCCGGCTTCGGCCGCTACGCTATAGCCGAGCTCTTCCAGCATGTCGGCCACCATCATGCGAATCATGACCTCGTCCTCGACGAGAAACACTGAACCGCCCGGCGGCCGCGTCGCAGTCATGATCGTATCCTTGCCCGTCCCAAGCCCAAATTCGCAAATAACTACCGCTGGCGCAACGCCCGGGTGAGGGGATTTACGCCCGCAGGGCGGGGATTTCGCATCTTTACGGATCATCTTGGGATTGAAATGCGAGCGCTAACGCCCTCAGGCCAGCCCAAGTTCCAGGGGCGGAACAGGTAAAGCGAGCAATTTCCGCAAAAGCGGCTTAAGAGATGGCGCCGGCTTCCGCTTGGCATCCCTTGTTAATCCCTTGCGAGAACGACATGGCCACGACACCGGACGTGCCGGAAAAAATGAGGTTTCAACTTAATTTGCGGCGGCGAGGGATTAGCGATCAGGCCGTGCTGCGCACCATGGAGGAGATCCCTCGCGACGAATTCGTGCTGCCGGCGGATCGCAACCACGCCTACCGGGACAGCGCGCTCGGCATTGCATGCGGACAAACCATCAGCCAGCCTTTTGTGGTCGCCTACATGACCGAGCAGCTAAAGCTTGGGAAACATCACCGTGTTCTCGAAATCGGCGCCGGCTCAGGCTATCAGGCCGCGGTTCTCTCGCGCCTGTGCGCGGAGGTCTTGACCATTGAACGCTATCGGACGCTGGCGGACAGCGCCCGCATCAGGCTCGAAAAACTTGGATACCACAATGTCCAGGTGATGCTTGGCGATGGATTCAGCTTGCCCGATGAGGCCGGTTATTTCGATCGCATCATCGTCACCGCCGCGATGGAGCAAATTCCGGAAAGCTTGCTGAAGCGGCTGGAGCCTGCTGGCATCCTGATGGCGCCGATTGGCCCGCATCAGGGCACCCAGACCTTGGTGCGGGTCACGCGGTCGGATACCGGTTTCGACCGCAAGGAGCTGGTTGAGGTTCGCTTCGTGCCGGCGCTGCCGGGCATCGCCCGAGAGCTGTGACCTCCATTTGAAAGGCCGGATTGGCTGTTTCCGCCAAGACCTTATGGAAGGTTAAGCGGTTGTTTACTCGGCACGTGTTTACTCAAAAGCAGTATTTTGTTGCGTACGAGTGAGTAACCATGTCGCGTTTCGTCGAGTTGCTTTACTCGCGTCGCGCTCCGCAAGCCGCGGTGCTGGCGCTGATGTCATTTGGATTTGCCGGCTGCAGCGCCGACGTGTCGTCGCGATTTTCGCCAAGCCCCTTTTCCAATCCGTTTGGTTCGCAGGCTGAGGCTACCGGTTCGGTCCGGACCCCCGCGGTCGAACGGCGCGAGCTTCCGCAATACGCCCCGCCGCAGTCGCCATATCCACAGTATCAATCCCAGGCCTTGCCGCCGGCGCTGGTTGCTGCGCCGCATCCCTATCCCGCGGCCAGCCCTGGCGTTTCCGGAGGCGGAAGCGGCCTCGCGTCCTATACGCCGCCGCCACGCCCTCAGCTCGAAACCACCGGTACGACACCGCCGCGTTCGGTCGCCGCGACGCAAAATGCGGCCCATAGCGGCACCACCATCATAGTCGGCACCAGCGATACGCTCGAATTACTGGCGCGTCGCTACAATGTCTCGACCGCCGCGATCCTGCAGGCCAACGGCTACAAGGGCCCGCGCGCGCTTTCGCCCGGTCAGCAATTGATCATTCCGCGCCAGCAAGCCGTGGCAGCGCCGGCGCCCGCGGTCGCGCCCCCCGCCAGCAAACCCATCGCGGCCGCGCCAGCGGCCGCCGCTACCATTCACGTCGTCAATCGCGGCGACACGCTGCTCAGTATCGCTCGCCGGAACCATGTTTCGGGTGCTGAGCTTGCAAGGGCCAACAATCTGGATCAGTCCGCCAAGCTGGCGCTCGGCATGAAGCTCAACGTACCCAGCGCCAGGACGGCCGCGTCGACGCCAACATCGCCGGCCTCGGTTATCGTGTCCGCCACCCCGGTCGCTCCGGCAAGTCCAAAAATGGCAGCCAACGTGCCCGCGCAAAGCGCGCGGCTGGTTCAGCCGACAGCGAATGTGGAAGAGTCTGCGGCGGCCGACCCTCCCGCGGTCAAGCCAGGTGAAGCCACCGGCGCGTTGCCGACCTTCCGTTGGCCGGTCCGTGGCAAGGTGATCACGACCTATGGCGCCAAGACCAACGGCAAGGCCAATGACGGCATCAACCTCGCGGTGCCCGAAGGCACGCCGGTCAAGGCGGCGGAAGACGGTGTCGTTGCCTATTCGGGCAATGAACTCAAGGGTTACGGCAATCTGGTTCTGGTTCGGCACTCCAACGGTTACGTCACCGCATATGCCCATGCGAGTGAACTGATGGTGAAGCGCGGGGATACGATCAAGCGCGGCCAGATCATTGCCAAATCGGGTCAGTCGGGCGAGGTGGGGTCGCCGCAACTCCACTTCGAGATCCGCAAGGGATCTTCGCCGGTTGACCCGCTTCAATTCCTCAACGGGGCGTGAGCGGCGACTATCTTCCCGCCAGCCTCACGCCGAGCCGTCCCGCCAGTTCCTGCGTGAACTGCCATGCAACGCGGCCCGAGCGCGAGCCTCGCGTGGTCGACCATTCCAGCGCCTCGCGCTCCAGCGCCTCCTCGGCCAGCGCGATTCCGAAATGGGTGCAATAGCCCTTTACCATCGCCAGATATTCGTCCTGGCTGCAACGGTGGAAGCCGAGCCAGAGGCCGAAGCGGTCCGACAGCGACACCTTCTCCTCGACCGCTTCGCCTGGATTGATCGCGGTCGAGCGCTCATTCTCGATCATGTCGCGTGACAGCAGATGCCGTCGGTTCGAGGTAGCATAGAGGATGACGTTGTCCGGTCGGCCCTCGATACCGCCTTCCAGTACCGCCTTCAGCGACTTGTACGAGGCATCATTGCCGTCGAACGAGAGGTCGTCGCAGAACACGATGAAGCGGAAGGACGAGCCGCGGAGCCGATCCATCAGGGCGGGCAGGCTCTCGATATCCTCGCGGTGAATCTCGATCAGCTTGAGCCGATCGGCCGCCTTGCGCTTGACATTGATGCTGGCGTGCGCGGCCTTCACCAGCGACGACTTGCCCATGCCGCGTGCGCCCCACAGCAGCGCATTGTTCGCCGGCAGGCCGTCGGCGAAGCGCTCGGTGTTTTCGATCAGGATGTCGCGCATCCGGTCGATGCCCCGGAGCAGGCCGAGATCGACTCGGCTGACCCGCGTCACCGGCGACAGCCTGCCGTCGGGGTGCCAGACAAAGGCATCGGCGGAGCCGAACGGCGGGGCCCTGTCGGCGGCTGGATTGGCCGCGGAGAGGTGAGCCGCAATCGCCTCGAGCGCGTCCGCGATGCGTTCGGCGGCGTGGTTGCCGGAGACCATGGCCGAGCGTTTTGTCGCGGCCTTGGACGGCCTTCGCGTCGCCGGTTGGGGACCGGTGCGAGGCACGGTTTTGTGAGGTTTTTTCGACATCGCTCGGGTTCCTGATGGCGCAGCCTTATCGGGCCTTTCGAAGGGCTGCAAGCGGTGTAAATGAGGGGTCGGGCGGCGTTGCAATTGGGACCGCGGCCGCTATAGTCCGCGCGAATTTGTCCGGCTGGCCCGACGCCCAAGCGTTGCCGGCTTACCCCCCGTTTCACGAGGATTACCCGAATGCTGATTACCCCTGCGTTTGCCCAGGCTGCGGCCGGTGGCGATGCCAACAGCATGCTGATGTCGCTGCTGCCGTTCGCGCTGATCTTCGTGATCATGTATTTCCTGATTCTGCGACCGCAGCAAAAGAAGGTAAAGGACCACGCCGAACTGGTGAAGAACATCCGCCGCGGCGATACGGTCGTGACGTCGGGCGGCCTGGTCGGCAAGGTGACCAAGGTGGTTGACGACGACCAGATCGAGTTCGAAATCTCCGACGGCGTCCGCGTGCGACAAATGCGGCAGATGATTTCGGGGGTGCGCGCCAAGGGTGAGCCGGCCAAGGAAAAGGCCGACGCCGCCAAGGACGAGACGTCGGCGAGCTGACTATCGCGCCGCATCTCCTTTTGAGCTAGCTGACGGGTCAACTCGATGTTGTATTTCACGCGGTGGAAGGCGCTGGGTATCATTCTGACGGCGCTGGTGGTGTGCCTTTGCGCCGTACCTAATTTCTTTCCCGAAGCTACCGTGAAAACCTGGCCGAGATGGGCGCAGCGTCATCTGGTGCTTGGCCTCGATTTGCAGGGCGGCTCGCACATCCTGCTCGAGGTCGACTCCAACTCGGTCAAGAAAGACAAGCTGGATCAGGTTCGCGATGACGTTCGCCGCACACTGCGCGATGCCAAGATCGGCTATACCGGTCTTGCTGTTCGCCCCGATGCGGTCGAAGTGCGCGTCAAGGACACCGACCTTCAGAACGCGTTGACGAAGTTGCGGGATTTGTCGCAGCCGCTTGGCGGGCTGCTTGGCTCCAGCGGCCAGCGCAGCCTCGAATTGAGCGATGCCGGGGGCGGGCTGATTCGACTGACGGTTCCCCAGGCCGCGGTTACCGACCGCATCCGGCAGTCGGTCGAACAATCGATCCAGATCGTCGAGCGCCGCGTCAACGAACTCGGTACGGTGGAGCCGCTGATCCAGCGGCAAGGCGCCGATCGCATTCTGGTGCAGGTGCCGGGCTTGCAGGACCCGACCCGGCTAAAGGAGTTACTGGGCAAGACCGCGAAGCTGGATTTCCGCATGGTCGACCCCACGGTACCTGCGGATCAGGCGCAACCGGGGCGAGTGCCTGCAGATTCCGAACTGCTGATGAGTTCGACGGCGCCAAAAACGCCCTACGTCATCAAGAAGCAGATTTTGGTGTCGGGCGGCGATCTGATCGATGCGCAGCCCGGCTTTGACCAACGTTCGGGCGAGCCGATCGTCAGCTTCCGCTTCAACACCTCAGGGTCGCGCAAATTCGCGCAAGCGACGTCGGAGAATGTCGGGCAGCCCTTCGCCATCGTGCTGGACAATGAAGTGATTTCAGCGCCGGTGATCCGCGAACCCATCACCGCCGGCTCCGGCCAGATTTCCGGCAGTTTCACCGTGCAGGGTGCCAACGATCTGGCGATCCTGTTGCGCGCCGGTGCGCTGCCGGCACCGCTAACCATCATCGAAGAGCGAACGGTCGGTCCTGGCCTGGGCCAGGACTCGATCGAAAAAGGCGAACTCGCGGCCTACGTCGGGTCCATCATGGTCATCGTGTTCATGTTGCTGACCTACCGGCTGTTCGGCGTGTTCGCCAATATCGCGGTTGCCATCAACGTCGCGATGATCTTCGGAATCCTCTCGCTGCTCAACGCTACGCTCACGCTTCCGGGTATCGCCGGGATCGTGCTTACGGTGGGTATCGCGGTCGACTCCAACGTGCTGATCTATGAGCGCATCCGCGAGGAATTGCGCGGCGGACGAAACGCGATTTCCGCCATCGACGCCGGGTTCAGGCGCGCGCTCTCGACCATTCTGGATTCCAACATCACCACCTTCATCGCCGCCGCAGTGCTGTTCTATATCGGCACCGGGCCGGTTCGCGGTTTCGCCGTGACCCTTGGCATCGGCATCATCACCACGGTGTTCACCGCATTTACGCTGACCAGCCTGATCGTCGCCGGCTGGGTACGATGGAAGCGGCCGAAGACCGTGCCGATCTAGGGAATTCCGGATTTGACTCATTTCGTTCTCATCGCGCTGGGCATCCTGATTGCCGTGCTGACCGTCGTCAGTGCGCTAGGCTTGCTGCCGTCGCTGCGGATCGTGCCCGACGATACCAAGTTCGATTTCACGCGCTTCCGCCGCATCAGCTTTCCGATCTCGGCGCTGCTTTCGATCGTGGCAATCATCCTGTTTTTCACCCACGGACTGAATTTCGGTATCGACTTCAAGGGCGGCACGCTCATGGAAATCCAGTCCAAATCCGGCGCCGCCGATATCGCCACGATGCGCTCGACGTTGGGCGGCCTCGGTCTCGGCGACGTGCAATTGCAGCAATTCGGCGGTCCGGCCGACGTACTGATCCGAGTTGCAGAGCAGCCCGGCGGCGACGCCGCACAGCAAGCCGCCGTGCAGAAGGTGCGCAGCGCGCTCGGCGATGCTGTCGAATACCGCCGCGTCGAAGTGGTGGGCCCCCGTGTCTCCAGCGAACTGCTGGCCTACGGCATGCTCGGCCTGATGCTCGCGATCTTCGCGATCCTGATCTATCTCTGGTTCCGGTTCGAATGGCAGTTTGCGCTCGGCGCCATGATCGCCAACGTCCACGACATCGTGCTGACCATCGGCTTCATGTCGATCTCGCAGGTCGATTTCGATCTCACCAGCATCGCGGCATTACTGACCATTCTCGGCTACTCCCTGAACGATACGGTCGTGATCTATGACCGCATCAGGGAAATGCTGCGGCGTTACAAGAAGATGCCGATGCCGGAATTGCTCAACGAGTCCATCAATTCGACATTGTCGAGATCGATCATCACCCACGTCACGGTGACGCTGGCGTTGCTGGCGCTGTTGCTGTTCGGCGGCCACGCCATCCATAGCTTCACGGCGGTGATGATGTTCGGCGTGGTGCTGGTCGGCACCTATACCTCGATCTTCATTGCGGCCCCGATCCTGATCTATCTCGGCGTCGGCACCAACCGGGCCGAGGCGCCGGACAAACCTTCGAAGAAGTAACCATGCCGGGATCCTCGGACGCCCCGCATCTTCCGAGATCGGCGCCGATCGAGGCCTACGGCAAGGGCGGCTTCGCCTTTGCCGACATGTCGCACCGCGGCTCGCTGCTTTGCCTGCCGGATGCGATCTGGGCCTGGCCGGTCGCCAAACCCGACGAGATCGACGAGGTTTCTCTCGTCCGTGTATTTGCCGCTGCCAACAGCATCGACACGCTCATTCTCGGAACCGGCGCGGATGTCTGGCTGCCTTCACGCGCCCTGCGCGAAGCGTTGCGGGCGGTCAAAGTGGTGCTCGACCCCATGC
>Ga0209583_10000281_pt1 | contig 16297 bp, 11 predicted proteins | sample Str014_FD_187201 | JGI IMG/M metagenome (GOLD analysis project Ga0209583, IMG submission 187201) | Freshwater sediment microbial communities in response to fracking from Pennsylvania, USA - Straight Creek_MetaG_SC_2014 (SPAdes) (version 2) | ecosystem: Environmental > Aquatic > Freshwater >... | reverse complement strand
CGGCGCTGCTCCGAGAGCGCGGTCAGCAGGGCGGGCGGCTCGCCCACACCGGTGGGCACGATGATGAAGTCGCCGTCGCGCACCAGCCGCACGGCTTCGGCCGGGCTGGTTCGCTTCTGCTGGTAGAGAGACGGGATGGACATGCGCTGGCTCCTTCGTGCACGTGCCGCAGAACGCGTGCGCGGCCGTCTATTGTGCGTCGCGCACACACCGTGATGCCTTTGCGCCTACACGCATTGACGAAGGCTGCCGACATGCGTCCGCGCAGGTCGGCACGACGATTGGTCATGCGGCTGCAGGTGTGTGCCGCGACAACCCACAGGATCTTCCATGAGCCAGTACTCCCACGAACTGCCAGGCGCCGAGACCGGCAACCTCGTCGACCGGGCCGCCCACTCTGCCGACAAGCTGCTCGATGCGACGCGCCAGACCACGAGCTCCGCGATCGACAGCGTCGCCGACAAGGTCCACGCGTTGCGCGACAGTGCCTCGCCCAAGCTCGACCGGCTGACCGCACCGGTCGATGCCCTGGTCGAGCGCACGCACGCGGCGCCGCTGCAAAGTCTGCTGATGGCTGCCGCCGCCGGCGCCGCGCTGATGGCGCTGGCCGGTTTGTTGCGCTCGTCGCGATAGCGCGTCGGTCATCAGCGGCCTCGGCCTGTCTGCGATGTTCTGGCGATGAGCCCGGCTCGCCGTGCCGGTGTGGCCTTTGTATTTCTGTGGTTCTTCGTCGGCGGCATCGCGCATTTCGTGTTCACCGCGACGGAGATGCGCATCGTGCCGCCCTGGATGCCCTGGCCCCGCGCGGCCGTGCTCGTCAGCGGGGTCTTCGAGTTGCTCGGTGCGCTCGGCTTGTTGTGGCGGCCGAGTCGCCGCGCCGCCGGCATCGGCCTGATGCTGTTGACGGTCGCGGTGACCCCGGCGCATGTGTACATGCTGCAGCGCCCCGAACTGTTCGCGGTGCCGATCTGGGCGCTGTGGCTGCGCCTGCCCATTCAACTGGCCTTGCTGGCGCTGATCGGGTGGAGCACGCTGGCAGGCGCTCACCAGCCGCGGCGCGACGCGGTGCGTTGACCGGCCCGGCGGGCGCGGCTCTCTCCAAAACCGCCGGGCAACGGGGCGGCGGCTCAAGCCGCGTCGAGCGCCCCGAAGTCGAGCGTCGACGCATTCGATGCCGTCTGCGTGAAGTCGCCGTGGACGGCGGCCAGCATGGCGCTGTCGAGTGCCATTTCCATGTAGGCGTAGCTCGTCTGGATCGCCCGACGCACCTCTGCGATCTGCGCCGGTGTGGGGGTATGGCCGAGCAGGGTGGCGACGATGTCGAGTGCCTCCCAGGGGTGCGTGTCGTCGTACTCGGCGTGGACCTTGAGCCAGCGCATCGCCGGCACGCGGATCGCGTCGGGCAGCGAGTTGGCGTAGGTGTCTTTCGAGCAGACCACGCAAGACCATTCGCCGGTGGCACCTTCGACGGCGTAGTTCGTCGCCGCGATGGAAACCGCGAGAGAAGCCTGGTCAGAGACGTACCAGCACCAGTGGGCGAGGGCCTGCAGGCCTTCGATCTCGGCGCCGCTTCGCAGGTCGTGCAACGTGAGGTCGGCAGACTTGGCCCAGGCTGCCCAGTGCTCGGCGTGCTTTTGTTCGACCCGGATGTTCTGGATCAGGTAGCGACGCGCCATGTCTTCACCGGCGCCGTCGCCATAGCCGATCTTTTTCAGGTTCATCCCCATGAAGCGCGGAAACTGCTCGATGGTCGGCCACACGCCGATGAGGAACCGGCGCATCGCGGCCAGCGGCAGTTGCGCATCGCGCATCAGCGCAAACAGCTCGTGCTCCACGACCCGGCTCTTGTGAACGCTCGTCTCTCGGACAACGCGTTGAACCCAGACAGGGTAGCTGCCGATGCTCTTCAGATCACCGGTGCGACGAAATTCTTGAGACATCAAATTCCCCAACGTTTGTTTGCGAATTGCGTGAGGAAAGTCGCACGAAGCGTGCCTGCCCTGCGCCAGCGCGCCGTCCCTTACAAGACGCGTCGGGGCTCGTGGCTCACAGACCGGTGCGCCACTCGCCGTCGAGCAGCGCGAGCAACTGGTCGACCTTGATCGGCTTGGTGAGGTAGCCCTCGAAGCCGCAGCGCATCGCCGCTTCGATCTGATCGGGCAGGGCGTCGGCCGAGAGCACGAACATGCGGATGTCGCGCGTTGCGCGGTGTCGCTGAAGGGCGCGCGCCACGTCCAGGCCGGTCATGTCGCCGAGGTGCATGTCGATCAGCATCAGATCGGGCGGGTCGAGCGCGGCCATCTCCAGCGCCGAACTGCCGTTTTCTGCCACACGCAGTGACACGGACGGGCGCATTCTGACGATTTGGTGCATCAGCTCCGCATTCACCTCGTTGTCTTCGGCGTAGAGCACGCGCAGGTCGGGGGCGAGGCGGCCGGCAGCCACGGCACGCGGGCGCGGCGCCGTGACCTTGGGTGCGATGGCGGTCTTCAGCGTCAGCAGCGCCGTCGTGCCCTCGCCGAACACGCTCGCGATCTGCAGTTCGCCGCCCATCATCTCGGCCAGTTGCCGCGAGAGCACCAGCCCGATCCCGGTGCCCTCGACCTTCGAGTCCTCGGCGCCGAGGCGGTTGAACGGCTCGAACAGATTGCTCAGCTGTTGCGCCGGGATGCCTTGGCCGGTGTCGGTCACCGACACTTCGCAGCGCCCCTGCAAGGCGCGCCAGCTCAGCGTCACGCTGCCGCCGGGCCGGTTGTATTTCACCGCGTTGCTCAGCAGGTTCACGAGAATCTGTCGCAACCGCACGCGGTCTGCATGCACCCAAACATCGCTCTCGGCGAGCGGCGGCTCACCGATCAGGCTCGCGGGTCGACGAGGCGCTGCGCGGCCGCCCGACGCCAGGAAGATCTCGATACCGGCATCCGACACCAATGGTGAGACCATGTTCGCCGCCTCCTCGACGATCGCCGCGACCGACACCGCCTCCTGCGTCACCGCCATCTCGCCGGATTCGATCCGTGCGAGGTCGAGCACATCGTTCACCAACGCCAGCAGGTGCTCACCCGCCGTCTCCACGTGCTTGACGCGCTCGATCTGCTCCGCAGACAGCGGCCGGCTCGTGTCCATGCGCAGCAGTTGCGCGAATCCGATGACGGCATTCAACGGAGTCCGGAGTTCATGGCTCATGCGCGACAGGAAGTCGGTCTTGGCGCGGCTGCTCGCCTCGACCGCTTCTCGTGCCCGCTTCTCTTCTTGAGTCGCGTGCAAGGCGCTCACGTCGCGAAGCACGGCCGTGGTCAGCGGCCCGCGTTCGGTGTCGAGTCGCGACAACGAGGCTTCGAGCGGAAACCTGTGGCCATCGAATCGCACGCCCGTCAGCTCATGGAGCGGGCCGGTCCGGGGCGACGGCAGCGAGCCCGACCGGGCGCGGTCCGATCCGGGTTCTTCCGCGCGCGCCGGGTCGACGATGAAGCGCGCCACCGAAGCGCCGATCGCATCCCGAGCAGGGGTGCGGAACATCGCCTCCGCGGCCCGGTTGAACAGAACCACGTTGCCGTCACCGTCTACGGTGATCACGCCGTCTGTCACGGCGTCGATCAGGCGCTCCATGCGCAGCTCGCCGCGACGCAACGCGGCCTGCATCTCGACCCTCTCGCTGATGTCGAAGAAGGTCGCCACGGCGCCCTTGACCGCTCCGTCGTGGACGATCGGATGCGCCCAGTATTCGACCGGGAAAGAGCTGCCGTCCTGCCGCCAGCAGCGTCGGTCGACCGAGTGCAGCGCCTGGCGCGTACCGTAGGCGTTCGGTCGATTTGCGGGAAGGCGATGGATCAGCGCATCGACGTCGCGCCCCAGCAGCGCGGATTCGCTGGCGTAGCCCAGCATCGTCAGGGCCGCCTTGTTGATGAAGGTGCAGCGGCCCTCGGTGTCCACGCCGTACAGACCCTCCGCGGCCGAGTCGAGGAGGCTTTGCAGTGACTCCTGCCGGTCGACGACCTCGGCCTCGGTCGAGGCCTGGCGGCTCGCGGTGCGCCGTACGAACACCAGCCCGGTGAGGGTCAACAGCACCGCGATCGCAGCGTTCAGGCCGAGCAGGAGACGCTGCACCGTGCGCGATGCCTCGCCAAGCTGGGCCGAGAAGTCGTTCTCGAGCGCGGTCAGGCGCCTGTTCAGTACCGGCCCTTGCACCCGCATCTCGCCGATGGCCGGGGCGGTCGGGTCACCGGCAAGAATGCGCTCGCGGGCGCGGCCGACCAGGCCGCGCATCTGCTCGATCACGCGGTCGCCTTCGGTCCACGCCGCAATCGACTTCGACATGATCGGCGCGTGCTGAAACCAGCGGAACATCAGGATCAGGCCGTCGATGTCGTCCGGGTGGTTGCCGCCGTCGAGAAAGCCGCGCCGCGCCCGATCGAGATCCGGCGGCTGCTGCTGCAGCGATTCGCGCGCAACGCGGTCGCCCAGTGGCACGGCCAGGGCGGCGATGAATCGCGCGTAATCTTCTTCGCGTTGCTTCTCGGCGTAGTCGAGCAGGTAGATTTGCGCGTCTTTCTGCCCTTTGGAATACAGGCTCTCGCCGGTCACGTAGGCACGCACCGAAGAAAGCAGCTGGATGCTGACGCCTGCCACGATCGCCTGCAGCAAGGTCATCGCCATCAGAACGATGACGATCGGGCCATAGCGCGAACGAAGGGACCGGCGTGTGCTTTTCACGGTCTGCCGATCTCTTGGTGCGCGCCCTTCAACATGTTCGCAAGGTTACCCCGTGCGCAAGTCCGGCGGCTGCGGCCGAATCGCAATTTCGACTGCGCCGCTCACGGGCGGCGAGCCGGCTTCACTCGAGCGAGATCGACCGATCGCCCTCAGCGGGATGGCAGCCATCGGCGATCGGCCTCCAGCCCCGGTGAACGACGATCTGCGGCCCGCGATGGCAGATCTCGACCCGTTCGCTTTGCGAGAACCGCTGGCGCACGAAAGCCTCGAGGGTCGACGGCAGGCTGACTTTCAGGCGCAACGCGAAGCGATCGTCCTGCGGGTGATCGTCCAGATGCAGGAACGGCACGAAGCTCGAAGCGAACATCAGCGCGTGCGAGCCGATGGCCACCGGCTCGGGGTCGTAGTGCGCCTGCTGAAGCCATTGCTGCGCGCTTCGGCGCAGATCGGTCGCGTCGTCGGGCAGGTCGCCCCAGGCCACCGCCATCATCTCCAGCACCCACTGATTGCAGTTCTGGTAACGCAGGCTGAACGGATACGCGTTTGCGCTGTAGGCCTGCCCCAGCAGGCGCAGCGCGCGCGGCGTGTCGAGCGCGACGCGTAGCAGCGACTGCGCGGCGGCCGGCGGGAGCCGCACGATCGAGACGTGCCCGAGCGTCGGGTCGTCGATGCCCATCGCGAAGCCGGCCAGGCCCTGGTCGTAGAGGCGTGGCCTGCGCTCGTCGCATGCGTAGTAGAGCTGTCGGGCCGACCATGCGCCGCTTGCTTGGCGCCACGCGATCGCCATGTGCGAGAAGCGAATGTTGAATCGCGCCAGATCGAGACCGGAGCGGCTGATCAGCACGGCGCCGTCGCCGCTCGCGTCGAGTTCGTCGCGCACGATCGCGGCGAAGCGCAACGACGTGTCTTGCTCGCTGGCGCTCAGTGCCGTTCCACGGTCGCAGAACGCGAGCGAATCGGACGCGCCGGCGTGTGCGGCTGCCGCGACCGCCAGGGCCGCGGGCAGGGCAAGCGCCCGCCGAAACTTCAAAGGCCGAGCGGGCGCGCGGCCAGTTCGCCGTACCAGTCGTCGGTGAGAACGAGGTAGAAGGCCGCCTGCGTGTCGCCGCGCGCGAACTCGAATCCGTAGACGCGCTTGCGCGCCTGCACGGGGTCGCCGCGACCGAGCTTCTGCTGGTCGGCGATCGACTGCGGCACGTCGAGCACGAGTTGCTGCTCCGGGTTTTCGGCCCGCAACGTGAGGCGCACGAGACCCGGGCGATCCTGCGCTTCGGCGAGCTCGACGATCCGGTAGTCGACAGCCGCGGACTTGTCGTCTCCACCGGTCGAGCTGCGGCTCGAACCGCGCAGCGATCCGGAGACGCTTCCGCTCGACGCCGAGCCCGCGCTCGACGCCGAAGACGTGAAGCTGTCAGCCTGCGCGCGCGGCGCCGCGACGAAAAGCGCTCCGACCGTGAAAAGCGCGAGCGCGCCGGGAAATCTGGCGGCGGAATTCATCTGATCGCCCTCTGGGTATTCGGACCCGCACCGGCGGCCCTTCGACCTCGAATCTAACCGCTGCGGCAGCGCGGAATGTGTCCGGTTCAGCTGGCTGATCCGATCGCGGACCGCAAGACGGCTCGGCGTCGACTGTCCTGGCGTGCGCGGCTTCGCGAAAGACCCGGCTCAGGGTGGCCGAGAACTCGTCGTAGGAGACGCCGCTGCGAACGAGCCATTCCACGATCGGCTTCATCAAGGCGCACCCGGCCGCGGCCGCCGAGCCGACTCGTTGCCGGCTGGGCCGCTTGCCCGACGACGAATCCGTTCCAGGATGCCTGCCGGCCATGCGCAAGTGGCGTGCGACCTGCTGGCCGTGACGATGCAAGGGCCATCCCTGAGAAGCGGCTCCCGCACGTGCGCACTTTCGTGCGGTCTCGGGTCTGACTTTGAAACAACGCATGGCGCCTCCACAGGGACGCGATGTTGGCCCGCGATTCTTACGAAAATTTAATCACTGGATGTGTGCAACATCGCGCGACGTTTCGCGTTGAATTTGTTACGAGTTCAATCGCACTTTACTTGACCTTAAGGCTTCCGACGGCTCGCGTTGCCCAGACACGCGGCGCCACGCGAGAGCCTTGTCAATAGGCATCGCCCGTGAAAAAGGCACGCTTTTGTATATCTGCGACTTCATTTATGGGGCTATCTCTTAAGAAAACTTATCGTCACACTTGCAACACGCGTTTCTGGAGGTTCGGATGCGAGTCCTGATGATCGAAGACGATGATTTGGTCGGATCGGCCACCCAAAAGTCACTTTCGCGCTTTGGCTACGCGGTCGACTGGGTCGTGACGGGTGCCGATGCGGCGCCCGCGTTGAAGCTGCATTCCTACGACTGCGTGCTGCTCGACCTGGGCCTTCCGGATCTTCCCGGCGAAACGGTGATGCGAGAGATCCGCGATCACCAACCCGAGATGCCGGTGGTGGTGACCACCGCGAGAGGCAGCGTCGAAGATCGCGTCCGACTGCTCGACATCGGTGCCGACGACTACATGATCAAACCGGTCGACACCGTCGAGGTGGCGGCGCGGCTTCGAGCGCTGCTGCGCCGCGTGCGAAGCGATGCCGCGGTCCAGAACGAGCTCGAACACGGTCAGTTGAAGCTCTACCCCTCGCGACGCATCGCGACCTGGGCCGGCGAGCCGGTCGCATTGACCAGCAAGGAGTATTGGTTGCTCGAGACGCTGCTGCGCAAGAAGAACCAGGTCATGACCCGCTCGCAGCTAGAGGACGCCCTCTACGGCTGGGGAGAAGAGATCGGCAGCAATGCGATCGAGGTCTACATCCACTACCTGCGCCGCAAATTCGGCGCCGCGTTGATCCGCACCGTGCGCGGAATAGGGTACCAACTCGGCGCGGCATGACGCGCTTCGAGCGCAAACCGCCGGTCGACTCGGCCGTGCGCCGCGAGCCTGATGTTTTAAATTCGCCGTCTATCGACGACCGGAGCTTCGATCTCGGTTCGTGGTGGCGCCGATCGGGCAAGTCAGGGCAATGGTCGCTGCAACGCCGCGTGTTGCAGATCTGCGCCAGCGCCTTGCTGGTCTCGCTGATGGTCGGCGCATGCGGCATGTACTGGGCCTCAATCGTCGAAGACGATCGCCAGCTCGACACCCGCCTCGAACAACTCGGGGAGATGGTGGCCGAGCTGGCCGAGGAGGAGACGAAGGAACACATGCTCGACCCGTCGAGCGCCGTGACGGTAGCCGAGGTTCTCGTCTCGAAGCTTTCCAACTATCGATACCAGGTGTGGTCGAGCCGTGGCGCGCTGTTGATGCGCAGCAGCGAAGCACCGAGCGACAGGCCGATGGGTGCCTTGGGTCGGCAAGGCTTCACGGAGTTCGTCGACCAAGGTATGACGTTCAGGGTCTATTCGACCAAGACGAAGGACGAAAGCGGAACGATTCAGGTCGCCGAAACAAGCGGTTCAGAATGGGCACACCCCTCTATCGCCGCTCAGTATTTCGTCATCTCGATGCTGCTCCCGTTCGCCTTCGTGGCGATGGTGACCCTGCACCTGCTCAGGCTCGCGTTCAGGCCCATCAACGCGATCGCCGATCAGCTCGCGAGCCGCGGGCCTTCCGACCTGGGGCCGCTCGTTGTCGAGCACCCTCCGCAAGAGCTCCAACCCATCCTGACAGCGGTCGATGCGCTGTTCTCTCGCATCGGCCACGCGCTTTCCGTCGAACGAAGCTTCACGTCGATGGCGGCGCACGAGATGCGAACGCCGTTGGCCGGGATCCGCTCGCAATCTGAGGCAGCGCTTTCGGCCACCACCAGCGACGAGCGTCGCACCGCGCTCGACGCGCTGGTGACCGGGGTCGACCGTTCCGCCCACATGCTCGACCAGCTGCTCGACATGGCCCGTGTCGAGGCAATGCCCCGTGGCGCCCGGGTGCCGCGCGAACGTCTGTCGTTCGCGTCTGTCTACCTCGATGTGCTGACAGACTTCGGCCCGCGTGCGGCAGAGAAGCAGATCGCTACCCGCAGCCGCTTCGACGCGGAGTTCGTCTCGGCACACCCGTTCGCGCTGTACCTCATCATGCGCAACCTCGTTGCCAACGCGATCCTGTACACCCCGCCTGGTGGAACGCTCGAGATCTGGTCTGCGCAGCGGGGCCAAACCGTGGTGTTCACCGTCGACGACTCGGGCCCCGGCATCGCGCAGGCCGACCACGCTCGCGCGTTCGAGCGCTTCGATCGCCTCGGCCGATCGCACGATTCGGGAGTGGGTCTCGGGCTCTCGATCGTCAAGGCAGCCGCCCAGGTTCACGATTGTCGAATCCACTTGCTGCGCTCGCCGCTCGGCGGCTTGCGCGTCGAGGTCGTTTTCGACCCGGCCTGAGGCTGCCGCACCCCGCACGCGAAGCTGGATCAGACGCGTTTGCAGCCAGGATCCGAGCCGCACCGCAGGTAGGCCAGCACGCGCGGCACATAGGCCTGCGTCTCCGCATACGGCGGGATGCGCCTGCCGGCCTTGACCACTGCCTGTTCGCCCGCGTTGTAGGCCGCGAGCACCAGTTCGAGATCGCCGTCGAACATCTGCATCAGCCACTTGATGTACTGCGCACCGGCGCGCAGGTTCTGCTGCGGCACATAGGGGTCGAGCGCGCCGAACCGCTTCGCGGTTGCAGGCAGCAACTGCATCAGGCCGATCGCGCCTCGGTGCGACAAGGCCGCCGGGTGGTAGTGCGATTCCGTCGCGATCACTGCATGCAACAGGTCGGCGGAAACACCAACTTCGACGCTGATCCGGTCGATCAGTTGCCGCATCTCGGGCGACGACCTCGGCAGCCTGGCCGCAGGCAACGCGCCTTGCGCAACGATGCGGCGCGAGGCCCGCGCTTCGGCCGTGGAAAGCGGCGCGGCCACCAACAAGGTCGACGCCTCGGGCGACTTGAAATTCGACATCACGATGCTCTCGCTGCCGTGCGAATCGCTGACGTAAATCTGCGCCATGCAAAGCGAGTGCAAGAGGCTCGCACAGGCGACGACGCCGCATCGCTGCAGACATTGCGCCACCTTTCCTGAAGTGCGTGCGGTCGTGCGGTTCATGCGCGCAGTGGAAAGCATCCACGATCGCCGAGTCAACCCCCGAATGCAGAGATTTCGACGGTGCAGCAGGCGTTCAGGTTTGCTCGATGCCTCAGACAACCCCTAAACAGGGGGTGAGGAAAACGCGACAAGGCAATGCTTCTTAACGTGGCTTTAAGGTCGGAGAACAACTCTCCACTCCGTAGGAAATGACGCCGTGGTGCGTGGGGCAGCTCAAGTCGGTTGCCCCTGCCCACGAGCAGTCTAAGGCGGACGACTGGACTCACGGGGGAGCTTGAAATGCACGACAAGAAACCGCTCGGCGTACTTCTGACGCAAGCGCTGATCCTGGGCCTCGGGTTTTTCGCCTCGATGGGCGCGATGGCGCAGTCGTTCCGGGTTCAGTGCCCGGACAAGACCGTATTGCACCCGACGCCTGGCGACACCTCGAATGGCCAGATCAAGTGCCAGCACATCGCCGGCGGCGATGGCTTCGCCACGATGGGCGACGGTCACCAGATCTACCTGTTCGGTTTCGCGCCCTTGTCGGGCCTGGGCGATCCAGCTGCAGCAGTTCCAGTCGACGGCATCCTGACCGGCAAGCCCGGCACGCAGATCGCTTCGGTGTTCAAGGACCCGGCCGATGCGCGCAGCGCCCGCATCGAGCCCGCGGCCATCATGAACAACGGCGTGCTCTACAGCAACTCGCCGGCGCCGCTGATGGCGATCGACGAAGACGACGAGTTGTTCCTCACGCTCAGCAACGTCGGCCAGATCATGCGGCCCGATCTGTTCGAGCAGCACACGGTGCACTTCCACGGCTACCCGAACGCCTCGTCGTTCTTCGACGGCGTGCCCGATGCCTCGGTCGCGATCAACGTCGCCGGCAGCTTCACGTACTACTACACGGCACCCGACGCCGGCACCTACTTCTGGCACTGCCACATCGCACCCCCCGAGCATCTGCAGATGGGCATGGTGGGACAACTGTTCGTGCGGCCGCGGCAAAACCGCGTGCCCGGCGGGTCGAGCCTCTACACGGCGCTGCAAACGGCAAACGCGGCAAATCGTTCGAAGACCGCTTCGACCAGTACGGCGTCGTGCTCGGACCTTCTCTGCACCGGTGAGACACCGCTGCCCGCGCTCGTGACGACCGCGACTCAACCGATGGGCGGCGCCACCTACGCCTACAACGACGGCGACGGCTCGACGCGTTACGACTACGACGTGCCGCTACAGATGATGGGCTTCGACCCCAACTTCCACTTCGTCGGGATGACCTTCAACCCCGAAGCGTTCGCCGACATGAAGGACAAATACTTCATGTTGAACGGCCGCAGCTACCCCGACACCACCAACACCACTGTCGACAACCGCGGGGCCCCGGGAATCGGCGGAACGGTACCCGACGGACCGATGGCGACGATGGGCTCGGACGGCAAGTCACGGCCTTCGCAGCCGCTGCACAGCCTGATCACGCTCAAGAGCTGCAACAGCACCGCGGCTGGCGACTGCATCGGCAAGAAGACCCGGGCCCTGCTGCGCATCTCGGACCTGAGCGTCACGGAGCACACCACACTGGCCACGCTCGGCATCCCGATGCTGGTGATCGCGCAGAACGCGCGTTTGTTGCGTGACCTGGCCGGCAACAACCTCTACTACCAGACCAACTCGGTCACGCTCGGCGGCGGTGAATCGATGGACGTGATCCTCGATGCGACCGACGTGCCGGCCGGCCGCTACTTCCTCTACAGCACGAACCTCGACCACCTGTCGAACGACGCCGAGAACTTCGGCGGAATGATGACCGAGATCGTCGTCAACTAAGGGAGCACGACATGACGACATCGACAAAAAGCTTCAGCACACGCGTCCACGCGGCTGTGCGGTTCGCGGGCTGGCTCGCCTTTGCGGCACTTGTCTCCGCAACGTGTGCCGGCACGGCTTCGGCCGCCGTCCACGGCATCAAGGCGACGACCTTCGCGCTCGTTGCCAAAGAGGGCTACAGCAGCCAGCCCGATGGCACGCAGATCTACAGTTGGGGCTACGGCTGCGACCAAACCAAGTTGCCCGCCAACACCGCGTTCGTACCGGCGCAGGCCCAGGGCATCGCCAGTTGCCGCGAGATGCAACTGCCCGGCCCGACCATGATCGTCACCGAAGGCGACGCCGTCACGGTGACTCTGACGAACAACCTGCCTGCCGCTGCCGGCGCCACCTCGATCGTGTTCCCGGGCATGTTGGCCGTCGCGGCCACGGGTGGCACGAGCGGCGTGCTCGTCTCGGAGGCCACGAAGGGCGCGACGGTGACCTACAAGTTCACAGCTGGCAGCCCCGGCACCTATGCGTACTACAGCGGCACGCAGCCCGATCTTCAGATCGAGATGGGCCTGTCCGGCGCGATCGTGGTCGTTCCGAAGGCCAGCACCGCGACCACGGCCTGCAAGGTCGGCCCCTACTCGCTGGCTGTGGCTGCCTACGCTCAAAAAGACACCTGCTACGACCGCGAGTACCTGTTCCAGTTCACCGAACTCAGCTCCAACATCCATGACGAAGTGCAGGCGCAGGTCGCGGCGTGCCCTGTCGGCCCTTGCCCGCAGATCGCCGCGAAGATGGAGCCGTACCGCCCGAACTACTTCATGGTGAACGGCCGCTCGATGCCCGACAACATGGACGCTGCGTACGCGTCGGCCTATCCGAACCAGCCCTACAACGGCAACCCGCACATGCACCCCGGCGAGAACGTCCTGATGCGCGTGGTGGGGCAGGGCCGCTGGCAGCACCCGTTCCACTTTCACGGCAACCATGCGCGGGTGCTGGCGCGTGATGCGAACCTGCTGGTTAGCCAGACGGACACGACCAAACTCGCCGGCCCGTTGCTGTTCACGATCCCGACGGTGCCGGGCCAGACGGTCGACGCGATCTTCACGTGGACGGGGCAGGGCCTGAACTGGGACGTGTACGGCGCGAGCCCGCACACCTGCAATGGCAAGGCCCTGCCAGCCGTGCCGGGTGCCACGACCGCGCAGTCGACCGGGTTCGACCCCAACACCCACGAATACTGCGGCGACCACGGCAAGCCGTTCCCGGTGACGCCGCCCGACCCGACCATCGTCGTCAACGGCCAGTGGTACGCCGGCACGCCCTACCTCGGCATGCAGACGGTAGGCACACCGACGCCGGAGGCGCCCGGCACGCTGAACCAGAACCCGCAGGGCGGCTACGCCTACATGTGGCACTCGCATAACGAACGCGAGATCACGACGAACGACGTGTTTCCGGGCGGAATGATGATGATGTTGCTGATCGATCCGTTCGACGCCGACATCAACGAAACCTTCTGAGCGGCCGCCGAAAAAGAATCGGGAGTGGAGTCATGAATACCAAGATCGCAAATTCGCTGGCGCGTGCCATGCTGGCAGCGTCGATGGTGGCTGCCTCGGGGCTCGCCTCGGCCGCGGCCGCGGCCGTGACCGTCAACCTGACGGCGCAGCAGATGAGCACGACGATGCCCGACGGCGCATCGGTGAAGATGTGGGGCTACTGCACCACGCCGACCACGGGCGGCACCACGCCGACCACGGGCGCTTGCTCCGGCCCCTGGGCGCCAGGGCCGACGATCGTCGTGGCGAAGGGTGATTCGCTGACGATCAATCTGACCAACAGCCTGCCGGTGCCGACCTCGATCGTCATCCTCGGGCAACTCGGTGGCGTGCTCGGCACGCCGGCGATGATGAGCAGCATCGCCCACGCACCGCAGACCGACACGACATGGCCGGGACCCGGCAGTGCTGATCGCGCTTTCACGCCGCCGGCCCAGAATCAACGGGTGTCGTCGTTCGGGGTCGAGGTCGCCGCCAAGGGCACGTCGGCGGTCGCGCTGAATTGGACCAACCTCAAGCCCGGCACCTATCTCTACGAAACCGGCACGATGCCCTCGTTGCAGGCGCCGATGGGCCTGTACGGCGTCTTGATCGTGACGCAGGCACCAACGACCAGCGCCGCGGGTCTGGCCTACCCGAGTACCGTGGCGAACGCGAACCAGGTCGCCTACGATTCCGACGCGAGCCTGCTGTTCAGCGAGGTCGACCCGGTGCAGAACGCGGCAGTCGACGCGGCGGCGACAGCGGGCGCGGATGTGCAGCTCCGATTCGACGATGCAGCGTGCAAGACCTCGGCCTGCTACCCGGCCGCCGTCAACTACACCCCGACCTACTTCCTGATCAACGGCCAGGCTTTCGACAAGACGGCACCGAGCAAGTCGGCGATCGCGATCGCCGGCACCAGCGCGGCGCCGGGCAAACCGTTGACCGGCGGCGGCAAACTGCTGGTGCGCCTGCTCAACGCCGGCTCGCGCACGCACATTCCGTCGATCGTCGGCTTGCCGATGGCCATCGTCGCCGAAGACGGCAACGTTGCGCCGGGCCTGCCGAAGCTGCAGAACGAAGTGCTGCTCACGGCCGGCAAGACGCACGATGTTCTCGTGTCGCCAGCGTCGACCGCTGCGGCTTACGGCGCCGCCACGTTCCCGCTGTTCGACCGACAGTTGAGCCTAACGTCTGGCAATACGCCCAATGGCGGGATGCAGGGCTTCCTGCAGGTCGCGAGCGCAGGAGCCACGGGCGCCCTGCCGGCGGCGGTCACGCCGACGGCGGTGAACGATTCGTTCCAGGTGCCCTTGAACACGACGATCAACGGCAACGTGAAGCTCAACGACATCGCGGTGGGAGCGGTCAAGGTCGTGACCCCGCCGGCGAAAGGTACGTTGAACTTGAACAGCGACGGCAGCTTCACCTACATCCCGAACGCAGGCGCGACCGGATCAGACAGCTTCACCTACATCGGCAACCCCGGCCTCACGCCGACCAATACCGCCACCGTGGCGCTGAACCTCGCCTCCGCCGGCGTGGGTCTTAAGCCCGTCGCGGTCGCAGACTCCTACAACAGCACCGTGTCGACGACGTTCTCGGTGTCGCGCCCTGGCGTGCTCGCGAACGACAGCGACCCCAACGCCTATCCGCTGACTGCGGTGCTGGCGTCGAAGGGCGATTGCTCGTCGGTAACGATGAATACCGACGGCTCGTTCAGCGCGTCGCCAACCGCTGGGGCAGCGTCCTGCGTATTCACCTATTCGGCAAAGAACTCGCAGGGCACCCTCAGCACGCCCGCCAACGTGAACGTGGCGTTCCTGCCCGCCGGCATGGCGCGCGGCCTCAACGTGACGGTGATCGACCCGGCGACCAACGCCGCCGTCACCGACTACCGCTGGATCATCCAGGAAGACCTGACCTTCAAGGTCGACCCGACCGCGACGCCGTTGGTCAGCCAGCGCACGCTCGGCACGAGCTTCCACAGAAGCCACATGCCGGTCGTCGCGACCGGTTGCGTCGGCCCGGTCAGTTGCGGCGACGGCCAGTACATCCGCGGCGCGGCGGTCACGACCGATCCGCTGACGCGGCAATCGTTTCCGAGCGATGCGGCACTCGACCCCAACAAGCACTACTACATCTCGGTGCTGCCTGGTGACGCTGCCGGTGCACCGAACGGTGACCCCGGCCACGGCATGGGCGGCGCCCTGATCAACCCGGTGAAGACACCGGCGACGACGTGGGCCCCGATCACCATCGCGACCAACGCGTACGACTGGGTGCCCGCTCAGCTGAGCATCTACATCTACGAAGACAACGCGCCGGTCAATGGCCAGAACGACCTCAACGAAGGCGGCCTCGGCGGGTTCAACATCATCCTGGTCGATGCGGCCGGTCGCTCCGGCGACACGGCAGGCCAGCAAACCTACGATTCCTTCGGCATGCCTCTCAGCAATGCGCTGCTCGGCCGCCCGGGCTGCCCCGACACGCAGAACACCCTGACCAACCGCACCGCCACCACCGCGGCCGGCAATCTGGTCGGCGTGATCTACACCTGCCCGAACGCACCGGCGGGCTACACCGGTGACGCCGCCGACTACGCCCTCGCAGGCCACGCGTTGATCCTCAACGTCACACCGGCCCGCTACGACGTGATCGCCCACCCGGCGGCCGCGCGCCAGGGCGCCGGTGAAGTCTGGTGGCAGACGCAAACCCTCGAAGGCACGGCCGCGCAAGACGCGTTCGCCGGCGTCAAGGAGCCGGTCTACTTCCAGGAATTCGGGCCGCCCGGGTTCCACACCGTGATCGGCTTCGTGAACCCGGATCGGGTCACGCAATTCGCGGCAGACAACAAGCTGACCGGCAGCGCGACCATCACCGGCTCGATCACCAACCAGCGCATGTCGCGGCCTTCCGATGTCACGCTGTACGACTCGGGCTCCTACGACCTGCTCTCGTCGACGACCTGCCAGGTCGCGCTGAACTCGCAGGGCGGCACCGGCGCGGCGATCGCGATCGCGCCGTGCGACAAGGACGGCAACTTCAAGCTGACCAACATCCCGGCCGGCAGCTACGAGCTGATGATCTGGGACCAATGGCTCGACCAGATCATCCAGGCCAAGGCGCTGACCGTGCCCGCCACG
>Ga0209583_10000280_pt1 | contig 16387 bp, 15 predicted proteins | sample Str014_FD_187201 | JGI IMG/M metagenome (GOLD analysis project Ga0209583, IMG submission 187201) | Freshwater sediment microbial communities in response to fracking from Pennsylvania, USA - Straight Creek_MetaG_SC_2014 (SPAdes) (version 2) | ecosystem: Environmental > Aquatic > Freshwater >... | reverse complement strand
AGAACCGTCGAAGCGACATGGAGCAGCATCGGCAAATTGCTCAACACCTTCAAACCAAACGAATGCTCAAACTACTTTGCCAAATCTGGATATGGTTCCATCTAAATGCAAAACGCTCTAGATCAACTTATCTGAACTTTGACGGAATCGTCAAAGTTCAGATAAGTTGATCGCCAACAATAACTTAGAGCGTTTTGACTTTTCCATGAAAAGTCAAAACGCTCTAAGGCCTCAAGCCGCCAAGCCGCGCATCAAACGCGGAAGATCACCGGTTAAGCCAGCAGCCTCTTTCTCAAAGGCGCGTTTAAGTGCCGGTATTTTATCAACTAGGCGCAGGCCAGCTTGGCGCAGCGAACGAAGTGCCACTTGATCATTGGCAAAGAGCAGATCAAGGCTATGGATCATTGCGGCGGTGCTGATCGTGTCAAAGCGCCGCCAGCGGGAATAGGCCTCAAGGGCAGCTTCGCCACCAATGTCCTGCCCCAAATCGGCGGCCTGCATCACACAATCCACCAATGCCGCTGCATCTTTAAAGCCGAGATTGAGGCCCAAACCCGCCAGCGGATGAATGACATGCGCGGCATCGCCAACCAGCGCCAATCGCTTTCCAACAAACCGGTCCGCCATCATCATCGACAAGGGATGCGCATGACGCGGCGAGAGCAGCGAGAGCTTGCCGAGATGTGCGCCGAACTGTTTGCTCAGTTCGTCCAGAAACGCGTCTTCAGGCATTGCGCAAAGCGCCTGGGCTTTTTCATGCGGCTCCGTCCATACCAAGGAGGAACGATTGCCCGAAAGAGGCAGAATGGCAAATACACCGTGCGGATTAAAATGTTCTTCCGCCCTGCCGCCATGGGGCAATTCATGACCCACAGTGAGCGTGATCGCCGATTGCGCATAGGGCCAATTTTCAACTTCAATGCCAGCGGCCTGCCGCGTGGGTGAGCCGCGCCCATCCGCACCGATGACGAGACTGGCTTTGATCTCGCGTCCATCCGCAAGTGAGACCTGCGCCAAGCCGGGCCCAAAGTGAAAACCCGCAACCGCTTGGCCCGTGGTCAGCGTGATCTGCGGGCTGAGCGCCATTTCATCCAGCAATGCCTTAAAGATGGCATGGTTCTCGACAAACATCGTGGGCGCTGAATCGCTGGAGTCGAGAAAAGATAACAGTGTCTGCCGCGCTTCAGGCAGAGCGGCATCCGTCACCACCACCTGATTCATCGCTTGCGCAAAAGGCACCATGGCCGACCAAACCCCGATCCCGGCGAGCATCCGCTGTGTCGCCGCCGCCAGCGCCGACGCGCGCGAATCATGCGCAGGGTTTGCAAACCTTGCAGGATCACCCTTTTCAATAACGGTCACCGAAAGGGGCTTCCGACACTGCCGCCCGCCCAACGCCAAAGCGGCGGCCAAGCCATTCAGCCCCGCGCCAATAATCACAATGTCAGTCTTTGCCATAACGATAGTTTAGACGACATTTTGCCTCTCGGGAAACGCCGTTTGCTGGCCATTTCGTCGCGTTTGCACGGGGAAAAATGAATCAAGTCTTTCAAAAGATTCCGTTTTCAGTGTTGCCGCCGAGTGCCGATGAAATATTAGGCAATCTACTAATTATGAATAAAAAATAGGCAATAATTTTTAGGCACAAACCTGCCTGCACGAATAAACAGAATGATTTCAGGCGTTTAAATTTTCCCTGAATCTGGCACGCGGCTTGATAGTCAGGTTTGGGATAAGGAGAAAGGCGCATTCATGAAATACATCATAGCCATTATTAAGCCCTTCAAACTGGAAGAGGTGAGAGAAGCTCTCAGCGCCATCGGCGTTCAGGGAATTACCGTCACGGAAGTAAAGGGCCACGGCCGCCAGCGCGGCCATACTGAGTTCTACCGCGGTGCTGAATATGCGGTGAGCTTTGTTCCCAAGGTGAAGATTGAGGTCGCGGTGGAATCGGCATTGGCAGCAAAAGTTGTCGAAGCCATTCAAACTGCGGGCAAAACCGGCCAGATCGGCGACGGCAAAGTTTTCGTTTTGCCACTCGAAGATGCGATCCGCGTCCGCACCGGCGAAACCGGTGCCTCGGCCCTGTAATCCATTCATTCAACAGATTCAAAAATGACGAAAGGCAACACAATGGAAAGACTCGAAATAACCAAAAGGCGGATCATACCGCCTCTGCTGGGGGCGGGATTAGGCTTGTTGACCATGGCATCGAATGCTTTTGCGGCGGCACCAGTTCCAAACAAAGGTGATACTGCTTGGATGTTGGTGGCCACCGCTTTCGTGGTCATGATGACTTACCCCGGACTCGCGCTCTTTTACGGCGGCCTGGTGCGCTCGAAAAACGTGCTTTCGATCCTCATGCAAGTGACAACAACCTTTTGCATGATTGCAATTCTCTGGGTTCTCTTCGGCTATTCAGTGGCCTTCACCAACGGCTCGGGCGCTCTTGCGCCATTTGTTGGCGGTTTCTCCAAAGCCTTCTTGGCTGGCGTAGATCCAACCACTCTGGCCACCACCTTCTCCAAGGAAACCTATCTGCCAGAATATGTTTATGTGATCTTCCAGATGACCTTCGCTTGCATCACGCCGGCCTTGATCATCGGTGCTTTTGCTGAGCGCATGAAGTTCTCAGCCGTGCTAATCTTCATGTTCATCTGGTTCTGCTTCTCGTACCTGCCCATGGCACACATGGTCTGGTGGTGGGCGGGCCCGGACGCCTATACGCTGGCCCAAGCAAACCTCGATAACATCAAAGCCGCTGTTGGCGATGCATCTGCCACTGATTTCTTGGCAAAGCTTGCTGCTGCCGGTGCTGATAAAGCTAAGATTGCTGAAGTTCTCTCATCCTACAGCGACGCCGCTGGTGCGATGAACGGCTGGCTCTATAACAAGGGCGCTCTGGACTTTGCTGGCGGCACAGTTGTGCATATCAACGCCGGTGTTGCGGGTCTTGTCGCTGCCATCATGTGTGGCAAGCGGATTGGCCTCAACAAGGAGCCAATGGCCCCGCACAATCTGGTCACAACATTGATCGGCACGGGCCTGCTCTTCGTGGGCTGGTTTGGCTTCAATGCTGGTTCAAACCTTGAAGCAAACGGCAGTGCAGCTCTCGCCTTCCTCAACACCATTCTGGGCACATGCGGCGCAGCTTTGGCTTGGTCGGCAGCTGAATGGGTCACACGCAAACATGCTTCACTTCTCGGTGCAGCTTCGGGCGCAGTGGCTGGTCTCGTAGCCATCACCCCAGCTTGCGGCTTCGTAGGTCCGATGGGTGCGATCGCCGTGGGTGCCATTGCGGCGGTCATCTGCTACACAGCGGTACTGAAGCTGAAGCCTCTCTTCGGTTATGACGATGCACTGGATGTCTTTGGTGTCCATGGTATTGGCGGTATGGTTGGTGCGATTCTGACGGGTGTATTTGTTAGCCCCGCTCTGGGTGGCGTGGGCCTCGTCAACTATGCGGCGGCTGATAACACAACCAGCGTGGCACCTTATGTGATGTCGGCCCAATTGTGGTCGCAAAGCCAAGCTGTGCTGACCGCCATTATCTTGTCCGGCGTGGTCAGCTTCATTGCCCTGACCATCTGCAAATATACTGTTGGACTGCGCGTTGATGAGCAGACCGAACGCGAAGGCCTGGATATCGCCGAACACGGCGAACGCGCCTTCAACTAAGCAAACCTGCCGCATCTGCTCTCACGGGCAGATGCGGACTGTTTCCTCCCAGACTTCCACCCCCGGTCTCCAAACCGGGGGTGTTTTTATGCGAATTTACGCACGGTTAACCCGCACACGCCAAACTGCCATTAACCAATTTAAACCCGTGGGAAGAAAGCCTCCCCACGCTGGAGAACGCCATGGCCGTCCACGACACGTTTGAGACTGACGAATCAACCATACCCGCCGCCTTGCGCCGTTTCCTTTCGCGCCGATTATTCGAATTGGTTGCCATGGCTTTGACGGGACTAATAATGATTGCCGCAATGTCTCTAGCCTCTTGGTCAGTGAACGACCCCTCCTTCAACCATGCAACGGGCGCAAAAGCCGGAAACTGGCTCGGCAGTTTTGGTGCGATCATATCGGATCAAATGATCCAACTGATGGGCCTTGGCGTTCTGGCATTGCTCTTCATCCCATTAACTTGGGCCGCAAAACTTTTTCAACATGAGCCCGTTGAAGGTATTCGCCGCCGTTTGTTCTTCTGGCTCTGCGCCATCTTTTCATTGTCGTGTCTGCTCGCGTGCCTACCCACACCTTCGTCTTGGCCTCTGGCCAGCGGCCTTGGCGGCAATATTGGCGCAATCGTCACGGCAGCCTTGCTCTCCGTTCTATCGGTGGGAATCAAAGGCATCATTGCCCAACTGATCGTCTTTACCGTAGCCTTGGCCTTGTGCTGGTGGTCTTTGCCGCGCGCCTTGGCCGTGGATACTGCAAACCTCAGGGCTATGATCCAATCCCTATGGACACCGCTCATGAACCGTGCGGCCAAGCCTGCGAAAAAGAAAACAATATCAGCGCCAGCAGCATCCGTCTCGTGGCTGCAATGGTTTAATTCGGCATTGCCCAAGTCCAAGCCAATAGGGAAAGCTTCCAAGCGCTCCACGCCAGACCTATCGCAAGGTGGCGATATCTTGAGCCGCTTCACACCCTTGAGTCTACGCAAACCAAATATCGTATCCGAAGATCAATCTGAGGAACAAGCTTCGTTCGACAACGAAGACCGCGTCGATGAACAGGCAGGCCAAGAATTCAATGATGGGGTTGAAGACGGTGAAGACGAAATCGCACCGCCCAAGAAACTTTACAAACCCGCTCCAAAGGCCAAGGCCAAGCCAACCCACAGAAGATTCGAATTGCCCAGCCTCGATCTTCTGTCGGAACCCAAGAAAATCGGCCGCTTGCCGGAATTCAACAAGGAGTTCCTCGAAGAAAACGCAAGGCGGCTGGAAAGCGTATTGGAAGATTTTGGCGTGCGCGGCCAAATCATCAATGTCCGCCCCGGCCCTGTTGTAACACTCTATGAGTTGGAACCAGCTCCCGGCATTAAATCCTCCCGTGTGATCAGCTTGGCGGATGACATCGCCCGCTCGATGAGTGCCATCTCTGCGCGTGTCGCTGTGGTCTCAGGCCGCAACGCCATCGGCATTGAACTGCCAAACTCAAAACGCGAAACAGTCTATTTGCGTGAGCTGTTCCAAAGCGAAACCTTTGCCAAGAACAACACCAACCTCACTTTGGCCCTAGGCAAGAACATCGGCGGCGAGCCGATCTTCGCAGACCTCGCCCGAATGCCGCATTTGCTGATTGCAGGTACCACAGGCTCCGGCAAATCTGTCGGCATCAATACGATGATCCTCTCACTGCTCTACCGCCTGCCGCCCGAAAAATGCAAACTGATCATGATCGACCCCAAGATGCTGGAGCTTTCAGTTTACGAAGGCATCCCCCATCTCCTCGCTCCCGTGGTGACCGATCCGCGCAAAGCCGTCGTCGCTTTGAAATGGGCCGTGCGTGAAATGGAAGACCGCTATAAGAAAATGTCCAAGACGGGCGTGCGCAACGTCGATGGCTATAACGCCAAACTCGCACAGATGGCCGAGAAGGGCCAAAAACTTTCGCGCACGGTGCAGACGGGCTTTGACGCCGAAACCGGCCAGCCCATCTTCGAGCAGGAGGAAATGGACCTGCAACCCATGCCCTATATCGTCGTGATCATTGACGAAATGGCCGACTTGATGATGGTGGCAGGCAAAGACATTGAAGGCGCTGTTCAGCGTCTCGCCCAAATGGCCCGTGCCGCCGGCATCCACGTGGTGATGGCAACACAGCGCCCATCGGTGGACGTGATCACGGGCACGATCAAAGCTAACTTCCCGACCCGCATCTCATTTCAAGTGACCAGTAAAATCGACAGCCGCACCATTCTGGGCGAACAAGGTGCCGAACAACTGCTCGGCCAAGGTGACATGCTTTATATGGCGGGCGGTGGCCGCATCTCACGCCTCCACGCGCCCTTCGTGTCCGACGGCGAAGTCGAAGCAATCGTCAATCATCTCAAGACCCAGGGTGCCCCAGAATACGTTGAGGCCGTCACCGAGGAAGAGGATGAAGACGCCGTTGGCGAAGGCAGCAGCTTTGCGGGACCAGAAGGCGGTTCGGGCGATGATCTTTATGATCAAGCCGTACAAGTCGTGCTGCGTGACAAAAAAGTTTCCACCTCCTATGTTCAGCGCCGTCTCGGTGTGGGTTACAACAAGGCTGCAACCTTGATTGAGCGCATGGAAAAAGAAGGGGTCATTTCTTCGCCGAACGGTCAGGGTAAGCGCGAAATTCTTGTTCCGGGCGAAAGTGCCAGAGATTGAACCCCGCCGTAATTTGGCCCGCTTGTACGTAGATCAGTCATGCTATGAGAATTGCCAGAAACAAAAAAGTCGGATGAGTGAAATGTTGAAACAATTTCAAGTTTTCGTAGCAACGCTATTGGTGGCATGTGGTTTGATCTACGCCCCGGCTTTGGCCTCGGCCAAGATCCCGCCGCTGGCCCTAAACGCCCAGCAGGAAAAAGCTGTGCGCCGCATCAATGACTATATCAACAGCTTCCAGTCCTTGAAATGTAGCTTCAATCAGGTGAGTGCCAAGGGCACTTTGACTACAGGTACGCTCTATATTTCCAAGCCGGGCAAGCTGCGTTTTGACTATGCCAACAATCCCCTTCTGATCGTGTCTGATGGCCGCTGGCTGACGATTAAAGACCGCCAGCGCGAAAAGGGCGATCAGTTCCCACTTTCGGCAACGCCGCTACGCCTTGTCGTTTCACCAGAAATTGATCTTTTGGCCGAAACCAATGTCATCGCTTTCGACAGCCACGATGGCCTGACCAGCGTGTCCTTGCAAGACCGCAAAGATAGTCTCGGTGGTTATATAACTTTGATATTTGATGAACAATTGAACCAGCTGCAACAATGGATCGTGGTTGACGGCAAAGACCGCCGCACCACAGTGCAGCTCTCCAATATCGTAACTGGTGGCAAGTTTGATCCCAAGCTTTTCATCGGTGAAATCAACCGCGATACCAAACAATAGTTTTTCTTGCCGGGTCTTTCGGCCCATGGCACTGTGGCGCGCATGAAATTCAGATTAGTCACATGGAACATCAACTCTGTGCGCTTGCGCATTGGTCTGGTAGAGAAACTGCTCAAAGAGCAGCAGCCTGATATTCTCTGCCTGCAGGAAACCAAATGTCCACAGGGACAGTTCCCATCCAGCTCGCTGAAAGAGCTGGGCTATGCCCACATCGCGGAGTTCGGCCAGAAGGGCTATCATGGCGTGGCCATTGTCTCACGCCTGCCCTTCACCAATCAACACTCGCGAGATTTTTGCAAGAAGGGTGATTCGCGCCACATCAGCGTCAAGTTTGAAGGCACCAAACCAATCACCCTCCACAATTTTTACGTACCCGCAGGGGGCGATGAGCCAGACCGTAAGATCAACGAGAAATTTGGCCACAAATTGGATTTTCTCGATGAGATGGAAGGCTGGTCAAAAAACCACGCCATACCCAAGGGCGAAGACGCCATCATCGTGGGCGACCTGAACGTCGCCCCATTGGAACATGATGTGTGGAGCCACAAGGCGCTTTTAAAAATCGTCAGCCATACACCGGTGGAAACCGAGCGCTTCGCAAAGATCATGCAGGCTGGCAAATGGGTGGATGTGATGCGGGGTCACGTGCCACCGGAAGAAAAACTTTATACCTGGTGGAGCTACCGTGCCAAAGACTGGCAAGCCGCCAACAAAGGCCGCAGGCTCGACCATGTGCTGGCCACAGAAGACTTGGCCAAAAATGCGACGCGTTTGCAGGTGTTGAAAGAAGCCCGGGGCTGGAACCAGACTTCAGATCATGTGCCAGTCATTGTAGATTTCGGTTAACCCAAATCCGCAAAATTTCGAGATTTCGTCAGCATCACACGGATCGCTTCAAGCTCGCGGACTTGCACCGCCAATCTGTCACCAAGATTGCGCATTACGGCACGGCAAAATTCGGGATATTCTTTAGCCACACGCACAAACAGCTCGTGCGAAATGCGCACTGTTTCAACCGTGCCTGATGCAACGGCTGTAATCGCATAAGGGCCAGAACGCAGCATTGCCACTTCGCCGAGAAGCGATCCCGGCTCCGCAATGCCCAACTCTTCGGCACCATTGCGCAGCTTAGCCTGACCGTTCAAAATGAGAAATGCAGCCCGTGCTTTTTTGTCTTTGCTGATAATCTCTTCGCCGGAAGCAAACTCCTGGCGCTCGGCTGCGAATGCCAAAATCTGCAAAGGCACAACATCGCAATCGCGAAACAGCGCCAGCTGCTGAAACGTTTGTGAATCAGCCCGAACACTCATTGCCGGCTAACCCGATTAAAAGCCCGAACCATCCCCATGCCGCCTTTTGACCGCCAAAGCGTCCAAAGATCAAGGGATCAATTTATAGCCGCCACCTTCTGTCACCAGAATTTCAGCATGGGCGGGATCGCGCTCAATCTTTTGGCGCAGGCGGTAAATATGGGTCTCCAACGTATGAGTGGAAACACCAGCGTTATAACCCCATACATCTTGCAGCAAAGTCTCGCGGCTGATCGGCTGTTCACCGGCCCGGTAAAGGAACTTGATAATCGAGGTTTCCTTCTCCGTCAGCCGAACTTTCTTGTTGTCATCACGCACCAGAACCTTGGAAGCAGGTTTGAACGAATAGGGCCCAATCTGGAAAATCGCATCTTCACTTTGCTCATGTTGACGCAGATGCGAGCGGATGCGCGCCAGCAAAACTGCAAAGCGAAACGGCTTGGTCACATAATCATTGGCACCGGAATCCAATCCAAGGATGGTATCGGAATCTGAGGCTTGCGCCGTCAACATCACAATCGGGCCCTTATAGCCATTGCGCCGCATAATCTTACAAGCCTCGCGGCCATCCATATCGGGCAAGTTAACATCAAGCACGACAAGATCAGCATGATCAGCTTTGAGTGCCTTAATCCCCGCAGTGGCCGTTGCCGCATCACTCACCGCAAATTCATCATGCAGTGAGAATTGCTCTTTCAGAGTTTCGCGCAGGCTATCATCATCATCAATCAGCAGAAGTTTTTTGGCGTTTGACATGTTCATCCATTCCGTTACGCTTTTCACTGTGAAGTCCAGGGCAAATTAAGGCAACACAACTCACCGTGAGCAGAATCATAACATATCTTCACATTCGCGCGATTAATCCGTGTTCACGCCAGGGTGTTCTGCAGCTGGGCCAGATGCGTTTTCCTTGCCTTTTAGGCAAGAATGGCCGCACACGCAAAAAACGCGAAGGTGATGGAAAAACCCCTATCGGACGTTGGAAACTGCAAACGCTTCACTATAGGCCCGACAAAATGGGCAGGCCTTTGTCACGCCTGCCAGCGCGCCCGATACAGAAATCCGATGGCTGGTGTGATGCGGCTGGCCACCGCGCATATAATCGGATGGTCCAAAAACCTTTCCCCGCCAGCCATGAAGACCTCTGGCGCATGGACGAAGCCTATGACCTGATGGTCACCACCAACCACAACCAGCGCCCCCGTATCCAAGGGCGGGGCAGCGCCATTTTCCTGCATGTCATTCGGCAAGGGGCCAAAGGCACCGAAGGATGTATCGCGCTTTCGGCAAGACATCTGCGGATTATTCTGGGGCAATGCGGGCGGAAAACCTATTTGGTGATCTGAGACCGCACCCCAAATATCGCCGATCCCACGCGGACATAAGTTGCCCCTTCGCCCAGCGCCGCCTCAAAGTCACCGCTCATGCCCATCGAAAGTTCCTTGAGCCCATTGCGCGCCGCTATCTGCCCAAGCATTTTGAAATGCGGGCGTGGGTCTTTTTCAACGGGCGGTATGGCCATCAGCCCTACAATGTTCAACTTGTGGTCTTGCAAGCACTGCTTCACGAAGCCGTCAACATCGGCTGGATCAATCCCTGCCTTCTGTGGCTCTCGTCCTGTATTCACTTGCACAAAGCAGCGCAGCGCCTTTTCAGCTTTTGCCATCTCCTTGGTCAGAGCCTCAGCGATCTTGGCACGGTCAATCGTCTGGATCACGTCAAACAGCGCTACAGCTTCCGCCGCCTTATTGCTTTGCAGGGGACCAATCAGATGCAATTCTACATCGGGATATTTGACCCGCAGGCCCGGCCATTTGGCGGTAGCCTCCTGCACGCGGTTCTCGCCGAAAATCCTTTGGCCTGCCCCTAATACAGGCTCAATCTCTAGGGCACCAAACGTTTTGGAAACGGCCACCAATTTGGCCCGGCCACCAATCTTTGCTTTGATTTCCGTCAACCTTGAAACTGCATCATCCATCGCCCCTCTATGAGCAAGCTTGCGAGGCATTTCAAGGACGGTTAAGGAACGATCAAACGATCCGAGGACTGAGAAATTGACTGTTGAACGTTACAATCACCGCGAAGCTGAACCAAAGTGGCAGGCCCATTGGGCCGAGGCCAAAAGCTTTGAGGCAAAGGAAGATGCCTCGCGGCCGAAATATTACGTCCTCGAAATGTTTCCCTATCCTTCGGGCCGCATTCATATGGGCCATGTCCGCAATTACACCATGGGCGATGTGATCGCCCGGTTCCGCAGGGCATGTGGCTATAACGTGTTGCATCCCATGGGCTGGGATGCTTTCGGCATGCCCGCCGAAAACGCCGCCATCGAACGCGGTGTCCATCCCAAGGGCTGGACCTATGACAACATAGCTACCATGCGCGGGCAGCTCAAATCCATGGGCCTCTCGCTCGACTGGTCACGCGAATTCGCCACTTGCGATCCAAGCTATTACCGGCACGAACAGGCGATGTTCGTGGACTTCATGTCGGCAGGTTTGGTTGAACGCCGCGTTTCCCAAGTGAACTGGGACCCGGTAGACCAAACCGTTCTCGCCAATGAACAAGTGATTGATGGCAAGGGCTGGCGCTCCGGTGCGCCTGTGGAGAAGCGAGAGCTAGCCCAATGGTTCTTGAAGATCACAGATTATGCCGAGGAACTCTTGAGTGCCTTGGACGGCCTGAAAGACTGGCCTGAAAAAGTGCGGCTGATGCAAAAGAATTGGATCGGCCGCTCGGAAGGCCTGCGCTTCACTTTTGATCTGGTGGATGGCGCGGGCAAAGCAGTTGAGGGCGGGCTGACGGTTTACACCACGCGCCATGATACATTGTTCGGTGCCAGTTTCTGTGCCGTGGCTGCCGACCATCCGCTGGTCAAAAATCTGTCGGAGACCAACCAAGAGCTGGCGAATTTCCGCAAGGAAGTGGCAGCCTTGGGCACATCGGAAGAAAATATTGAGCGCGCTGAAAAACATGGCGTGCCGCTAGGCCTTTATGCGTTGCACCCTTTCGACAAGACGCGCAAGATTCCTGTCTATGCCGCCAACTTTGTTTTGATGGGCTATGGCGAAGGCGCGATTTTCGGCTGCCCCGCACATGACCAACGCGACTGGGACTTTGCCACAAAATATGAACTGCCCATCCTCCCCGTTGTCGGCCCAAGTAATGGGGCCACCGTTGATGTCTCCCAGGGGCCTTATCTTGAGAAGGATGGCGAGGAAGCCAAACTGATCAATTCCGACTTCCTCAACGGCATGAACGTCGAGGCCGCCAAATCCGAAATGGCCAAGCGCTTTGAGGTGTTGGGCACCGGTAAGCGCATGGTTAATTTTCGCCTTCGCGATTGGGGCGTGTCACGCCAGCGCTATTGGGGCTGCCCCATTCCCGTGGTCCATTGCTCAACTTGCGGCATCGTTCCGGTGCCGAAAGAACAATTGCCTGTCACCCTTCCCGATGATGCCAAGTTCGATAAGCCCGGTAACCCACTGCTGCATCATCCGACATGGCGTCACACCCATTGCCCCAAGTGCAATCAACCCGCCGAGCGCGAGACCGACACGTTTGACACGTTCATAGATTCAAGCTGGTACTACGCCCGTTTTGCCTCGCCTCATGCAGAAGTTCCGGTCGACGAGGCGGCTTCCAAATACTGGCTGCCGGTCGATCAATATATCGGCGGCGTGGAGCACGCGATCCTTCACCTGCTCTATTCGCGCTTCTACGCCCGCGCAATGAAGAAGATAGGGCAACTGAATTTGGACGAACCATTCGCCAGTCTCTTCACCCAAGGCATGGTAACCCATGCCACCTATCGCACGGAAGCTGGCGAATGGGTGATGCCATCTGAGATCATGGAGAAGGATGGCGCATGGGTTCACGCGGACTCTGGGCAAAACCTTCAGGTCGGCGGCATTGAGAAAATGTCGAAGTCCAAGAAGAACGTCGTGGACCCGGATACAATCATTGCCGCTTACGGCGCTGATACCGCCCGCTGGTTCATGTTATCGGACACGCCACCCGAGCGTGACCTGGAATGGACCGATGCCGGGGCAGCCCGCGTCTGGTCCTTCACCCAGCGCATATGGCGCTTGGTCAATGATATTGCTGAGCTGCCCATCGTCGCACCAGACATGTCGGCGGATGCCTTGGCCCTGCGCCGCATCGCGCATCAGATCGTGGCAGCCATAACCAAAGATTTGAACGGCCTCCACTTCAATGTGGCCATTTCTAATCTTTACAAACTCACCAACGCCATTGCCGCGAGCTTGGCGCAAGAGCAGAAGTCTATTGGCCTGCATGGGGCACTGCGTGAAGCGGCGGAAATTCTGGTGCTCTTGATGGCACCGATGATGCCGCATCTCGCGGAGGAATGTTGGGCGGTGCTGGGCCATCAAACGCCCGTGGTCGACACGCCTTGGCCCAAAGCCTTGGCGGAATTGTTGGTCGTCGATGAAGTGACCATCGGCATTCAAGTCAATGGCAAGCGCCGCGATGAGATCACCGTTTCAAAGGGCCTTGATCAGAAACTGCTTGAAGCGCAAGTTCTAGGACTTGAAGGCGTCAAGCGTGCCATGGAAGGCAAGCCCGCGAGGAAAGTGATCATCGTGCCAGACCGGATCGTCAATATTGTATGCTGAAACTCACGCACCTCGCCCTGATCTGCTTTGTTGCCGTTCAACTTTCGGCCTGCGGCTCCTATCGCCCACTCTATGGCAAGGGCCCGGATGGTACGAGCGTCGCGGGCAGCCTCGCTTCCCTTTCGGTGGAAGAACAGCACAGTCGCGCCGGGCAGCTTTTGCGCAATGAACTGCTGGATGGCGCAGGTCCCGGGCAAGTGCGCTTTTCCCTGAAACTGGTGGTGACAGAGCGCGTGATTGATGTCGCCAATCTTTCCTCCTCAAGTGCGGCGCGCAGGCGCTACAATCTTGCAGCGCATTATGAGATGGTCGATATGGCAACAAGTAAGCCTGTGACCAACGGTGACAGCTTCTCCAATGTTGAATTCGACACATTAAATATTCCCGTGTCGGATCTGACAGCCGCCGAAAATGCAAAGTCGCGCGCCGCAAAAGAACTTGGCCAAGACATCAAACTTCGCCTCGCGGCATTTCTTTCGTCACAAAAAGGCTGACGCGTGAGCCTTCTGCGCGAAGATGAATTTGATGGCTACCTGAAACGTCGCCTTGGCGCCAGCAATGGCATCATGATCCATGGGGTTGATCAAGCGGCGGTGGCGCTCCAGTCACGGCAGGTGTCCAAGCAATTGGATGGCGAAGTGCAGCGTGTTGACATTGCCGCCTGCAAGGCAGTACCCGGAAATTTTATGGATCAACTTCTGTCGCTCTCGCTGTTGGGAGACCGGCAAGTGCTTCTTGTGGATGGTGCAGATGAGACCTGCCTCAAGTTTCTGGAGCCGGCGCTGGCCTATGACCGCATCGCCAATTTTACGATTATCTTATGTGACACGTTGGGTAAAACGTCCAAACTGCGCACGGCCTGCGAGGCCTCGTCGCTGTTTGCTTGCCTCGCGATCTATGAAGAAGATGAAGTCAAATTGCGCGCTCGCATGTCGCGCATTCTCGCAGGCCATAATCTGTCTTGGGGCCAAGAAGCCGAAGAGGCTTTTTTTGCCGCTGTGGGTGATGACCGTTCCATCGCTACAAATGAACTGGAGAAGTTGGCGCTCTACGCCCAAGGCCAAGCTCAAGTTTCGGTTGCGGATGTGGAGGCCATATGTGGTGATACAGCGGAATATGATGCCGATGAATTGATTGATAGCATCCTCGGCGGAGATTTGGAGCAGACGGACCGTATTGCCGTGAGTCTTGGAGCCGACACGCGCAGCTTCTTTGCGTTGCTGCAACTTCACCTCGGCAAATTGCAAGCCCTGGTAATGGAAATGGAGCGCGGCATGAATGCTGACTCGGCGGTGCGTGGTGCCAAGCCACCGATTTTCTTCAAGCGTAAAACGGCTATTCTGAATCAGTTGCGAATGCTGACATTAGAAGACTTGATCGAGCTGCAAGACACAATTCAAGCCACAACGCTGCAAAGCCGCAAGCAAGCGGCACTGGCCGAAACCATCAACAACCGCGCGCTGCTGTCAATGGCAAGGTTTTGTCGGGCGAAGAGCTGATCACCCCACTTGCCCGCCCAACTTTTTTATCACATCATCAAGTTGATCCAGCGTCTTGTAGGAAATCACCACCTGCCCGCCTAACTTGTCTTTGTGTTTGATCGCAACATGAAGGCCAAGATTTTCGGTCATTTGCTTTTCCAAGGCGCGTGTATCGGCGTCCTTAGAGGGCAAAACTTTGCCTTCCGCTGAGGGCGCTTTGGCCCGTGCTAAATCTTCTGCCTGGCGCACAGTGAGATTGAGCTTGATGATTTTGTCCGCGAGTTCTTCGGGTGTCTCAGTTGCGATTAAAGCACGCGCATGGCCCGCTGTGAGGCTGCCTTCTTCGATTTGCTTTTGCGTGGCCGCAGGCAGATTGAGCAGGCGCATCGTATTGGCAATGTGGCTACGGCTCTTACCAATGGCATCGGCGAGTTGCTGCTGCGTGTAAGCGTATTGCTCGAGCAGCTGCCGAAAGGCGCGCGCCTCTTCCAAGGCATTCAGATCGCTGCGTTGAATATTTTCGATAAGCGCGATCTCAAGCGTTTCCTTATCGTCAAGTTCTCGTATCAAAACGGGCAGGTCATGCAGGCCCGCGCGTTGGCTCGCACGCCAGCGCCGTTCACCAGCAACAATTTCAAACGAACCATCACCACGCGGGCGCACCACAAGTGGCTGCAGCAAGCCCTTGTCCTTGAGCGACTGCGCCAGCGTGTTTAAATCTTCTTCCGCAAAATGCTTGCGCGGATTATTAGGGTTGGGATGCAAAAGTTCAACGGGCACATGACGCAGCGAGCGAATGTCCTGAACCACTGATTCTTCGGACGTATCATCGCCTATCAGCGCAGCAAGGCCCCGTCCCAACCTACGCTTTTGTACCTGTGTCATGAATAAATGCCTTTTATTATTGTTTCGGATTCGAATCGATTACGCAGCACGCAAATCACGCTCGCGGCGAATCACTTCGGAAGCCAGGCGGATATAGGCCTGCGAACCGACACAGGCATGGTCATAAAGCAGAACCGGCTTGCCATAGGAAGGCGCTTCGGAAACCCTCACATTGCGCGGGATCACCGTGTCATAAACCTTGTCACCCAGCACTTCGCGTACGTCCTGCGCCACTTGATCAGACAGGCTGTTGCGCTTGTCGAACATCGTCAGCACCACGCCTTGGATCATCAAACGTGAATTCAACGTGGCGCGCACGCGCTCCACTGTTTTCAAGAGCTGACTTAATCCTTCCAGCGCGAAAAACTCACATTGCAACGGAACCAAAATGGCATCTGCCGCAGTGAGCGAATTGATGGTCAACAGATTGAGCGATGGTGGGCAATCGACAAGGATATAGGTGTAGTTCCGCCCCGGCGTAGCCATCATCAATTGAATCGCATCATGAAGGCGGTGCGTCTTGCGGGCCATTTCAGAAAGTTCAATTTCGGCACCCAAGAGATCAATCGTCGCTGGCGCACAATGCAGCCGTGGTATGGCCGATTCAACAATCACATGGTCAAGATCAGCTTCACCAATCAAAACATGATAGGACGATTTCTGCGCTGTCTTGCGGGTAATACCGAGCCCGGTTGACGCATTACCCTGTGGGTCGAGATCAATCACCAAAACACTCTCGCCCACAGCCGCCAAAGCTGTGCCGAGATTAATGGCCGTGGTGGTTTTACCCACGCCACCTTTTTGATTGGCCACAGCCAAAATGCGAGGGGCGGGTAGGCTGTTATCTGTCAACATGCGAGATCTCCTTCACCTCTAATATCACAGCTTTCGAATCAGTGAGGCTGGAATGTTTCAGAACCGAAATTTTCCAAGATTTAGCAGCTTGCGTCAATTCCGCATCAACATCTTGTCCCTTGTGGAAAAGCCC
>Ga0209583_10000279_pt1 | contig 16402 bp, 8 predicted proteins | sample Str014_FD_187201 | JGI IMG/M metagenome (GOLD analysis project Ga0209583, IMG submission 187201) | Freshwater sediment microbial communities in response to fracking from Pennsylvania, USA - Straight Creek_MetaG_SC_2014 (SPAdes) (version 2) | ecosystem: Environmental > Aquatic > Freshwater >... | reverse complement strand
TATTCCAACTACGGTGTCGGGCTTACGCTCGTTGCGCCTGGCGGAGATCCCGACGCAAACCAAGTCAAGTGCACGGCACAGAGCTGCATCGACTTCCTTCAATGGACAGAGAACCTCGACAGCCTCCAGGGGCCCTTCACGGAAGCGGTCGTCCCCGAACTTGTGATACGCGCGTCGTCGCAGCTCTCGCAATGCACCGCCTGATAAGTTCGGCAGTTGGAGGTTTGGAGGCATAACATGCGCATAGATCGTCGACATTTGCTTGCAGGCTCTGCGTCAGTGTTAACGGCACTTGCGATGAGTAGTTGCACCCAAAGTGCGTCGATGGGTGGGAGAGGCAACCGATCACCTGCCCCGCGCGTGCCGCCACTCATCGATGAAATCGAGCGACGGACGTTCCAGTTTTTCTGGGAACAGGTGAACAAAGCGAATGGTCTGTTCCCCGATCGCTGGCCCACGCCAAGTTTTGCGAGCATTGCGGCCGTTGGCTTTGCGCTCACGGCCTACCCGATTGGTGTTGAACGCGGCTGGATTACGCGCCAGCAGGCACGCGATATTACACTAACAACACTCCGCTTTTTCGCGTCTGCCCCAATGGGCGATGCGCGCACGGGGGTCACAGGGCATCGTGGCTTCTTCTACCACTTTCTCGATATGAACACGGGGCAGCGCTACGGCGAGACTGAATTGTCGACCGTCGATACGGCCCTGCTCCTGATGGGAGTGCTCTTCGCGGGCGGTTGGTTCGACGACGCATCGCCCGACGAAATAGAAATCCGTAAATTGGCGACCATGCTCGTCGATCAGACCGATTGGCCCTGGGCTCAACATGCCAATGGTGGCATTTCGATGGGATGGCATCCCGAACACGGATTTATCGACCGCAACTGGGACGGGTATAACGAGGGTATGATGGTCTATATCCTTGCCCTCGGCTCGGGCAGGCATCCTGTTAAAGACGGAGCGTGGGGCGTGTGGACGGCCCCCTATGACCGATTCTGGCGCGGTGCGGGCGCGCAACGCCATCTGGCGTTTGCACCGCTGTTCGGGCATCAGTATAGCGAAACATGGATCGACTATCGCGGTATTTATGATGCCCCGATGCGTGCGGCGGGATTTGATTATTTCGAGAATAGTCGCCGCGCGACCTATGCCAACCGCGCCTATTGTGTAGCAAATCCACAGCAATGGGACGGCTACTCAAACCAGGTTTGGGGGCTTACGGCGTGTGACGGCCCCGGCGACTACGCCCTGGCGTTCAACGGTCGAACGGCAAAGTTCGGCGGATATTCGGCCCGTGGCCCGCTTGGTCAGCCTGATGGTTATGACGATGGCACGATCGCGCCGACCGCAGCCCTCGCTTCCATCGCCTTCGCGCCTGAAATATGTATTCCAGCGGCCGAGGCGTTGCACCGTCTTCATGGTGCGCAAATCTTTGGTCAATACGGCTTCAAAGATGCGTTCAACCCAAGTTTCCGCGACGTGACAAAAAAGCCCGAAACCGGTGCTGTTGATCCGGTCCATGGCTGGGTCGCCAGCGACTATCTCGGCATCGACCAAGGGCCGATCCTTGCCATGATCGCCAATTACCGTTCAGAGTCGGTGTGGAGGGTGATGCGCAACCTGCCCCACATCCGGCGCGGCCTCCGGCGCGCCGGATTCACCGGCAGCTGGCTAGACCGCTAACGTTTAGCCGAAGACTGGCGGCTCTGCGGTAAGAGGGCCCGCCGTGTCGGCAATCGCGCCAAACAGCAAGGGCACGACCGCCCCAACCAAAGCGGGTTTGCTTCAACCGACCGATGCGACGGCTGAGCGAACTTGCTATGTGCATTTCGCGCGAATGAACATATTGGTGGTCAGCCGCCCCTCATATGGATCGGCGCTCAGCGGGGCGTCGGGCATAATTACTCCCGAGTGCAACAGGCTTCCGGGATAAATGACGAGCCGGTCCACCAAACCTTCAACAACGCCAATTTGCTCAAAAACATCGTTCGATGACGTGATGTAGTTGGGCGGCACATGTCGGCTCTCACGCGCCGCATGAGCCACGAAAGTCGCGAGATTGGCCTCCGTCACCCGCTCGATGCCGGTCTTCTGGTGGCGGTAAAATGCAGTGCCCGCTGTTGCACGCAGATAGTGCATCACAGCAAAATATTGGTCTTCCATCGTGTCGAAATGCGGCGCACACTGGACTTTGGAAAGCCTATCAGGGCGCGTTGTGACCATTGAAAAACTCGCCTCGACCAGATCAAAGCGATCAACGTCATAAGCCCCGCCGATAAACGGGGCCGCACGCTCCAGCAATTGGGTCACATAGGCATCCGCTATGCGGTCATTCGGGGTGATCATGCGCCGCACGCCGGGATAGTGATTGCGAGCCGGCGGAAAGGGCAGCAACGAGGCCGCGGTATCGATCACGGCGTTCACATCACCCCAGATATTGTCGAGCGTGACAACCGCTGTCGCCCCCTCGCCAAATCTGTGCAGTGCGGGGTCGACAGCCGGTGTGGGGAGAGCAGATGTATAGGCCACGGAAGCTCTCCCCATTCAGTTGTCGGGATCAGAACTTATACTTGATCCCGGCCTGAAACTGACGCGAATTGCCGGCTTGGTTGTCCTCAATCAATGTCGGGTTGGCCCCACTACCTGCACCCCAAGCCGAATAGTTGCGGTTCAGCCAATTGAACACATTATAGACTTGGAAGTCCACCGTCAGTTCGTGGCTATGCGCAAACGGCATTTTGAACGTTTTTGCAACGCGCAGGTCGAGATTTTTATAACCAATCAGCGGCTTGGGAGAATAAACCCCGCTGAAATTGGCATAGCAGCACGCTCCGGGAGGCGCGGTTCCGAATATCACCGTGCCAAACCGCGGGCCCGAATTGAGATTCAATGTGCCCGACAAAGTGATGTCATATGGTGCCCGATAGTTGGCTGTCGTATTCCATATCCAGCTCGGCACACCAGCAACATAACCGTTGCCATACGCCGTCTGGCTGCCGCCGTTAAAAAACTCATCGGCGTTGAAATCTGGAGCCGCATCATTGGTGCGTGCCCGCTGCAGCGTGAACGACGTGGTAAAGCCCCATTTGGTCTTATCGGTGAACGGCTTTTCGACCTGAATATAGAGAGCGGTCAGATAAGCCTTGCCCGCGCTTGCACCCAGATCGAGCTTGCCATTGTATCCGGGCAATTGACCGCTGGGTGGGAAGTTATCCTCAATAAACCCAAGTCCGGCGCTCGTATACGTCCCATTAGGAAGGCGGTTGCCGCGCACAAATTGGAAGATATTGTGCGAACGAACGTGCGAGAGTGTCACCGTCGTTTGAATTTTGCCAAAACGCTTCCGAATGCCGAGGTCAAATTCATCCGAGAACGGCAGCGGCGTGTTGTTGTTCAGTAACCAGACGCTCCCAGCCGCAGGGTTCGATGCCTGCACCGCTGCGCGCAAGGTATTCGGGTTCAGATACGTCGAGTTCCAAACGAGGCAATTTGGTGTGGTGGTCGGACAGGTATTACCGGGAGCCACAAAATTGACCCGTGGAATATTCGAGGCGTTGGTCTGGGTTTCGAGCACCGACTCAATAAACAGACTGCGGTCAAAGTACCGCCCAACGCCGCCAAAAATCACAAGATCGCGGTCACCCTTAACGTCATAGGAGAAGCCGACACGGGGCTGGAACGCGCCCCATTCCGACTTGCGATTGCTTCCTGTGGAGACGTAATCGAGGTAATTGATCCCGGCGGCTGCCAAATTGGGATAATTTTTCAGTGCCGTGACGATATTTGCGGGCGTAACATAGTTATTGTTGTTGGAGTTGGTTTCCAAATCCCAACGCAGACCATAATTGAGTGTCCAATGCGCATCTGGCTTCCATTCGTCCTGCGCATAGAGACCAATTTGCGTGTCTTTGGCTTTCGTCGTTGGCGTGGCCTCAATGTTAATATCGGCACCATAAGGCGTTTGCGTTGTCGCATCGAAAGTCGTGCCCGCACCCTGATTCTGATAATAATACCGACCGTTGTCCGCATTTGAAACCGACCGGCTCAAATCAAGAAAAATAACCTGCCCCCCGAGTTTGATCTTATGGTTGGCTGTATTGAGGACGAAATCATCTTTGAAGGTGAGCGAAGTTTGCCGATCCCCTTGCGTGAAGAAATGGGCGCCCAGCTCGGCGTCGACGTTGAACAACGCGTTCGTCGGGTTCGTGAGGTTGTATTCCGGGCCCGTGCCGACAGAAGGGGTACTCTGAGTATCAATATCATATGACACATAGAGATTATTCACACTGCTTCCAGCGGCGTGTTTCCAACTCAACTGATAACGCGTTTCCTGCGTTTGAATATTACGCGCATGGGTGGTTGCCGCGTTGGCGTCGATATCCGCCAGATTGGTCTCTTTGCGAACATATCCTTCAAGGTTGATGGTATCTTGGGCGTTGGCATAGAAGGTCAACTTTCCGAAATACAGCCCTTGATGGAAGTTGAAGCTGTGCGGCACGCCAGTGATCGCACTCACAACGTTGGTCGGATATCCATAAGCGGCGGGCGTTGTCGCATTGAGCTTACTCGTAGCGCCCGGCAAACTTTCCGATACGCCCTCACCTGCGATATAGAATGTCAACCGATCCTTGATGATTGGCCCGCCCAAATCAGCACCAAACTGATTGCGATTATATTGCGGCTTTGCGACGCCACGGAGCTTATCGAAATAGGGCTGCTCAATGAACGCATTCGGCTGAAAATCGACAAACGCTGAACCATGGAAGGTGTTGCCGCCTGTCTTGGTGATCGAGTTGATCACGGCCGAACCGGCCTGTCCCGTTTCGGCGCCAAAATTCTGCGTTTCGACTTTATATTCCTGAATCGCACTCTGGGGAAACGGATTGCCGCCTTGGCCAAAGTTTTGACCGAGAACGCCGCCATGATTGACCGCGTTCTTAAAGCTGATTCCATCAATGAACACGTTGACGTTCGAGGGACTCAGGGCGCCAGCCTGAATCTGGACTGCGCCCGATGGGTTTGAGAGTTGAATGCCCGGTGCCAGCGTTGCGAAGCTCAAGAAGTTGCGCGAATTCTGTGGCAGATTCTCGATCTGAGCGGGTGTAATGTTGGTCGTAATATCCGGCGTACGCACCTCGGTGCGCAACCGGCCGGCTGTCACAACAATATCTTTGCCTTGCGCATTTGTCTGCGTAAAATCGACCACAGCAGTTGAGCTTACCGACAAGGTCACATCCTGCGCCTCTCGGCCTGCCAAGCTTACGCGATAGTTTGAGGGACGGAGGCCAAGAATGACATAATTTCCCTGAGCATTGATGACACCCACTGTCTTATGGCCCGTGACCGTATCAACAGCGATCACCTGAGTGCCCGCCGCAACGCCATCGGCATGGCCTTGCAATGTGGCATCACCCTGATCCGCATACGCTGGCGACGTCATCGCAAGAGCGGACGCGATCGCGAGAACTGAAATTCCGCCTAACCGGCGCTTACCAGCGCATAAAATTGAATTGCCCATCAGTCTCTCCCTCTATTTCATTTCTGATCCCGAATCACACAGAAATCTCTGTCGCGCGCTCAATCTAAATGCTGAGTCGGAGTCATTATGAAACCGGTTACAACAATCCGTAACCGGTTACAACAAAAATAAATGCGCGCCATTCGAGCATTCGGCAGCCTAAACGCGGATTTTGTGCGAGATATTTGTGATTTTGAGCGCGGCGGGCGCGTTTTGCCCGCATATCCGAGCGACATAAGCGCTATGCTGCGGCATGTCATTGGCACAAGCGGCGATCACGTCCTCAATATCCGCAAGGAACGAACGCACCTCATCATCGGGCAGCATATCAACCATCGGGTCGTAGCGCATTTTGAGCCCCTGGCCGATCAGCACCTGCACCCAACTCTCCTCGCGGAACAATTCCGCTTTACCCTGCATAAAAAAGCGCGCCGATGAGCGGAACAATTCCAGCCGCTCGGCAAGACTGTCAGGCACCGACATATGTTTGAGATAGGCCCAGAACGGCGTATCCTCGCGGTTTGTCACCTTATAATGCGCAATAATGAAATCGCGTACGTCGGCATATTCAAAATCAGTTTGCCGGTTATATTCGGCGACATCGGCGGCAGTGAATTCTCGGCCGGGAAAAAGCGCGACCAGACGGAAAATGGCCGTTTGGATAAGGTGGATACTGGTCGATTCCAACGGTTCAAGAAAGCCACTGGCCAACCCAATCGCGACCACATTCTTCTCCCAAGCGCGCCCGCGCTTGCCGGGTTTGAAACGAACCGGCATCGGATCTTTGAGCGGCTTGCCATCTAGATTGCGCAACAAAATATCTGCCGCTTCATTATCGCTCATATGCGCGCTTGAATAAACATGGCCGTTGCCCAGCCGATGCTGCAAGGGAATCCGCCACTGCCAGCCCGCACCATGCGCGGTTGAGCGCGTGTAGGGCGTCAGGGTCGGTGCACTCTCGCACGGGACAGCCAAGGCGCGGTCACAGAGCAGCCATTGGCTCCAATCCTCATAGCCGATACCCAGCGCGCCACCAATGAGCAAGGCGCGCATCCCCGAGCAATCGACGAAAAGATCGCCGCCAACGCGCTGCCCATCGGCCAGGATCAGGTCTTCCACAAAACCATCGTCCGGACGCAACTTAACCGACTCGATCCGTCCTTCGATCCGTTTTACCCCCCTGCCCTCCGCGAGCATCCGCAAATGCGCCGCATAAAGCGACGCATCGAAATGGAAGGCGTAATCGATGTCGGCGAGCGGCGAATTTGGGTTCCGAGGGTCGGGCTCTGCAAACTTGTTTTGCCTCGCCGCCACGCAATTAAGCGCATAATGATCGAAATGCTTAACTTCGCCACGCTGCGCCATTTTGAGCCACAGCTGGTGTGTGTGCAGCCACAGATTATCTTGCCCAATTTTGCCGAAGCCATGAATGTAGCGACTGCCACGCTCGCCCCAGTTGACGAATTCAATGCCGAGTTTGAACGTGGCCTTGGTGGCGCGGATCATCTCCGCCATATCGACGCCCGCCAATTGATTGAAGGTGCGGATCGCGGGAATCGTCGCTTCGCCGACGCCGACGGTCCCGATGTCTTCAGATTCGATCAACGTGATCTGATAGCCACGCGTGAAGAGTTTCGACAGCAAAGCCGCTGTCATCCAGCCAGCGGTGCCACCGCCAACAATGGTGATGCGGTGCAGCGGTTCATTCGGTGTCATTGGCTAAAGATGCGAGTGTTGGCCCCGTCTGTCAATCGAGGCTCTCGTTGGAAGCACCTCAGTTTGAAAATTCAACGCCGCACTTATTGGCATTTTCGGGCGTCAATCTATCAGCGATCGGTCATCAGTAATCCGCGCAGCCTGCACATCTGTCTGACCGTTTGCCGCTCCGGCTCACTCTCGGCGGCTGCGCGTGAACTGGGCATCTTGCAACCCTCGATATCCGTTTCGATTGCGCAACTCGAACGCGCAGTGGGCACGACATTGCACTCGCCGCCGCCGAACGCGGGTCAATTTAGCGGAGAATAGCCGTGCGCAGTGACCCAGCGCGATAAGACCGGCAATACCGGCGTGAGCTGGTCGCGATAGCGTTCCCACCGCGCGACGGCGCGATTGTAAATGGGCTCAGTGACCTGCGAATAGCTCGCGGTTCCAATCCGACCACGCGCCAACGCGGTCTTTTGATGGTCGGTTGCCTCGGCATTCCAATCGAGGCCCAAATACGCGAACAACGGGCGCAGCTCGGTTTCGACACTCTCAATCATCCGCTCATAAAATACTGTGTGCACATTGATCGGCATCATGTCGATGCACTGCTTCCAATATCCAAAACTCAGATCATAGGTTTCAGCACATTTTTCTAGCGTTAAGAAATTCGACATCGCGTTATTGAGCGCGAAACTGGTGATGAAGCAACTCAACACGACATCACACGGATGCCGCACCGCTAGAATAAATTTTGCATCGGGAAACAGTCGGGAGATGAGCGGCACTTTGTTGAGATGCAGCGGGAATTTGTCAACCAAAATCTTTCGCGGATCATAATCGATACATTTGCGTGTCTCATCATAGAAAAGCGCGCGCAAATCTTCGATTTCGCGCACCGTGAGTGCGGCCAATCGGTCGGTGCCACCCAGTGCCCGTTCAACGACGCGCAGCGGTGGCTGTTCCTCCATCACCTGTACCCGATCGTGCCCCATCAACATCGTATCGAGCAACGTCGTGCCCGAACGCGGAAAGCCAACGAGGAAAACAGGGGACGGCGCGCCCCCGTCAGCTTGATATGGTGCCCAACTTTTCAGCCACTGCGGCGTCACCAACGCCATATCTCGCCGGACGAGATCAAGATAAGATTGAGCGCGTGGACCTGGATTGGTCGGGTCCTGCAACATCAATTCATTGACACGGGAATAGGACGCAAAGGCCCTCGCAGGATCGCCACCACGGTCAAAGAACTCGCCGGTCAATTGCGCGACGCGGATAGGTTCTAAATCGGTCGGGACATGCGCTAATGCAGCCAACCCCGCGTCAAACTTTTGATCACGCCGCGCGATCATTGCAGTCAGAAAAGACTGAACTCCGCTATCGACGCCGCTCTCGGCAGCGCGCGCGCGCAACGCCCGAAGGTTCGCAACCTGATTCATATGCTCATAGAGATAGCCAAGCTGAATAGTTGCTTGTGCATGCGCGGGCGCTAGCGTTACTGCGCGTTCAAACGCCGTATGCGCCGTCTCGGTTTGGCGCGCCAACACGCGTGCCTCGCCGAGCGTGACCCAAATGTCCGGATCATTCGGAGTGATTTTTATCGCGCGCTCCAGCACGTCGAGCGCCTCAACCGGGCGATCAAGCACGCTCAACAGCGCCGCGTATTCGATAAATGGCTTCACATCGGAGGGGAAATCGCGCACGCAGCCCGCCAACACGGCTTCCGCTTCGTCCACACGCGCAGCGTCGAGCAGCGCCGTCGCGAGATTGAGCCGGACGGGTGCAAGATCGGGGCGGCGTTCAATCGCGCGCTGCAACGCTTCAATAGCACCCGCAACGTCGCCACACGCCACACGCGCGTTCCCAAGGTTGTTCCACGCCTCGAAATCGTCGGGCAAATGGGCGACCACGCGCTCATACGCGGCCACTGCACCGACATAATCCTGATCGTCCTGCAAGAGAAAGCCCCGCATCCGCCAGAGACGCTGTGAGGGATCACGCGCAGCACGTTCGGGAGAACACAGTGCTAATGCCGCATTTTTGTCACCATATTCGAGTGTCGCCATCGCGAGATTGATGATGAGCGCATTGTCTTCTGGGCGGGCAGCAAGCGCGGTTTGAAAATAGCCGATGCCCGCTGCCAAATCGCCCGCTTGGCAACAAATCATGCCCAAAAATGACTCGACAGCGCCACTGAGGTCGCGTTGCGCGATCAGTCCTTCGGCACACTGGCGCGCACGGTTCAGGTCGCCGCGACGCACCATCGCCGCCGCCTCACGCAACCCCTCCGCAATAATGGAATTAAATTGCGACATCATCGTCCACCATAACCCTTATTGACGCGCTCCGCCCGGTACTCAAAACGCAATTAAGCATCGAGCTTCCCGTGCGCTTGCACCAGCGCGCTGATCGCTGCCTGTTCCCGGTCATTAAGATCGGGATGCCAGATATCAATGATGAGGATTACGCGGGCTTCGTCGGTCTCATTCATGGCTTCGTGCTCAATGGTATCGTCGAATACCCACGCTCGGCCGGGCTGCCATGCGCGCCGTTCGGCACCCACCCGAAACCAACATGTCTCGGGCACAATGAGGGGAAGGTGGCACACAAGCCGCGTATTCGCAATCCCGGTATGCGGGGGAATATGCGTGTGCGGCGCGAGCAAGGAAAACATCGCATTGGGCGACGCGCCGGGGATATGCGGCATCGGTAGCTTGGCAAGCGCGGCCATTGTGGCCGGGCAGTGTCGCGCGTTTTCCGAAATGGGAGTCCCATTGCGGATCAGGTGGATCGCTGTCCAATCGCGCGAGTGGTTTAGCGCCGCCCATTGCCGCAGGGGTTGGCCCGCTTGATACTGAATATATGGCATGATCTCCGCATGCTCCGCCGCGACCACGCGTGCAAAATCAGCTGCGATCTCGTCGGTTGCGGACTCAAGCGCCGCCAACCAGTCAAAACGCTCGCGCTCATGGAATTCGCGTTCGGAGAGGCCGGGATAATAGTAGTCGGTGGGTTCCGAGTGATACACCTGCGTGAGGCGCACGGCATTCGTTCGGCAGCGCGCAATGCGACGGGCTTCATTATCGGTCAACGCGATTGATGCTCCGCTGATGGCGCTTGCCAGTTCGTCGTCCACCCGCTGCTGATACGCGGCGTGGCGCTGCGCGGCATGGGTCAGCAATGCGGGGGGGACCACCCCTGCGAGCGCAGCATGGTCCTGTGCCAGCGCATGCCCATAAGCGCGATCTGCGTCTGGTCGGCCAAGCCGGTCAAGCAGATTGGCGCGCAGCAGCAACGCGAGCGCGTGCAGCGGGTCAAGCGCAAGCGCCTGATCAGTAGCCTCAAGTGCTCCTGCCAAATCGGTCTCGGCGCGGCAAACTGCAGCCAGCTTGAGCCACAAATCGACGCTTGGCGACGCGCGCTCGATTGCCGCGCCCAGTAACCGCCGCGCGTCAGGCAGCGCATTGCGCGCGAGCGCAGCGTCCGCCTGCGCAATAAGGCTCTCAGCTGCCACCATCATTGGTAAGCATAGACAAAAAAAACGGCGACCCGCAAGGGCCGCCGTTTGATAAGCGTCGTAATCGTGCTTAAAATTGCACAGTCACGTTTGCATACAGGTAACGCCCGAGTGCGTCATACACCGCAGGGTAGGTGTTACCATTACAAGTAACGCCCGCGCACGAGCTTGGTACCTTGCCGCCGCTCGCACCCGAGGTCACGAGTGGGGGCGACTTATCAAGTAAGTTGTTGGCACCCAACCGCAGCGTAAACCGCTTGGCGACACTGAACGTCGACGCCAAATCAAAGTAGCTCTGTGGATTGATATGGCTACCAAACGTTGAATATGCGGGGTTATTCAAGATTGCATTGGTGCTGGTGTAATCGACATCGACCGCACCAAAATAACGCCAGCGGAGCGAAAGCCCAACACCCCCGTTGGTGTTAAACGAGACGCGCGCTTGGTGACGCCATTTTGGATTTGGCGTCCCGCAATTTGCACCAAACAGTCCTGCACAGTCGTAAGGTGTGCCAGCAAGGCCGGTATCGGTCTTCAGATTTTGAAGCGCGGTACCCACAAAACTGAGTGACAATGTGCCCAATGTCCCGAGCTTCGACGAATAAGATCCGTTGAAATCGATACCGCGTGTCGACTGACCACCAATATTCAATTCGGTATCCGTGATGAAACCATCAGCACCGAGCCAGAGCGATCCATTGCTCGGGCTCCGATGAACCAGCTTACACGCCACCGCTACGCCGTTGACGCAGGCATTGATGATGTTGTCGGCACCAATGGTTGTGATCGCATTGGTGATCTTGATGTCATAGTAATCGACCGAAAGCGCCAAACGTGGGGCAAACCGAGGTTGCAAGACCACACCGAGAGTTTTGGTTGTGGCCTTTTCTGGGGTCAAGTTCGCGTTGCCACCCAAGAAGCCGTTATATTGAGCTGCAGGGTTAGGCGTGATCTTGCCATATTGCGCAGTCGTAACGCCCGAAAGCTGACATGCAGCAAGCGACGCTGTTGGTGATCCGCCCGAACACGGATCGGAAGTGCCATCCAATGCCGTCCGTCCCGTTGCATACAACTCTTGCAAGTTTGGTGCGCGACTCGCACGATTGAGGCTCGCACGGAAACGAATGTCCTTGATCGGTGCGAATTCAAGCTCAAGCTTGTACGTACCGGTGTCGAACTTGTTCGAACTGATTTTACCTGTGTCGTCGGTGCCGTTCGTTGTATAATGTGACACGCGATAGCCGCCGTTGAACGACAGATCATAAATTGCGCCGCCACGAGCGATGGGCACTTGCACCTCGCCGAAAGCCTCAACCACGTTCAGCTTACCAGCAATGTTGAGCGTTGGCGCGCCTTGGCCCGCGAGATCGCCCAAGCGGAACTCTTGGTTGGCATTTAACACCAACGATTCCCGACGATATTCTGCTCCAACGTTGATCAACACGCCTTCTTCTGCAAACGGGCTTTTAATGCCATATTTACCGAGCTTGCCCGTGAACGACGCGTTCGCCACTTGCTCTTCATTGACGCCATGTTGTTGACCAATGCCCTGAAGATAAGTCGCGGCTGCCGGGGTTACACTGCCGAGCGTAAAGACGTTGTAGGGCACGCACGCGGGATCAGTTCCGTTGAGAACCGAACGACATTCAACCGTGCCGTTTGGCGCCGTAACGACATCCAACGCCCGATTTAACTTAATCACCGACAGATCGTTCAGATACGTCTCATTGAGCGTGGTACGACCGTATTGATAATAGGCATCATACGACCAAGCTGGACCAAGATCTCCTTTGGCTCCGATGACGCCACGAATTTCGGTATGCTCGCGATCATCAATACGCGGACCGCCTTCAACGTTACGACGGAGAAGCTGCATATAGCCTTCGTTGTAGCTGCCCGGTGTTTGCACCAAGCCGGTACCATTGGTCAGCGCACCCGTTTTACCATCGAACCAGAGCGGCGCACCGGGATTGGTGTAACCAGAGAGCGGCGATGCCGGTGCCGTGGCGGTGGCGGTTGTGAATCCCGTGATCAGGTTTGCAGGGGTGCAGACGAGGCCCAACTGCGAAGCGGACAATAAGGGATTATCGCAGTTGACCGTCTTGGTGTTACCAAAATCACCCGATGGTGCAATTTGCGCGATCGTGCGATCATCCATAAACATGGCTTCAAGATAAGGCTTGAAGGCGTCACTCACGTCATAATGGGCAAACAGACCGGCGGTGTAACGCTCATCCGGGCGTTGATAATAATTGGTTGGTGCGAAGTTATACCGCGTAAAACCAGGTGCAAATGTGCGACCGGCTGCGACGTGGTATGAGTTGCTCGTGCCATCCACGAAGTTACCTTCGGCCGACGTTCCCGAACCACCGCAGCGAATATTAGCACGCGCCGCGTCAAGCTGCGCTTGCGAGGGCTTCGCTCCACCGGCAGGATTGACGTTTTGCAGCACGCATGAGCTGTAATCACGTTGATCTTGCGTGATCGGGTTGGCCTTACGATAACCCGCGTACGCCGTAACATGACCGCGATTACCACCAAACGCGCTTCCGATTGTAAGCGTCGCATCAGTTGCGCGGCCATCGACCGAATTGCCACGCGGATATCCGTAGCCCACAAGGCCGGATGCCGTCCGCGCGTCGAGTGCTGGGGTCAGCGTCGTATCGGTGTTGTTGTGCTGATATGCGTTGATTTGGCCATCAAACTTGATGCCCGTAAAATTGGTGTCCATAATGAAGTTGACGACACCCGAAACAGCGTCCGCACCATAAGTTGCCGATGCGCCGCCAGTCAGAACGTCGATACGCTTGATGAGGGCTGCGGGGACCGCGTTAATGTCAGCCGCCGAAGTCGTTGGATCACCCGGCAGCAGGCGCCGACCGTTGACAAGAACCAGAGTGCGGCGTGGGCCGAGGCCGCGAAGATCGACCGTCGCCGTACCATCGGCACCGTTGGACAGCGTGCTTGCCTGGCCTGCAAAAACCTGGGGCAGCGCGTTGAGCAAATCTTCGACGCGAGTCGTTCCGGTCAATTTCACGTCTTGCGCGCTTACGACCGTGACAGGGGCAGCAGACGTGAGGTTTGGTGATTGGATACGCGACCCCGTAACGATGATGACATCAGAATCGGCTGATTTTGCTTTGTTTGGAAGTGCATCTGGGGTGGATTGAGCGATTGCAGCGTTGGAAAAAATCACTGCCCCCGCGATAATGGTGCCAGCCATGAGGCGGCGACGAACGCGTTGGTTTAACATATTAATATCCCTATCTAGCGACGCAATGCAATAAACGCGGTTTCGCAACCTTGCTCTTACATTAATGACAATAGGGGTAATTTGGCGTCGGATTCAAGGCAAGCGCTATCGGACACGAGCGCGAGATTGTGAAAGGTCTGTGATATTTATGTTACAGTGGTGTGGCAGATGCGATTACATCGGGTGGCCAATCTCATCATCGAGAGCCTCAATTCGCGGCATATGGTATGTTAGCGCCACCATTTGGCGTTAGATTGCATTAATTCTACATTGTGTAATTATATTATTGAACAATGTAGAATTAATGTGTACGACTCGGGCCGTGAGCGTGACGGAGTGCTGAACACTTTGTTGAGCATTGCGCGTTATCGGTCTACATTCTGAAGGGGGGTCTTATGTCATCAGCTGATTTTTCGTTGCTCACCAAACGCCGATTTGCGCCGATGTTCGTCGTGCAGTTTCTCGGCGCGTTTAACGACAATGTGCTGCGTTTTGGGATGATCTCGCTCGCGACGTACACGATTTTCCAGAATGACGATCACAAAGCGGCGATCCTCGCGTCCGAGGCCGCCGGATTGTTCATGCTGATGTATTTACTATTCTCTGCCATTGCGGGGCAATTGGCGGATAAGTACGACAAAGCGCGCTTGATGCAGATCATCAAGGGTGCCGAAGTTGTGATCATGGCGCTGAGTGTCGCCGGATTTTGGTATCAATCGATCCCGCTGCTGATGACCTGTCTTTGCTTGATGGGCGTGCATTCGACCATTTTTGGCCCCGTTAAATACGCCATTCTGCCGCAGCATCTTGGGCGCGATGAAATTATGGGCGGCACCGGGATCATCGAAGCCGGCACCTTTCTTGCCATTCTTGGCGGACAGCTTTTAGGGATGCGCATTGAGCATCCGTGGCATGCGGGTGTGGTGGCGCTCGGCTTAGCGGTGATTGGCTTTATCGCGGCCCTCGCCATTCCAAAAGCCCCCGCGCCTGACCCAAAAATGCGGATCACCCGCAACCCCGTGTTCGCCACATGGAAAGTCCTGCGCATGGCATGGGCAGGAAAGGGGACCTAGTTAGCAGCGCTCGGTATCAGCTGGTTCTTCGGAGTCGGCGCGATTTTGCTCAGCTATTTCGAGCCTCTGGTCAAGGGCACTTTGCACGCTGACAAGGACGTGGCGATTCTGTTTCTGATCATCTTTTCCGTCAGCATTGCGCTCGGCTCTTTGGTCGTCAATCGCCTGCTAAAAGGTGCCGTTGCGGCAACCTATGTGCCCGTGTCGGCGCTGGTGATGGGCGGTTGTATGATCGATCTCTGGCTCGCCTCGCTCGGTTTCATGATGAAGGTGCCGGATGGCAATATTGCCGCCTTTCTCGCCTCGCCCGGAAGTTGGCACATCATGGCTGCGCTGGTTGGCATTTCATTCGCTGGCGGCATGTTCGTTGTTCCCCTCTATGCATTGCTCCAAACCAACAGTGCCGAGGACGAACGCTCGCAAATTATTGCAGCGAACAACATTCTCAATTCTATTATCGCTGTTCTCGTTATTGGTGCAGCGACTGGCTTGTTGGCGATGGGTATGAGTGTCGCCGGCCTGATTGCAGCGCTCGGCGTGGCGACATTGGTGGTGGCGCTGGTCTCTTGCTTATTGCTCCCTGAAACCGTGATAAAATGGCTGATACGGCGCGTGTTGGCCGTGCTTTATGATGTCGAAATGACGGGCCTTGAGCATTGCCCCAAGCCGGGCGAACGCGCTGTGGTGGTTGTCAACCATGTCTCGTTTCTCGATGGTCTTCTGCTCGCGGTGTTCTTGCCCGGTAAGCCGACCTTCGCGGTACACACCGCTATTTGCAATCGCTGGTGGATGAAGCCCGCGCTCAAACTGTTCAACGCGTTCCCGGTCGATCCTACCAACCCGATGTCGACCAAAGCGATGGTCCGTGCTGTCAAAGAAGGGCGGACGCTCGTGATCTTCCCCGAAGGGCGCATCACCGTTACTGGCGCGCTCATGAAGGTTTTTGACGGGCCCGGCATGGTCGCCGAAAAGGCCGATGCACCGATCATCCCCGTGCGCATCGACGGCGCACAATATTCAAGCTGGTCATACCTGCGCGGCAAGGTGCGGCTGCGCTTGTTTCCCAAAATCAAATTGACAGTACTGCCTCCGCGCCGCTTCGTGATTGAGGGCGAAATGTCCGCACGCGCGCGGCGTGCCATCGCCGGACGCAAGCTTTATGATCAAATGAGTGAGATGATTTTTGCAACCAGCGACATCAACCGCACGCTCTGGCAGGCGCTGCTCGATGCCAAGTCGACGCATGGCGGCAAAACACAAGTGTTAGAAGACATCAAACGTGCGCCGCTAAATTATGACAAGTTGGTCGTCGGCAGTCTCGCGCTTGGCAAGGTTTT